>SR_TP_S13solDRAFT_1000900_pt1 | contig 10237 bp, 13 predicted proteins | sample SodReaTP_S13sol_FD_11159 | JGI IMG/M metagenome (IMG submission 11159) | reverse complement strand
TGAAGGCCGACCTACGGACTGGCCGTGTTGTCGTAGGTCGGCCTTCAGGCCGACTGCGGGGCATGGGTCGCCGCCAACGGTCTGTCGGTTACTTGCGAAACAGCCACACAATGACGCTGAGCACCAGGCTCAGCAGGATCATGGTGGTGACGGGGAAGTAGAAACGGAAGTCCTCCCGCTCGATGACGATGTCTCCCGGCAGACGCCCCAGCCCCAGTTTGCTGATCCAGGGCCAGGCGAGACCGATGCTGACGAGCAGGATGCCGAGGGTGATAAGGATCCGTGACATGGGCTTCATCGTGCGTAGGTTGGGGTGAGCCACGCGAACCCCAACGGGGCGAGCTCGATCACCACAGACAGCGTTGGGGTTCGCGTTGCTCACCCCAACCTACGTCCGCTCATGGGGCGGGATCAGCCGATCTTCCTGATGCCGCCGGCAGAACCCAGGATCAGCACGTCCGCCGGGCGCTGGGCGAAGATGCCCACGGTGACCACGCCGGGCAGCTGGTTGATATGGTCTTCCATGGCCACCGGGTCGCTGATCTGCAGGTTGTGCACGTCCAGGATCACGTTGCCGTTGTCGGTGGTGAAGCCTTCGCGCAGCACCGGCTGGCCGCCCAGCTTGGTCAGCTCCCGGGCCACGTAGGCGCGGGCCATGGGGATCACTTCCACGGGCAGGGGGAAGGCGCCCAGCACGTCCACCAGCTTGCTCTCGTCGGCGATGCACACGAACTTGTCGCTGGCGGCGGCCACGATCTTTTCCCGGGTCAGGGCGCCGCCGCCACCCTTGATCAGGTGCAGCTCGGCGTTGGATTCGTCGGCGCCGTCCACGTACAGGGGCAGCTGGCCGGCGGTGTTCAGGTCCATGACCTGGATGCCATGGCCGCGCAGGCGCTGGGCACTGGCCTCGGAGGAGGCGACGGTGCCGTCGATGCGGTCCTTGATGGCTGCCAGCAGATCGATGAAGTGGTTGGCGGTGGAGCCGGTGCCCACGCCGACGATCATGCCGGATTCCACGTATTCGATGGCGGCTTCCGCCGCGGCCTTTTTCATCTGGTCCTGATTCATAGGAATTCCTTGGGCGCGTTCCGCGCAAGTCTTTGATTGCAGCTCATTCAGCCGACGCAAGATACAAGATACGAGAGGCAAGATACAAGACGACCCAAGTCACTGACTTTTCTTGTATCTTGCCGCTTGCCTCTTGTATCTTCCCTCAATGCCATTCCCCTACCTGGAAAAAATCCTCACCGCGCGCGTCTACGACGTGGCCCGGGAGACCCCCCTCGATTCGATGCCGACCCTCTCGGGGCGCCTGGACAACCGCGTGCTGCTCAAGCGCGAGGACCTGCAGCCGGTGTTTTCCTTCAAGCTGCGCGGCGCCTACAACCGCATGTTCCACCTCACCGAGGAGGAGCGCTCCAGGGGGGTGATTGCCGCTTCCGCGGGCAACCACGCCCAGGGCGTGGCCCTNGGTGCCCGGCAACTGGGTATCCGCGCCATCATCGTCATGCCCCAGACCACCCCGAGCATCAAGGTGGACGCGGTGCGCAGCCTGGGCGGCAAGGCGGTGCTGCACGGGGATTCCTACGACGACGCCTACGCCCATGCCATGGGCCTGGTGGAAAAGCACGGCTACACCTTCATCCATCCCTTCGACGACCCCTACGTGATCGCCGGCCAGGGCACCGTGGCCATGGAACTGCTGCGCCAGCACCCGGACCCCATCGATGCGGTGTTCATCTGCACCGGTGGCGGCGGCCTGCTGGCGGGCATGGCCACCTACATCAAGGCGCTGCGGCCGGAGATCCGCGTCATCGGCGTGGAGCCGGACGATGCGCCCTCCATGACCGAGGCCCTGCGGCGCAAACGCCGCATCATCCTGGACCAGGTGGGCATCTTTGCCGATGGTGTGGCGGTGCGCCAGGTGGGCGAGGAGAACTACCGGCTGGCGCGCAAGCACGTGGACGAGATGCTGCTGGTGAGCACCGACGAGATCTGCGCGGCCATCAAGGACATCTTCGATGATACCCGGGTGATGGCCGAGCCCGCCGGAGCGCTGGCGGTGGCGGGTATCAAGAAGTACGTGGAGGCCCGCGGCGTCTCCGGGCAGAACCTGGTGGCAGTGCTCAGCGGCGCCAACATGAACTTCGACCGGCTGCGCTACGTGGCCGAGCGCGCGGAACTGGGTGAGCGCCGCGAGGCCCTGTTCGCCGCCACCATCCCCGAACGACCGGGCAGCTTCCGTGCCTTCTGCCGCGCCATCGGCAAGCGGGGCATCACCGAATTCAACTACCGCTATGCCGATGACCGGGAGGCCCACGTGTTCGTGGGGGTGAAGCTCTCCGGTGGTGACGAGGAGCGCCAGGCCATCCTGGAAAGCCTGCGGCGGCAGGGCTACGCGATGCTGGATCTCACCGACAACGAGATGGCCAAGAGCCACCTGCGCCACATGGTGGGCGGGCACGTGGGCGACGTGGGCGACGAGCGGGTCTACCGCTTCGAATTTCCTGAACGCCCCGGGGCCCTGTTGCGCTTCCTGACCCGCATGGGGCAGGACTGGAACATCAGCCTGTTCCACTACCGCAACCACGGTGCTGCCTACGGTCGGGTGCTGGTGGGCATGCAGGTGCCGTCCGGTGACGCCAAGCGTTTCCAGGCTTTCGTGGATGAACTGGGATATCCCTGCTGGGAGGAAACGGACAACCCGGTATACCGGATGTTCCTCGGCGCCCTCTGAGTCGGGCGAGCCGCACTTTAGAGCGAGTCAGGGAGGGATGTCGCGGTGCAGGACGCTGCCGCGATCCAGGAGCAGATGCGGAAAGGCCCGCCATTGGCGGGCCTTTCCGTTTCAGCCGAAGGGCTTAGGCGCCAGGCGCCGCGGCCTTCTTCTTGGTGGTCGCCTTTTTCTTGGGGGCGGCCTTCTTCTTGGTTGTTGCCTTCTTCTTCGGTGCTGCCTTCTTTACGGCCTTTTTCACGGCCTTCTTCTTGGCAGCGACCTTCTTCTTGACAGCCTTTTTCTTGGTGGCGGCTTTCTTGACGGCCTTCTTCACCGCCTTTTTCACCGCTTTCTTCTTCGCGGCAGCCTTTTTCTTAACGGCGGCCTTCTTCTTGGTGACCGCCTTCTTCACGGCCTTTTTCTTGGCAGCGACCTTCTTCTTGACGGCCACTTTCTTCTTGGTGGCGGCCTTCTTCACGGCGGCCTTGGTGTTGGACTTCTTAACGCGAGACTTCGTGCTGACTTTTTTCTGAGCGGCGGCTTTTTTGACGGCCATTATGCTCCCTCCAAGAGATAAGCAGATACCCGGAATTGAGTATAAACAACTACTTTCAAAATACTAGAGATTTGATGATGAAAATTTTACCGAGTATCTGCCTTATGCGTGCTTTCATCATCGATAAGATGATTCATGCGTCCCGTGAGCGTGTTCATGTGTCGCATGTGATTCACGCGCCGCGCAGTCGAAGTGCCTCTTCGTTGTAGGCGGCATCGATGGTGGTGATGATCTTCTCCACCATGCGGAAACCCTCCACGGGTGCGTTGTCCGCCATGTATTTCAGGCGCAGCGGGCTCAGGGACTTCACCGCATCGATGCGTTCCAGGCTGGCTTCGCCCCCCTGCGTGACCGGCCTTTTCATCCAGTGCGCGGATGATCTCTGCCGCAATCTCGTGGGGGTGTGTGCCTTCGGCGGCCTTGCGAATGGATGCCTCCGGGCTGCCGTCGAGCAGTTCGAAGCCGGTGTTCTCCTGCAGGTAGTCGAGCAGTTCATTGAGGGTCATGGAGCGTCTCCTTTGGTGGTTATCGGGTCAGCAGGTCTTCGCCCGGGGACAGGCCGCACAGGTCCTCGACCCGCTTGAGGTAGTACATGAGATCCACCGGCAGAGCGATGCCGTCGTGGATCTGGATGGGGTAGATGTCGGCGCACAGCAGCATGTCGGCGATACTGGGTTCGCCCATGTAGAAGCGGTTTTTCGCCAGGTGCCGGGACAGTTCCGTCAGCCGCGACAGGCGTGAGAACTGGGCGAAGCCATCGTAGCGGTCATTGGCCAGCTCCTCCAGGCTCATGCCGAAGCGGTGTTTGACCTCCTGCTTGTAGGCGGCCAGGGTCTCGGCATGGCCGCCTATCTCGCGCCAGGCGGGACGCACGGGGGCGTAGAGGCGTTCGAGCACGGCATCGCAGCCGTCGCGCCAGTCCACCAGCGCCTGCCAGGCGGCCTCGTCGATGCGGCCGTTGACCAGTGGCGGGGTGTCCGGAAACAGGGTGTCGATGTCCCGCAGGATCGCGAGTGAGTCGGTGAGCAGGCGGCCGTCGTCCGTGGCGAGCACCGGCACCTGGCGGGCGATGCCCAGCTCGAAGAAGGTCTCGTCGTCGTCCCAGGCAAGCGGTCGGTCCTGCCAGGGCACGCCTTTGTACGAGAGCGCCAGGCGAACCCGCTGGGACTGGGGCGAGGAATGGAAGTGGTAGAGCGTCGTCACGCTTTGACCAGGCCCATGATGAAGTCCCATTCCTGGGGGCTCACCGGCATGATGGACAGCCGGTTGCCCTTGCGCACCAGGGCCATGTCCGCCAGTTCGGGGTAGGTCTTGAGATCGGAGAGCGGGATGGTCTCCTTGAATTTGCGCTTGAAACGCACGTCCACCCGGTACCAGCGGGGGTTGTCGGGATCGCTCTTGGGATCGTAGTACTTGGCCTCGGGGTTGAACGCTGTGTCGTCCGGGTAGCCCTCCCGGGCCACGGTCATGAGCCCGACGATGCCGGGCACCTCGCAGTTGGAGTGATAGAAGAACACCTCATCACCCTGCTTCATCTCATCGCGCATCATGTTGCGGGCCTGGTAGTTGCGCACCCCATCCCAGGGCTCCACCTTCACCCGCTTGAGATCGTCGATGCCGAACACGTCCGGTTCGGATTTCATCAGCCAATAAGCCATGGTCCTGTCGATCGGTTGTGGATTCGGCCGACAGTATAAGTAGTGGAGCGGGGGAGGGTGAATTGGGGGGTGGGGAGGAGGGGCATTGCAGTAAGGCGGAAGTGGGAATTGGGAAGTGCGAAAAGGTCTTTCTTCCAACTTCCCAATTCCCACTTCTTAGTTCAACTCCGCCTTTGGCCGTATCCGCTCCCCGTAGGTCGGCCTTCAGGCCGACAGCGTTGTCCGTCGAAGCCACGGCCGTCGGCCTGAAGGCCGACCTATGATGGGTGTGTGTGGGGCCGTATCAGGCCCGCCTCCGTGACAATGGCGGTCAATGGCACGTCCCAGGGCTCGTGGGGCAGGGCATCCACTTCCTGGAAGCCGTAGGCCAGCCCCAGCAGGCGGGGTTTGTGCCAGTGACTGCGCCCGGCGAGGAATTCGAAGGTGGTGTCGTAGTAGCCGCCGCCCATGCCCAGGCGGTTGCCGTCGCGATCGAAACCCACCAGGGGGGTCAGCACCAGGTCCAGGTGGCGAGGGCTGAGGCGCCGGCCCCGGGTCATGACCGGTTCGGGGATGCCGAAGCGGTTGGCCTGCAGGCGCGTGCGTGCTTCCCAGGGCAGGAACCAGAGGCGATGCGGATGACCCGGATCGAGTACGGGGAGGTAGAGCTGCTTGTGCCGTGCCCGTGCCGCGGCGATCACCAGGCCCGGATCCACCTCGCCCCGGTTGGGCATATATACGGCGATGCGCCGGGCGCGGTTGAACAGCGGGGAATGAATGATGTGGCGCGCTATCTGGCTGGAGAGGCGCGTGCGCGCGTCCTCGGACAGGGCGGCGCGCTCGGCACGCAGCCGCTTGCGCAGTTGGTCACGGATAGACATGGGATGGAAGTTACAAGTGGCCAGTGCGAACTGGCAAGGTTTTCCTTGCCACTCGCCACTGACCACTTGCCACTGAATTAAGAGGGCACACTCCGCAAATGCCGTGGCCGGCTTTCGACCTTGAACCAGGGGTTCAAGTGGGTGCCTGCGCGATGCTTAGAGGCTTTCCGCTACGGGGCGGACATGCACAACCACATCATCAGCAAGGCTCCCGGGGTGAGAAATTAGGCTCAAGGATACTACCCAGCCGCTCACGTACACCGCAGAGGTGCCCAAACTGAAATCGTTGCTAGAAATCCGTCTGGGCGGGGCCTGTGGCCCGGGAGGCTGTTCCGCGAATCCCGCGGGCGACCGCTTCCGGGTCGCCAGTCTCGGTGAAAAGTCCTTACAGGTCCATCTGTTGCCCGTTTTCCAGGGCGTGGTCGATCTTGTCTTGCAGGGCGCGAATCCTCGCGCTCAGGTTCTGACTCAGGCTCTCCCGCTGATTGCGGGTCACCAGCATCTCGTGGGTGATGTTCAGGGCCGCCATCACGGCGATCCGGTCGCCCCCGATGATGCGTCCGCTGTCGCGGATCTCCTGCATGCGCCGGTCCAGCAGGCTGGCGGAGGCGATCAGGGCACTGCGTTCATCCTGGGGACAGGCAACCTTGTATTCCTTGCCCAGGATCTGAACCGCAACCGGCTCAGCGGGATTGCTCACGCGGACTGCTCCATGGACTTCAGGCGGGCGATCATCGCCTCCACCTTCAGACGCGCCGCTTCCTGTCCTTCCACCAGGGAGGATCGCTCGGCGGCGAGGTTGACCTGCTGCTCGCGCAGGAGGCGGTTTTCCTCTTTGAGCCGCTCGCAGGTGCGGATGAGTTCACCCACACGGACCTCAAGTTTCCTGAGCTCCTGTTCGGCGATGTCCTGTGTATTGATCGTGTCCATGGAAGCTAGTCTAGGACTCGTCCCCGGGGGCGTCAACAAAGCCGTGATGCGTGGCCCGGGGTGGGTGCGGATGCTAGAATGGGCAGTCTGCCCGAGACCCCTCAAGCCCCATGTCCCAGCACACCTCCACCCCGCCCCTCAGCGAACAGGCCATCGTGGTCGAAGGCACGGCCCACAACGGCAAGCCCTGCCGCGTGGTGGACAACACCGGCACCCTGGATCGTGGCGATCTGGCTGCGCTGCTGGATGAGCTGATCGAGGCGCGTCGCTTCGGTCTCTCGGGCCTGTCCGCCACCGGCGGCAGCACCATCCGCCTGGGTGAGCCGGAATTTACACATATACAGATGGGCGAGAACCTCTACCGCCTGATCCTGTTCCCCTACGAGGCGCGCCTGGAGGCGTTCTGATCATGGCGTCCGATTACGACACGGTGGATGCGGCCCTGGCCCGCGCCGGTGCCGACACCGACGCGGCGGAGGGGCATGGCACCCTGTGCGGCATGCTGAGCGTCAACAACGCCATCAGCAGCGAGGACTGGTTCCGGGAGCTGCTGCCCGATCCCGAGCCGGGCGACCTGCTGGCCCAGGAGGCCCGCCGCCAGCTGGGCGAGGTGTTCAAGGAGACCCGCATGGAACTCCATGACACGGGGCTCGATTTCCACCTGCTGCTGCCCGGCGATGATGAAGGCCTGGAGCGCCGGGTCGAGGCCCTGGGGCACTGGTGCCAGGGCTATCTCTACGGCATGGCGGTGTGCGGTGTGCGCGAGGGCGCCAACCTGCCCGAGGATACCGCCGAGCTGGTGCGGGATTTCGCGGAGATCGCCGGCACGGGTTTCGACGTGGAGATCGACGAGACCAATGAAACTGCCTACAGCGAGATTGTCGAATACGTGAGGGTCGGGGTGCTGCTGATCAACGAGGAACTTCAGCCCATCAAGGCCCCGCCGAGACTTCAGTGAGACACACGACGCCATGAATGCCACCACCCGCAATGCACGACGCCCGTCCGCCGATGCCTTCACCCCCGCCATGGCCAAGGAACTGGCGCGCCGACGCCGCCAGCTGATGCGCGCCATGGGGCAGGGCAGCATCGCCGTGATCCCCTCGGCGCCGGTGCGGGTGCGCAACCATGACGTGGAGTACCCCTACCGCCAGGACAGCGATTTCCTCTACCTCACCGGCTTCACCGAGCCCGGCGCCGTGGCGGTGCTGGTGCCCGGCCGGCCCCAGGGGGAGTACGTGCTGTTCTGCCGGGAGCGGGACCCGGTGATGGAGACCTGGCACGGCCGCCGCGCCGGCCAGGAGGGGGCGGTGGAGCGCTTCGGCGCCGACGACTCCTTCCCCATCTCCGACGTGGACGACATCCTGCCCGGCCTGCTGGAGGATCGCGTGCGGGTCTACGCCACCCTGGGCCGGGATCAGGACTTCGACCAGAAGCTCATGGGCTGGGTGAACCGGCTCAAGGAACAGGCGCGCAGCGGCGTGCATCCACCCCATGAGTTCGTGTCCCTGGAGTACCTGCTCCACGACATGCGCCTGTTCAAGTCCCGCGCCGAGATCAGGCTGATGCGCGAGGCGGGCGCCATCTCCACCCGTGCCCACGTGCGCGCCATGAAGGCCTGCCGACCCGGCATGATGGAATACGAGATCGAGGCGGAGCTGCTGTACGAATTCCGCCGCGCCGGCACCGAGCCCGCCTATCCCTCCATCGTCGGCGGCGGCGCCAACGGCTGCATCCTGCATTACACCGAGAACAACGCGCGTCTGAATGACGGCGACCTGTTGCTTATCGACGCCGGCTGCGAGCTGCAGGGCTATGCCAGCGATATCACCCGCACCTTCCCGGTCAACGGACGCTTCAGCCCGGCCCAGCGGGAGCTCTACGAGGTGGTGCTGGAGGCCCAGTACGCGGCCATCGAACAGGCGGTGCCCGGCAACCACTGGAACGACCCGCACATGGCGGCGGTGAAGGTGCTCACCAGGGGGCTGGTGTCCCTGGGTCTGCTCAAGGGGCGGCCCGCGCAGCTCATCAAGGACGGCGCCTACCGGCAGTTCTACATGCACCGCACCGGCCACTGGCTGGGTCTCGACGTGCACGACGTGGGCGACTACAAGCTGGACGAGACCTGGCGCCTGCTGGAACCGGGCATGGTGATGACCGTGGAGCCAGGCCTGTACATCCCGGCGGGTACCAAGGGTGTGCCCAAGCGTTTCCACGACATCGGCATTCGCATCGAGGACGACGTGCTGGTGACCGCCGATGGTTATGACGTGCTCACCAGGGACTGCCCCAAGGCGCCGGACGAGATCGAGGCGCTGGTGGGGAGCGGGGAATAACTCATTCAAAATTCAAAATTCAAGATTCAAAATTCAAAATTCAAAGGGGTGTGCAGCTCCGTAGGCCCGATAGAGCGCAAGCGGTATCGGGCAGCTTATGCCGGACATCGCTACGCTATGTCCGGCCTACGACTGGTCGGAAGCGCCTGAATGGCGAATCGAGATTCAAAATTCAAAATTCAAAATTCAAAGGTTATGTGCAGTCTTCCTTTGAATTTTGAATTTTGAATTTTGAATTGATCATCAACGCTGAGGTTGGAACCCGTGGCTGAACCATTCGACATTCTCATCGCCGGCGGCGGCATGGTCGGGGCCACCCTGGCCCTGGCGGTGGCGCGCAACGGATATCGGGTGGGCGTGCTGGAGGCCCGTCCGCCGGGAGAGCCCGGTCAGCCCAGCTACGATGACCGCACCACCGCCCTGGCCTACGGTTCCCGACGCATCCTGGAGGCCCTCGGTCTGTGGCAGGGGGTCGCGGACCAGGCCACGCCCATCGAGCACATCCATGTCTCCGAGCGGGGACGCTTCGGCGTCACGCGCCTCTCGGCCGCCGACGAAAATGTGCCCGCCCTGGGCTACGTGGTGGCCAACCGCGCCATCGGCGCCGCCTGGCTGGCGGCGCTCAAGGATTCATCCGTGGAACTGATCACCCCCGCCACCGTGCAGGCCTATCGGGTGCATGCCGACGGCGTGTCGGTACAGATCCGGGGGCAGGACGACGCAACGCGGGAATTACGGGCGCGCCTGCTGGTGGCCGCCGACGGCACCCATTCGATGTTGCGCCAGTTGGCGGGCATCGGGGTGCATGAGCGGGACTACGGCCAGACCGCCGTCATCGCCAATCTCACCCCGGGCCGGGATCACGGGGGCGTGGCCTACGAGCGCTTCACCGACGAGGGCCCCATCGCCCTGCTGCCCATGAGCGAGGGACGCTGCGCCCTGGTCTGGACCCGGCCCGCGGACTCGGTGGATGCCACCCTAGGCCTAAGCGACGCCGATTTCCTCGCTGCCCTTCAGGATCGCTTCGGCCATCGCCTGGGCCGCCTGCGCAAGGTGGGCCGCCGCGCCGCCTATCCCCTGAAACTGGTGCGTGCCGTGCGCGACACCGCTGCGCGCCTGGTGCTGGTGGGCAATGCCTCCCACACCCTGCACCCGGTGGCGGGGCAGGGCTTCAACCTGGC
>SR_TP_S13solDRAFT_1000899_pt1 | contig 10249 bp, 9 predicted proteins | sample SodReaTP_S13sol_FD_11159 | JGI IMG/M metagenome (IMG submission 11159) | reverse complement strand
AAACCGCGCCATCATGATCGCCGATATGGCGGGCGTGCCCCTTTATGTCGTCCACACATCCTGCGAGGAATCGCACGAAGCCATCCGCCGCGCGCGTCAGGCCGGCAAACGTGTCTGGGGGGAGCCGCTGATCCAGCACCTGACACTGGACGAGTCCGAATATTTCAACCCCGACTGGGACCATGCCGCGCGCCGCGTCATGTCGCCGCCCTTCCGTAAAAAAATGCATCAGGACAGCCTGTGGAACGGTCTGGCCAGCGGCAGCCTGTCGGTCGTGGCAACTGACCATTGCGCCTTCAGCACCGACCAGAAACGCTATGGCGTGGGCGATTTCACCAAAATCCCCAACGGCACCGGCGGGCTGGAAGATCGCATGCCCATGCTGTGGACGTACGGCGTGCGCACGGGCCGGCTGACCATGAATGAATTTGTCGCTGTCACATCCACCAATGTTGCCAAGATTTTCGGAATGTATCCACGCAAGGGCGCTGTGGCGGTTGGGGCCGATGCCGATCTGGTTGTCTGGGACCCTGAAAAGTCGAAAACCATCACGGCGACAGCCCAACAATCCGCCATAGATTACAATGTCTTTGAAGGGCATGAAGTCACCGGCCTGCCCCGCTATGTCCTGTCGCGCGGGCGCGTCATGGTGAATGACGGCACCTTTGACGGGCAAGAAGGGCATGGACAATTTGTCGAACGCTGTCCCAATGGCGCGGTCAATCAGGCCCTGTCCGCATGGAAAGATCTGACCGCCCCGCGCCCTGTTGCACGGTCCGGTATTCCGGCTTCGGGGGTATGATGAAAGACAGCTCTGCAGCGCCGGTCATCTCCGCGCGCGACCTCAGCCTGACCTTCCAGACAGGGGACGGCCCTGTTCACGCCCTCAAGGATGTCACGCTTGACATCGCCAAGGGCGAATTTGTCAGCTTCATCGGCCCGTCAGGCTGCGGCAAGACCACCTTCCTGCGCGTCATCGCCGATCTGGAACAGCCCACATCGGGCAGCATTACGGTCAATGGCATGTCACCCGATGCGGCACGCCGCGCCCGCGCCTATGGCTATGTGTTTCAGGCCGCGGGCCTGTATCCATGGCGCACAATCGCGGGCAATATCAAACTGCCGCTGGAAATCATGGGCTATTCAGCGTCCGAGCAGGACTCGCGCGTGCAAAAGGTGCTGGATCTGGTGGAACTCTCGGGCTTTGCGCGCAAATTCCCGTGGCAACTCTCAGGCGGCATGCAGCAACGCGCCTCCATCGCGCGCGCGCTGGCATTTGACGCCGACATCCTGCTGATGGATGAACCCTTCGGTGCTTTGGACGAAATCGTGCGCGACAGGCTGAACGAACAACTGCTGGAGCTGTGGGCGCGCACCGAAAAGACCATCGGCTTCGTCACCCATTCCATCCCCGAAGCGGTATATCTATCCACAAAAATCGTGGTCATGTCGCCGCGTCCGGGGCGCATCACCGATATCATCGACAGCCCGCTGCCGCGCGAACGCCCGCTGGATATCCGCGACAGCCCCGAATTCATCGCCATCGCACACCGTGTGCGTGACGGCCTGCGCGCGGGGCATCTGGATGACTAGGCCCTGTTCATTCTGGCAAAAATATCCTGGGGGAGTCGCGCGCCAGCGCGACGGGGGCAAAGCCCCCTGCAACAGGGGGCCACATGCGTAACCTTGCCCCTGTTCTGACAGTCACTGCTGTGCTGATTGCCATCTGGTATGCAGCCGTCATCCCCATGAACCAGCAATGGGCACAGGATCAGGCCCGCCGCGCGGGGCAGGATTTGTCCTTTACCGCCCTTGTTGCCGACACCATGTCGCAACAGCGCCCCCGCCTGCCCGCGCCCCATCAGGTCGCTGCGGAACTGTGGAATTCAACTGTGGTCGAGGAACTGACCGGCAGGCGCGGCATCGTGAACACCGGCAGCCTGTCAAACCGCTCTCTGGTCTATCACGGCTGGGTTACGTTGTCGGCCACGCTGTTGGGGTTTGCCATCGGGTCTGTGCTGGGCATATCGCTGGCCATTGGGATCGTGCATAACCGCGCGATGGATGCCAGCATCATGCCATGGGCCATTGCCAGCCAGACCATTCCCATTCTGGCCATCGCCCCCATGATTATCGTGGTTCTGAACGCGGTGGGCATTACCGGACTGGTCCCCAAGGCGATCATTTCGACCTATCTGTCATTCTTTCCGGTGGTCGTTGGCATGGTCAAAGGGTTGCGCGCGCCCGATCATATGCAGCTGGACCTGATGAAAACCTATTATGCCAGCGGCACGCAAGTGCTTGCGAAACTGCGCCTGCCATCTTCCATGCCGTATCTGTTCGCCTCGCTGAAGGTCGCGATTGCCGCGGCCCTTGTCGGCGCAATCGTGGCCGAACTGCCCACTGGTGCAGTTGCGGGCCTTGGCGCGCGCCTGCTGTCTGGCAGCTATTACGGGCAGACCGTGCAAATCTGGTCAGCTCTTTTTGCCGCAGCAATCCTTGCGGCCGGCATGGTGGCGCTGATCAGCCTGATACAACGCGCAACGCTGAAACGCATGGGAATGGCAACATGATCGTTCTTCACAAAACCGGCGGGGTGCAATGGGCGGGGATGATGCTGGCCTTGCTGTTGGCGGTGGCCGTCGGCGGAACGGGTGATCTGCCCTTTTCCGCGGTTGCGGCCATACTGGTAACGGGCCTTATTTTTCTGGCCCCGAGGGGGCAGATAAACTGGCTGGTTATCGCCGCGATGGCGGCGGGTATCGGTATTTCGGCATTGGCGCTTCTGCCCTTTGCACAATCCACGTTATTGTTCTGGGCAATGGTTCTTGCCGTGTGGCTGGGGGCATGGCTGCTGGTTGCGTCCATCGCGGAAAGCCCGCGCTTGCCCGGACTTCCGGGGCGTGCCCAATCCCTGCTGGCGCCGCTGGGCTTCGGGGCCACGCTGTTGTGGTTATGGGAAATAACTGTGCGCGCGCTGGACGTTCCGCGCGTGATTCTGCCTGCGCCCTCGTTGATCTGGGACCGGTTGATCCGGTCGACGGATATCCTTTGGATCGATTTTGTGCAAACCTTCGTCAAGGGCGCATTGTCGGGCTATGCCATTGGTGTGGGCGCGGCACTGGTCTTTGCGCTGTTGGTGGACCGCAGCGATTTCCTGCGCCGTGGCCTGCTGCCGGTGGGCAATTTTCTGGCGGCCCTTCCCATTATCGGCACGGCCCCCATCATGGTCATGTGGTTCGGCTTTGACTGGCCATCCAAGGCGGCGGTTGTTGTGGCGATGGTATTTTTCCCCATGCTGGTCAACACAGTGCAGGGTCTGGCCGCGACCGATGCCATGCAACGCGACCTGATGCGCACCTACAGTGCAAGCTGGACGCAGTCGCTTTTGAAACTGCGGCTTCCGGCGGCGATGCCCTTCATCTTCAACGGGCTTAAAATTGCGTCGACGCTGGCATTGATCGGGGCGATTGTTGCTGAATTTTTCGGCTCTCCCACACGCGGAATGGGCTTTCGCATCTCGACCGAGGTGGGACGGTTGCAACTGGACATGGTCTGGGCAGAAATTGCCGTAGCAGCCCTCGCGGGGTCGCTGTTCTACGGTATTCTTGCGCTTGCCGAACGCGGGGTCACTTTCTGGCACCCCTCTCAACGCAAGCGTTAATCCCTGTGCCCCAGCCAAGGGCCAGGCAACACGGAGGTGATAAAAATGAAAAAGGTAATATTCGGGTCCGTCGCGGCCCTTGGTCTGGGGCTTGCGCCTGCGGCTTAGGCGCTGGATGATGTGACCATTCAGTTGAAATGGGTCACGCAGGCGCAGTTTGCGGGCTATTATGTGGCGCTGGAAAACGGCTTCTATGAAGAAGAAGGGCTGAATGTCACTGTGCGCGCCGGCGGTCCGGACATTGCACCGCCGCAGGTTATTGCGGGCGGTGGCGCGGATGTCATCGTTGAATGGATGCCCGCCGCCTTGGCCGCACGCGAAAACGGCCTGCCATTGGTCAATATCGCACAGCCCTTCAAATCATCGGGCATGATGCTGACCTGTCTGGCTGAAACCGGCGTGACTGGCCCAGAGGATTTCCCAGGCCGCACATTGGGCGTTTGGTTCTTCGGCAATGAATACCCGTTCTTAAGCTGGATGAGCACGCTTGGCATTCCCACAGATGGTGGCGATGAAGGGGTTGAAGTGCTGCGTCAGGGCTTCAACGTGGACCCGCTGTTGCAGCGTCAGGCCGATTGCATCAGCACCATGACCTATAACGAATATTGGCAGGTCATTGACGCAGGCATCAGCGAAGATGAACTTGTGACCTTCAAATATGAGGATCAGGGCGTCGCCACACTGGAGGACGGGCTGTATGTGATGGAAAGCAATCTGGAAGATCCTGAATTCGTGGACAAGATGGCGCGTTTTGTGCGCGCGTCCATGCGTGGCTGGGAATGGGCCGCCGAGAATGTCGAGGATGCGGCCATGATTGTGCTGGAATATGACGACACCGGCGCGCAAACCGAAGAACACCAGATCCGCATGATGTCGGAAGTGGCGCTGCTGCTGGAAGGGTCGAACGGAACGCTGGACATGGACGACTATGCCCGCACGGTTGCGACCTTGCTGGGGGGCGGTTCCGATCCTGTCATCACGTCCGAACCCGTAGGCGCGACCACCACTGCCGTGACCGACGCGGCCTTCAACTGATCACGCGTTACGCATGGCGTACGGGTTAACCCGCACACCCCTAGTCTGGGCGCATCTTCGGGTGCGCCCATTTTTCATGATGCGGGCTGAAAGTAAGGAATTGCATCTGTTAACGATTAATGGAAGGAATGGGGGCAATCCCTGATTGCCAGATATTCGACCCTGCATCTTGCGCGGACCGAAGGCATGGCCACCCCAGCGCTGCCAGATGGCGCAGCCCAACATTTGAAGTCGTTTTATGTTCCTTAGACAAAACCTGCGCTGGCTTTCGGCTGGCTTCGTGCTGACATTTGTATCCGCATTCGGGCAGACATGGTTCATTTCCCTGTTTGCCGGGGCAATCAAGGCGGAACACGGGTTGACTGACGGAAGCTGGGGCAGCCTGTATACTGTTGCGACGCTTTGCGCGGCGGCATTGATGTTCTGGCGCGGATCGCTGGCCGATACGATCCCTTTGTCGCGCCTTGCCCCTGCCGTTGCCGCGATATTTGCCATCGCCGCGCTGGGCATGGCGCTGGCACACAGCGTCTGGGTGCTGGGCATTTCATTGTTCTTGCTACGCTTTTGCGGGCAGGGCATGTTCAGCCACATGGCCATGACGGCAATGGGCCGCTGGTTTCAGGCGCAGCGCGGCAAGGCAGTGGCCTTGGCCAATCTGGGCCATCCGGCAGGCGAAGTGGTGGTGCCCCTGGTCACTGTGCTGGCCATTGCAGTCATTGGCTGGCGATTGTCATGGGGCGCGGTCACGCTTGTGTTGCTGGTGGGTGTGGCCCCCCTGCTGTGGTCATTGCTGCGCAATGACCGCACGCCAAAAGGACAGGGCGCGGCGAAACTGGCCGCCGGCCTTGCGGGGCGGCAATGGACCAGACAGGACGCCGCGCGCCATTGGTTACTGCCCGCATTGCTGCCGGTATTACTGACACCCGGTTTCATTTCTACTGTCGTATTTTTCCATCAGGTCCATATAGCCGAGGTTAAGGGCTGGACCCTGACGGCAATGGCACCCGGATATTCCGCCTTTGCTGCCGCGAATGTCATTTCCGCATTGCTGGCGGGTTGGGCCGCGGACCGTTTCGGGTCGCAGCGCTTGCTGACTGTGCTGCTGCTGCCCATGGGCATAGGCGTGGCGCTGATTGGACCGTCAGAGCAGGTGTTCGGCTGGTATCTGGCCTTGGGATTCATCGGGATCACACAAGGAACGGCCAGCGCATTATGGGGGGTTTTGCTGCCTGCTGTCTATGGCACCAGAAATCTGGGGTCCATCCGGTCGCTGGCCACCACGATTATGGTCATTTCCACGGCTATCGGACCGGGCATCACGGGTATTCTGATTGACCGCGGCATGAATTTCCCCGCCCAAAGCCTGTGGCTGGGCGCATGGTGTTTGCTGCTGTTGATCGGGTGCTGGGGGATCGACCGCAAACTTACGCGGGAATTGAACGCCTAGCGCATGTTGCTCAACAGTGGGAACCGGTTTTGAGCTTCTCGAACATGCGAATGAAGGTGACATACTCAAGCGCAACGATGGACACATAGCACCGCGCCCTAGCCGTCATTGCGGAAATAATGCGGATGCTGTTGCTTCAGTGTGTCGCCAATGACAAAGGATTGCGACAGGTGGCGGCGCATGGCGGCGCGCGCGGCGGGCGCATCCTTGCGCGACAATGCGTCCGTAATTGCGGCATGGTCGTCAAGTATCTGCACCCCTTTGCCGTGCATTGGCAGATGAAGTGCACGAATGCGGTCGATATGCCCGCTTTCGCGCCGGATAATGCGGTATATGGTGTCATGTCCGCTGGCCGCGAAAAGCTGCTGATGAAAGGCCAGATCAAGCTGCTGAAACCCGGCAAGATCCTGTGTGTTCAGGCAATCGCGCTGCAATGCCAGCATATGCTGTAGCTGCCCGATAAGTGCAGGGTCGCGCGACAGGGCAAGGGCCTCGACGATTGTTTGTTCCACGCTGCTGCGCAGAAAATGTATTTGCGTGGCGTGATGCAGGTCGATCAAGGTGACGCGCGTGCGCGCCTGCGCGCGAATTTCGACCAGACCTTCGTCTTTCAGGCGCAGGAACGCGTCCCGCAAGGGCGTGGTGCTAACTCTGTACTGCTGCATCAAGCTGCTGCGCGACAACACTGCACCCGGCGGCAATGCCAGCGACAGGATGCGCGCGCGCAGATCGCTTACAACATCAAGATCTGCGCCATGGGGTCCCGCAAGCATCCGATCGGCCCTGCCCAACAAAATGAAATATATTAATACCGCAGTATGGCAGGATTTCAGTACGATTCAAGCTGGACATTCAACACAGGCCAGCGCCACCACCTTCGTCAAACAATTCCGGGCGCGAACGCAGGATCTGCTCCATAAACCCGACCGACCCCGAGACATGCGCGCGCACCAACTCCTCCGCGCCCAGACGCGAATGGCGCGCAATCGCATCAAGTATCGCCTCGTGCTGGCGCGTCAGGCTTTCAAGCTCGCTGCGTTCCGCGGCTTTCAGAAAACGGATACGATCAAGATGGGCTTTCTTGGCGTGGATCACCTGCCAGACACTGCCCAGTTCCGCCAATTCGAACAAGGATTGATGGAACCGGTCATCCAGCGGCATAAACACCGCATAGGAATTTTGCTGTGCGGCCAGCTTTTGCTCCAGCAAAATCGATTGCGGGACTGTCAGGTCCAGATCTGGCGTATCGCACAGTTTCAGGACAACCGGAATTTCCAGATTAACGCGCAGAAAATGCGCCTGACGCACCGCGTTCGGGCTGATCCCTGACACAAATGTACCATGTTGTGGGGCAATCGTCACAAGGCCATGATCGGCCAGCCGCAGCAAGGCTTCGCGCAGGGGGGTCCGGCTAACGTCGAATCGGTCGCACAGGTCCTTTTCTTGCAGCACCTCTTTGGGTGGCAATTCCAGCGTAACGATTAGCGTGCGCAATGCGTCATATATTTCACTGGCGCGCGATTTTTTGCGTGGCAAGACGTTCATGTCATCAAAATTCCCGTTTCATATGATGATAATAACAATCAAACAGGGTTTCCATAGGCCAATACCACAAAAGGCCGAATGGGATTTCAACTTGATTATACTTCATTGATATATTAATACGCCGTTGATGGCCATTCAGGTCGGACCATCTAGCGGAGGAAAATTTATGACTTTCAAATTCACAGCATTGGCCGCAGCCAGTGTGCTTGCAATGACATCCGGCGCGGCACTGGCCGAAACGGATTGGCCCACGCGCACCATCAATGTCATCATTGGCGCAGGACCGGGCGGCGACACCGATTTCAATTCCCGCACCATGGCGCGCTATTTTGAACAGATCACTGGCGGGTCAATGGTTGTCACCAACATGCCCGGCGGCGGCGCAACCATCGCTACATCAGCGGTGCGTGACGCAGATCCGGACGGCTACACCATGCTGTTCGGCCATACAGGCCACCTGATTGTCACCGAAGTGTCCGGCCTTGCAGATTACGGCATCGATGATTTCGAGATTTGCTGCATTCCCGCCATTGACCAAGGCGCGGTGTTCGTGGCCAGCGCCCAATCGGGCATTACCAGCGTCGAAGACCTTGTTGCCCGCACCGAGGCAGAGCCGCAAAGCGTTGTGTTCGGCACCGAATTCGGCGGCTATTCGCACCTGCAAGGCACCATCTTCCAGCGTGAAACCGGCGCGGATATGCGCGTTGTCGACACCGGGTCCGCATCCGACAAGATTGCGGCGCTGCTGGGCGGGCGTATCGATGTGGGCGGCATTGCCTACGGCGCGATTCAGGATTACCACGCCGCAGGGCAAATGGTGGTTCTGGGCCAGCCCAATGAAACGCGCAACGAATTGCTGGGCGACATTCCCACATTCGCCGAACAGGGCGTCGATTTCGTGATGAACAACCCCTATATCATCGCATTTCCCAAAGGCACCGACCCTGCGATTGTGGCCAAGATGGAAGATGTGATGCGCCAGATCACGGAAATTCCGGAATATGCTGCTGATCTGGAACAGGGGTTCAAACAGCCCGTATCCTTCCTTCCGCAGGATGAAGCGCTGGAGCGGCTGAACGCGATCCGCGACACCTACATGCCGTATCGCGAAATCCTGCAATCCGCACGCTAAGGCCAACTGGCCGACGACAGGCCGGCAGACAGGCCCCGCAGAACGGGCCATCTGCCGGCCGCTTTAGACTTGCAGCAAAGGGGGGGCGCGCGATGTCGCGAAACAAGGAACTGGTTGTGGGGCTTGCCATGCTGGGTTTGGGCATCGGCTATCTGTATATGACCATGCAACTGCCGCGCAGGGGCGCGGTTGATGCAACATTTTTCCCCTATGTGCTGGCTTGGGCCATGATCGGGCTGGGCGCGCTGCAATGTCTGGTAACATGGCGGCGCGGGGCCACCACGACGGGCAAGGGCGACAAGCTGCAACCGCTTCAGGCCCTGACAGTGCTGGCCACGCTGGGCCTTGTGGCTGGGTTTATCGCTGCATTGCGGCCCTTGGGCTTTCCAATCGCGGCAACGGCGTTTCTGTTTGCGCAATTCATTGTCCTGACGCCCAACGGCCAACGCCCGCGACTGATGCTGTATGCCGCGTTGGCGGTGGTCAGCACGGCGGTCATTTTCGTGACCTTCCGCTACGGGTTCCGGCTGATGCTGCCCGCAGGCCCCTTGACCCCCTATCTGCCGTAAGGAACGCCGCTGATGCTTGATATGCTTCTCCAAGGCTTCGCAGCGGTCCTGTCCCCGCAGATTTTTATCCTGATCACCATCGGTGTGGCCGTGGGCATTGTGTTTGGCGCCGTGCCGGGGCTGACGGCGGTGATGGCCATCGCGCTGACCCTGCCCATGACCTACAGCCTTGGGGCCGCAGCGGGTATTTCGCTGTTGATTGCGCTGTTTGTGGGGGCCACATCGGGGGCACTGATTTCGGCAATCCTGCTGAAAATACCCGGCACGCCATCATCCATTGCCACCACTTTTGACGGCGCGCCCATGATGGAGAAGGGCGAAGGCGCGAAAGCGTTGGGTGTGGGGATTGTGTTTTCCTTCCTTGGCACCATCATGTCCATTGCAGCGCTGATGTTCATCGCCCCATCCTTGGCGCGGGTGGCGCTGTCTTTTGGTCCGCATGAATATTTCGCCATCGCGGTATTTTCGCTGACCTTGATTGCCACGCTGTCATCAGGGTCCATGATCAAGGGCATATTTGCCGGTGTCGCGGGGTTTGCCGTGTCCACTGTGGGCATCGCGCCGGTGGATGCGATCACGCGCTACACATTCGGGCGGATTGAAATTAACGCAGGCTTTTCCATTCTGACGGTTCTGGTGGGCATGTTCGCCATCGCCGAAGTCATCCGCGTGGCCGAACAGGCGCGCAAGCGCGGCGACATGCCGACCGTCGCGCCCCTGATGGTCAAGATCAAGGGCTTCGGGTTTTCCATGGCGGAATTTCTGGGCCAGATCCCCAATGCCATCCGGTCGGGGCTGATCGGCATTTCCATTGGTATTCTGCCCGGGATCGGGGCGGGCACGTCGAATATCATTTC
>SR_TP_S13solDRAFT_1000898_pt1 | contig 10253 bp, 10 predicted proteins | sample SodReaTP_S13sol_FD_11159 | JGI IMG/M metagenome (IMG submission 11159) | reverse complement strand
GTGCCGCGCATCTGGGGCGGGGTGACCACGCCGGCGGAACTGCGCGCCATCGCCGAGGTGGCGGAGAAGTTCGCGGTGCCCACGGTGAAGATCACCGGCGGCCAGCGTATCGACCTGCTGGGGGTAAAAAAGGAGGACCTGCCCGCCATGTGGGGTGATCTCAACCGCGCGGGTTTTGTCTCGGGTCATGCCTATGGCAAGTCCCTGCGCACGGTGAAGACCTGCGTGGGCTCCGAGTGGTGTCGTTTCGGCACCCAGGACTCCACCACCATGGGCATCCGTCTGGAGCAGATGAGCTGGGGTTCCTGGACGCCCCACAAGTTCAAGATGGCGGTGTCCGGATGCCCGCGCAACTGCGCCGAGGCCACCATTAAGGACTTCGGCGTGGTGGCCGTGGATTCCGGCTGGGAACTGCACGTGGGCGGCAACGGTGGCGTGAAACTGCGCGGCACCGACTTCCTGTGCAAGGTGGAGACGACCGACGAGGTGGAGGAATACTGCGGCGCCTTCATGCAGCTCTACCGGGAGGAGGCCCGCTACCTGGAACGCACCGCTCCCTGGATCGAGCGGGTGGGCCTCGGCCACGTGAAGCAGCACATCGTGGAGGACGCGGCTGGCCGCAAGGTCTTGCATGCCCGTTTTCTGGCCTCCCAGGTAGAGGCCCAGGTGGACCCCTGGGCGGAGCGTGCCCAGGGCAAGGAGGCCTTTGAATTCATTCCCATCAAGCCGGTGGCCTTAAGGGAGGTGCAATCATGAGCTGGGTGGATGTGGGCCAGCTCGAAGACATCCCGCGCCTGGGGAGTCGGGTGGTGCAGTTGACCGATGGAGACGTGGCGGTGTTCCGCACCCGGGACGACCAGGTGTTTGCACTGCGCGATGCCTGCCCTCACAAGGGCGGCCCACTGTCCCAGGGCATCGTGCACGGCCACCGGGTCACCTGTCCGCTGCACAACTGGGTAATCGAGCTGGAGACCGGTGAGGCCACAGGCCCGGACACCGGCTGCACCGGGCGGTATGCGGTGCGGGTGGAGGCGGGCCGGGTATGGCTGTGTGTGGCTGCCCGGCGCGCCGAGGCGCACAGCGTCCTGTCCGACGTGCGGGTGGTCTCAGCATGAGCGGACGGCTGCCGGTGCGCACTACCTGCCCCTACTGCGGCGTGGGCTGTGGCGTGCGCGTCAGCGCCTGTGCCGATGGCTTCCAGGTGGAGGGGGACACGGCCCATCCGGCCAACCGTGGCCGGCTATGTTCCAAGGGGGCGGCCCTGGTCGAGACCCTGCACGGGGAAGGGCGGCTGTTGCATCCCCGGGTCCACGGCCGGGAGACCGACTGGGACGAGGCACTGGAGTCGGTGGCCGGAGGATTCCGGCGCATCATCGACGCCCACGGTCCGGAGTCGGTGGCCTTCTACGTCTCCGGGCAGCTGCTCACTGAGGACTACTACGTGGCCAATAAGCTGATGAAGGGATTCATCGGCACGGCCAACATCGACACCAATTCCCGCCTGTGCATGTCCACCGCCGTGGCGGCCCACACCCGGGCCTTCGGGGCGGATGGCGTACCCGGCTGTTACGAGGACATCGAGCTGGCGGACCTGGTGGTGATCGTCGGTTCCAACACCGCCTGGGCGCATCCGGTGCTGTTCCAGCGCCTGAGCGCCGCGAAACAGGCCCGCCCGCAGATGCGCGTAGTGGTGATCGACCCCCGGCGCACGCCCACCTGCGAGATTGCCGATCTGCACCTGTCCCTGCGTCCCGGTAGCGACGCCTGGCTGTTTAATGGCCTGCTCAATCATCTGCGCCGGGAGGATGCCCTGGACCTGGGCTTCCTGGAACGCCATGGGGAGGCCTATGCCGCGACCCTGGAGGCGGCCCGGGACAGCGCGCCGTCCATCCCTGCCACCGCCGAACGCTGTGACCTGCCCGAGCATCAGGTGGCGGAATTCTTTCGCCTGTTCACCCGCCACGAACGGGTGGTGAGCCTGTTTTCCCAGGGCATCAACCAGTCCTCCAGCGGTGTCGATAAGGCCAATGCCATCCTCAATGTCCACCTGGCCACGGGGCGCATCGGTCGGCCAGGCATGGGGCCGCTTTCGCTCACCGGCCAGCCCAATGCCATGGGCGGTCGGGAGGTGGGCGGGCTCGCCACCCAACTGGCCGCCCACATGGGCTTCGACGACCCAGGGGCGGTGGACCGCCTGGCCCGTTTCTGGGGCAGCGAGCGGGTTGCCCAGAGGCCGGGGCTCAAGGCCGTGGAGCTGTTCGAGGTCATGGCCGAGGGGCGCATCAAGGCGGTCTGGATCATGGGTACCAACCCCATGGTGAGCCTGCCCGATACGGGGCGCATGGCCGAGGCCCTGGGCGCCTGCGAGCTGGTGGTGGTCTCGGACTGCATGGCGCAGACCGAGACCACGGCCCTGGCCCACGTGCTGCTGCCCGCCGCCACCTGGGGCGAGAAGGACGGCACGGTGACCAACTCCGAGCGGCGTATCTCCCGGCAACGGGCCTTCATGGCCCCGCCGGGTCAGGCGCGGCCCGACTGGTGGATTATTACCCAGGTGGCCCGTCGCCTGGGCTTCGGCGCCGCCTTCGATTATCAGGCTCCGGCGGAGATCTTCCGGGAACATGCGCGGCTGTCCGGTTTCGAGAATCGTGGCAGCCGGGATTTTGACATCAGCGCCCTGGCGGACCTGGACGATGCCGACTACCAGTGGCTGCAACCGGTGCAATGGCCCGTCAACCGCCAGGCACCGGGCGGTACGCCGCGGCTCTACAGCGATGGCCACTTCTTCAACGCCTCGGGCCGGGCGCGCCTGGTGCCCGTGCGCCCGCGCCTGCCGGCACAGACGACCGGTGAGGCCTATCCGCTGACACTCAATACCGGACGCATCCGAGACCAGTGGCACACCATGACTCGCACCGGTGCCGTGCCGCGTCTTTGCGCCCATCTGCCCGAGCCCTTCGTGCAGGTACATCCCGAAGATGCCGCCCGTTTTGGGCTGGGGGAGGGCGGTCTTGCCCGGGTGGGCAGTGCCGTGGGCTCGATGCTGGGCCGAGTACGACTGGATCCGGGACAGCGCCCTGGCAGCGTATTCGCTCCCATTCACTGGAGCGGGCCCTTCGCCCGCCAGGCCCGGGTGGGTGCCTTGGTGGCGGCGGTGACCGATCCAATCTCTGGGCAGCCGGAGTTCAAACAGACCCCGGTGCTGTTGCAACCGCTGGATACCACTTGGCAGGGTTTTCTGTTCAGCCGCGTCCCCCTGGCCCTGCCGGACACCCTCTACAAGGTCCGGGTCGCCATCGCCGGGGGCTGGCGCCATGAACTGGCCGATGCCGGGGCGCCCCCCGACTGGCCACGCTGGTTCCGGGACCGGATCGGCGAGACCGGGGAATGGCTGGAATTCGAGGACCGGGGTGGCGCCGCCTACCGGGCCGCCTGTGTCCGGGATGGTCGACTGCAGGCGCTGCTGTTCGTGGGACTAGGTCCCGAGCTGCCCGCCAGGGACTGGTTGCAGTCGGTGTTCGCAGGGGAGACCCTGGACCCGGGCCTGCGCACCCAGTTGCTTGCCGGTCGGCCGGGGGCGGGCCGGGCGGATACCGGGCCGATGATATGCGCCTGTCACGGGGTAGGGCTCCACACCCTGCGGGAATCCATCCTCGATCAGGGGCTGGACAGCGTGGAGGCGGTGGGTGATCGGGTGAAGGCGGGCAGCGGTTGTGGTTCCTGCCGGCCCGAGATTCAGGCCCTGCTGGATCAGCTCATACCCCGGGCGATCGAGGCCTGACCCTCACGGCGCCTGTAATGTCTATGGGGTAGCGTCGGGGCCCATGCTTTGGATATATTCGGTACCATGAATATGGGAATCCTTCTTTCGCGCCCTCTCGGACACCACCCGTCTGCGTTGCCTCGCCCTGTTGCAGGGGGAGGGCGAACTCTGTGTCTGCGAGCTGACCCATGCCCTGGACCTGCTCCAGCCGCGCATCTCCCGGCACCTGGCCCAGTTGCGGGAGTCTGGCCTGGTGCTGGATCAACGCCGGGGGCAGTGGGTCTATTACCGCATGAACCCGCAATTGCCTGACTGGGTGAATGGCGTGCTCGCCATCAGCCTGGTGGCGGTGCGTGCGGGCGAGCCCTATCGCACGGATCTTGAGCGTCTGCACACCATGCCCAACCGGCCCGCTCAGGCCTGCTGTGCCTGAGCGCCTTCATCGGGCCGTCATCTTACGGCTTTAGCATCCATCCCATTTTATCTGTGCGCGACGCTCGCCCGCCGTGCCAACGTACACAACTGTTTCGGGGGCAACTGACATGGGGATTCGTGTTGGCATTAACGGTTTTGGCCGTATGGGCCGTCTGGGGCTGCGCGCCGGCTGGGGCAAGGCACCGCTGGAATTCGTGCATGTGAACGAGATCGCCGGGGATGCCGCCTGCTCGGCACACCTGCTGGAATTCGATTCGGTGCACGGCCGCTGGCCCCACGAGATCCGTGCCGAGGCGGATGCCTTCAGCGTGGACGGACAGCGCATCGGGCACAGCAACGGCAAGATCCCGGAGGCGGTGGACTGGGCGGGCCTGGGCATCGACATCGTCATCGAGGCCTCGGGCAAATTCCGCACGGTGGAGTCCCTCAAGCCCTATTTCGACCAGGGGGTGAAGAAGGTGATCGTGGCCGCCCCCGTGAAGGACCCCTCGGTGCTCAACGTGGTGGTGGGGGTCAACGACCACCTCTACGACCCGACCCACCACCACCTGGTCACTGCCGCATCCTGCACCACCAACTGCCTGGCCCCGGTGGTGAAGGTGATGCACGAGGGCATCGGTATCCGCCACGGCACCATGACCACCATCCATGACATGACCAATACCCAGACCCTGGTGGATTCCGGCCACAAGGACCTGCGCCGGGCCCGGGCCGCGAGCCTGTCCCTGATCCCCACCAGCACCGGTTCGGCCAGGGCCATCGGCGACATCTTCCCGGAGCTGAACGGTCGCCTGAACGGCCATGCTGTGCGCGTGCCGCTTCTGAATGCCTCGCTCACCGACTTCGTGTTCGAGGCGCAACGGGAGACCACGGTGGAGGAGGTCAACGGCTTGCTGAAGGCGGCCGCCGAGGGTCCGCTCAAGGGCATCCTGGGTTACGAAGAACGCCCCCTGGTGTCAGTGGACTACAAGGACGACACCCGTTCATCCATCGTGGATGCCCCCTCCACCCTGGTGATCAACGGCACCCAGGTGAAGATACTGGCCTGGTACGACAACGAAATCGGCTACGTGAACCGCATGATGGAGCTGGCGGTGAAGGTTGGCTCCCTGCTTTGAACTGCAAAAGGCTTCAACGCAAAGACGCGAAGACGCAAAGGGCGCGAAGGTAATCCCGTGAAAAAAGCTTTCAGCATACTGGATTCTTTGGGCCCTGATCTGAGGCCAGGGATGAGTGTTTTTCACCCGACGTCCTTTGCGTCTTCGCGTCTTTGCGTTGAGTGCCTTTGATTTGACTCAAACAATGCCAGCAAACAGCGCACAGCTCGGCCTGCGCCCCTACGCGATGATCACGGCCAATTACTGGGCCTTCACCATCACCGATGGGGCGATTCGCATGCTGGTGGTGCTGTACTTCCACATGCTGGGGTACTCGCCGCTGGAGATTGCGCTGCTGTTCCTGTTCTACGAATTCTTCGGCATCGTCACCAACCTGGTGGGCGGCTGGCTGGCGGCGCGCCTGGGGCTCAATACCACCATGATCCTGGGCACAGGGCTTCAGGTATTCGCCCTGCTGTTGCTGACGGTGCCCGAGGCCTGGCTGGGGGTGGCCTACGTGATGTTTGCCCAGGCGCTCTCGGGCATCGCCAAGGACCTGAACAAGATGAGCGCCAAGTCCGGCGTGAAGCTGGTGCTGGGGCAGGGGGGAGAGAGCCGGCTGTTCAAGTGGGTGGCTATCCTCACCGGCTCCAAGAATGCGCTCAAGGGCGTTGGCTTCTTCGTGGGCGGTGCGTTGCTCTACGCCGTGGGTTTCCGCTGGGCCCTGGTGTGCCTGGCTGGTGGACTGTTCCTGGTGGCCCTGTTCGCAGTACGTGGCTTGCCCGCGGGCCTGGGGCGCGCCAGGGGCAGGCCCGGCTTCGGCCAGATGTTCTCCAATACCCCGGAGATCAACTGGTTGTCAGCGGCGCGCTTTTTCCTGTTCGGCGCCCGGGACGTGTGGTTCGTGGTGGGCCTGCCGGTGTTCCTCTCGGCGGTGCTGGACTGGAATCACATGCAGGTGGGCGCATTCCTTGCCCTGTGGATCATCGGCTATGGCATGGTGCAGGCCGGTGTCCCGCGTCTGATTCGCTCATCGAACACCCTCGGCGACCCCGACGGCGGCACGGCTCGTTTCTGGGCTTTTGCCCTGGCCATCGTGCCTGCGGGTATCACCATCGCTCTGATGCAGGGCCTGGACCCGGCCTGGACCCTGATCATCGGCCTGGCCCTGTTCGGCATCGTCTTCGCCATCAACTCCGCCGTGCATTCCTTCCTGATCCTGTCCTATGCCGATCACGACAAGGTGGCCATGAAGGTGGGTTTTTATTACATGGCCAACGCCGGAGGTCGCCTGATGGGTACGGTTCTATCGGGGTGGGTCTACCAGACCCAGGGCCTGGAAGGCTGCCTGTGGTGGTCGGTGGGGTTTGTGGTGGCGGCGGGGGTGATCTCGCTGCGCCTGCCGGCGGCAGCGAGAAGGATGAAGGCAGAAGGATGAAAGGTTTTTTTGCTTATTCAACCTTCAACCTTCCCCCTTCATCCTTTCTAAAAGTCCCGTCTGTCCCACAGATCCTCTACCTTCATGCGCCGATCCTTGCCGGAACGACGGGGGTCCTTCTCCAGTTCGAAGCGCACCATTTCACGACGGTCCGGTCCGGAGCGCCGCTCCTTGCCGGAGCGGCGCTCCGGACCGGCGTAGGTGTTGGCGTTGATGACGGGAGATTCGTCGCTCATATCAGCTTTCCTGGACGGGGATGCGCCGACCAAGGGCGCGGGGGTTCTTGGGCAGTGTCACGGTCAGTACGCCGTTGTGGTAGCAGGCCTTGGCACCCTTGGGGTCCACGGCGACGGGCAGGGGAACTGCACGCTCAAAGTGGCCGTAGGCCCGTTCCATGACGTAGAAGCGTCCGCGAGCCCCTTCCCGGGCCATGTACTTCTCGCCACGGACCACCAGGTGATCATCCTCCACCTGGATATCGAAATCCTCGGACTCCATGCCGGGGACCTCCAATCCCACGACGACCGCCTCATCGGTTTCCCGCACCTCGCTCACCAGCACGCCCCATCGCGTGGCGTTGCGCATGACGCCTTCCTCGACGCTTTGCACGGGGCCTTCGTTAGAGGAGGGGTGGAAACGGGTCAGGGCCTGTCCGGCGTGTTCCCGCAGTTGATGCCAGCCGCGGCCCAGGGTGTCCACGGCGTGGCTGAGACCTTCTCTGATCTGTTCAAGGGTGCTCATGGTCAGATCTCCGCAAACGCTCTATTGAGTGTAGCCCGGGAGCGCTGAAATTCGAAGACGTGGCCGCCACGGATGCGGTGTCGCCTGGCCTACCCGCCGCGCAGATCCTTTCGCAGGGCCTGGATCTCATCTCGCAAGGAACGCAGGTCCTGGTACAATTGCAGGTTCTCGTGCTCCATGCGGGTGAGGTCCTGGTGCAACTGGTCGCTTTCAGCGTGCACCACACTGGTGATGGTCTTTTCCTCGAAATCCTGCTGCTCTTCGGACAGGGTCTGCATGGTGTTCACGATGATGGCGATGAACAGGTTCAGGATGGTGAATGTGGCCACCAGGATGAAGGGTACGAAAAACACCCAGGCATAGGGGTGGGTCTCCATAACCGGGCGAGCGATGCCCATGGACCAGCTTTCCAGGGTCATCACCTGGAACAGGGTGTACATGGAACGGCCAAGGTCACCGAACCACTCCGGGTGCTGCTCGCCGAACAGCCCGGTGGAGATCACCGCGAACACATAGAACAGGATGGCCAGCAGGCCGAAGATGGAGGCAATACCCGGCACGGCTCGCAGCAGGGCTTCCACCACGAAGCGCAGCTTGGGGATCATGGACACCAGGCGCAGCAGACGCAGGATACGCAGCACGGCGAAGGGTCCGGAGGCGGGCATGAGGGCAACGCCCACCACCAGGAAATCGAAGACATTCCAGGGATTGCGGAAAAAGCCCAGGCCCCGGGCAAAGAGCTTGATCAGAATCTCCAGCACGAACACCCCAAGGATGACCCGGTCGGCGGCGATCAGCTGGGGGCCGATGCGAGCCATGATATCCGGGTCTGTCTCCAGGCCCAGGATGGCGGCGTTGATCAGGATCAGGGCGATGATGACGCGCTGGACCGGTCTGGACTCGATCCAGAGGCCGGCGCGGGCGCGCAGACCCGGGTTCGCACCAAGGGTGGCGGACATGGCTGGGAATCTCCTGAAGGGAAAAGAACGAAGCGGGCGGAAGGATACTTAAGGCAGTGGCTAGTGGCAAGGGGCCCCCTCCCCAACCCTCCCCCGCGATGCGGGGGAGGGGGCACACCGGGTTTTCTCCCTCGCCCTCAGGGAGAGGGTCGGGGTGAGGGTGGTGTTCCTTGCAACTAGCCACTTGAGACTTGCCACTTATACCTCAATCCCCTCAAGGCTCTCCCGCAGCACGGCGGCCGAGGCGTGCAGGCCTTTATGCTCCTGCTCAGAGACGTTGGGCGGCACGTGGCATTCCACGCCCGATGCACCCACCACGCTGGGGATACTCAGGCACACCCCCGACAGCCCGTAGTCCCCGGCGGGGTCCACGCTGACGGGCAGGACGCTCTTCTGGTCTTCCAGGATGATGCGCACCACGTAGGCAATCACCAGGCCGATGGCTGTGTTGGTGTAGCCCTTGCGGGAGATGATGTCGTAGGCGGCGCCGCGCACCTGCTGGAAGATACGCTCCATGGCGGCTGGGTCGAAGGGATGACAATTGATCTCCTCGTCCATGATGGGCAAGCCCCCGATGGTGGCGCTGCTCCAGATGGCCACCTCCGAATCCCCGTGTTCGCCCAGGATGTAGGCATGTACGGAGCGGGGGTTCACGCCGTAGTGTTCGCCCAGCAGGGCGCGGAAACGGGAAGTATCCAGCATGGTGCCTGTGCCGATGACCGCCTGGTGGGGCCGGCTACTCAGTTGCTGCATGACCGAGGTGAGAATGTCCACCGGATTGGTGGCTACCACCAGGATCGCCTCGGGGGCATGTCGGTCCAGTTCGCTGGCGACCTGCTTGAACACGGTGGCGTTCCGATTGAGCAGGTCCAGGCGAGTCTCCCCGGGCTTCTGGCCCACTCCGGCGCAGATCACCACCACCTGACAGCCGGCCAGGTCGGCATAGTCCCCAGCGCGCACCGTGACCCGACCTACCAGGGCCTGGCCATGCATCAAGTCCATGGCCTCGCCCTCGGCACGACGCCTGTCCTTGTCCACCAGGACCAGTTCGCTGGCGCTCTGACGTTGAAACAGGGCGTAGGCGGCGGCCATGCCTACGTTGCCGGTACCGATGATGCCAACCTTGCTTCTGGACATGGGACGGAACTCCACTTAAGAATGATGTTTGTGGGGTCCAGTGTGTGCACGGAGGACGTCCCGGGGCAAGGACAGGCTCAAAATCACGCTCAAGGACAGGATTTGCTGGCCGTTTTTCAGTGAAGTTCACAGAAAATGGCCTGTGGCGCGGCGCATACTCTATGCTAGTCAGTAACTGAGGTAATGCAGACCATGAAACATTCCATGCAGTCCTCCGACGACAGCTACGACGAAGTATCTCCCACGGAGCAGATCAGTGCCGAGCGTGTACGCTCCATGTACGATCTGTCGGCCCGCCTGTCCCTGAGCTACGACGGGCTGGAACACTGGTTCACTGCCAGCTCGCGTGTGTTCGTGGTGGGACGCAATCTGGACTGCGACCTGGTCATCGGTACACCAGTGGCCTCACGACACCATGCCCGATTCATTTATCGCAAGGGCAAGTTCGTGATGATCGACCAGAGCACCAATGGCACCTACGTGCGGCTCAAGGGCGGTGACCAGATCTGCCTGCTCAACGGCGAGGAATTCCCCCTGGTGGGCGAGGGCGTGATCAGCCTGGGCCGGCCGGTGGAGGAGGGCGATTCCCACCTGATTCACTTCCGTATCCCGAGCAGTTAAGCTAAACGTCTCAACGACCCCAAACGGGCCGCCATCTGGCGGCCCGTTTGCGTTTGAGGCGT
>SR_TP_S13solDRAFT_1000897_pt1 | contig 10254 bp, 8 predicted proteins | sample SodReaTP_S13sol_FD_11159 | JGI IMG/M metagenome (IMG submission 11159) | reverse complement strand
GTGAGCGTTGATCTATCCCTGTATCGCCTGATTCTCGAAGCCAGCCTCATCGTGCAGCTGGTCATGCTCATCCTGGTGGTCATGTCCGTGCTGTCCTGGACCGTGATGATCATCAAGTGGCGTGTGTTGCGCGACACCCGCGCGGCCACCGATGAGTTCGAGGAGCGTTTCTGGTCCGGCGTGGACCTGGCCCATCTCTACGAAGGCATTCGCCGCAAGAGTGAGGTTACCGGCCTTGAACATGTCTTCATGGCGGGTTTCAAGGAATTTCTGCGCGGACGCAAGCATCGCAACGAGCGCGGCCTGGGCCTGGGCGAGACTGCCCAGCGTTCCATGCGCGTGGCGGTGTCCCGGGAAGTGGACGGGCTGGAGACCTATCTCTCGTTTCTTGCCACCGTGGGTTCCACCAGCCCCTACATCGGTCTGTTCGGTACCGTGTGGGGCATCATGCACGCCTTCATCGGCCTGTCCGGCGCCCAGCAGGCCACTCTGGCCATGGTGGCCCCGGGTATCGCCGAGGCGCTGATCGCTACGGCCCTGGGCCTGTTCGCGGCCATCCCGGCGGTGATCGCCTATAACCGATTCTCCGATGATGTGGATCGCATCGTCACCCGCTACGACAACTTCACCGAGGAATTCACTTCCCTGTTGCAGCGCCAGGCGCCTGCCACGGAGGAGTCTGCCTGATGCGGACTCTGTTGCCACATCGTCGGGAGATCTCCCCATGGCAGTAGCCAAGGATCGTGGTGGCCGTCGCCGGCCCATGTCCCAGATCAACGTGGTGCCCTTCATCGACGTGATGCTGGTGTTGTTGATCATCTTCATGGTGACCGCGCCGCTGTTGCAGCAGGGGGTCGAGGTGGACCTGCCCCAGGCTCAGGCCGAGACCATGGAGCCGGATCCCGACCGCGGCGAGCCGGTGGTGGTCACCGTCTCCCGGGAGGGGCAGATGAGTCTCAACCAGGGCCCCCGGGTGAATGAGCCCCTGGAGCCCGCCGACCTGGGCGAGATCGTTACCGGCCTGCTGGCGCAACGCCCCAATGCCCAGGTGTATGTACGCGGCGATCGCAGCGTGGACTACGGACGGGTGGTGGACGCCATGGTCACAGTACAGTCCGCCGGTGTGCCCCGGGTGGGCCTGATCACCGATCCGGCGGAGACGGATCGGTGAGGCCTGACGGTTAGACGCGATGTGGCAGACGCTTAAAGCGCATCCGCGCATACTGAGTGCCGTGGCGGGTGTGCATGTGGCCCTCCTGCTGCTGATGCTGGTGGGCTTTCAGTTCACCCCCCGCAGCAAGGACGCCGCCATGGAGATCTCGGTGTCCGACTCCGAGCCCGTGCAGGTGATCGATGCCGTCGTCGTGGATGCACGCACCTTTGATCGCGTCGAGGAGCAAAAGCTCGAGGCGGAACGTCAGCGCGTGGAGGCCGAACGCCAGCGCCAGGCCGAGGCCGAGCGACGTCGCCAGGAAGAGGCGCGGCGCCAGGCCCAGGCCGAGCAACAGCGACAGGAAGAGGCCCGCCGTCAGGAACAGGCCCGGCAGCAGGCCGAGGCAGAACGTCGCCGCCAGGCAGAGGCAACGGCCCAGGCCGAGCAGCGTCGACAGCAGGAGGCCCAGCGTCAGGCCGAGGCCGAGCGCCAGCGCCAGGAAGAACAGCGGCGCCAGGAACAGGCCCGCCGTCAGGCCGAGGAAGAGGCCCGTCGCCAGGCGGAAGCGGATCGCCAGCGACGCCTGGAAGAGGAACGTAAGGCCGAGGAGGTACGCCGTCAGGCGGCCATGGCGGCCGAGCAACAGCGCCTGCAGGAGGCGGCAGCGCAGCGGGCCCGGGAAGAGGAGGCCAGGCGCCAGGCGGCCCGTCGGGCACAGCTGGACAGTCAGCGGGTGCAGTACATGTCCGCGATCCAGGCGGCGGTGGAACGTGCCTGGCTGCGGCCTTCCGATTATCAGTCGGGGCAGATGGCGGTGGTGTTCGTCCGTCAGGCGCCCGGCGGCTTTATCCAGGAGGTGCGTATCGAGCGCTGCACTGGCAACACGGCCTTTTGCCGTTCCGTGGAGGCGGCTGTGCGCCGGGCCGAGCCCCTGCCCAGTCCTCCTGACCCCGAGTTGTTTGCCCGTGAAATTCGTTTCACCTTCGATCCCAGTTAACGCATCCCCACAGACCCGGTACCATGACGCCTATGTCCTTCAAACACACCGTCCGAGCCCTGTTCCTGCTGTTTTGCCTGCTGCCTCTCGGCGCCCAGGCGGCCCTGGAGATTCGCATCACCCAGGGTGTGGAGGGGGCACTGCCCATCGCTGTGGTGCCCTTCGGCTGGGAAGGTCCGGGCCAGGGGGCGCCGGAGGAGATCGGCGCGATCATGCAGGCCAATCTGCATCGTAGCGGCCAGTTCTCGCCCATGGAGGTGGCGCGCATGCCCCAGCGGCCGGTGCGGGGTCCGGATGTGGATTTCCGTGTCTGGCGCGAGGCGGGCATGGATTACGTGGTGATCGGCCGGGTGCAGCCCACGGGTACGGATCGTTTCAGTGTGCAGTTCCAGCTGTTCGACACGGTGCGTGGTCGTCAGGTGACCGGTTACAGCATTCCCGCTTCCCGCGCCCAGCTGCGCCGTGCAGCCCACATGGCCAGCGACATCATCTACGAGCAGATCCTCGGGGTACGCGGTGCCTTCAGCACCCGGGTGGCCTACGTGAGCGTGACCCGGGAGGGTAATGAGCAGCGTTTCGCCCTGCAGGTGGCCGATGCGGATGGCCACAATCCGCGGACCATCTTCCGTTCCCGTCAGCCGATCCTTTCCCCCACCTGGTCTCCGGACGGACGCCGTCTCGCCTACGTATCCTTCGAGAACCGCAGCTCCCAGATCTTCATCCAGGACGTGGATGGCGGCAGCCGCGAACGTGTCGCCAGTAACCCCGGTATCAACAGCGCACCGGCCTGGTCTCCGGATGGCCGACAGATGGCCATGACCCTGTCCCGGGACGGGCAGCCGGACATCTACGTCATGGACCTGGGCGATCGCACGGTGCGCCGGGTGACCAACAGCCGCTCCATTGACACCGAGCCCGAGTGGGCCGCCGATGGGCGTACCCTGCTGTTCACCTCGGATCGCAGTGGTGCGCCGCAGATCTACGAACAGAGTCTCAGCGGCGGGCAGGCCCGGCGCATAAGCTTTGAAGGTCGTTACAACGGCAATGCCACCCTGTCTCCGGACGGGCGCCTGGTGGCCATGGTCAATGGCGAGGGTGGACGTTTTCGCATCGCCGTGCTGGATCGCCAGAACCGGCAGTTCCGCCTGCTCACCGACGGGCGACTGGACGAAGCGCCCAGCTTTGCACCCAACGGCGGCATGATCATCTATGCCACCGCCGGGCGGGGCGGACAGGGTGAACTGGCTGCCGTGAGTGCCGACGGTCGGGTGCGTCAGAGTCTTGTACTACAGGAGGGCGAGGTGCGCGAACCGGCCTGGTCGCCATTCCTGGACTGATATCTCGAACGACTTGAAGTGTTTGCCCCATAACCGAATCCTGCCTTGAAACCTGAAGGAGTCTTGCCATGATGACCATGCTGCGCCTTGTAATGATCCTGATCCTTGCCCTGGTCCTGGGGGCTTGTGCCCGTGCGACCAAGCCCGGTGACGAAGACCCCTCCGCGGGTCCCGGCGCCACTGACCCGAGCATGCGTCCCGTGCCCGACTCCGGCATCGAAACCATGCCCCTGGATCGTGATGGACGCCTGGGCATGGATCCCCTGAGTGATCCCGACAGCCCCCTGGCCAACCGCATCATCTATTTCGAATTCGACCGCAGCGAGATCAAGGCCGAATACGAGGAAGTCATCATCGCCCACGGCCGCTATCTTGCCGATAACCCCAGCGCCAGGCTGCGTGCCGAGGGTCATACCGATGAGCGTGGTACTCGGGAGTACAACCTGGGTCTGGGTGAGCGTCGTGCCCAGTCGGTGCAGCGCATGCTGATGCTCCAGGGTGCCCAGGCCGAACAGATCCAGGTGGTCAGCTATGGGGAAGAGATGCCTGCGGCCTATGGCCGGGACGAAGAGTCCTGGGCCCAGAACCGGCGGGTGGAGCTGGTCTATGACCGGGAGGGCATGTGAAGCGCATGCACCGCAACGCAGGACTCCTGCTGGGGCTGGCCCTGTTGCCGGCCCTGGCGGGTGCCCAGCAGGGTGGCGCAGCCCCTGATCTACGCCACCTGGACGCCCGTATCGAACGTCTAGAACGTCTCATGGACAACCAGACCCTCATGGACATGATGCGGCGTCTGGAGGCCCTGGAGCAGGATGTGCGCGCCCTGCGAGGTGGCACCGAGGCCAATGCCCACGAAATCGACACCCTGCGCAGCCGCCAGCGTGATCTCTATCTGGATGTGGACCGTCGCCTGCAGGCGGTGGAGGAGGGCGGTACCGCATCCGCCCCGTCCACGGCGGTGGTTACGGGGCCGGACAGCCCGGCGGAGCCCGTGGCACCTGTTGCCCCTTCCGGCAATGCCGGGAATGACCAGCAGGTCTATCGCGCCGCCTTCGATCTCTTGCGTGAAGGACGTTACGAGCAGTCCATCAGCGCCTTTAAATCCTTTCTTGAGGCGCACCCCCAGAGTGGTCTGGCCGCCAACGCCCAGTACTGGCTGGGGGAGGCCATGTACGTAAGCCGCGATTACGAGGCCTCCCTGGCCGAGTTCGACAAGGTGCTCAAGGACCACCCTGGCAGCAACAAGGTCCCCGATGCCCTGCTCAAGATGGGCTTTGCGCACTACGAGCTGGGCCAGTGGGACAAGGCCCGGGAGTCTTTGGAAAAGGTCCGCCGGGAACATGCCGGCGGTGCCGTGGCGCGACTGGCCGAGCAGCGCCTGCAGCGCATGCGCGACGAGGGTAGATAGGTCCAGGCAGGCAGTGGGAATTTGGAAGTCGGGGGCGAATGGTGTTTACTTTGCGCTTCCTGATTCCCACGTGCCCCGCCTATTATCGTCATGAACGCCCCCCAGTCCCACGCTTCCCCCGCCCAGGCGAACGCCGATCGCCTGCGTATCACCGAAATCTTCCTGTCACTGCAGGGCGAATCCCGCAGTGTGGGCTGGCCCACGGTGTTCGTACGCCTCACAGGCTGTCCGTTGCGCTGCGGGTACTGCGATACCGAGTACGCCTTTACCGGCGGCGAGTGGATCGGTGTCGATGCCGTGCTTGAAACGGTGGCCGGCCATGGGGTGCGCCACGTGACGGTCACCGGCGGCGAGCCCCTGGCGCAGCGTGCCTGCCAGGCATTGCTCACCCGCCTCTGCGACCAGGCCTATGAGGTGTCCCTGGAGACCAGTGGGGCCATGGACGTGGCCGGTGTCGATCCCCGGGTGGTGAAGGTCATGGACCTCAAGACCCCGGCCTCCGGCGAGTGCGCCCGCAACCGGCTGGAGAACCTCAACTATCTCTCCCTTCAGGACCAGGTGAAGTTTGTCATCTGCGACCGTGCCGATTACGAATGGGCAAAGCAGATGATGGCCACCCACGATCTGACTGCCCGTTGCGAAGTGCTGTTTTCACCCAGCCATGGCCAGCTCGCCGCCAGGGAGCTGGCCGACTGGATCGTTGCCGACAGGCTCAACGTCCGCTTCCAGATCCAGTTGCACAAGATCCTGTGGGGGGAAGAGCAGGGACGCTAAGGAAATGAGAAGTGTGAGTTTGGAAGTGGGAATGAAAAGGCCTTAACTTCGCACTTCCCAATTCCCACTTCTCACTTCAATCCCCATTCTCGCCTGAGACTCAGACCCATGTCCTCAGATCAGAACAACGCCGTCATCCTGCTCTCCGGGGGCATGGACTCCGCCACGGTCCTGGCCATCGCCCGTGAACAGGGCTATGCCTGTCATGCCCTGAGCTTTCGCTACGGGCAGCGCCACGGCGCAGAACTGCAGGCGGCGGCCCGGGTGGCGAAGACCCTGGGGGCCGTGCAACATCGGGTCATGGATCTGGATCTGTCCCTGTTCGGGGGATCGGCACTCACCGACACCCGCATCGACCTGCCGGAGTCCCCGGGTGAGGGCATACCGGTCACCTACGTGCCCGCCCGCAATACCGTGTTTCTGTCCGTGGCCCTGGCCTGGGCCGAGGTGTTGCAGGCCAGGCACATCTTCATTGGTGTCAATGCCGTGGACTATTCCGGCTATCCCGATTGCCGGCCCGCCTTCATCGAGGCCTTCGAACACCTTGCCAATCTGGCCACCCGGGCCGGGGTCGAAGGGCAGCATCTCACCATCCACGCGCCGCTACAGCAGATGAGTAAGGCCGAGATCATTCGCCGTGGTGTGGCACTTGGGGTGGATTTCGCCGAGACGGTCACCTGCTACGGGGCCGATGACTCGGGACGCGCCTGCGGCGTCTGCGACGCCTGCCGCCTGCGCATCCAGGGCTTTGAGGAGGCAGGTCTGCCCGACGTGACTCGTTATCTCGCCCGACCAGAGCCGTGACTCACCCGAACACCGAAGGAATATCAGGCCTACCCCGGGCGTCTATTCACAGACCTGCCAGCCTTCGCAAAAACAAGCGGCCATGACACCCGGTCTGGCTACGGTTATAATTCCGCGCCTGAAAGATCCCGGAAAGCACCAGATCCACAATCATCACAAGGTAATCGGGTTCGGGCACTATCGATCTTGGAGCTTTGCTCCCGACACGCGCGAGTCGCTGGAGGATTCACATGGTTTTTGAAAGTTTCTCGACCGCAGCCGCGGTCGTGCTGGGCGCCATCTTTGTGCTGGCGTTCATCATGGGCGCCATCGCCAACAAGACCAACTTCTGCACCATGGGTGCGGTGTCCGACTGGGTCAACATGGGTGACCTGGGCCGCATGCGCGCCTGGATCCTGGCCATCGCCGTGGCCATGCTGGGTGTGGTGGTGTTCGAATCCCTGGGCATGATTAACGCCGACGGCGCGTTTCCTCCCTACCGTGCGGCACAGTTCGCCTGGGTTGAACACCTGCTGGGCGGCCTGCTGTTCGGTATCGGCATGACCTACGCCAGTGGTTGCGGCAACAAGACCCTGGTGCGCGTGGGCGGGGGCAATATCAAGTCCCTGATGGTGCTGCTGGTGATCGCCATCATCGCCTTCTACATGGTCAACCCCCTGCCGGGCACTTCCAATACCCTCTACTCCCTGCTGTTCTACGGCTGGACCAACCCGCTGGCCATCACCATGAGCGGTGGTCAGGACCTGGGTTCCATCGTGGCCAGTGGTGAGTCTGCGGTCACCGCTCGCCTGGTCATCGGTTTGATCCTCGGTCTGGCCCTGCTGGTCTGGGCCTTCAAGTCTGCCGACTTCCGTAGCAGCCGCGACAACATCCTGGGTGGCCTGGTGATCGGCCTGGTGGTGGTAGGCGCCTGGTATGTGACCAGCAATGCCCAGATCACGGACGGCATGAGTGACTACGAAATGCGTGCCTTCGTGCAGGAGTGGGACTTCCTGGCCGACGATCCGGAAGGTCGTCCGGCTGAAGCCGCCCCCTGGTCCAGCCAGTCCTTCACCTTCATCAACCCCATGGGTCAGAGCCTGCGCTACGTCGCCTCCGGTTTCGATAACAGCGTGCTCTACATCGGCGTGCTGGCCCTGTTCGGCGTGATCCTGGGCTCCCTGTTCTGGGCCCTGGTGACCAAGAGCTTCCGCATCGAGTGGTTCGCCTCCTTCAGGGATTTCGTCAATCACTTCATCGGTGCGATCCTGATGGGCTTTGGTGGTGTGCTGGCCATGGGCTGCACCATCGGCCAGGGCATCACGGGTATCTCCACCCTGGCCCTTGGCGGCTTCCTGACCTTCATCTCCATCGTGCTGGGTGCTGCGCTGACCATGAAGGTCCAGTACTACAAGATGGTCTACGAAGAGGAGGCCACCTTCATGAAGGCGCTGATCACGGGTCTGGTGGATCTCAAGCTGCTGCCTGGCAGCATGCGCAAGCTGGAAGCCATCTGACCTGTCAGGGACCGTCTTCGGACGGTCCCTGACGCTGAATAGAGACAAGCCCGCGTTTACGCGGGCTTGTCATTTGAGCAGAGCATAGTAAGATAACCGCCTTCCGGTGACGGGCCCCGCCGTTACCAGCCAGTTTCCCCATATGGGTCGTTAGCTCAGTTGGTAGAGCAGGAGACTTTTAATCTCTTGGTCGTAGGTTCGAATCCTACACGACCCACCATCTTCCCCTGCCCGTTTGCTTACAACGCCTTTGTCTTGAGTTCGGTCTTGTGCCTCTGTGTGTGGCTACGATAGGCCTCTGGCTTCGTTTGCCCAGGGGGAATGCAACCGATGCTCTCGCCAAGTCGCGAAGGCGCAAAGCATTTAATAAGACCTTTTCTTGGCGTCTTCGCGTCTGGGCGAGAGCATCATGCCTTTGGCTTTGATGCGATGACATGAGGCCATAAAAAAAGCCCCGCCGGCGAACCGGCGGGGCTTTTTTATCCCTTGCGGGAGGGGCCTTATTCCTTTTCCAGGCCCAGGTTGCCGTCCATGCCGTGGATCACGGGGGTGTTGAGCTCGCTGACGCGGATGCTCTTGTGATCACGCAGGTACTCGGCGGTCACGTCCCAGATCTTGCGGCCGGTGTCGCCGGCGGGCTGTTCCTGGACGCTGGCCCAACCGGCCACCACGTAGTTCCTGCTGGGGTCGATGGGCTTGCCGTCCAGCTCCATGTCGGTGATGCGCTCGCCGATGCGCTTGGTGGGGTCGATGGCGTACTTCAGGCCACCCACGCGCACCATGTCGCCGCCCTGCTGGTAGAAGGGGTCTTCGTTGAACAGGTTGTCGGCCACGTCTTCCAGGATGGTCTTGATCATCTCGCCGGACATGGCATTGCGGGTCACGGCGGGGTAGGTCAGACCGGTCTGGTCCATGACGTGCTCGAAGGTGATCTTCTGACCCGGCAGCACGGTGGTGCCCCAGCGAAAACCGGGGGAGAAGGCGATCTCGGCGTCCACCTGCTCCATGAGCGCGTCGCAGATCACCTGGTCGAAGGTGCCGTTGAAGTTGCCACGGCGGTAGAGCAGGTCTTCGGCCTCGGCCAGTTCTTCGGAGAGCTTCTCCTGCATGTTGAAGGTGTCGCCGTCGTAGGTCACCGTCTGGTTGCGCATGTTGCTGATGTAGTCGGAAACTTCGCGGTCCGGCTCGATCAGGTTGGCGAACACGGGCAGCAGCTTGTAGTTGTAGCCCTGGACCTTGCCGTTGCGCACGTCCAGATCCAGCACGCCGAGGAACTTGGTGTTGGAGCCGGCGTTGGTGACCAGGCAGGTGTGGCCGTTGGGGCTCTTGATCTCCAGGGGCTGGGGCACGGCATCATGGGTGTGACCGCCCATGATGGCGTCGATGCCGTCCACCAGGGTGGCCATCTTGATGTCCACATCCATACCGTTGTGGGACAGCACGATGATCACCTCGGCACCTTCGGCGCGGGCCTCGTTGACCACTTCCTGCATCTGGTTGTGGCGAATGCCGAAGGACCAGCCTTCCACCATGTGACGGGGATTGGCGATGGGGGTGTAGGGGAAGGACTGGCCGATGATGGCCACGTTCACGCCGTTCTGGTTCTTGATCACGTAGGGCTTGAAGACGCGCTCTTCCCAGTCGGTGTCCACCACGTTCTGGGCGACGAAGTCGATATGGCCGGCGAAGTCGTTCTGCACGATCTCCTGCACGCGGTCGGCACCAAAGGTGTATTCCCAGTGACCGGTCATCACGTCCACGCCGATCATCTTCTGGATGTCCACCATGTCCTGGGCGTTGGTCCACAGACCGGTGCCGGAGCCGCCGCCCCAGGTGTCGCCGCCGTCGAGCAGCAGCGCGCCGGGGCGCTGGGCACGGACGTTCTTCAGCAGGGTGGCGAAGTGGGCAAAGCCGCCGACCTTGCCGTATTTCTCGGCCAGCTCCACGAAGTCCAGGTAGGTGTAGGCATGGGAGAACAGGCTGGGGTGCTCCAGGTTGTAGTATTCCAGCAGCTTCTTGCCAACGACATGAGGGGGGCGTCCGCTCATGTCGCCCACGCCCAGGTTGATGTTGGGTTCGCGGAAGTACACCGGCAGCAGCTGACCGTGGCAATCGGTGTAATGCATGATGCTCACATTGCCAAAGGGGGCCAGTTCGTAGGGGTTGCTGGGGCCGTTGCCTGCACGCGTGCCATTGGCAGCCTGCTCGGAGCCGTTGCCGCAGCCGGTGAGGCTGAAGCCGGCGGCACTGGCTGCGGCCAGTACCTGCAGGAATTCTCGGCGGGA
>SR_TP_S13solDRAFT_1000896_pt1 | contig 10256 bp, 7 predicted proteins | sample SodReaTP_S13sol_FD_11159 | JGI IMG/M metagenome (IMG submission 11159) | reverse complement strand
AAGAACCCCGCCGAGGTGCGCATCCGTTCCGCCACTACCACGGCCACTACCATTCGCCAGCGCTACTGGCGGGTGAGCGGACTGCACAAACTGGACGCCCTGACCCGTCTGCTGGAGACGGAGCCCTTTGATGCCATGCTCATCTTCGTGCGCACCAAGACCGAGACGGTGGATCTGGCCGAGCGGCTCACCGCCCGTGGGCATGCCTGCGAGGCGCTCAACGGCGATATCCCCCAGAACCAGCGCGAACGGGTGGTGGACCGCCTGAAGAAGGGCAAGCTGGACATCCTGGTGGCCACGGACGTGGTGGCCCGGGGCCTGGATGTGGAGCGCATCAGCCATGTGCTCAACTACGACATCCCCCACGATACCGAATCTTACGTGCATCGCATCGGCCGCACCGGCCGGGCCGGTCGTACCGGCGAGGCGATCCTGTTCGTGGCGCCCCGGGAACAGCGCATGCTCAAGGCCATCGAGCGCGCCACCCGTCAGCCCATCGAGCCCATGCACATGCCCACGGCCGGTGACGTGAACGAACAGCGCGTCGCCCGATTCAAGGAGCGTATCGCCGAGGCCCTGGAGGCCGATGACCTGGAGCCTTTTCTGCAGCTGGTGACCGAATACCAGCAGGACACCGGCATCGATGCACTGGACATCGCCGCTGCCCTGGCCAGGCTCTCCCAGGGCAAGGAGCCCCTGCTCCTGGATGAGCGCGCTGCGCCACCGCCCCGCCATGAAGCCTCACCCCGTTTCGAGCGGGACAAGGACCGTGTGGAAAAGCCGCGTCCGCGCAAGAGCAGCACCCACACGCCGGCCCCGCTGCCCCTGAAGGGGCAGCCGGAGGTGGTCATGGAGCGTTTCGTGGTGGACGTGGGCCATACCCATGGCCTCAAGCCCGGCAACCTGGTGGGTGCCATCGCCAACGAGGCGGGGCTGGACAGCGCCTACATCGGCCACATCGACATCGGCGACGAGACCACCACCGTGGATCTGCCTATGGAGATGCCTCGTCCCCTGCTCAAGCACCTGCAGGGGGTTTGGGTGTGTGGGCGCAAGCTGGGTCTGCGTCCCTTCGGAGAGCCTTCGCCGGCCGAGGTACACAAGCGCGGGCCCAAGGGGCCCAAGCGCCCTGCCGGATCCGCCGGACGCAAGCCGGCGCCCCGCAAGCCCAAATAGTCCATCGCGCCTCGGGCTTATACTCAAGGGCAGCGGGAGTGATCCTGCTGCCCTTTTTTTGCGAACGGGTTAATACAAGCACGACGGGAGATATGCCTATGGGCACCCAGGGCAACAGCTACCGGGTCATCACCCTCAACGGGTTCATCATCGAGCGCCAGGCGGACTCCCCCCACGCCAAGGGTGAACTCTCCCGACTGCTGCATCACCTGGGAGTGGCCGCCAAGATCGTCAACAAGAAGATCAACAAGGCCGGTCTGGTGGACATCCTGGGGCGCGCCGGGGATGTGAACGTGCAGGGCGAGGACGTGCAGAAGCTGGACGTGTTCGCCAACGATCAGTTCATCGCCGCCCTGCGCGCCAGTGGCGAGTGCTGCGGTATCGCCTCCGAAGAGGACCAGGAGATCACCGTGTTCGACGAAGGCCTGTCCCGGGATGGACAATACGTCTTTTGCATGGACCCCCTGGACGGCTCTTCCAACATCGACGTGAATGTCTCCGTGGGCACCATCTTCTCCATCTACCGACGTCGCTCCGAGCCGGGCACCCCGGCGGTAATCGAGGACTTCCTGCAGCCCGGCACCGAGCAGGTGGCCGCCGGTTACGTCATCTACGGTTCCTCCACCATGCTGGTCTATACCACCGGCAACGGCGTCAATGGTTTCACCCTAGATCCCTCCATCGGCGAGTTCTGTCTTTCCCACCCGGACGTCAAGACACCCGAGCAGGGGCGCATCTACAGCCTCAACGAGGGCAACCACGTGCACTTCCCCGAGGGGGTGAAGGCCTACATCCGTCATTGCCAGAAAGACGATGCTGCCACCGGCCGCCCCTACACCTCCCGCTACATCGGCTCCCTGGTGTCCGATTTCCACCGTAACCTGCTCAAGGGCGGCATCTTCATCTACCCGCCCACGGGTGCGGCGCCCAAGGGCAAGCTGCGCCTTGTCTACGAGTGCAACCCCATCGCCATGGTGGCCGAGCAGGCCGGTGGCCGTGCCACGGACGGTTACAGTCGCATCCTGGAGCGCAAGCCCACGGACCTGCACGAACGGGTGCCCTTCTTCGTGGGCTCCCGGGAGATGGTGCGGCAGGCGGAGGCTTTCCTGGCGGATCAGCCGCCGCACTGAAGCTGTTTGGGAAAGGGGCCCGCTCGACCGGCAAGGGCGACCTTGCGTCGCCTGAGGGCTGCGCAGGCCGGAAAAGCCCTTCATTAAAAAAGGTTTTCGGGCTAGATTGGGGAAAACCCTGAAATTCAAGGGTTCGGTGAAAGGATTTCATGTGTCCAGACAGGTTCATGGCCTGGCCTGGACGCCCCAGGGGGACGCACCATGTCACCAAGCTCGAAGCCTGCCTTGTGGTCAGGCCCCTTTGCCCAGGGGCCGGCCGTGGTGTTGCTCATTCTGCTGATGATCCCCGTCCTGGTTTGGCTCATGGGCGCGGAACTTCCCCAGGTGATCCCGGCGCGGCACATGGTGGCCTTCCATACGGCGGTGGAGATGTTCGCCGTGGCTGTGGCGATCCTGGTCTTTGCCGTGGGTTATCACGTGCTCGACGAGCACCGTGCCTGCGCCTCCCTGATGCTGGCCTGTGCCTTCCTGGCGGTGGGACTGCTGGACTTCCTGCATCTGATGGCCTACCCGGGCATGCCGGATCTGATCACGCCCAACACCTCCCACAAGACCCTGATCTTCTGGCTGGCGGCGCGCCTGGTGGCCGCTGTTGCCATCCTGCTCTACGTCATCCTGCCGGCCAGTAGCCACGAGGAACGGGTGCACCGCCGCCTGTTCCTGATCGCGGCACTGGTTCTGGTGGCGCTGGTGGCCTTCGTGGGTATCTGGCGGCCCCACTGGGTCCCGGACCTGTTCCGGCCGGGCGAGGGTCTGACCGGCCTCAAGGTATCCCTGGAGGCCCTGGTCATCGCGTTACATGTCCTGACCCTGGGCATCATGGCCCTGCGCCCGGAGATCCGCCGCCGCTCCGGCATGGATCTGCTGGTGGGCGCCCTGGTGCTTATCGTGGCCAGCGAGCTGTATTTCATGATCTACCAGGATCTCACCGACACCCTGTTCGTGCTGGGGCACATGTACAAGGTGCTGGCCTACCTGCTCATCTACCGGGGGATGTTCCTGGAGAGCGTGCACCGGCCGGTGGAGCGCCTGGAGGCCGCTCGCAAGGTCATCGAGGCGCGGGAGCGGCGTTATCATCAGCTGGTGGATAGTGCGCCGGACGGCGTGATCGTGACCGATGCACAGGGACGCATCCTGCTGACCAACCGCAACATGGAAAGCCTGTTCGGCTACCGGGCCGATGAATTGGCGGGCAAGCCCGTGGAGGTCCTGATCCCCGAACGTTTCCGGAGCCAGCACGTGGTCTATCGGGATGCCCTCATGGCAGACTGGCGGGCCAGGGCCATGGGCGGGGTCGAGGACCTGATCGGACTGCGCCGGGACGGTACCGAGTTTCCCCTGGATATCAGCCTCAACACCTTCGAGGACGACGCCGGCAAGCGCGTCACCGTCTTCATCCGGGATATCACCGAGCGCAGGCGCCACGAGGAGCACATTCAGCACCAGGCCACCCATGACAGCCTCACCGGGCTGCCCAACCGCTGGCTGCTGCGGGACCGACTCGCCCAGGCCCTGGCCCATGCCCAGCGTCACGGCACCAAGGTGGCGGTGATGCTTCTGGATCTGGATAACTTCAAGCTGGTCAACGACAGTCTCGGACACCTGGAGGGCGATGCCGTGCTCCGCGAGGTGGCAGGGCGACTCATGTCGGTGCTGCGGGCCGCGGACACCGTGGCCCGTTTCGGTGGTGATGAATTCATGGTGCTGCTGCCTGACGTGCGGCGGGAAAGCGATCTGGCCGCCGTGGCGGATAACATCCTCAGGGTGTTCAGTCGGCCGATCAGGACCCGGGAGGGGCGCGCGCTCAACACGAGCGCAAGCCTCGGCATTGCGCTCTATCCCCAGGACGGTGTCGACGAGGAGACACTGGTGCGCTACGCGGACATGGCCATGTACGAGGCCAAGCAGTCCGGACGCAACACCTATGCCTTCTTCTCCGCGCGGCTCGATCGGCAGGCGCACGAGGAGCAGCGCTTGCAGGAGCGCCTCAAGCATGCCCTGGCCCAGGAGCGCTTCCAGCTGCATTACCAGCCGCTGGTGAACGTGGCCAGCGGCGAAGTCGTCGGGGTCGAGGCCCTGCTGCGCTGGCACGACGAGGAGTTGGGCCCGGTGTCACCGGAACGTTTCGTTCCTGCCGCCGAACTCAATGGCCTGATCGTTCCCCTGGGGGACTGGGTGTTGCGAGCGGCCTGCGAGCAGGCCGCTCAGTTTGCGGCGCATGGCTTGTCACTGCGGGTATCCATCAACCTGTCTGCCATGCAGTTCCGCCAGCAGGATCTGGTAGACAAGTTGCGCACCGCCCTCAAGGACAGTGGCGCGCCGCCCGACTGCCTGGACGTGGAGGTCACGGAGACTGTGGCCATGGCAGACGTGAACCTGGCTCGCCAGCAGCTGGAGGGGCTCAAGGCCCTGGGGGTGGGGGTTTCCCTGGACGATTTCGGTACCGGGTATTCTTCCCTGGCCTATCTCAAGGCATTACCCATCGACCGGCTCAAGATCGACCGCTCGTTCGTGCAGGACATCGGCAGCGGTCATCAGGCGGACACGATCCTGCGCGCCATCGTGCACCTGGGGCACAGCCTGGATCTACGCACGGTGGCAGAGGGCGTCGAGACCGAGGCGCAGTTACGTTTCCTGGAAGGCCTGGGCTGTGACGCCTTCCAGGGCTGGCTGCACTCCCGGGCCATGCCGGTAAGTGACCTGTTGGGTTTTCTGGATACCGGACGTAGCCGCGCCAGGCAGCACTAAAGCCCGTTGCGCGCAGCTTCCTACAGCAAGCCCCGCTCGGCAAAGGATACCAGGGAATCCCCCACCACCACGTGGTCCAGCACCCGGATATCCACCAGGGCCAGGGCGTCGCGCAGGCGCCGGGTGATGGCCTCGTCGGAGCGCGAGGGCTCGGCCACGCCGGAGGGGTGGTTGTGGGCCAGGATCAGGGCCGCGGCGTTGTGGACCAGGGCCCGGCGCACCACCTCTCGGGGATGCACGCTGGCCCCGTCGATGGTGCCCCGGAACAGTTCCTCGAAGGCGATCACCCGGTGGCGGTTGTCCAGGAACAGACAGGCGAACACCTCGAAGGGATGGTCCCGCAGGCGGGCGGCGAGAAATCGGCGCGTGTCCTCGGGGCTGGCCAGTGCATCGCCCCGTGCAAGACCTTCCGATAGATGACGACGCCCCATCTCCAGCACCGCCTGGAGCTGGGTGAACTTCGCCGAGCCCAGCCCCCGGGCGGCGCAGAAGTCGTCCAGGTCCGCCTGCAGCAGCGGGCGTAGGCCGCCGAAGCGCGACAGCAGATCCCGGGCGAGATCCACGGCGGTCTTGCCGGCCACGCCGGTGCGCAGAAAGATGGCCAGGAGTTCGGCGTCGGACAGGGCCGCCGCGCCGCGATTAAGCAGTTTCTCCCGCGGACGTTCGTCGGCGGGCCAGTCGGTGATGGGCATGGTGTCGCGCTCCTTGCGATGTACCTTCCTTGAATCTTGAACTTAGTCTCGCGTGAGTGAAAAGCCAACCGTGCTAAGAGGCTGGAACGGTGATGTTCCTGCAGCGGGTCTCGGTGAAGCCCAGGCTGGCCAGTACCGCCAGCACCGCGAAGCCCAGCAGCAGCATGAGGCCGTAACGGTAGTCGGCGAGGCCGTAGACCGGTACGCCGGCGATCAGGGTGCCGTCCCAGCCCAGGTCCAGGACCCAGCCGAACAGGGGCTGGAAGATGGCCGCCCCCAGGAACAGGCCGGTGTTGACCCAGGCGATGGCCATGCCCGACAACGCGGGCGCCGTGACTTCCTTGGCCTGGGCGTAGGCCACCACGAAGCAGCCGGCGGACAGGCCCAGGGTGATGAACAACAGATAGCCGGACCAGCCGGGCCCCCAAGGCAGGAGTAGCAGGGCGGCGCACACGGCGGCGTAGGCCAGGGCGCCGCCGGTGAGTACCGGGCGACGTCGGCCCAGGCGGTCGGAGAAGCTGCCCGCCACCAGGCAGCCCAGGGCGAAGGCGATCATGGCCACGGTGGTATAACCGGAGGCATCACCCCGGCTCAGGCCGTGGACGTCCCGCAGCAGGGGAATGGCCCAGAGACCGACGAAGCCGAACAGGGAACCGGTGACACCGAAGTCGTAGACGAAGCCGGGCCAGAGCCGGCGGTGGGTCAGGACGCCCCGCAGGTCCCTGAGCCAGTGCTGCCGGCGCGGCGCGTGGGCAGGCAGGCCTTCCATCTCCCGCACCGAGGGAAAGCCCAGGTCCTCGGGCCGGTTGCGCACCTTCCACCAGGAGGCGAAGCCCAGGATCAGGGCCAACACCCCCAGGGCTACGAACACACTGCGCCATTCGTAATACACCAGCACCATGGCCAGGGGTCCGGTGGCGGCAATGGCGCCCAGGTTGCCCAGTAGCAGGGTGACGCCGCTGATGGTGCCGTAGTTGCGTTCGCTGAACCACACGCTGTTGCTCTTCATGAGCCCCACGAACACCACCGAGACCCCGAGTCCCACCAGGAAGCGCCCCAGGCTGGCCACGGCGAAGGTCTCTGCGAGGCCGAAGGTGATGGAGCCCACGCCCGCCACCAGGTTGCCCAGCATCACCGCGTAGCGGGCCCCCAGGGTATCCGCCAGCACGCCGGCGGGGAGCTGCATGGCGGTATAGATGTAGTAGTACATGGCCGCCAGTGAGCCCAGCGCGGCGGCGCTGATGCCGAAGCTGGCGGACAGGTCCCCGGCCACCACGCCGGGTGCTATGCGATGGAAGAACACCAGCATGTAGGCCAGGACGAGCAGGACGTAGATGGTCCAGCGGGCCTGCTGGAAGCGGGGCGGGTAGGTGTAGGACATGGGCGTCGCCGTGTGGAATATCACGGCAGGATACCCGCTGGCGGGTGACCTTTGCATCAGGGCGGGCGGTTGAGGGTGCTACATGTCTCCCGTGGGGGCGATGCAGTACACTACTTCCATGTCCACACTGGATCACAAACGCATCCTGCTGGGTGTCACCGGCGGCATCGCCGCCTACAAGGCCTGCGAGCTGACCCGGCGCCTGCGCGAGGCCGGGGCCCAGGTGCGGGTGGTGATGACCCGCGGGGCCACCGAGTTCGTCACGCCGCTCACCTTCCAGGCCCTGTCCGGCCAGCCGGTGCGCACCGCCCTGTTTGATCCCGAGGCCGAGGCGGGCATGGACCACATCGCGCTCGCCCGCTGGGCCGATGCCATCCTGGTGGCCCCGGCCACGGCGGATTTCCTGGCGCGTCTGAGCCATGGCCAGGCCGATGACCTGCTCACCACCCTGTGCCTGGCCAGCCGTGCACCCCTGTGCGTGGCCCCGGCCATGAACCAGGCCATGTGGGCGAATCCCGCCACCCGGGCCAATGTGCAGACACTCTCTGAACGGGGCATCCGCCTGCTGGGCCCCGGCGCGGGCAGTCAGGCCTGCGGCGAGACCGGCGAGGGGCGCCTGCTGGAGGTGCCGGAACTGATCTCGGGTCTGGAGGCGGTGTTCGCCACCGGGGCCCTGGCCGGCCTGCAGGTACTGGTGACCGCCGGCCCCACCCGCGAGGCCCTGGACCCGGTGCGTTACCTCACCAATCGCAGTTCCGGCAAGATGGGCTACGCCCTGGCCCGGGCCGCCCGGGAGGCGGGCGCGGTGGTGACCCTGGTTTCCGGCCCCACGGCCTTGGCACCACCCCAAAGCGTGGATCATGTGTCTGTGGAGACAGCAGCCCAGATGCTGGAGGCCGTCATGGCCCGGGTGGCCGAGGCGGATGTGTTCGTAGCCGCCGCCGCCGTGGCCGATTATCGGGCCGCCGCAGTTCAGGACCACAAGATCAAGAAAAACGCCGAACACCTGAACCTTCGGCTGGAGCGCAATCCCGACATCCTGGCCACCGTTGCGGCCCTGCCCGAGGGCCCCTTCACCGTGGGCTTCGCCGCCGAGACCCGGGAGCTGGAGCGCCATGCCCGGGTCAAGCTCATGAAAAAGGGTCTGGACCTGATCGCTGCCAATGACGTCTCCGACGGCCAGGGCTTCGATGTGGACGACAACGCCCTCACGCTGCTCTGGCCCGGCGGCGGCAGCACCCTGCCCAGGCAGTCCAAGGATCAGCTGGCCCGGGCCCTGATGATGGTCATTGCGCAACGCCTGAGCGAGCAACAGGACGGCACACTGATCTCCGCCGTCAGCGACACCCCCCCTTAGGACGGCACCGAGTCCGACACCCCGGTGTCACACCGGGTCTGCGGCTTTGAATTTTCTTTTTGACGGAAACCCCATGAACAAGATCGAAGTGAAGATCCTCGACCCCCGCATCGGTCACGACATCCCCCTGCCTGCCCACGCCACCCCCGGTTCCGCCGGCATGGACCTGCGCGCCTGCGTGGATGAGGCGCTGACCCTCTCGCCCGGCGAGACGCAACTCATCCCCACGGGTATCGCCATCCACATCGCCGACCCGGGTCTGGCGGCGATGATCCTGCCCCGTTCCGGCCTGGGTCACAAACACGGCATCGTGCTGGGTAACCTGGTGGGCCTGATCGACTCCGACTACCAGGGCCAGCTGTTCGTCTCCTGCTGGAACCGGGGCCGCGAGCCCTTCGTCATCCAGCCCGGCGAACGCATCGCCCAGCTGGTGATCGTGCCCGTGGTGCAGGCGCAGTTCCAGGTGGTGGAGTCCTTCGAGGAGAGCCATCGGGGGGAGGGGGGGTTCGGATCATCCGGGATCGCTTGATCCCGGATGATCCGAAGGATGAAGGGGGAAGGTTGAAGGATGAATGTCTTTCTCCCTCCCCTCATGTGGAGGGCCGGGGTGGGGTGGTTTCATTCATCCTTCAACCTTCCCCCTTCATCCTTTGTAAAATAGGTCTCAAACCCAGGTAGCCAGCACAGGTCAGCTCAAATTCAATGAACACCGAATCCGCCACCACCACCGCCCGCGTCCTCATTGAGGCGCTGCCCTATATCCAGCGCTTCTCCGGCAAGACCGTCGTCATCAAGTACGGCGGCAATGCCATGGTCGACGAGAACCTCAAGGAAGGTTTTGCCCGGGACATCGTGCTGCTCAAGCAGGTGGGGCTCAATCCCGTGGTAGTGCACGGGGGCGGGCCGCAGATCGGCAAGATGCTGGCGCAGATCGGCAAGGAGTCACGCTTCGTGGACGGGCTGCGGGTCACCGACAGCGAGACCATGGACGTGGTGCAGATGGTGCTGGGGGGGCTGGTCAACAAGGAGATCGTCAACCTCATCAACCGTTTCGGTGGCCGGGCCGTGGGGCTGACCGGCAAGGACGGCGGGCTCATTCATGCCCGGCGCCTGAACCATACCCGGGCGGTGGAAAACTCCGATGTGCCCGAGGTCGTCGACCTTGGCCACGTGGGTGAGGTCACGGGCATCGACCCGGCGGTGGTGCACATGCTGGACTCCGGGGATTTCATCCCGGTGATCGCTCCCATCGGCGTGGGTGACGACGGCACCGCCTACAACATCAACGCGGATGTGGTGGCAGGCAAGATGGCCTCGGTGCTCGGCGCCGAGAAGCTCATCCTGCTGACCAACACCACTGGCGTGCTGGACCCCCAGGGCAAACTGCTCACGGGACTCACCGCCCGACAGGTGGATGAGCTGATCGCGGACGGCACGATCCACGGCGGTATGATCCCCAAGATCCGTTGCGCCCTGGACACGGTGAAGTCCGGTGTGAAGTCGGCCCATATCATCGATGGGCGCGTGGAGCATGCAGTGTTGCTGGAGCTGTTCACGGATCAGGGTGTGGGGACGCTGATCCGCAGTTGAGGGTGTGGGTTGTGGGTGAGGTGTTAGGGGATAGGGGATAGGGGATAGGGGATAGGTGGGGAGGTGAGAGGCGAAAGGCGTGAAACCACCTGTTTTTCCCCCTCGCCCTCAGGGAGAGGGTCGGGGTGAGGGTGGTGTTTGAGGCTTGGGCGGGCCCCCTCCCCAACCCTCCCCCGCGATGC
>SR_TP_S13solDRAFT_1000895_pt1 | contig 10260 bp, 10 predicted proteins | sample SodReaTP_S13sol_FD_11159 | JGI IMG/M metagenome (IMG submission 11159) | reverse complement strand
CCACCGTCTGCCACGGCGGGTATTCGACCTGGCGGGCCGGGTGTCGGCCAGGTTGAGCGTGCGCCGGGAGAAGCGGTTCGAGCCCCGGGACGACGAGGGCCTGATCGAGCACCACCGCAAGATCGAGAGCCTACCGTTGGACGACGGCGACTGGTTGCTCCTGGCTCGCCACGGGTCCGGCGTGCGCGAGATCATCCGTGAGCTCCGGCAGCGCGCCATCCCGTACGAGACGCGCCTGGGACCCAGCGTGCCGCAGAAGCACCTGGACGCCATTCGTGCCTGGGAGGCCTGGCACCGCGGTGAGCCGGCGCCGCTGGATCGGGTGGAGGCCCTGACGGACCTGCTGCCTGGGCGCTGGACCCTGAAAGGTGATAGCATACGAGCCGAGGACCTTGGCCTGAGGGCCGATCGGCCCTGGTACGAGGCCCTGCCCCTGGGCGACGAGGCGATCGAGTACTATCGCGGCATCCGCCGACGCGGCTACAGCCTGACCGATCGGCCGAAGGTCCGGGTGTCCACGATCCACGGCGCCAAGGGCGCCCAGGCCGACCGGGTGGCTTTGCTGACGGCCCTGAACCGCCGGACGGACTACGCGCTCAGGACTCGGCCGGACGACGAGCACCGGGTGTTCTACGTCGGGATCACCCGAGCCCGGCACGAGCTCCACGTGGTAAGCGACGGCCGACGGTATGAGTACTTGATGGGTCCTACGTGACGACTAGAAAAACTTTCAACCGAGGGGTGTACGCGGTTAGCTGACCTTGCTATAGTAACACCATCGGCGGCAACACGACGCCGAACCTAGAGCGAAAGAGCAGGAGAGCTAACCATGAACAAGCACTACGTGATCGACCCGAACGGCAAGCGACACACGCGCAACAGCCAGACCCGGACGTATAGCCACGCCGTGTTGGTGCGGTTCCGCGACGAGACCCGGTGGGCCTGCGTTGGCTGGTGCGGTCGCCCGGACCTGGCGGAGAAGAAGGCCGCCGAGTATCGTTACAACGGCCACGAGGCGCGGTTGCCCGAGGCCCAGCTGATCAAGACCAAGCCGCGGGCCGCCGCGGCACAGACCACGGAGACGAAGACCATGACCAACGGCAGCATCATCCGCGTGACCGCTACCACGCCCGACGACGAGATCGAGGAGATGGTCAAGCTGGCCAGCGGTGCCGAGCGCGTCGAGGCGTACAACCGCGTGACCGGCAAGGCGATCAAGAAGTTCAGCACCAAGGCGGCCGGCATCAAGCAGACCGTGCGAGCCCTGGTGGCCGAGCGCGACCGCCTGGCTACCGACGACGAGGAACCGGCCCAGGAGACGCCGAACGAGGAGCGTGCTCGGGTCGAGACCGGGGTGACCAACGACCTGGCCGACCGTCTCGGCAAGGTCGCCAAGCGCCGTCACGGTGGCGGAGCCAAGCACGACCCGGCCAAGTACCGGTCGGCCTACGTCAAGGAGCAGCTCCTGGCCGGCCGGATCGACTACGACGCGATCGCCGAGGAGTGCCAGGAGCGGTTCCCGAACGTCAAGACCGAGCGCAAGCACGTGACCTGGTACCGCTGGCAGCTGCGCAAGGCCGGCCACGACGTGTGACCGCCGGTGCGACAACCCCCGGGGCTCGCCAAGGCCCCGGGGCCATTGACCTGAGGAGAACGACATGACCCGTGAACGAGGCAAAGACGAGCGCGACTTCGACCAGACCTACCTGAGCGAGAAGAACCACGGGGCCAAGCTGCACCGTGACTATACGGCGCACTTCTACCGTTGGTGCTTCATCGAGCGCTGGACGAGAATGTTCAACCAAGGCAACCAGTGCCGGGTGCTGGAGGTGGGCTGTGGCCCGGAGCGTCCCCTTCCCATGATCCTGACCAAGACCAAGGCGTCGCGCGTCGGGTACTACCTGGGCGTTGACCTGAACAAGTCCAAGCGCTGGGGCTCCATCAAGTGGGAGCACTACCTGGAGGACTTCAACTTCGTCGAGCGCTGGCCGGAGCTTCTCGAGGAGCACCAGGGCGACAACCGCTTCCACCTGGCCGTGCATCTCGAGGTGATCGAGCACATGCAGCCGGAGCACGGCGACGAGCTCCTGCGTGGGTGCTTCGAGCTCCTGCAACCGGGTGGCTACCTGCTCATGTCGACGCCGTGCTACAACGGCAAGTGGCAGGCGGCCAACCACATCCACGAGTACGAGATACCCGAGCTGCAGGCGAAGATCGAGGCGGCCGGGTTCGTGGTCGAGCGCCGGTTCGGGACCTTTGCCAACGTGCCCAACCTCAAGCGGGAGTGCGAGAAGGACCCGGCGCGCAAGCAGCTGTGGGAGGAGCTCAGCGAGTACTACTCCTATGACGCCCTGAGCTGCATCTTCGCACCGCTGTTCCCGGACGAGGCCCGGAACAATCTGTGGGTATGCCACAAGCCGGAGGACGCGGCATGAGCGAGCAACGGCACAAGGCCGTCGGCGGGTACATCTTCGCCGGCGGCTTTACCCTGGGCATGCAGGCCGCGGGGTTCGACGTGCTGGCGCACCTGGAGGACGGCGGGTACGGCGTGAAGACATGCCGTTTGAACTTCCCCGACCTGCCGATCTTCGTGGGCGCCGACACGTGGCCCCTGGACAGCCTGCGAGACGAGGCGCCCGCGGTCGTGTACGGCAACCCGCCGTGCGCGGCCTGGTCGAGCCTGAACGGCAAGCGCACGACGACCGAGACCTGGAAGCACGACGACCGGATCAACTGCACCCTGAAGCACTTCAAGCTGCTCGAGGAGCTCGAGCCCAAGGCGTGGTGCTGGGAGTCGGTCGAGCGGGCCTGGTCGGTGGGCCGGGAATTCGTCGAGGACCTGGTAGACCGCGCCGTCGACCTGGGCTACTCGGTGGACCTGGTGCTGTTCGATGGCCAGTTCGTGGGCGGTCGCCATCGCCGTCGCCGGTTTTTCTTCGTGGCCACGAAGGTCGACATCGACTGGGTGGGGCCTGGCCTGACCAAGCCCCTGACCGTCCAGGAGGTGCTGGACCTGGTGGACGACCCCGGCTACGGCGTCCCGCTGCGCGAGGACCTGCACGCCGCCTGGCACGAGACCCGGTTCAACCAGAACCTGGCCGAGGCCTGGGAGGAACTGTACCCGCCCGAGCAGCGCGAGTACCGGGAGACCAAGTCGGGCAAGCGCTTCGTCAAGGGCCGACCGTCGTTCCGCTATCGGAAGATGGACCCCAACGACGTGGCACCCACCGTGGTGGGCGACAGCCTGGTGCATCCACACGAGCCGCGGCTGGTCACGTTCCGAGAGGCCAAGGCCTTCTGCGGCTACCCCCTGGACTTCGAGCTGGAGAGCCAAGCCACGGGAGCCTACGACCTGCTGACCCGGGCGGTGATGCCCCCGGTAGGCGAGTGGTTCGGCCGTCGGGTGCACGAGGCTCTGGACAAAAACCTGTCGGCCGGTCACGTCCAGGCGGACGGCGAGATCAAGCCACGCGTGCGCCTGGTCGACCTGCGCAAGCCCGACGACCTGCACGTGGAGGTCCTGGAGCGCCAGGAGGACTGGGTGGGCGACGGGGCGCCACGGTGGCTTGGACCCGGCCGACCTAAGGCCAGGAAAGCCGCCACCGGCGGCCGGAGACGCGCCGAGAGAGGCGAGCGAGCCTCGAGACGACGTACCGTACCCGTCGAGGAGGTGCGCCTGCCAGAGGGCGTTCCTGGTCCCCAGGACCTGGGCCTGTCGAGGTCGGGCGAGTACATCCAGGCGCTGCTCCTGGGCAACCTGGACCACCGCTGGCGCCTGGCCGACGAGCAGATCGCCCGGCTGGTGCTTGACCAGTTCGAGAACCGCCGGACCACCATCAGCGACGTGGCCTACCAGCGCGCCCAGCTGCGCAAGCGAGGCACCGAGGTCGGCCGCGTCTGGTACCACGAGACCGAGGAGGGCAAGGCCCATGAGTAAGCACGAGAGGTTCGCGATCCTGCACGAGACCGAGGAGTTCGGCCAGGTGCTGGCCGTCCTGCAGCGCGACGACGAGGAGGGAAAGCCCGAGCTCCGGGTGTTCCTGCAGCCGCCAGGCCTGGGCGTATGCTCGCTGAAGTTCGGGTTCAAGGACACGGACGAGGGCTGGAACAAGGCCGAAGAGGCCCTGGGCAAGTTCGACTACGGCCAGGCCCTGGCGGTAGCGGAGGCCTTTATCAACCAGACCCGTGACCTGGGCCTGGACAAGAGCGAGGAGGACCACGATGACAAACCGCACTGACCCGACGATGGACGAGGCGCTGGGGCTCGAGGAGACCCTGACCGAGAGCGTCCGTCCCCTGACCAACTACGAGGACGTGCTGCTGATGCACGCCAAGTTCGACCTGCCGCGGCCGGCACGGCCACAGCTCCTGGAACCGGACGCCTTCGCCTTCCGGTGGAAGTTCCTGATCGAGGAGCTGGAGGAGTTCGGCACCGCTCACCAGGAGGGCGACCTGGAGCGCGCGGCCGATGGCCTGATCGACCTGGCCTACGTGGTGATTGGCACGGCCATCTTCATGGGACTCCCCTGGCAGGCCCTGTGGAACGAGGTGCAACGTGCCAACCTGGCCAAGGAGCGAGGTACCAACGCCAAGCGCGGCTCGTTCCAGGCCGACCTGATCAAGCCCGAGGGGTGGCAGGGGCCGGAGCTGGCCAAGGTCCTGCGCGAGTGGGCGGACCACATCGAGAAGAAGGAGGAGACGGCATGATCATCCTGGAAGGCCCCGATGGGGGCGGCAAGTCAACCCTGGCCGCGGCGCTGCAGCGGCTGCACCACGGCGCCCGGATCATCCATCACGGCGCGTATCCACACGACCGGGAGCTGTTCCCGCGGTTCCTGGCCAGCCTGCTGGCCTGCGCGGACGGCCCGCTGATCCTGGACCGGAGCTGGCTGAGCGAGCCGATCTACGGCGAGGCCGTGCGAGGCGGCGAGGACCGCGTGGGACGTGTCCACCAGCGGATGCTGGAGCGGGTGGCCCTGGGCCGCGGTGCCTGGGTCCTGAACTGCCTGCCAGCCTGGGACTCGGTCCACGAGGTGTGGGCGTCGCGCCGGGCCGACGAGTACGTGGAGGCGCCCGACCACCTGCGCGTGGTGTACGAGGGCTACGAGACCCTGCCAGAGCGCACGTGTCTACCGGTCCTGCGGTACGATCGCGACCATACGGCGCTACCATCGCCCGACGGGCCAAAGCACCACCTGTCGCTCAGCGACGTGGATCGGGAGCTCCCCAGTAACGGCCTGATCGGGAACCGGGACGCCCCACGGGTGGTGCTCCTGGGCGACCGCTCGAACGGCGAGCAGGACCTGCCCTTTGTCAGCCAGCGCGGGTGCAGCCCCTGGTTGACCGAGCAGCTGGAGCAGGCCGGCGTGCCCGAGACCGACCTGGCCTGGCTGAACGTGCGCACGCCTGACGGCACCTTCAAGGATGAGAACGCCCTTGCCGTTGGCCAGGTCCTGGACGCCGAGCTCGTGGCCCTGGGTTCGGTAGCCCGAGCCTGGTGCGAGCACCACGGGCTGGTTCACCGTAGCGTGCCGCACCCCCAGTACTGGAAGCGGTTCAACCACCAGCGGACCTACCCGCTGCTCGACATCCTGATGGAGGTGCTCTGATGGCTATTGCTCCCGAACACGCCGGCTTTATCGCGCCCTCGGCCAGCGTGGCCTGGCTGGACCGGCTCCAGGACCTGGTGTCTACCGGGCACGACGTAGCCCCTCGAGGCCAGGACACGGTAGAGCTCCTGCAGCCCACGCTCCGGGTCGACATGACCCGGCCGGCCCTGGTCTGCCCGTCCAGGCGACCCAGCTTCCGGTTCATGGCGGCCGAGGCCTTCTGGATCTTGACCGGCGACGACCGGGTGCAGGGCATCGAGCCGTACAACGGGCAGATCGCCCAGTTCAGCGACGACGGCGTGCGCTTCTTTGGTGCCTATGGTCCGCACGTGGTCCAGCAGCTGCCGTACGTGATCCGGACCCTGGGCGAGGACGCCGACACCCGGCAGGCCTGGCTGCGCATCTGGCAGGACAACCCTCCGCCCACGAAGGACGTGCCCTGCACCTTGATGCTGGGCTGGTCGATCCGTGGCGGCGCGCTCCATTGCCACGCGTACATGCGCAGTAGCGACATCTGGCTGGGTATCCCGTACGACGTCTTCAACTTCTCGATCCTGTCCGCCTACGTGCGCGAGCAGCTCGAGGCCCTGTACGGCGAAGGCTATGCCCTGGGCACCCTGCACCTGACCGCGGGCTCGAGCCACCTGTACAAGCGAAACCTGGAGGCGGCCGCGGCTACCCTGGATGCCGACGACGCCAGGCCCTGCCGTCCCATGCCCAACAACTGGCGGCGCACGATGGACTCGCTCCGGTACGCCCGGCAGCAGTCCAACGCGTTCGAGCCCAAGAGCCACGGCTGCCTGTGGAACTTCTGGGAGGCCGACGATGAGACCTGACCGGGACACGTACTTCCTGCGCATGGCGGAGCTGGCGGCCACCCGAGCCACCTGCCTTCGCCGGGCCGTGGGCTGTGTCCTGGTGAACGACCTGGGGCACGTCCTGGCCACGGGCTACAACGGGGTGGCCGCGGGGCTGCCCCACTGCAACGAGCCAGCGCCCTGGTCCAAGGCCGTCTGGGACGTCCAGAGCGCGGACTGGCGCCAGGTCTATCCACACGCTTGCGAGGGCAGTACCTGCGACAGCGGCACCAACCTGGAGGGGTGCGAGGCGATCCATGCGGAGCAGAACGCCCTGCTCCAGTGCCGTGACGTCCAGGAGATCGCGACCGCGTACACGACCACGCCGCCCTGCGTGACCTGCACCAAGCTGCTGCTGAACACGAGCTGCCGGCGCATCGTCTGCCTGGGGACCTACCCGGCCAGCGGCCACGACCTGTGGCTGAAGGCCGGCCGGGACTGGCTCGACATCCAAACGACCGGAAGGAGTACCTGATGCTGATAGAGCGAGAGAGCGATCTACCCAACCTGCAAGGAGCTCGGCGGGTGGCCATCGACCTGGAGACCCGAGACCCCAACCTCCTGTCGGAAGGGCCAGGCGACATCCGAGGCGACGGGCACGTGGCCGGGATCGCGGTGGCCGTGGAGGATGGCCCCGCGGTGTACGTCCCCATCGGGCACGAGGCGGGCCACAACCTGTCGGTCGGTCCCGTGGTCCGCTGGTTGCGCGACCTGGTGGACCAGCCCCACCTCGAGGTCACGGGTGCCAACTCGGCCGCGTACGATCGAGGGTGGCTGGCGGCGATGGGCGTGCGGTTTCGCGACGATGCTAAGATGCTGGATACCCAGCTGGCCGAGCCCCTGATCGACGAGCAGGCCAGCAGCTACTCGTTGAACGCGCTTGCGGCCAAGTACCTGGGCGAGCACAAGGACGAGGAGGCCATGTACAAGTGGCTGGCAGCCAAGTTCGGCGGCCGGCCCACCCGACGGGCCCAGGCCAAGAACATCTGGCGTGCCCCGCCCGAGGTGGTCCACGACTACGGCATCGGCGACGTGATCCTGCCCCTGCGCATCCTTCGCGAGCAGGAGAAGGTGATCCGCGACCAGGGCCTCGAGGAGGTCTGGGCCCTGGAGCAGGACATCGCGCACGCGACCTTCTACATGCGCCAGCGTGGCGTGCGCGTCGACCTGACCAGGGCCGAACAGCTGGCCGAGAGGCTGTCGGCCGACGCCAAGAAGGCGCAGCGCCACCTGGGCAAGGAGGTCAGCGTCTGGGCCCAGAACGACCTGGCTGCCCTGTACGATCGCGCCGGGATCGAGTACCTGCGCACGCCGGAGCGGCTGAACGACAAGGGTCTGACGACGGGTGGCAACCCCTCCTTTCCCCAAGCGTGGCTGAAGAAGCGCGCCGAGGGTGGCTGCCGGCTGAGCCAGGACATCCTGAACATCCGCAAGGCCGAGAAGGCCGTGGGCACCTTCGTCCGGGGCTACGTCCTGGAGCGCCACGTGAACGGGCGCGTGCACGCGATGTTCAACCAGCTGCGCACCGACGAGGGCACCGGGACCGTCTCCGGGAGGTTCAGCAGCAGCAACCCGAACCTCCAGAACATCCCGGCGCGCGACCCGGAGCTGGGCCCCCTGATCCGGGGCCTGTTTGTCCCGGACGACGACTGCGACTGGGTCAAGCACGACTACGCCCAGATCGAGCCGCGCCTGACCCTGCACTACGCCCCCGGGCCGGTGGCCGAGCGCGTGCGTGAGAAGTACCGCCGTGACCCCACGATCGACTGCTACCTGGCACTACTGGAAGAAGCGCCCGACGGGATCACCCGGACCATCATCAAGACCGTGTGGCTGGGGCTGCTGTACGGCATGGGCAAGGCCAAGCTGGCCGGCGACCTGGGCGTGACGCCCGACGAGGCCGACCACCTGATCCGCGTCTTCCACGACGTGGCGCCCTACGTGAAAAGCCTGAAGCGGGGCGTGGAGACCCGGGCCAAGCGCCGCGGTTACATCCACACGCTCTCGGGCCGGCGCGCCCGGTTCGAGTACTGGGAACCCGCCAAGTTCGAGCTGGCCAAGGGCTTCCAGGCCCTGCCTACCCGAGCCGAGGTGGTCGAGTGGCTGAAGGAGAACGGGCACAGCGAGCGCCGGGTCAAGCGCGCCTGGGTCCACAAGGCCCTGAACCGGCTAATCCAGGGCGGCGCGGCCGACATCATGAAGCAGGCCCTGGCCCAGCAGTGGCGATCGGGCGTGTGGGACGTGCTGGGCGCACCCCTGGTCACGGTCCACGACGAGAACGACTGGAGCGTGCCTCGCACCGCCGAGGGCCGAGAGGCCATCGCCGAGGCACGCCGGATCATGACGCACGCCGTGGAGCTTCGGCTGCCACTCTACGTTGACGAGGAGATCGGCCCGAACTGGGGCGACGTGAAGGAGGTCAAATGATCAACTTAAGCGCGGGACAGACCGAGGCGTGCGAGCGGCTCGAGGCCTGGTGGCAGGGGAGCCCGGAGCGGCGGCCCTTTCGCCTGAACGGGTACGCGGGCACGGGGAAGACCACCGCGGTCGAGCACTTCCTGAAGCGCCTGGGGCTACAGCGTGACCAGGTACGTCTGCTGGCACCCACCGGCAAGGCGGCCAGGGTCCTGGCCAACCGGACCGGGTGGGACGCGTCCACGGTCCACCGGGAGCTGTACCAACCGCTGGAGAGCGAGGAGCTGCAGGACCTGAAGAACCGGCTCAAGGCGGCTACCACCGACGCCGAGATCGCCCAGCTGCGCCGCCAGCTGGCACGGCACGAGCGCCGGGGAAAGTCGGTCAGCTTCAGCATGAAGGCCACGACCACCGACGCCCAGCTGTTCATCGTGGACGAGGCCTCGATGCTGGACGAGCGCCTGGCCGGGGACCTGCGCGCCCTCCGGGTACCGCTCCTGCTCCTGGGAGACCCCGGCCAGCTGCCACCGGTCAAGGGTCGGGCCGGCTTTGCCGACGTCAAGGCCGACGTGACGCTGACCGAGATCCTGCGCCAGGACGAGGGAAGCGCCATCCTCCGGGCCGCGGAGCTGGTTCGCACGGGCGAGGGCCTGCCGAGCACTTGCGACTGGGGCACCTTCCGCCGCGTCCGGCCCAAGGAGCTGACCGACGCCGAGTACGCCACCTATGACGTCCTGCTGTGCGGCACCCACAAGGTCCGTAAGGCGTTCAACCGACGGCTGCGGCGCCAGTTCCTGCCCCACCTGGACGACCAGGCGGCCGACGGTTGGCTGCCGCGCTCGGGCGATCGCCTGGTCTGTCGGGCTAACGACTATCGCCGCAGCCTCCTGAACGGGCAGCTGCTGCGCGCGACCGCCGACGCCCACGAGGAGGACGACCTCCGCATCGCCCTGGACGTGCTGGACGACGAGGGCGTCGAGCGTCACGGCGAGGTGTCGTCGGCCCTGCGGTTCCAGGACCACTACCGCCGGAACGTGGCCGTGCACAAGGTGGAGCGCGCCCTGGAGCTCGACTACGCCTATGCCCTGACGGTGCACTCGGCCCAGGGCAGCGAGTGGGAGCGGATCGTGGTGCTGAACGACTGGAAGGGAAACCAGGCCCGGCAGTGGCTGTACACGGCCATCACCCGCGGCGCTCGGGAGGTGGTCCTGGTTGGTTGAACAAAAGTTGGTGTCGAGGGGTGTACACGGTCAGCCAGCGCAGTAGAATAGGAACTGTCAACTACTCAAGCAAGCGCACAAACGAGGGCAAGACGATGGCCAAAGCAACCAGCAAGCAAATCGACTACATCAGGGCACTGGCCGGACAGGCCGGATACA
>SR_TP_S13solDRAFT_1000894_pt1 | contig 10262 bp, 10 predicted proteins | sample SodReaTP_S13sol_FD_11159 | JGI IMG/M metagenome (IMG submission 11159) | reverse complement strand
GTTCGCAAATGGGGCGGTGACTGCTGCGATGGCGTATGCCTTTAATCAGTTGCAGTCAGATGGTGTCGGAAGATTTGAGGACGGCAACTCGCCATTCCGTAAGCTTGTTGATGAGATGAGAGAGATGGGCCAAGCACTGAAAGAGGGCGCATCGACATTCTTCCGAGAGTCTGGAGAATTCGGCTTGGAGACGGTAGAGCAGGTGTCTGCAGGTATCGCGAACACGGGAACATTCGGGATCATGAGTTCAGAGTGGCTTGCTGAAAATGGATTTGACACTACCTCCTTCCGGTATCGCATGGGTCAAGGTGTTGGCCTTTATGCGAGTGGTAGTGCCGCAACTAGGACGGGACAGTTTGTGCTGCGCCATCCCGGCGAGAGTGCCCGAGCAGCAGCGATGGCGCTGGATATCTCAGTTGAAGCCCAGGCCATTACTCTTTATGGGACTCGAGGAGGTGCCATCTTGAGCCGGATGTCTGAAGCGTCGCACGTAATCCGTCCCATGCCCTCAAGAGTTCATATTCCGATTAATAGGACGCCAAACAGAGCATTGGTTGATCCATGACCGCCAAGCGAGGGGACAAAATTGGTGTAGTCGGAAGGGCTTTGGCGTCAATCGCTATTGCGGTCGTAATCTTCGGATCCGCTTGGGGGGCAGCGCGCTTGTTGAAAGCGGATGGCATCCCACTCCCTGCTGTGCTTCTTGGTATCGGTCTTGCGGGCTCTGCATTATCTTTTCTCGTTCCCGTGTGCACATTCGGGGTGCGACGAATCTCCAAGCACCCCGGTATTCCTTGGGGTTTGCTTACAAGAAGACAGAGGATAGAAGCCGCGTTCTCGCATGCAACAATTTGGCTTGCGAGACTTTCAGTGTTTTTTATTTTTCTAGCTGTGATCGCCAATGCTATTTCAGCGTTTTCCGAATGGATGAGTTAGCGATCAAGTTGAAATAGAGGCTGGTATGCCAACGGTAGCCTATTGAATCGCCTGCCGGATCAAGTGCCGCAGTGCCTCCTGATCTGCCTGGCTCATCTGGCCAAGCGTGTGCGCCAGCATAGATTTCTCGACGGTCACGATGACCGGCTTGAGCACCGAAGGCTTGAGCAGGCCGGCGGCTTGCCAGTCCTGGATCATCGCCTCCCCGAATGCCAGTGGCGTGCGAACCTGGCTGGTGATGGCCGCCAGGATCACGTCGGGCTTTTGCTGGTTGTAGCTCTGAGTGCTGACGACGACGGCCGGCCGACGCTTGCTGCCTTGCTGGTTGGTGAACGGAAATCGGACTAAAACGACCTCGCCAAAACTATAGCTCGTCATAGACGGCGTCTTCGTCGTTGTCCCAGACCTTCTCCAGGGCCGGTTCGCTGATCGACATGGCCGCCCGGGTCAGTGCCCGGTCTTGTGCCCGCTGACTCAGAAAGTCGATAAAGTCCTCGACTTCGGCCACCCGCTCGGGCGGCAGTTCCTTGAGCTTGTCCATCAAGGGCTGGATCTCGTCGGCTTGCATGGGGCTTTCTCCTTAGCCGCTGATCTGTTGCTTGAGCGTCTCACGCTCGATGAAGGCATCGATCAACTGAATTACCTGCCGCTTGGCGGCCGGCGGCAGCTTCTCGACCTGGCTCAGTCGCCGCTGCATCCGCGAATCGGGCTTGCGGTTCGGTTTGATCGGCTTGACGCCCAGGAGTTCATCGACCGACACGCCGAGTGTCTGGGCCAGCTTTGGCAGCAGGGCCGATGGCGGCGGATCGGCCTGGCCCTCGTAGTAGGAAATCATCCGCTGGGTGACCTCCAGCGCCTCGGCCAGTTCGATCTGGGTAAAGCCGGCGGCCCGGCGCAGTGCGGCCAGTCGGGCACCGACGCCGGCGAGCTTGTTCACATCCTGTTTGGGCATCGCAGTGGTTCGGGGGAGCCATCGATGCCGGGGATTGTAAGACCGGTTTTGCGCCATCAGCGGGAACCTGCTTGACTGGATATACATGAAGTGTATATGCTGACGCCCGGTAATTGAAGCCCACATTTTTTGCATAAACCCCTTGACAGGGTTTTGGGAGAACCCCGCTTATGGCCCGCATCCCCGACGAACAGGTCGCCCGCCTGAAACGCGAGGTCTCGATCGAGCGCCTGGTCGAGGCCGCCGGCATTGAGCTCAAGCCGCACGGCGGCTCGGATCGGGTGGGGCGCTGCCCGTTCCATGACGATCGCACGCCGTCGCTGGTGGTCTCGCCGGAGAAAAACCTGTGGCACTGCCTGGGCGCGTGCGGGACCGGCGGCTCGGTGATCGATTGGGTCATGCGCTTCCACAAGGTCAGCTTCCGCCACGCCTGCGAGCTGCTTTTGAAAGACCATCCGGCCCTGGCAGCAGGGACCGGGACGCCGCCGGCGGCCGCACAGGTGCGCCGCGCGGCGTCCCGTCTTTCTCTGGAAGCCGGCGAGTCGGCCCTGCTTGAGCAGGTCACCGACTTCTATCACCAGACCCTGCTCGAAGCGCCGGAGGCGCTGGAGTATCTGGACAAGCGGGGGCTGAACGATCCCGACCTGATCGCCCGGTTCCGGTTGGGCTACGCCAACCGGACGCTGGGCTACCGTCTGCCACCGAAGAATGTCAAAGCCGGCAAGGCAATGCGCGGCACGTTGCAGGACCTGGGTGTCCTTCGGAAAAGTGGCCACGAGCACCTGACCGGCTCGCTGGTTGTGCCGGTGCTGGATGAGGCGGGCCAGGTCGTCCAGCTCTACGGCCGCAAGCTCAACGACAATCTCCGGAAGGGAACCGCTTACCACCTGTACCTGCCGGGGCCGCACCGGGGCGTGTTCAACCGCCAGAACCTGGCCGGTCACGCCGAAATCATCCTGTGCGAGTCGTTGATCGACGCGCTGACCTTTATCGCGGCCGGCTTCGACAACGTGACGGCCAGTTATGGCGTGAACGGTTTTACCGATGAAATCCTCTCTGCCCTCAAATCTGCCGGCGCGCAGCGCATTCTGATCGCCTATGACGCCGACGAGGCGGGCAACCGGGCGGCTGGGCGCGTGGCGGAAAAACTGACGGCCGAGGGCTTCGACTGCTTCCGGCTGAACTTCCCCAAGGGCATGGACGCCAACGAGTACGCGGTGAAGGTGCAGCCGCCGCTGAAATTGCTCGGCTTGGTGATCCGCAAGGCAGAATGGCTCGGGAAGGGCGAGGCCCCGGACTTGGCCACGACGCTGGCCGACCCGGAAAACGAGCCCGAGCCATCACCTGAAACGCCGGAGCCTAAGCCCGCTGAACCTTCCTCCTTAGCTGCCGATCCTGAGTCGACCCCCGAGTCGGAACCTGTCCCTGAGCCGAACCCCACACCGGCCGCCGAAGCCTTGGCCGAGTTGCCCGCTGCGGCTATCCCCGAGCCGCCCAGCGCGGATATCGAGGCCGAGGTGACTGACCGGGACGTGGTGTTGCACTTCGGCGATCGCCGTTATCGCATCCGTGGGCTCGATAAAAACACCAGCTTCGACGTGCTGAAAGTCAATCTCCTCGTCAGCCGGGGCGAGGCGCTCCATGTGGACACCTTCGACCTGTACTCGGCCAAACACCGGCAGGCCTTCGCCCGCCTAGCCGCGGCCGAGCTGGAACTGGAAGACTCGGTGATCCAGCGCGAGCTGGGCAAGGTTCTTCTGAAATGCGAGGAGCTGCAAGAGAGCCAGATCGAGGAGACGCTCAAACCCAAGCTGCCGGCCGAGGTGGAAATGCCCGAGGCCGAGCGCGAGGCCGCGCTGGCGCTGCTGCGCGATCGGTCGCTGGTGGATCACATCCTCTCGGCCTTCGAGGCCGCCGGCCTGGTCGGCGAGCCGGTCAATGCCCTGGTGGGCTATCTCGCGGCCGTCTCGCGCAAGCTGACCCAGCCGCTGGCGATCATCGTTCAGTCAACCAGTGCCGCCGGCAAGTCCGCTCTGATGGACGCCATTCTGGACCTGGTGCCGAGCGAGGACCGCATCCACTACTCGGCGATGACCGGCCAGAGCCTGTTTTACCTGGGCGAACACGACCTCAAACACAAGATCCTGGGCATCGCCGAGGAAGAAGGCGTGCGCCAGGCCAGCTACGCCTTGAAGCTGTTGCAGTCGCAGGGCGAGCTGACCATCGCCTCGACCGGAAAAGACCCGCAGACGGGCAAGCTGGTGACCGAAGAATACCGGGTCGAAGGCCCGGTGATGCTGTTGCTGACGACCACGGCGATCGACATCGACGAAGAGCTCTTAAACCGCTGCCTGGTGCTGACCGTGGACGAGAGCCGCGACCAGACCCGCCGGATCCAGGCACGCCAGCGCATGGCCCGAACGCTTGATGGCCTGCTGGCCGGCGAGCAGGCCAAGACGATCCGCACGCTGCATAGAAACGCCCAGCGCCTGCTCAAACCCTTAGCCGTGGTCAATCCCTACGCCGAACGGCTGACCTTCCTCGACGAGCGCACGCGCACGCGTAGGGACCACCAGAAATACCTGACCCTGATCGACGCCATCGCGCTGCTGCATCAGCACCAGCGCGAGATCAAGACGGCCGAGCAGGGCGGGCAGCGGATCGAGTATGTGGAGGTCGAGCCCGGCGACATCGCCCTGGCCAATCGCCTGGCGCATGAAGTGCTGGGCCGCAGCCTGGATGAACTGCCGCCGCAGACCCGGCAGGTGCTGGGCGTGATCGGCGAGCTGGTCGCCGAGCGCATGGAGCGCGAGAAGCTCGACCGCTCGGAAGTGCGTCTGACCCGCCGCCATGTGCGCGAGGCCTCAGGGCTCTCGAACAGCCAGGTGGCCTTGCATCTCGACCGGCTGGTCGAGTTCGAGTACCTGGCCGTCCACCACGGCGGCAATGGTCGGCGCTTTGTCTACGAGCTGATCTTCGATGGCGATCTGACCGACGATCAGCCGCGTCTGCCGGGCCTGATCGAGCTTGAGACGCTGTTCCCCGGCGCGCTCGATGAGAGCCAGTTGTCCTTGCCGGGGCTGGAAGCGTTGGCTACGACCGCCGACCTTCCGGACCCCGAGAACCACCTTCCGGGGTGCTTCCGGCCGGCTTCCGGGCCGCTTCCGGCCCCGTTCCGGACCCCGGATACCGCTCCCAAGGCCCGCAATGGCAGCACTTCCAGCGAATCGACCCCGGATACCGAGGGAAATGCACACCCCGGGACTGAAAAAGCGGCCGCACCGGATCGTACCGTTGATCCCGCGCCCGCCCGCTCTTTTACTTCTTTAGCTGCTAAGACAAAAACCCCGACAACTTCCACTCCGCGCGAGACCCAGCGCCGCGCCTGATGCCCTACGTCGACCGCAACCCGGCGCCGCCGAGTGATCCGCGCTCGCTGGAGGCCTACGTGCATGCCTACATCGAGCACCTCAAAGCCCGCAACTACGCGGACCAGAGCGTGCAGTACAAGCGCGCTTCACTGTTGTGGTTCCTGGCCTGGTGCCGTGAGCGCGGCATCGAGCACATCCAGGCCATCACCCGGCCGGTGATCCAGCGCTATCAGCGCCACCTCTATCACGCCATCGGCCGCAACGGAAAGCCGCTGTCGGTCCAGAGCCAGTGCAACCGCCTGACCGCGATCCGGACCTGGTTCCGCTTTCTCATGCGCCAAAACCTGATCCTGTACAACCCGGCCAGCGAGATGGAGCTGCCCAAACGCGAAAAGCGCCTCCCGAAACACACCCTGACGGTCGAGGAAGCCGAGCAGGTGATGAACCAGCCCGACCTCACGACCCCGGAGGGCTTGCGCGACCGGGCCATCCTGGAAGTCTTCTACTCGACCGGCATCCGCCGGGCCGAGCTGATCGGCCTCGACCTGGCCGACGTCAACGCCGGCGCCGGCGTACTGGCCGTGCGCCAGGGCAAGGGCCGAAAGGACCGGTTCGTGCCGATCGGCGAGCGGGCCTTGCTGTGGATCGACAAGTACCTCGAGGACGGTCGGACTGCGACCGATGCGGGTACGGGCCCGCTGTTCACCGACGAGACCGGCCAGCGCCTGGATCCGCACCGCGTCAGCCGAGCGGTCAAGAAATACATCACCAACTCCGGTGTCGACAAGGACGGCCGCTGCCACCTGTTCCGCCACACCATGGCCACTCTGATGCTCGAAAACGGTGCCGACATCCGGTTCATCCAACAGATGCTCGGCCATGCCCACCTGTCGACAACCGAGATCTACACCCACGTGGCCATCCACAAGCTGAAATCCATCCACGAGGCGACCCATCCGGCTAGACTGCCGGACGGCGTGGCCGAGCGCGTAAAGGGCAGCGAGGCGGGCGACCCCGAGCCCACGGCCGACGACGTGTTGGAGGCCCTGGAACGGGAGGATGAAGACGACGAGGAGGCGGAGTAGAATGGAGCCCATGGCAACGAAAGCGGACACCGTAAAGACCAAGGCCCGGGAACTCATCGAGCAGTTGCCCGATAGTGCGACCTGGGACGACGTGGCCTATGAGGTCGCCGTTCGTCGATCCATCGAGCGGGGACTGGCTGACCTCGAGGCCGGCCGCACCTACACGAGCGAGGCTTTGCTGGAATCCCTTGGTCTGACTGAATGACCGTCATCTGGTCGGCCGAGGCGCAGGCCCAGCTTGCCGCCATCCATGAGCATGTCACCCAGGACTCTCCCCGAGATGCTGACGCGTTGATCAGGCGCCTCGTTGACCGCGTCGTTCAACTGGAAACAGTCCCGCAGAGCGGCCGCAGGGTGCCTGAGTATCCGGACGACGACTTGCGTGAGCTGCTCTCCCGGCCCTACCGGATCATCTATCGCCAACGCGGCGATCATCTGGAAGTCGTGACCGTGATGCACTACCGACGACTCCTACCGGTCGATCCCCGCGATCTGGCCTGACCTCGGCGCCGCTAAGCTTCGCTGTAGCGGACGCCGATAACCTCGCGGCCCTTCTTCCTTAGCTGCCAGACCCAAGCTCCGACCGACTTCGGACCGCCTGTCACGGCGCTTGCAGCGTCTTCGGGTGTTCACTTCGTCCCTCAGCCGGGCAAGCGCCGCGCCAGGCTCGCTTGGTGCCGACCCGAAACCTCCTCGACTTCGTTGACCGCCGGAGACCGGTCTTGTGCAACACAGGCTCACGCCCGTGTTGCGCTGCTCGTTCACGCCCGCTCGCAGACTTGGCTGGCGCCAAGACTGCGGCGGGCACCCCCAACCCCCTAAAGGGGGCTTTGAACGCGGCCATCGCTTCGCGCCCTTCGGGTGAACATAATGCGGCGGGATTATGCGCACTGTCACCGGGCCACTCTCCCTTGCGGTCGGCGGCCCGGTGCCAGAGTCCGGCTGACGCCCGCATAATCCGCATTATGTTCAATGGCCGCGGCAGCCAACTGCGCTTCGCTCCGTCGGCTGTAAGGTGGCGGCTGGCGCCGCCGCTTGAAGTTCTTCCCCGCCCTGGGCCGGTCCGCGCCGGCGGGCTGCAGCCGCTGCGCGGCTTCCGCTTGCCGCCTTGAGCGGCCCGGCCTCCCGCCCTGAAAAACCCACCCCGGGGCCGACTCTGCGCCCGGTGAAAATCCTTCTCTTAGCCGCTAAACTGCCCCTCATGGCCCCGGCGTCTGCACCCGAAAAACCGCCTCTAGGGCAAAAATCGCTCTGGGCGGGTTCGCGCCCGGAAAAACGGCGGCTAAGTAGAGGAATGCACAGGGAAAAATGCCGTCGTCCGCTACGACTTGCGTCAGGTGCGCCAGTGTTCGCAAATGGGGCGGTTACGGCGGCTATGGGGTATGCGTTCAATCAGATGACACTGATGCAGGAGGCCATGGCGGCTCGACTGCAAGATGAGTTGAATGATGCGTTCACTGGTGATAATGCTCCTGGAAAGGCCCTTTTTGAACTAGAGGTCGATGCAGCGAAGGCGTGGGCAGAAATCGCTGGCCCTATCGTTAATGATCCCAGGTTCCAGAGATGGGGTCTTGAAGCGGGCGCTGTTCTTGTGCCTCATGGAAACCAATGGAGTTATAGCCGACCATTCGTCGGTTTGCATCGCGGTGGATCAGTAGCGCTTACCCAGGCCGCGACCGGCTACCTGGAATCTTTGCCGCGGATTCACACACACCCTTCCGAGACTACGTTCTCTGGTATGAATATTTCGGTCAGTAGTGCAGGTGAAATTGTTGGTAGTTCTCATAGGGGAGATCTTTTTAACGCTTGGCGACACGGACGAAACTCGTATGTCGTCCTGCCTTCCGGAAGGGTTGACGCGTTCAGTTATCAAAGCGCACATGCAGCTCAAGGCGCTCGTAGGCTAGGGGATTTTGTCCGAAAACTTCCTTGATTCGATGATCCATCAGACGCACGGAAAGCACCTAAGGAAAACGCTAATGTATAATTTCCTCTTGTTTATATTGATGATGCAAGCACAAGTTCAGATCTGCCCAAACTCGGCGGTGCATTCCGCTGCAGAGTACGTGGTGTCTCAATTAGAGGCGGATACAAAGGCTTTGCTCTTAGAGACACCGCCTGAATGGAGATATTCCGTTTTTGATGAGAGGCTTGGAAGAGGGATTCGCAACATGTTTGGATTGCGGGGCGGGGTTGGAGCCGATGAAAGGTTGCTCGGAGAATGTGACTCCCTAAGCCCAAATATTGATTCGGACATGTTAGCCCATGAATGCACAGCGATTATCCTTAGCGCCGCGGCCGGTTTGATTAGAGCTTCTGTAGATAATGTGCTTGTTGCTTCTCTGGACACGCAGCTCCATGAGTTGAGAGAAACAGAGCTGCTGGAAAGGAACTATTTCACAGACAGAGATTATCATCTGGTAGAGGTCGTTGAAGAGCTTAATGATCTTCTTGAACGCGATGGTAGAGCCTTCAAGGTAAGCATTGATCCAAATGTGCTCGCAAGGCGGATAGAGGTCGGCGGTGGTCAGTTTTGGGAGCCAGTTCTCAGGCAAAAACCACGTTTTCAGGCGATTAACGTATTTGATGTTCTGAAGAGAATTAAATTTGAGCTTTCTACCTGTATTCGTCGGTCACCTGAGGAAGTGTGGATTGGTGACGACTGCTCGAGCTTTGAAGGAACAATTTTTGCCTTTTAGGCGGAAAGTTCGCAAATGGGGCGGTTACCGCCGCTATGGCGTATGCGTTTAATACTCTGAGTGAGATTAGGACGCAGGATGGGAGAGAAGTTGATCTTGCTGTTTCTTCCGAGAATCCGGCGGACGGCTTCGGTAGCATGGATGATGCCGCCTTGGCTCAGTACCGAGCATACGATGACTTGTATGGGGAGGTTTCCGCGCGGGGTAATGAGCTTTGGGGAGGAATTCTTCGGAAAGACGAGCGGTTCTATTTCTCAGACATGATCGAAACCCCAGCACGATATAGCGCTGCATTCAATGCTCCCGACGGATATCGAATTGGCGGAGTGACTCATACTCATCCTTCCGGTGGTAGCGGGTTTTCGGGCCTTGATTATAGGCTTCCCTCTGCAGGCGTGCCTTTCTTCGTACGGGTTCCGGATGGAAACGTGTATAGATGGAATCCGGCAGAGGCTGCGCGGTATGGGCGTCGCCTGCAGTCAATGCAAAGTAGGTCAGTCGCGCCAAGATCCACGCATGATGAACTGATTCCACGCTCACGGGGTGGGTACCACAGCATATGCCCTGGAGGTCGCCCATGTATCTAGCAAAACGTCTACTGATTTCGGGAATCCTTACTGGCCTACTTGGTACGGGATTGTGGGTCGGAATGGCTGCGCCGGAAAAGGATAAGGTAAGCTTCGATGACTACGTTTCGTTAGTCATAGATTTAATCGAAGATTTAGGAAATGAGGACCTCCGGAGCGTACCTGGTCCATCGTCATATAGTTTGGAATACGATGATGCAAGGATTGCTTTAAACCATATCCACAGTAAGTTAATCGTGGAGACCGGAGTTGACAGTGCCCCTTGCGAAACGACGTTGTATTCAGATCTTCTTGAGTTTGAAGACTGTGCCTATCTGATAGTGTTCGAGGCCCTACGCCGGCACCAAGGCAATCATGACCTAGTCGAAAATTATGGTTATGTACGCCAGTATGTCGAAGATGTCGGCTATTTTCCTTTTGAAGATGATGCCTGCATGAATCAGAAGAGAGCGGGTTCCGAACGATTTGAGATTTTGATCGATGATTACTATCGGATGGCATGGGTGAACGTTGCATGCTTTTCAGATCAAATCTCACTGCTGTCCCACAAACTTTCACGCAAGCACCAAGGCTTGTTGCGGACTTGGCGGTCCAGGTTCCGGTGGACTGGCATCAAGCAGCTCAATCAGGGG
>SR_TP_S13solDRAFT_1000893_pt1 | contig 10266 bp, 10 predicted proteins | sample SodReaTP_S13sol_FD_11159 | JGI IMG/M metagenome (IMG submission 11159) | reverse complement strand
CGAATCGTTCAAGCCCAACTGTTTCATCGTTCGCCCTGTTGCTCCGCTATCGTGGTTCGACGATTATCCCATGCCATCGGGGCTTAATCAGAGGTTCCTTAACGTGACTCCGCACGATTATCGGAGGAAGTAAGATGAAAGATTATCGAAAAGCAAAGAAGTTGGTGGATGTCTCTGTCGGGGAATCGCTCCGGATTCTTCGTGAACTACAGGAAATGAGCCAGAACGAGCTTTCCGGGCTAACGGGCATTCCTCAATCCACTATTTCTGCCATTGAGAATGATCGGGTCAACCTGGGAGTGGAGAGGGCAAAGATTCTTGCCAGGGCGCTGAAGTGCCATCCCGCAGTTCTCGTCTTTCCGGGTTGGGATATCCGCCAGGAGTCTGCGGCATAGTCAATCTTCGAACCATAACGAAGCATAAAGCATAACGGGGTCGGACCACGGCAACCTTATGAATAGTTGGATAAAACGCCTGAAAATCGCGTGTAATCAGCCCTTATAGACGCAATTTCCACCCCCAAATGGCCGTTCCAAGGAGGGAGCCCAGATGGAGGTTTTGCGAGGATTAAACCGGGTCAGAGAGGATTTTTCTCTAATGTTCCCTGCTGATAACATGCCGTGAGAAAAAGCTCGGTGGGATTTTTTTTCGATCAGGAATGAATGAAGTGGTCCCAACAAACCATCAAGCATGGATCGTCCGCATGCCCATCGTTGATTCAATGTATGTCTCTCGTATTCGCCATGCACGTAAAGGGGTGGCTTACGTCGTTGTGGTGATGGTGTTGATCATGCTGGTGGGCTGCAAAACCGGCGATACGGGGCCTGTTGGTTCGGTCGGGCCGCAGGGTGAGCCGGGCGATACCGGGCCGATCGGCCCCCAGGGACCGCAAGGGTTGCCTGGCCCCGTGGGGCCAGCAGGACCGATGGGCGAGGCAGGGCCAGGTGTCCCCGTCGGGGGTGTGACCGGACAGGTGCTGACGAAGGCGGGTAATACTGATTTCGACACGCAATGGTCTGATGCCTCTCCACAATATTTCGTGGGTCAGGAGACGTCGGGTGGAATCGTCTTCTGGGTGGATCCGACAGCGCGCCATGCCCTGATCGCGGCCAGGCAGGACAATAGCCCCCCGGGCTTTCCATGGGGACCGGAAGCACTCACTGGTGCGAGAGGCAGCGGGATCGGTGCAGGGATCAGGAACACGGACCTGATCATTGCTGCCTTCGCAAATGTGGGTTTCTACAACTCGTCCAGTGCCTCGGCAGTGTGTGCTGAGTATGCCATCCAGGCTGATGGTGTGACCCCGTGTGGCTCGCCGGGTAATGCTGGGGATCTCTGTTATGGTGACTGGTACCTGCCCTCGCCCTTTGAACTGAACCAGTTGTTTCTGAATCGCAGTGTCGTCGGCAGTTTTGCAAACGGTCTTTACTGGTCGTCCCGGGAGGTCGACAGTAATTTGGCCGAGGCACAGTCTTTCTTAAACGGCAGTGTGTCGAACACATCCAAGCCTGCAGGCGGCGTCCGCGGGCGCTGCATTCGCTTAGCCCGATGACCTCACAATAAATAATCCGGGTCAGCGCGGAATTTTCTTTAAAATTAGTGCGATAAAGGCGACAGACTTATTTTTGCAGTGCGGAAAAACCGGGTCAGAGAACAGTTACTACTAATGTTAGCGGCAATTGCTCTCTGACCCGGTTTTTGTGTCCGAATTAAATCTGTGACCTTTCCCGGGGTTCGGATTCCGCAGGGTCGGGGGTGCGGACACCCCGAGATCACTGGCTCGCAACACAGGACTGGGTATGTCACTGTTTCGCCGCGCACTATCGCGATTGAGCGAGGATCTGCTCGTCGTGATTCTGCTGGTCGCGCTCATCCCCCTGTTGTTTCTGACACCGGTGCGCACGTGGCAATTGCATCACCTGGTGCACTGGCAAACCGTCGGGGCGTTGGCCGGCTTGATGGTGCTGAGCCGTGGACTGGAAGTCAGTGGCTATCTGACACTGGCCGGCCAGTGGCTGTTGACCCGCGTGCAGGGCGAACGACTGTTGGCGATCAGTCTGATCCTGTTCTCGGCCGGTCTGTCAGCCGTGATCACCAATGACGTGGCGCTCTTTATCGTGGTGCCCCTTACACTCGCCTTGCGCAGCGTGGCGGATCTTCCTGTCGGTCGCCTGATCATCTTCGAGGCACTCGCGGTCAATGCCGGCTCGGCTCTAAGCCCGATCGGCAACCCGCAAAACCTGTTCCTGTGGCAGGCATCCGGTGCGAGCTTCTGGGAGTTCACGGCGACCATGGCGCCACTGGCGCTTGCGCTGGTCGGCTTGCTGGTGGCGATCGTCCCGCTGGCCTTTCCCAGACAACGGATTGTCGTCACCGAGGCCATTGCCGGGACCACGCGGCATCGACCACTTTTCTGGATGTCGCTCCTGCTGTATGTCCCATTTCTCCTGCTGACGGACTGGGGATATGGTGCACCGGCCGCCCTTGGCGTCATCGTACTGTATGCCGTGTATCGGCGACAGATCCTGCGCGGTGTGGACTGGCTGTTGCTGTTGGTGTTCGTCCTCATGTTCATCAACATGAATCTGCTGGCGACACTGCCGCTGATCCGTGAGTGGGCCGGCCAACTGCTGCAGTGGCCCGGCAGCGTGTTTACGGCCGGCGTAGTGACGTCGCAGATGATGTCCAATGTGCCGGCGGCCATTTTCCTGCACGCCTTCACCGATGACTGGCGTGCACTGGCCTGGGGTGTGAGTGTCGGTGGCTTTGGGCTGGCGATCGGCTCGCTGGCCAATCTGATTGCGCTGCGCCTGGCCCGACAGCCGGGACTCTGGAAGGAGTTCCATTACTGGTCGATACCGGTTCTTTTAGGGGGCATCGTGATGGCCGGCCTGTTGATCCGGGCCGATGCCTTGGCGGGTTAAGCTGGTAACGGCATAAAACAGTACAAGGGGACAGAACGACCCGCCCCCAATTAAACCGTCCGTTTTATTGGGTGAGGCTCAGAGGGATCTTTTTCACCAACGGCTCGTTAGGCTTCTGGTGTCTACATAACAGGAAGATTAATCCCTTCCCTTTTTTCCACGCTCCGCTGGCGCCACGGGGACCCGCTTCGCAGCCTCACGCCCGGCCTCCAGCGCTCCCTCCAGATAGCCGCCGTTAGTCGCCGCCATCTCCGTGCCGCTGAAGACTAGCTTGCCGTTCCAGTCGGCGGGTAACCCCTGCGGCCAGCCGTATGCAGGATGACCGGCGGGAGAATGGGCATCGTCGGTGGTTGCGGTGAGTGGGTCTTCGCTCCAGTCCTTGATGTGTACATCGAGCACCTGCCTCGCGGTAGGGCCGAACAGGCGCACCAACTGGGTAAGGGCGTGCTCGATCAGCGTTTCGGTTCCAAACTGGTGGCGCGCGTCTGCGGCCAAGCCGAAAAATCCGAATAAGGCGTGATCGCCCTCGTCCGCAGGGGAGGCATCGTACACCTCGGTGAGCGGGCCGATACGGCTGAAGACCTCACCCGAGAGTCCCAGGCTTTCCCAGAACGGTGCCTCGTAAAAGGCGAGCAGCTTGGCGTGGCCGGCCATCCAGGTCGGGGTCGAGAGCATGTGTTCCCGAAGTCTCGGTGCCAGGTCCGGCACGCATGCCACATTGCGGGCAAACAGACGCGGCGGCATGGTGATGATCACCCGCTCAGCCTGCCAGGCAGTTCCATCCGCAACCTGCAGGGCGATGTATCCATCGTGCTCGACAACCCCCGCCACACGCTGCCCGAGCACGACGCGATCCGGCGCCAGGCGACTGGCCAATGCCTCGATCAATGACATAGCACCGTGGACGATGCGGAACGAGTCGCCGTGTGGAGAGGGTGTGCTAAGCCGAACGGGTCCCCTGGTGCTCATGTCCTCGTATAACCCATCGCCTTGCACGCGCTGGGGGAACAGCGGCACCTTGAGTTCTTGAGCCAGTTCCGCAATCAGCGGCTGCAACTGAGGCCAGACCCAGGCCGGACCAAGATCATAGCGAGCCACCTCGCCACCGGGCAGCGGCCGAGTCGTGCAGTGGATGCGACCGCCGAGGCGGTCGCGAGCTTCAAGCACGCGATAGTTCACTCCGGCCTGCTCCAGCCGGTAGGCCGTATACAGACCGCTCAATCCGGCACCCACGATGATGCATTCGTACGTCATGTCGCAAAACCTGCCTTTAATCACGCCATACGCGGACATCGTTGGCCGCGTAGGACTTCCATCTTAAGTAAGGTGGTTAGGGACACCCATAATCCGATTGCAGGATGGTCATCTGGGGAATGGAGTCGTTTGGTTCATCCACATTTCTGAGTTCGCGGATGATGCATGTCCCAACCCTCCCATAGCCGTCAGTCTCTCGCAAGAACGTCCTCCACCGTACGTCTGGGTGCGGCGGGCAATGGTTTTGCGTATCCGAGGCGCGTGAGCAGGAGCGGCTGCTCACCCCGGGGCAATCCAAGGTGTTCAGCGAGTCTTAGGCGGATCGGCAGGACTTCGCAGGGCATGTTGACGTGAGCATGGCAGATGCCGAGGGAGGTGGCCGTCAGGGCCACCCTCTGGAAGGACCTTCCCAGGGTCACCCAGTTGTGTCGGTCGTTAACATGGGCAATGAAGAGCAGCAGCAACGCTGAGCTTCGGATGGCCTTTTCCTGACGCCTTGCTTCTCCCTCCGGTGTGATCAGACGCGTCATGATGAACCGGCCGAGCCAGCGGGGTACAGGCGGGAATCCCAGTGCGGCGGCGGTCAGTCCATCCCGGTGTGCCCGCACCTCGCGTGGCGTGAAACGGATCCAGGAGACCAGCTCTTCCACAAAGGCGGGATCATTGAACTGGGCACGGTTGCCCTCCTTGACGAAGTCGATGACCGGCTCGACCTCCTCGCCGGTGGTCTGGAAGGCCTTGAGCGTGACCGAATCCTGGTGATTGGCCTCGAGCAGGCGGGTGAGGTGATCGGCGGGGATGGGCTTGCCGTCATAGGGGCGGCGGTTGGACTGGCGTCGGGGGATGGCCGTGTACAGGGGGGCTTCACCGCCCCGGGTGGTCGGGTTGAGTCTGATTCGCAGGCATTCCTCGGGCTCGTCGTCCGGGAAGGTATCGACCTGCGCCGACAGGCCGTGGTGTGTTGCCGCGATGCAGAGATTCTCCAGGGCGCAGCCCAGGCTGATGTACAGGGCATGGTCGTCGGGATCGACCACGGGCAGGCGGCGATGCAGGTCCGGGTGGATGCGGATCACCCCGGGCCCCCATGAGAATCGCCAGGGCTGGGTGTTGTGCCCGGAGGGCGCCAGGGTGGCTTGATGGATCAGGGTTTCGAGAGTCGTGTCCATGACCGATCTCCAGGGGTTGAAAATGACTCCTAGCCAGTGAAGGACATGCCAGGCACTACACCCGGTGCAGAATCAGCCCGATGACAAATGGGCACCTCTAAATATTCATGAGCTCGCATCTGAGCGTCCAATCTGACGCACTCAGAATAATTAGAGGTGCCCAAATGGTTGTCAATGTGTCACCGGGTTTCTGATGCATTCAAAACCGGGCGCCTGTGCCCAGGGTCAGTGCTTCTGGCCACCCTTTTGCCTCACTGAACCGGCGCCACCCAAGAGCCAGCCGCGGTCGGCGTCGGGGTGCTGTTCGAATTGCCGGCTGGAGCCGGCCACCCAGATGAAGGTGGCCATGAGCAAGGGCAGGGTGATGTCGTACCAGAGTGGCTCGCGCAGGCCGAGCAACAGCTGATACCACGGAAGCTGGCCGGGTAGGGCCTGGGCGGCCGGTACCAGCCACTGGTGGTAGCCGGCATCGAGCAGGCCGAAGCTGAGCACCAGGGCGATCACGCCGAACACGGCGCCGATGGAGTCGGACACCCGGTGCGCGACCCAGCCGCCGATGCTGGCGGCGGTGAGGCTGACTATCAGGGCGATCCCGATCCAGGCGGTGTTGAACTGCAGGGTGCCGGCCACCAGGGCGTGCTCGGGACCCAGGGCCAGGAACAGAGGAACAAGGAACATCAGGCTGATACCAGTGACGGCGGCCACACCGGCCGCAATACCCAAGAGCAAGCGCATCGAAGCATCCTCCACGACACGGCAACGGGCCGAACCGGCACACCCGGCATCCCGGGGATTGGCAACAACTTAGATGGGGGCATGCCCGGGCGAGTTCAATGCGTGAAAAAGGTGCCCCGGGTTTGCGAAAAAACTGGCCGGACCTCGGTAACCCTCTGATTCGCTTGCTAAAGGGTTCGAATTTCGCTTGTAAATAGCCCTTAAAGCCGCAACTTCGACCCCTAAATGGCTGTTCCAAGGACGGAACCCATGCCAAGAGCCAATCGCCATTACCTGCCTGGCCACGTCTGGCACATCATCCACCGCGTCACAAGCAGGCATTCCTGCTGAAGTTCACCCGTGACCGGAAGGGAAGAATAGGACGCACATGTTCTTCGTTGTGTCTGGCACCGTACTGATGCCAGCCTGACATCGGCCTATTGTGGCGATGTAGAAGAGGATCCCGATGATTTATTCGACGGTTTGAGGCGGGATATTCGGATGGAAGGAGTCACATTATGATCAGCGACAACTTGCCGACTGTGGATTGGCAGGACGGACAGAACGTGGCGCGGGTGGAGTTGCAGGTGAGGCACGAGGAGCCGGTGATCCTGGTGATGCCATCGAACATGGACTGGTCGGTAGACGCAAGCGAGTTCGAGTGCACCGCCGATCCTGACAGCGGGATGCAACGCAACTGCGAAGGCGGCGGCCTGTTGCGCAAACTGGCCGAGCTCAACGACATGCCGGAGCTGAAGGACATCGCGGATGCTTGCGAATTTTCGAGTTCCCGTGTGGATATCGACCCTGCCGGCGCGCGAATCGTGATCCACGACTGACCTGCGGGATCATGGGTTCGGGCCAGCCGGGCCGGACCTCGGTAACACTTTAATACCGCGCTGAGTCCTTTAATGATTCCCGCCGCGCACGAGATTCCCACGACTCTGCCCCCTTGGTTTATCGCGGAACATACCCTGGCCTGCCCCCTGCTATTCGATGCCGCACATCTATGGCCGGGACGATGCGTTATACGAATCATGTGCCATGTTGGAGACTTTCAGAATGTCAGTAAACAGTGTCGACCAAGACGCCGCAGCGGGGCTCTGGGATGAATGTGATCCGCCGTGCCTTTCGCTTTATCAACCGACGCATCGGGATCACCCGGACAATCAGCAGGATCCGATACGCTTCAAGAATCTGGTGAAAGCGCTGGAGGAATCCCTTCGGCAAAAGTTTGCGAGCGACGAGATCCAGCACTTGCTCGAACCCATGCTGGGCCTCGCTGAAGATCACGACTTCTGGAACTGCACCCTTGATGGACTGGCCGTGTTGCGTTCCAGGAGTACGTTCCGGGTCTACATGCTCCAGCGCCCCGTCCCCGAACTGGCGGTCGTGGCGGACAGCTTCCACACCAAGCCCTTGCTGCGCATCCTGCAATCAGCGGATCGATACCAGGTACTTGCCTTGAACCGGAACGAGATGAAGGTGTTCGAGGGCAACCGCGACGCCCTGGACGAGATCGCGCCTGCCGATGGCGTGCCACAGACGGTCACCGAGGCGCTCGGTGAAGAACTCACTGATCCCCGCCAGACGGTCTCTTCCTACGGTGGAAGCGGCGGCGGCCAGGCACCCATGCACCATGGCCATGGTGGCAAGAAGGACGAAGTGGACAGTGACGCGGAGCGATTTTTTCGTGTTGTCGATCGTGCCGTCCTGGAACATCATTCCAAGCCCTCCGGGCTGCCGCTGCTTCTCGCCGCCCTGCCGGAGCACCACCACATGTTCCACGAGCTCAGCCACAACCCTTTCCTGATTTCCGAGAGTCTGGACGTGCATCCGGATGCGCTCGCGTCGCCCGACGAGTTTCGCGAGCGGGTCTGGAAAACCATCGAGCCCAGCTACCTCGCGCGCCTGGCCGGGCTGGTGGATACATTCGGTAATAACAAGCCCAAGGGTCTCGCCGACGACGATCTGGCAGAAGTGGCCCGTGCAGCCGTCGGCGGGCGCGTGGCTACTATGCTGATCGAAGCGCGCCGGGAAATCCCCGGTCGGGTCGATGCGTCGACCGGCGAACTTGAATTCGATGACCTCTCCCACCCCGAAACGGACGACGTGCTCGACGACCTGGGGGCCGTAGTGCTCAAGATGGGAGGCGAGGTGGTCGTGGTGCCGACGGAACGGATGCCGACCGAAACGGGAATCGCCGCAATCTACCGCTACTGAGGCACGTGACATGCATATTCAGATCAACACCGATGACAACATCAATCAGTCCGATGCGCAGCCGGAGCAGACCGAGGCCACGATCAACAACGTGCTAGCCCGCTTTGCTGATCAGGTGACCCGCGTGGAAGTTCACCTCAGCGATGAGAACAGTGACAAGAAATCCGGGAATTCAGACATTCGCTGTCTGTTGGAGGCCAGGCTCGAAGGCCTCCAGCCGGTCGCCGTGACCGATGAAGCGGCGACCGTTGGGCAGGCGGTCGACGGTGCAGCACGCAAAATGAGGAGCTCCCTGGACAGCATGCTTGGAAAGCGGAGAAATTACTGAATAGCCCTTCGCGCTGACTATGGGTTGATGCGGTATCTGTAACCGGGCGCTTTGTTACATCCATCATCCGGTTGGCCGAAATTGAGTGTTGCGGATTGTTGGCGATTGTTCACGCACCTGGGGACGAAAAAAGGGGAAGGAGGGATTAATCATTAATCCCTCCTTCCCCTTCTGGAGCTGTCGATCGCCGTTCGCGATCCCCGTGGAGGTGCGAAAGTCACTGCTATTCCGTCAGCTCATAGAAGCGCCGGTTCACGTAGCGCGTAACCAGTTCGATCTCTTCGCTGGTCCACTGCAATCCGGCATGCACGCTCCAGGACGTCACCTGCTGACGCAGGCCGCCGAGGCTGGATACCCTGCGCAGCTCTCGGGTGTGGACCCATTGTGCATGGCATTGCTGACAGTGGTGCTCGTAGAGGGCGCGGCCCGGGTCGAAGTCCTGCGCCGCCAGTGGCGTAGACGTGATCCACAACACCACCAGTACCGCCAATGGGATGGTTATCCGTGTTGGAAGTCTACTTCTCGTCATGAGTCTCTCCTCGCTCTGTGATGCAGGCGGTTGAGCGGCGGTTGAGGACAGCCACAATCCTGTACTTATAGCCAAAAAAGGGGCGGAGGGATGATTTCATCTCCCCGCCCCGGTGATTGCAGGGTAGTTCTTATCTCTGAACGCCTGCACTTTGTGGCTGCTGGGCAACGGCCCGCCTGTCATCCCCGACACAGGCATGGCAGATCGCCTCCACGTGACGGTGATCTGTGCCACAACATCCGCCTACGACCGTGATATGCGGCAGTGATGTCCGTAGCGCGCGGTACTGCTGGCCCAGTTCGTGGGGGTCTCCGGCATCGAGATCTGTGCTTTCGTCCAGCTCGGCGTGGCTGCGCCGCGAGGCGTTGGCGCGCAGGCCGCGGATGCGCGTGCGCCACGCCCCATCTTCCCGCAGCACCGACTCGAAATGCTCGGGGTGGGCGCAGTTGATCATGTAGTAGGCCGTGTGACCGCCGGTCTGCGCGTCGGTGCGCTCGATGGCCTCGGCCAGCGTCTCGCCACTGGGCAGGCGCCCGTCGGTCTCCAGGGTGAAGGAGATCGCCACGGGCATGCCCGCATCGCGGGCCGCCCGCACGATGCCGATGGCCTCTTCGACGTAGTTCATGGTGAAGGCGGCCACCATGTCGGCATCGGTGGCGGCGAAGGTCTCGATCTGCGCTGCATGGTAGGCGCGCGCCTCGTCCACGCCCAGGCGTGCATCGGGACGGTAGCCGTCTCCCCGTGGCCCGAGGTTGCCGCTGATGACCATGGGTGCGCTCGGCGTCTCGTATTGCTTGCGGATCTCCAGCAGCAGGCCGATTGCCCGGCGGTTGGCGTCGGCCAGGGCCGTGGCGTCATAACCCAGGCGTTGGCCCCAGTCGGGGTTGGCACGCCAGGTCGGCGCCTCCAGCACGATGCCCAGGCCCCGGTCGCGGGCCATTTGGGCATATTGGGCGAAATAGCGGTACAGACGCTCCTGGCCCGCATCGTCCTTGAGCAGATCAAAGGCCGCGAAGTGGGGCAGGTCCAGGCCGTCGTGGAAGACCAGGGTGGTTTCAAGGCCGCCATCGGTCAGGAACAGCTGGTCCTGAAGCTGGGGCAGCCGGGTGCGGTACTTGGCCATGATGT
>SR_TP_S13solDRAFT_1000892_pt1 | contig 10281 bp, 10 predicted proteins | sample SodReaTP_S13sol_FD_11159 | JGI IMG/M metagenome (IMG submission 11159) | reverse complement strand
TGGTCGGAGATCCTGGGCGCCATTGCACTGATCATCGGCCTGGGCACCCGCTTCGCGGTGGTGTCGCTGATCATCCTGGACATCGTCGCCTGGTACAGCGTTCACGCCGGCAACGGCTACAACGTCAGCGACAACGGCTGGCTATTGCCCTTGTTCTTCTTGGTGATGCTGGTGACCCTGCTGTTCACGGGCCCGGGCAGGCTGAGCGTGGATGCTCTGATCAAGGGGCGCTTTGCGGCCAGTTAGGAAACAGGCCATTTACCACGAAGGACACGAAGATCACGAAGCGTTTTTCAATCCATTCTTACTTCGTGATCTTCGTGTCCTTCGTGGTAAATCAAACAAGGCTTTTCACGCATTCGAGGTAACGCTGCTCATCGGGCGTCCGACCGAAGCGCTGGGCCTCCCAGAGCGCGGTGCCTAGACATTCCATGATGGCATGTTCTGCTTCGTGGGCACCGAGCTTGCGCACGGCGTTCTGGTAAGCGGCGGTGAAGCCCGCAGGGCGATCGGTGCCGGCCTGTTCACGAATGGCCAGGTGCATGCCCATGTGCAGGAAGGGATTGGACTGTCCACCTTCAGGGGTGAACTCGGCGGCAAGGACCCCATCGGGGTCCTCGATCAGGGACTGGTACTCAGGGTGCTCCACCACCAGTTCGGCGATCTTCTTATCCAGGGGCTCCAGGGCCTCGCCGGCCCGGTGCTTGCGCCAGGCCTCGGCATACATGCGGCGGAGTTGTTCACGGGAGGCATTTTCGAACATGGCAGGATCGTGTGTATGGAGGACAGTGGCAGTATACCTGCCCATGAGATGGCCTGCCGCAGAGGCGCAGAGAAAGCAACTTAATTTACAGGATTTACATGATTAACAAGATTATTAGAGCGCATCTTAGTCTCTGCTTTAATCTTGTTAATCATGTCAAAGGTCTTCTCTGCGCCTCCGCGTCTCTATGGCGATGAATTTGATCTCGATCAGCGGTCAAAGACCAGCGGCCTTAATGCCCAACACTGATGTCTTTGCCCTTATCGTGCAAGGCGAGTCTGTCATGGAGGTCACCGCTCTCCCCTTCGGGGCTGAGCACCTCCACCTCGATGCCGCTGCGGCGGAACTTGCTCACCACCTTGTCGATGCCGGCAATCGCCGAGCTGTCCCACAGCCAGGCATGGCGCAGGTCGATGACCACCCTGCTCACCTTCTCGCTGTAATCGAAGGCCGCAATGAAATTGTCCACGGCCACGAAGAACAGTTGGCCATAGATGCGATAGATACGCACCCCGGTGGCCTCGTCCCGCTCGCTCTCGATCTGAATGGCCTTGGCAATCTTGCGGGCAAAAAACACCGCACTCAGGAGCACGCCGGCGAAGACGCCCTTGGCCAGGTCGTGGGTGATGACCACCACGGCGACGGTGACGATCAGCACAGTGGCGTCGGTACGGGGCAGGCGTCGCAGGCTGGGGATGGATTGCCAGTCGAAGGTGGCCACCGAAACGAAGATCATCACCGCCACCAGGGCCGCCATGGGGATCATGGACACCACGTCCCCCAGCACCACGATGAGGAACAGCAGGAACAGCCCCGCCGACAGGGTGGACAGCCGGCCCTGGCCGCCGGATTTCACGTTGATCACCGACTGGCCGATCATGGCGCAACCGGCCATGCCGCCCAGGAAACCGGTGGCGATGTTGGCGACACCCTGGCCCTGGGCCTCGCGGTTTTTGTCGCTGGGGGTGTCGGTGAAGTCGTCCACGATGGAGGCGGTAAGCAGCGACTCCAGCAGGCCCACCAGGGCCAGGGCCACGGCGGTGGGCAGGATGATCTGCAGGGTCTCCAGGTTCAGGGGCACGTCCGGCAACAGGAACACCGGCAGACCATCGGGCAGGTCGCCCATGTCGCCCACGCTCAAGGTCGGCATGCCGGCGAAGATCACCACCAGGGTCAGCACCACCAGGGCCACCAGGGGCGGCGGCAGGCTCTTGGGATAGCGCGGGATCATGGGCAGGCCGTAGATGATGACCAGCCCCGCACCCACCAGCAGCCACATGGTTACGTCCCCGTCCACCAGGTAAGGCACCTGGGACAGGAAGATGAGGATGGCCAGGGCGTTCACGAAGCCCACCATCACCGTGTGGGGGATGAACATCATGTAGCGGGCCAGCTTGAACCAGGCGAACAGAACCTGGAGCAGACCCGTGAGGATGGTGGCGGCCAGCAGATACTGCAGGCCGTGCTCCGCCACCAGGGTGACCATGAGCAGGGCCATGGCGCCGGTGGCCGCCGAGATCATGCCGGGCCGCCCGCCGGCAAAGGCGATGACCACCGCCATGGAGAAGGAGGCGTAGAGACCCACCTTGGGGTCGAGACCGGCGATGATGGAAAAGGCGATGGCCTCGGGGATCAGCGCCAGGGCCACCATGATGCCCGCGATCAGATCGCCCCGCACATTGAAGAACCACACCCGGCGGGTCGAGGACCAAGCCCGGCGGATCGTGTCCATGATGTCCACGGATTCGCCCTCTGGAAAACGATGAATTCAGGTGACAGGTATCGGCGCTATCTGCCGGATACCCCGTGCCCCCGGTGACTCGATGCGGATGGTTCTGCGGCGGGTTGACCCAACACCCGGTTTCGACCTGCCGATGCGGGAATGCCTTAACAGGCTGTTAATGCCCCGTGGCCTATGGGCCGGCATGGACCCTACGGGTATTTGTTATCATGCGGGCACCTGGATCGAGGGCTGGCATTCTATAGGCCAGCCGGGGGTGCTTCAAGCTGAAGACCCGTCCCATAACGCGCTGACGACCACGTCAACCATCTGAATGCAGGGGAAAACCATGCTCCGTCGCGTCCTGATTCCTGTCGATTTCTCTTCCGCCTCCGCCGAGGCCCTGGCGGTGGCACGCCAGTACTGCCCCGGGGGCGTGAAGCGCCTGCTGCACGTGATCCAGCCCAAGGACCTGGCCCAGTCCAACAGCGGATCTCCCATCCACGCCAAGGACAGCCGCCGCGCCATGGAGGAACAGGTCCTGGAAAAACTGCGCACCTGGGCCCTGAATGACGACGAGGTGGCCTTCGCCGTAGGCAGTCCCGCCGACGCCATCATGCAGCATGCCGAGGAGTGGGAGGCGGACCTGATCGTCATGGGCACCCGGGGTCGCAGCACCCTGGCCAACTTCCTCTCCGGCTCCGCCACGGAATACCTGGTGCGCAACGCCCGGCTGCCCATCCTGGTGGTGCATGACGTGCCCATCGACTCGGCCACCGCCTGCCAGCTGCCCCCCAAATAAGACGGCGGCGGCCAGGGCTGCCCTGTGCATCGAATCCAGCGCCCCCTGCGGCGCGTATCATGGTAGCCACCCACAGACCATGACACGACAGTCCATGCCTGCAAGACAATCCAGCAAGACCTACGCGGTTCAGGGCGCCGGGCTCGGGCTGCGCCGGGATCTCATGGAGGACCTGGACAGTGCCGCCCCCGGACGGGTGGACTTCATGGAAGTCGCCCCGGAGAACTGGATCGGCGTGGGCGGCCCCATGGGGCGGCTATTTCGCGGTTTCACCGAGCGTTTTCCCTTCGTCTGCCACGGCCTGTCCCTGTCCATCGGCAGCCCCGCGCCCCTGGACGAGGCCCTGCTCCATGACATCCGTGGCTTTCTCGATGCCCACGGCATTCATCTCTACACGGAACACCTCTCCTTTTGCTCCGACGACGGTCACCTCTACGACCTGCTGCCCATCCCCTTCACCGAAGAGGCCGTGCACTACGTGGCCGATCGGGTGCGCCGGGCCCAGGACATCCTCGGGCGGCGCATCGCCCTGGAAAATGCCTCCTATTACGCCAGCATCGGCGCCGAATTAAGCGAGCTGGAATTCATCCAGGCCGTGCTCACAGAGGCCGACTGCGACCTGCTGCTGGACGTCAACAACATCTACGTGAACAGCGTGAACCACGGCTACAACCCCGAGGCCTTTCTCAAGGGACTGCCCGGGGAGCGCATCGTCTACGCCCACGTGGCCGGCCACTACAACGAGGCAGAGGACCTGATCGTGGACACCCACGGCGCGGATGTGATCGACTCGGTGTGGTCCCTGCTCGGCAAGGCCTACGCACACTTCGGCGTCTTCCCCACACTCCTGGAGCGGGACTTCAATTTCCCGCCCATGGACACCCTGCTGGGTGAGGTGGACACCATTCGCCGGCTCCAGGGCGAGGCAAAGGGCTGATGGACGACGCGCCCCGCTTCCAGCAACTGCAGCGTGATCTGGCCGCACACCTGCGGGACCCGGATACCCACCCCGCCCCCACAGGGGTGGAGGAGCGGCGCATTCGCATCTACCGGGAGCTGATCTACAACAACCTGGAAGGTTTCCTCTCCAGCGGTTTTCCGGTCATCCGCAGCCTCTATGACGACACGGCCTGGCATGCCCTGGTGCGGGACTTCCTGCGCAGCCACCGGGCCCACACACCCTACTTCCTGGAGATTGGACGGGAGTTCGTGTCCTGGCTCCAGGAGGCCAGGACACCCCGCGAGCAGGACCCGCCGTTCCTGGCGGAGATGGCCCATTACGAGTACGTGGAGGTGGCCCTCTCCGTGGCCGAGGCACCCGCTGACTGGCAGCCCCTGGAGGGCAATGCGGACCTGCTGCAGACCCGTCCCCGGCTGTCACCCCTTGCCTGGCTGCTGGGTTACCGCTTTCCCGTGCATCGCATCGGCCCCCAGTTGCGCCCACAGCAGCCCTCCGACGCCCCCCATCATCTGCTGGTGCATCGCACCGCCGAGGACGGCATCGCCTTTCTGGAGCTCAACCCGGTGACCGCCCACCTGGTGTTTCGGATTCAGAACAATGAGGGCGACACGGCCCAGGGACTGCTGGAGCAGATCGCAGCGGAACTGGGGCATGGGGATCCGCAGGTGGTCATCCGGGGCGGCCTGGAGATCCTCGGGGAACTGCGCGGGCGGGGGGTGTTGGGGCAGGGATGAAGGATGAAAAAGACTTGTCGGGCATGAGGGCTCTGTCAACACCGTAGGAGGCCCGACCCCGGGCCGAACGCCCAGACATCGCTGTTCGGCCCGGGGTCGGGCCTCCTACGGAGTCAGCCCTGGGTCTTTATTCATCCTTTTGCCTTCATCCTTCAGCCTTGCCAAATAGCTTCTGCCACCAGCGCCGCCGGCTCCCCGTCTGGGGTATGGCCTGGGGCAGATCCACCGGAGGCAACAGGGACAGGGTCCAGCCGGGCAGGACCCGCAGGCCGCTGCTGCCGCAACTGCTGCCCAGGTGGTTGGGGTCATAGATCTTGATGAAGCCCGGATGGCCAAGGTCATCGGCGTAGACCACGCCGCAGTAGTCCTCGTCATGCTCCTGGCGCAGCAGGAGATCCACCTCGGAGATGAACGCCAGCAGGGCGTCCGCGGACACGGGCTCGACCGGGGGCGGCTCACCCACGGCGTAGACATACCAGCCTTCGCCGGCACGGGGACGCAGCCGATCCCAGAGGGCATCCAGCTGGTGCCAGCGCAATACACCGGAGAATCCGCCGTTAAAGGCAGCCAGATAGGGGGAACCCGCTTCGCTCAATGAGGCCGGCCGTCGAGTACCGCGTCCACCCAGTGACGCACCCGGGCCATCTCCTCCACCAGCAAGGCGTGATCGCCGTAGGCATGGGCCAGCAGGGTCACCCCCTGGCTGCGGGTGAGGATCTCACGGGCCAGTTCCGGCGCGTCGTCCCGACCGATGGCCTGGAGCTGGGCGGCGATCCACTCGCGGATCACTTCCAGCAGGGACTGGGCGCGTTCCTTCATTTCATGCCCGGACTTGCACAACTCCGCGCTCAGGGTGCCCATGGGGCAACCATAACGCACGATATCGTCCTCGCCGGCGCACAGACCCTGGAGCAGGGCCATGAGACGGGCGCGGGGATCATCGTGGGACTGATTGAGTGTTTCCAGGAGTTTCTTCAGACACTGGCGGCGCCAGTCGATGACACCCTCGAGCAAGGCGTCCTTGGTCTTGAAGTAGTAATAGAAGTTGCCCTTGGGCACGCCGGCCGCCTCGGCGATATCGCTGAACGAGGTGGCCTGGAATCCTTTCTCATAAAAAAGGCGGTCGGCCGCGGCGACGATCCGTTCCCGGTTCTCCGCTCCGCGACCGCCCGCCTCTGCGGACAGGCTCTTGGCAGCCTGTTCCGCCATCACATGAACAGGCAGATGTCGGATTCGCCGGCGAATTCGAAGAAGGTGGCGGCACCGCCGTACTCGACGCCTTCGATGAACTCGGAGGTAGGCATCTCAAACAGGTCCACGGTCATCTGGCAGGCGATCATCTTGACCTCGGCTTCCACACACAGTTCGCGCAGGTCCTCCAGGCTGGCAACGCCCTTGGAGGCCATTTTCTTCTTCATCATCATGGTCATCATGCTCTGCATACCCGGCAGGGCCTGGAGCAGGACCGGCATGGGCATGGGCATGGGCATGCCCGGATTACCCAGGGAGGTGACCTTCAGATCGAGCTTCTTCTTAAGCAGCTGCAGACCGTAGAAGGTAAAGAATACCTCAACCTTGTAACCCAGTGCAGCGGCAGTGGAGGCGAGGATAAAGGGAGGATAGCCCCAGTCCAGGGAACCCTTGGTGGCGATGATGGCCAGTTTTTTCTCAGACATGTACGACTCCTGCGAGGGTGGATGTCTCCCCTCCGACGGGGATTATGTATCCCCCTCTCTGGTGGAGGGGTCTCCCGAATATAGTCGGCCGTCTGACTTTTTGAAAGTATTCCATTAGGGGGGTGTCAGGGGATTTGATCCTGACGGGGCGGGCTCCACAGCCAGGCAGCCCCCCGCACGCCGCTGGAATCCCCGTGACAGGCGGTCTCGATACGTGTAGCCACCTGATCGGAAAAGACATATTGCCCCACACGAGCGCGCACTGCGGCACACAGCCCGGGCAACCGGGACACGCCACCGGCCAGCACGATCACCTCCGGGTCCAGGATATTGATCACCCCTGCCAGCCCCCGGGCCAGACGGTCCTGGTGGCGAGCCAGGGTGGCGAGACAGTCCGCATCGCCCCCGGCAGCCCGCTGCGCGATCTCCCTGGCATCCAGAGCCTGCCCTGTCACACGGCGATGATCCGCCGTCAGTCCGGGGCCGGACAACCAGGTCTCGAGACAGCCCTGACGCCCGCAGTAACAGGCCGGCCCGGGGCGCTCCTCGTCCCGGGGCCAGGGCAGCGGGTTATGCCCCCACTCACCGGCGATGACGTTAGCCCCGGTGAGCAACTGCCCGTTGACCACGATGCCCGCACCGGTCCCCGTACCCAGGATCACGGCAAAGACGACCGACGCACCGGCAGCCGCGCCGTCGGTGGCCTCGGACAGGGCCAGGCAATTTGCATCATTGGCGATGCGCACGGGCCGGCCCAGGCGGGCCTCCAGGTCCTCGCGCAGCGCACGGTCATTGAGCCACACGGAATTGCAGTTCTTCATCCGCCCGGTTCGGGCGGAGACGGCACCGGGTGTGCCGATGCCCACGGTGGCGTCCTCACCCAGCTCGGCCTCGGCCTCATGCACCAGGGCGACGAGGGTGTTGAGTGTGCCCTGGTAATCGTCCCGGGGTGTGGACACCCGACGACGCAGCCGCTCCCGACCGGATTCGTCCAGGGCAATGATCTCGGTCTTGGTGCCGCCCAGGTCGATGCCGATGCGCAACATGGGCTATCTCACTATTAAGGTCACGGGATGATTAACCTGTTAGGAGCCCAGCCCCCTGGGCGAACCGGGCTTGGATTATCGCCCAGGGGGCTGGGCTCCTACGAAATTCATCTTTCATCTTCCTCTTCCCCCGTTCCAAAACACCTCGCCGCTGCCCGCCTCCCGGGCAAGCACACGGGCCACGACGAACAGCAGGTCGGAGAGACGATTCACATACTGTCTTGCCACGACGGTTACCGCGTCCTCACGGGCCAGATGCACCAGGCGGCGTTCCGCACGACGGCACACCGCCCGGGCCAGGTGACACAGGCCGGCAGCCTGCCCGCCGCCGGGCAGGATGAATTCCTCCAGGGGCGGCAGGGTCTCGTTGAACCCATCCAGCCGCGCCTCCAGCCACACCACCCGGGCCGCGTCCATGAGGGATTCGCCGGGCATGGCCAGCTCACCACCCAGGTTGAACAGATCGTGCTGAACCTCCAGGAGCATCGGCCCCACCTCATCCGGCAGCGACTGGGCCAGCAACAGGCCGATGACGCTGTTGAGTTCATCCACATCGCCCATGGCCTCCACCCGGGGGGCATCCTTGGGGAGGCGATCGCCGATGGCCAGGCCAGTGGTGCCATCGTCGCCGGTGCGTGTATAGATACGGGTGAGTCGTTTACCCATGCTGACCTCTTGAGGTGAATGCGCCGCCAGGCATTCTGAGTGCATCAGAACCGGCCGCGCAGTTCCACGTTCAGTGCCTGGCCCGGTTGACGATAACCGGCCACGGTCTCGTAATCCCGATCGAACACATTGTTCCACGCGGCAGACAGTTCCCAGGCACGATTGATCCGATAGGCACCACGCAGATCCATGGTGACATAGCCAGGCAGTTCGTTGGTATTGGCGGCATCGTCATAGCGCCTGCCCTGCCCGATCAGGCTCATACCGTAACCCATCGCACCGTGGGATCGGTCCACATCCACTCGGGCACTGTGACGTGCACGACGGGGCAACCGGTTACCCGTCTCCTCGTCCCGGGCATGGAGCCAGGTGTAGCTGGCTGCCAACTGCCAGTCACGACCCGCCCACTGCCAGGAGGCCTCCGCGCCGGTGATCCGTGCCCGGTCGATGTTTTGCATGGTAAACGTGGCCATGTCGTAGATGATCAGGTCCCGGATCCGATTCTCGAAGACATTCAGACCCAGCCTGTGACCCGCCCGGGCATATTCCAGGCCGGCCTCCAGATTGCGGGAGCGTTCCGGGTCGAGATCAGGATTACCCATCCCCCAGGGGAAATACAGGTCGTTGAAGGTCGGCGCCCGGAATGCAGTCCCGGCGCTGGCCCTGATTCGCCAGGCCTCGTCGATCCTGTAGCCCCAGGCCAGATCGCCGGTGGCGTGCGAACCGAAGTCGCTGTACCAGTCATGGCGCAGCCCCGCCCCGAACTGGTGCCGTGACCAGTCCGAGTGCAGCTGCGCAAACAGGGCCCGACTGTCACGACTGTCCCGCGCATAATCCGTGCTGCTGGAGACCTGATCGTGCAGATAGTCCGTACCCAGGGTCAGCTGGGTGCGATTCAACAGCCAGTCGCTCTGCGCGCTGACATGGCGTCGGCGGGTGTCATAGCGATAACGGCCGTCACCATCCAGGGTGTCACGCTCATCCCGTGTCTCGCCCGCGACAAATCGCCAGCTGCCAGCGTCACCCGTCAGCCCGGAGAGCTGCACGGAAGTGGCCTGTTGGACGAAATCCTCCTCATGGGTCCCGGTCGTCCATAGCGAGTCGAATTCCGTACGCCCCTCGGCGCGCAGCAGTCGCCACTCCATGTCCACACCGTTATCGAATCGATAGCCCAGGCGCCCGTTCACCGCATCGTTGCGATAGCCGTCATCGTCAGGGTCACCACCCCGCAACACGTCGTAACCGTCGCTGGCCAGGTGGCTGGTGCCGATGTGATAACGCCATGTGCCACTGTCGGCGGATATGGCTGCCGAGGCACTGCGGGTGTTGTAGCGGCCATAGCCCAGCTTTACCTCGCGGACGGGCTCGCGCCCGGCACTGCGGGTGAATATCTGGATCACACCACCCAGCGCATCGGCACCATAGGCGGAAGCCCGCGGACCCCGCACCACTTCGATGCGCTCGATCTGATCCACGGGCAGGAACTCCCAGGCGGCCCCACCGGCCGTGGCGGAACCCGCACGCACCCCATCGATCAGGACGATGACCTGGTTGCCGTTGGCCCCACGCAGAAACACGCTCGCCTGCTTACCGAACCCGCCACTGCTGCCCACCTGCACGCCTGGCAGACCACGGATCAGCTCCGGCACGCTGGAAGCCTGCCGACGTTCGATATCCTCACGGGTGATCACCGAGACCGGATGCAGGCTGTCATCCACCGTCTGGGCCATGCGCATGGGGGTGGTGACGATGATGGGGTCCAGCTCATCGGCAGACCGCGCAGGCAGGGTGACAGCCAGCGTGGAAACACAAACCAGCAGGGCCCCGGTAAAACGGGGTCGGGAATTCAAAAGATGCATGGTTGCCCTCCGCAAGCCATTGAAGTCGGCCGGGCGGGCAAAACGGCGGGCAAA
>SR_TP_S13solDRAFT_1000891_pt1 | contig 10284 bp, 8 predicted proteins | sample SodReaTP_S13sol_FD_11159 | JGI IMG/M metagenome (IMG submission 11159) | reverse complement strand
GCGCGCCCTTTTGGGCCAGTGCATGTGCGACAAGCTTGCGGCCTGCGCCCAGCCCCTGCCGCTCTGGCGCGATGAAAAGCCCGCCGATGAAGGTGTCCAGCAGACTGATAAAGCCAATGGTATTACCGGAATAGGACGCAACCCAGGTTTCTGCCTTTGGCAAATACTCGTCCTCAATCAGCTGGCGCTGTTCAAGTAGTCTGCGCCTGCCGATGAACGGATGCGCGATCATGGACGCGTCAAACCAGATGGATGACAGGATTTCAGTATCCGCCGCCCTGTCGAAGGGCCGGATCAGGATGTCTTGGTTCATTAAGTGAACTCCAGAAAATTCATGCAAAAAGACCGGCACATTATGTGCCGTGCGATGCCGCTACATGCGGTTCAATCGAATCCTCTGCGCATAAATCTCCTTCTTGGACGTTGATAAGGATAGATTGTGGTGTGTTGATCGTCAATCGCCCTGCAAGGGACCGTTTTATCCCTTTGATGGGCCGCCCGAATGCAACAACGCTGAAATCACGCCTAGGCCGACCAACAGCAAGGCCAAAGACGAGGCACCCGAGATCGCTGAATTTCTGGCTGAACTCAGCGCAATCGGCAAATATAGGATATCCGATGAGCGGACAGGATCGCTTGAGCACGCGTCACAGCAAAGCCATGATCGGCTCTATACCAGCGAGTTCAATCTGATTGATTGCCCGGAGGAAATCCTCGGGGGCCACGGCGTGGCTGGAAAATCGTAGGCAATCTGTTGTTTTTTCCCTAAGCGCGTCGATCGTGATATCGTCGGTTCGCCAGGGCGCAACCTGCTCGACCGTCTCAATGATCGTGGTTCGATCTTGCATTTCGATGACAAATCGGGCTTCTGGGCCGTTCGGGTCGACCGTGTCCAGAACCACCCGCTTCGCCAATGCACGCAGGTCCGTTCTGGTCAGATGGGTTTGTGAAAAGCTGGCCAGCCCAGGGGGGCCGTCGATCAGGGTGGACGCGAACACAAAGGGAATCGAGAAACGGGCATCAATGGGCTTAGATGGGGCAATGCGTTGCGCTTTTGGTTCAAAAAGCATGTCAGCAGGCGGGCGCAAACTGACCAGAACGCGCGACACGCTGGCCGGGTCAATCCGATCTTGCAGCGCGGATGCTGCAATGATTGCAGCATGGGTTCCCCGACACGCAGGCCAGCGCTTCAGCGCGACATCTGGACCCAGAAAGCGCTGCCCCAAGCCAGATGACAGAATGTCTGTATCGGCCGGGGCGCCTGTCAGTTGCATGAATATTCCCGCACGACCGGTCAGGGGGGCATCAACGGCACGCAGATTTTCGCGCGCCAACAGGGCAGACTCGACCGCTGCGCGGGCGGCAAACCCTTCGCGCACAGCCCTCAGATCCGACTCGGGACTGCGTTTCAATTCGTCGCCCAACATGAACTGGGCGGTGAACAGGCCCATCGCATCCGTCATTTGGCGCGCAGACAGCCCCAGCAAACGCGCGCACCCCAGTGTCGCTCCAAGCCCCGAAAGTATGGGGGGATGATACCATCCCCGTTTTGCAGGATCATCCGCCAGCGCCAGCGACAATCTACATGCAAAATCACACCCTATGGCCAGCGCATCCAGAATTTCGGGACCGGTCACGGGTTCAGCCTGCGCCAAGGCAAGGACTGCGGGCACCAAGGATGCATTGGGATGAATAAAGCCCGGTTCAAACGTGTCCTCGAAATCGACGGCATGCGCCAGTGCGCCATTGGCCAGCGCGGCAAACGGCACCGGCACCCTGGCGCGGTGCCCGATCAGGGTCGCGCACCCCACCCCGCCCATGTTGATCGCATATTGCGCAAACTTCCGGGTCGCTGGCTCAAGGGTCGTCGCCGCCACCATGACACTTAACGCGTCAGCAAGCGCGATCTGGGCCGCCTTGCGCGCGACCTGCGGCACCTCTGGCAGGTCAGCGTAGGTTTGCGCGAACTGCTGTTCAATATTCATCGTGGGCTAAGTGTCAGGCTGCGCCCATCTATGCTGAAGCGGGTTGTCAGTCCGGCATCGTCGGAAATCTGCTGAAGATACGCATGAATGCGGTCAAAGTCGGCGCAATCACGAGACACGATGCGCGGGATGGCATCGCGCCCGATCATAACAGGAACCAGCCTCAGATCATGCACGCCGTCATGCTCCAGACGCGCTTCAAGCATCATGCTCATGCTCGAGTCTGGCGGGAAATTGTAACTGCTGTCCAGATCCGGCACCCAATCAGGGTTCAGCTTCTGGATTTCGCGAAACCCCTTGGATTGGGCATGCGCGGCATCCATGCGCAAATCGATCGCAAAATTGGCCAAACTATAGACGATGGGACAGTCCTTGTAGATTTCGACACCTTTCAGGATATGCGCATGATGCCCAAGAACCATGTCCGCGCCTGCATCAATCGCAGCATGCGCGACCTGACGTTGGTAATCCGGTATAACGGCAGGAACAAAATGAATGCCCGCGTGATGCGACACGATGAGGACATCGCACTGCGGTCGCAATGACCGGATATTGTCCAGCAACGCGTCAAGATCCTGCTGATGCGCCCAAGTATGGACCCGCGCGGGCGTGCCGGGTTGATCATGCTCGATCTGTTCATACAGCGTATGACCCCGCAAGGGCGCGCAACCCGGCCTGTTTTCTTCGGCCCAGTAATTCTGGGGCAGAATCGAGTTCACAGACAGAAACCCCACGGAAACCCCGTTGCGGCACACAATCGCGGGGGCCTGCGCGGCGTCCAGATCCGGGCCTGTTCCAACTTGATGCAACCCGGCAGCGCGAAGATGAAACAGCGTATCCGTCAGCCCCTCCGGCCCCCAATCCAAGCAGTGATTGCCTGCAAAAGATACCACATTCAGCCCCGCATCAGCCAAGGCGGCGGCAATTTCCGGTTTGCCGCGCAGGGTATGACGCGCTTGGGGCATTCGGGTGCCGCGCGCGGTCAGGTTGACCTCCAGTTGGCAAAACCCAAGATCCGCGCGCCGCAACCGTGCGCGGACATCTGCAAAAATGCTACGGGGGTCGGGTCTGTCAGGGCCAATATCGCCGACGGCCACAAATTTAAGCGACATTTGCACGCCCTGTTCCTGTATCAAGCAGATGGCAGGCCGCAGCACCACCATGCGCGGCAGCGAGTAATTGCGGCTGGCGGTGTTCGCATATGTCCATCTTCAGCGGGCAGCGCGTATGATAGGGACAGCCTGATGGCGGATCCAACGGGCTGGGCAATTCGCCCTGGGGCGGCATTTCGGGCCGGGGGGCGTCGGGATCAGGCGGAAGTGCCGCAGCCAGAAGCGCCTTGGTATAAGGGTGTTCGGGAGTATTGCAGATTGCTTCGGCAGTGCCGCGTTCGACCACGCGGCCCAAATACATGACGATCACGTCATCCGCCATGAAGCGCACTGTTGCCAGATCATGCGAAATAAAAATACACCCCAGATCGTGCTGTTCCTGAAGGTCTTTCAGAATGTTCAGAATCTGGGCGCGGATTGATATATCCTGCGAGGACACAGGTTCGTCTAGCATCAATATGCGGGGCCGTGATGCTATTGCGCGCGCGATCGCAATGCGCTGGCGCTGCCCCCCTGAAAATTCGTTTGGAAAGCGGCGTGCATCCGCACCACGCAGTCCTACAGCTTCCAGCACTTCTGTGACACGGGCGTCAATCTGCGCAGGGGTCAGCCCCGGGATTACGGACAGCGGTTCGGCAATAATGCGGCCCACCCGCATACGCGGATCAAGCGATGAAAACGGGTTTTGAAACACTGGCTGTACCGCTTTGCGAAACGCACGTTTTTCTGCGGTGGTAAAACTGCTGACGGATTTCCCCTCAAACCGGACCTCGCCTTCGGTGGGGGTATCCAGCGCCAGCAGCATGCGGTTCAGGGTGGTTTTCCCACAGCCGGATTCACCCACGATCCCCAGTGTCTGCCCCGCAGACAGGTCCATATCCAGTTCAGTGACCGCGTGCAGATCCTGTAACCGGCCGTTATGGCGCACCTGAAATATACGCGACAAATTCCGCGCTTCTAAAAGAGGGGGGGTCATACGGGCCTCCGTTCGGAACCGACGGGAAACCAGCAGCGTGCAGCATGGCCGTCCCGTATATCAGCCAGCGGCGGGCTTTGTTTGCAGCGCGACTGGGCGTTGGCGCAGCGCGGATGAAAGCGACAGCCTTCTGGGCGGGACGCTACTGTGGGCGGACTGCCGGTAATGGTGGGCAGGCGTCTGGGTTTGGTGTTCACGCGGGGCACACTGTCCAGCAATGCACGCGTGTACCAATGTGCCGGCCGCGAGAAGATGTCGCGCACAGGCCCCTGTTCCACAATCTGACCGGCATACATAACCGCAACACGGTCGCACATCCGTGCAACAACACCGAAGTCATGTGTGATAAACAGCATAGCCATTCCCAGCCGGTGTTGCAGATCCTTCAGCAGGTCCAGAAACTGGTACTGAATGGTCACATCCAGTGATGTTGTCGGTTCATCCGCGATCAGAAGCTTGGGCGCGCGCGCCAGCGATATGGCCCCCACCACGCGTTGACGCATGCCACCACTCAACTGATGGGGGTAGTTGGTTAACCGTGTCTGCGGCGATGGAATACGCACATCATCCAATGCACGCACGGCACGGTCATGCACACTGCCCTGCCCCGTTGCATGTTTCCGCAATCCCTCTTTCAACTGGGTTCCGATTGAAAACACCGGATTCAGCGACGCCATCGGATCTTGCAGGATCATCGAAATCTCGGCTCCGCGGATTGCGGACAAGTCACGTGCGTTCATGGTTGCCATGTCACGCCCATGATACAGGATCTGGCCTGACAGACCTTTGTCCAGCAAGGGAGGCAGCAGCCGCATCAGCGACATTCCCAAGGTGGTCTTGCCCGAACCGCTTTCGCCGACCAGTCCCAGCGTCTCGCCGGGTCGCATAGCAAGTTCGATGCCTTCGATCAATGTGGGGGCATCGGGCTGCGCGCCCAACCGCACGGTCAGGTCATGCAATTCCAGAATCGGCGCGTCCGCTTCCGGCTGCGTCATTGCGTTTATATTCATAGATTCCGCCCCCTCAGCGCCGGGTTCAACCGGTCAGCCAGCGTGTCACCAACCAAATTCACCGACATGACCGTCAGCAAGATTGCGACCCCCGGCACCATGCACAACCACCACGCCGACGTGATATAGGACCGGCCGTCTGCGACCATCGACCCCCACGATGGCGCGGGCGGCGGCACCCCTACCCCCAAAAAGCTAAGCGAGGCTTCCAAGACGATCACAATACCGACCTGTAGCGTTGCTATTACAATCAGTGAGGGGGCGATATTGGGCAGGATGTGATGCCAAAGTATCCGCAGATCAGAAAGCCCTGATGTCCGGGCCAGATCCACGAAATCCTCGTTGCGTATTTTCATGGTTTCGCCACGCGACATGCGGGCATACTGACTCCATAAAACCAGCGAAATCACGATGATGATATTTGCGAAACTGGGGCCACGGATCGCGCCCAGCAGCAGGGCCAATAAAATGACGGGAAATGAAAGCGCCAGATCCACCAGCCGCATCAGAATGCGGTCAGCCCAGCCCCCGAAATAGCCCGCAACAGTGCCCACTGCGGTCCCGATGACCCCCGCGATTACGATCGCCATGACACAGACCATCAACGAAATGCGCGCACCTGCGATCAAGCGCGACAGAATATCCCGTCCTAGCCTGTCGGTGCCGAAAATATAGGTCCAACTGCCGCCGTCCTGCCAAACAGGGGGCACAAGGCGTGCCCGCAATGAGCCCGCTAACGGATCATGTGGGGAAATCCATGGGCCGAATAGGGCCACGAATACAAACACCATCAGCACGAGCAGCGCAATCCGGACTGCCCAACCACCTTCGGACCATATCGTTATACGCCGCAAGCGCGGGACGCGTGAAGATAATGTGCCCGCAGTATCCGTTGTGTTCATCAGCTTTTGCTCCGCATGCGGGGGTCGACAATGACATACAGAATGTCCACGATCAGGTTTGCGATGATGAAAAGCGCGGTAATGATCAGCACAACCGCCTGCACGACCGGAAAATCGCGCGACAGTATCGACTCGTAGGCCAGCCGTCCAATTCCGGGCCAGGCAAACACGGTTTCAACGATGACCGCCCCAGTGATCATGACAGCAAAGAACGTACCCATGAAGGTGATGACAGGGATCAGACTGTTGGCCAGCGCATGTTTCCATATGACAACCGCTTCTGACAGCCCCTTGATACGCGCCAGCTTTATATATTCACTGCCCAGAGCCTCGAGCATGCTAGATCGCACCAACCTGGTGACAGCGGCCAGAGTGAACAATCCCATTGTTAACGCAGGCAACACATAATGGTCCCAGCGGCCATAGCCTGATGTTGGCAACCACCCCAGTTGAACTGCAAACACATACATCAGCATGATACCCAACCAGAAGCTGGGCACCGACTGGCCGACCAGCGCGATCAGGCGCGCAGCAATGTCCACGCCCGAATTGCGGCGCACAGAGGCGGCGACCCCGAACAAAACACCCAACACAAGCGTGAACACCAGTGCGACCCCCGCAAGTGCCAGCGATGCCGGCAAACGGTCCAGCACCAGCGTCAAGGCCGGCTGGCCGCCCGCTGTCAGGGACATGCCAAAATCGCCCGTTAGCACATTGCCCAGATATTCCAGGTATTGAACCGGAAGTGGCCGGTCCAGCCCCATCTCTTGGGCCAACGCCGCGCGGTCGGCTGCAGTAGCGCCGTCCCCCAGCATCAATGCAACAGGGTCGCCTGTCAGCCGCGTAAACAAGAATATGGCTAAACTCATAAGCAAAAGCGCTATGGAAGCTTCAATCATGCGCGTGGCGATGACCCTGAGCATTGTTTCCCCTTTCTTTCAGGTCAGACAGCCGTCATTGGCCTGCGCGGCCGACCTGATCGAAATTCCAGATATAGGATGTCGAGATGTCCCAGTCGCCAACTTTGGCGCTGACGCCGTATGGCTCATTGGCAAGGGCGATGAATACTGCTGCCGCTTCGTCACGCAGATGTTGCCCTATTTCCGTGAACATTTCCGTCCGACGATCTGCGTCAGGTTCCTGACCGAACGCTGCGATCATGTCTTCCAGCTCGGGGGTGGTATAGCTTGCAAACAGGCTGTTGGCCGTAAACCCCGCTTCCAAACCGTTTGCGGCACTGGCAAACGGGAACCCGCGATGGGTCCAGACATAATCATTTGCCCGCCCTTCGGTCCATGCGCTGCGCAATGCAGGCCAATCGATGGGTTCAATGGTCACGTTTACGCCAATATCCTGCCAGTAAAGGGCGACAGCTTCGGCCATCAGCGGCAATTCCGCGCCCGGTGTCGTTGTGAAGCTGCGTAATGTAATGTCGAAACCGTTCGGATAACCCGCTTCGGCCAGCAATTCGCGCGCACGTTCCGGATCATAGGGATAGGGCGCGACATTTTCCCACGCGGGCACCGGCGTATCACTGGCGGCGATTGTCGCCTCGCCCTGAAACAGGGCGTCAATGATCTCTTGCTTGTCGACAGCATAGTTCAACGCCTGCCGGACTTCGCGCGCAGCCCATGGGGCATCGGGATTGTAGCGGTCTTCGGATGTCTGGACCAACCCGCCAAAACGGATGACCGGTGACCATGTCGCAGGGGCTGACACAATCGACAATCCGGCGTCCCGCAGCGTGGGTATCGAATCGAAACCGATGGGCGCAATATCAGCTTCGCCAGTGCGCAGCATCGCAACGCGCGTGCTTTCTTCGGGGACGACCCGAAAGATTACGCGGTCGAACTCTGGCGATGCGCGCCAGTGTCCATCATCCATATCATCACGCAGAACCATCAAAATCTCTGATCCCGACACAAGACGTTCAAATTCATACGGTCCGGTACCAACGGGATTAGCTTCGGCTGCCTCCTCGCCGACAGCATCAAAATAGGACTTGGATACGATGCCAAGTTGTTGCGACGCCCCGAAATAGCCCTGCGCCAATTCGTGATCAGGCGTATTCAATGTGACGACAACCGTGCGGTCATCAGGTGTTTCAACAGCCGCGATGGCGCGGCGCATGACGGATGAAGGCCCGGCACGCGAATCCTCTCGGATCATGCGTTCAATGGAGTATGCCACATCAGCGGATGTCAGGCTGTCGCCATTGCTGAATGTCACGCCCTCGCGCAGCGTGAACGTCCAATTCAGACCGTCATCGCTAGCACTCCACGATTGCGCCAATCCCGGCACTGTTTCTTGTGTGGCGGGATCCACATAGGTCAGGTATTCATAGACCAGATCCAGATAGGTTTTGCGCTGGCCACTGCCTGCCCACGGAACCAATGTCTCCTCAGAGAATGTGGACAGCGCGACGATCAGATCGTCGGCTTTGGCCGGCGCAGCCGTCAGGCCCAGTGCGGCCCCCAGCACAAAAGCGGGCACGCCGTATCCAAAACGCGAAACAGTGCAAGGCTTCATGGTAAATCCTCCCAGATTTTATTTGCAAGGATACTTACCGGAGTTCCTTTTTTAGTCAACAAAATTGTCGACCAGATGTACATTTGTTTGACATCGCAATTCAGATCGTCATAGTCAATTTCTGACCTAAAACAGAATTTGATAGTGGGTATCCGCGTGGATGAAACAGTATCTGCCTTCGGGATTGCCGAAGGAATAAAAGGCCGCATTCATCGGGGCGCCTATGCCCCCGGACAACGCTTGATTGAAGTCGACCTCGCCGAAGAATTTTCTGTTGGCCGCGGGCGCATCCGAGAGGTATTCAAGACACTGGTCGGCGAAGGCTATCTGGAATTCGTGGAAAAGCGCGGCGTCTATGTGCGCAAATTCAAGCGTCATGAAATTCTGGAAATGGGGCGCGTCCGGGAAGTACTGGAAGGTTTGGCCGCGCGTATGGCTGCAGAAAAAACATTGTCAGAAGATCAGAACGCGGCGCTTTTGATGCATCAAGACCGCATGGATCAAGCCGCTGATAACAAAGACATTGATGGCTATAACGCTGAAAATTTCCTGTATCACGCAACGATCGCCAGCATTGCCGATAACAAATATGTTCAGGATTTTCTGCACCGCGTCCGCCTACCCTTGTATCGCCTTCAACTGCCACGCACTTTTTCGGCCGATTCCATGATCGTCTCGAACCGGGACCACAAGGTGATCACGGCCGCCATCCTGTCAAGCAATCCGGATGCAGCGGAAGCTGCCATGCGCGCACATGTACGCGAAGGCAACAATCATGTTGCACGGCTGGCGGCGGAAATGCTGGCATGATCGCCATGTCATAAAAACCGGACAGGGACACTTAACGGGCCATATTCTGGCCAGGTTGTCATTGGCACCGGCCCCGTGATCTCCCATCCGTTGCTGCGCGAGATCAACTCCTCCAGCGTCACCCGCAGCATCAGGCGGGCCAGCGGCGCGCCGGCACATTGGTGCGGCCCGCGCCCGAAGGCGACATGCTGTCTGCCCTCTGCACGATCCAGCCGGAATGTATCTGGATCTTCAAACACTTCGGGGTCACGGTTTGCCGCAGTGAACGCCAATGCGATCGGTTCATCCTTGGCGATCTGACGCCCGCCGATTTCAATATCGCGGGTCGCTGTGCGTGCAAAACCGCGATACGGTGTATAAAGCCGAAGCAACTCCTCCAATGCGGCAGGGATCAGGTCCGGCTTGTTCTTCAACATAGAAAAGTGTTCAGGGTGGCGCGCCAGATGAACCGCCATCGAACCCGTGAATGTCGTAGGTGCGATAATGCCGACAACCAGAAGCTGACGAATCGTGCCCAACAGCATTTCATCTGGTAACGGCTGGCCTGCATTATCGCGTGCGGCCAATAGCGCGCTGGTGGGATCGGTCCCCGGGTCCAACGGATGCACTTTGCGTAACGCGATGATATCGCGGGCAACATCGTACAAAAACAGACTGGTCTGTTCCAACTTCGCCATATCGCGCACTTGCAGCGCATGATTGAAATCCGCACCGATATCACGAATTTTAGCGGCTATTTCCGACGGTATGTGGAAAAAATCCGCCAGCACAAAAATCGGCAACCGATAAGAAAAATCCACGCATATATCCGCACTCCCCGCCTGAATTAGCGGGGTCAACAAATCCGACACCATGCGCCGGACAACCGGTTCCCAATGCGCCATACGATCGGCATGGAACAATGGCATGATAGCCCGCCGATAGGGCGTGTGCTCTGGCGGATCAAGGTGCAGCGGCGGG
>SR_TP_S13solDRAFT_1000890_pt1 | contig 10317 bp, 7 predicted proteins | sample SodReaTP_S13sol_FD_11159 | JGI IMG/M metagenome (IMG submission 11159) | reverse complement strand
CGGGCCAAATTTGACAGTTGACGGATGTTGGGGGGGCTGTGAGCGAAGAAACCCAGGGCGGTGCCGCAGGACAGGACGAGCTTGCCGGTCTGAAGGTCATGGTCATTGATGACAGCAAGACCATCCGCCGGACTGCCGAGACCCTGCTCAAGAAACAGGGGTGTGAGGTGGTGACCGCCACCGATGGCTTCGAGGCCCTGGCCAAGATCGCCGAGCACAAGCCCGACATTATTTTCGTGGACATCATGATGCCACGTCTGGATGGCTACCAGACCTGCGCGCTGATCAAGCACAACCGCCTGTTCAAGCACACGCCGGTCATCATGTTGTCCAGCAAGGACAGCATCTTCGATAAGGCCAGGGGGCGGATCGTTGGTTCGGAGCAGTACCTGACCAAGCCCTTCACCCGGGACGATCTCCTGGGCGCTATCAGGATGCATGTCAAACATTAACGATTATTAGCCTGTCTGACAGGTGCTGCGGGCCGGACCCGTGATCGGCGCAGTCGGCGCGGGCAAGCCACAGGGCAACGACCCAGGCACCTGGACACATTGAATAAGAAATGGAGAACGCCCGCGATGACGCAGATCCTGGTAGTTGACGATTCCCCCACCGAGATTCACGTGCTCAAGACCATCCTGGAGAAGAACGGCTACACCGTTCTGGTTGCCTCCAGCGGTGAAGAAGGCGTGGCCATGGCCAAGCAGCACAGGCCGGACCTCGTGCTCATGGACGTGGTGATGCCGGGCCTCAATGGTTTTCAGGCCACCCGACAGCTGGCCAATGACACCGCCACCAGTGCCATCCCGGTGATCGTGGTCACCACCAAGGATCAGGAGACCGACAAGGTCTGGGCCATGCGTCAGGGGGCGAAGGACTACATCGTCAAGCCCGTTAAAGAACGCGACCTGATGGAACGCGTCAAGGCACTGGTCGCCTGAGGCATGGCCGCCGCGCTTCAGACGCCCTTCGAGTACCTCCAGGTCCTGGCCCGCAAGGGCGAGGCACTGGCAGGGAAGTTGCCCGTTCAGGCGGAGCAGAAGGAAGCGTGGAAGGGCGTGTTGTTCGAGATTCGGGGCCATCGTCTGCTGGCCCCCATGGATGAGGTGGCGGAGATCGTCACCCCGCCTGCCGTCACCCGCTTGCCAGGCGTCAAGTCCTGGGCCTGTGGCATGGCCAACATGCGCGGCAACCTGCTACCCGTGATGGACCTGCAGGGCTTCCTCTACGGCGACAACCTCGCCCGTGACTCCCGTCGCCAGCGCTTGCTGGTCATCAACTACCAGGGCGTTTATGCCGGACTGGTGGTGGAGTCCGTGCAGGGCATGAAGCATTTCTGGGTCGATGACCGGGTCATGGAGTTGCCCACGGAAGACGAGGCCCTTAATCCCTATCTGGATGGCGCCTTTCGCGGCAGCGATGAACACCTGGCGGTGTTCAGCCCCTGGCGACTGGCACAGGACGAACGATTTCTGAATGTATCCACCTGATCCGCGCAGCGGACAGGACACAAGGCCTCCCGGCCCGATGACGGGACGCCGTACATAACAAAACACGGGCCATGGGCCGGCCAGACCGGCACCGACCAAAAGACAAGAACACCTCAAAGGGTGGGGAGCACTGTTATGAAAGGGTCTTCAAGCGACGGCGGACTGAAGCTCGGTTTCAACCGCAGCTTCACCATCATGGGCGGACTGCTCATCATCTTCATGCTGCTGACCGTGGTGGCCTTCGTCTACTACACCCTCCAGTTGGGGCATAACCGTGATCAGGTGGCCGCAGCGGCGGAACAGCGACTCACATCCCAGCGCATCGCCACCTTGGCACTGGAATCCGCGGCGGGTAACGATGCGGCCTTCGGCCAGCTCAGAGAGCTTCGCGACGAATTTGATAGAAGCCTGAGCGCGCTCCAGGTGGGTGATCCCCAAACCGGCACGCCGGCGGTGCCTGTTGAAGTGAGCACTGAGCTGGGCGCCGTCGAATCGGCCTGGAACAATTATCGCGGCAACCTCAACAACATCATCGACGGCCGTGAAGCGGTGCTGGCCACCGCTGAATACGTAGATGTCATCAGCGACTCGCTTCCCGAACTGATGGTGCTGTCCGACGATGTGGTGCAAAGCCTCATCGAGGCGGGCGTGGATAATCGCCAAGTCTACGTGGCCACGCGCCAGATGATGCTGGCCCAGCGGGTACAGAACAACCTGATCGAAGTGCTCGAGGGGGGTATCGCTGCTGCCAGCGCCGCGGATCGTTTTGGCCGTGATGCGGCTGAATTCGGTCGCGTCCTGGAAGGCATGGTGCGCGGCTTCCCGGCCCTGGGTATCCAGGCGGTGGAGGACGACCAGGCCGTTGCCAACCTGCGCGAAGTGGCGATGCTGTTCACCATCGTGAGCGACAACGTGGGTGGCGTGCTGGAAGTGGCCCCGCAGCTGTTCGACATCAAGGAGTCTGCCGAACTGGTAGAGGGCCTGAGTGGCGAGATGCTGGCCGTGACCACCGATCTTGAAAATTCCCTGGTGGTCTATGGCGCAGGACTCAATATCTGGGTCTACGCGGGTTATCTGTTTGGTGCCCTATCCCTGGGTATGCTGGCACTGCTTGGCTACGTCCTGTACCAGGACACCCGTCGTCGTCTGGCTGTGACCACCGAGCAGAACCGTCGTAACCAGCGAGCCATTCTGCGACTGCTCGACGAGATGACCAACCTGGCTGAAGGTGACCTCACGGTCCATGCCACCGTAACCGAGGACATCACCGGCGCCATCGCCGACTCGGTCAACTACGCCATCGACGCCCTGCGCAGCCTGGTGACCACCATCAACCAGACCGCCATGCAGGTGTCCACTGCGGCGGTCAAGACCCAGTCCACCGCCCTGCGCCTCGCGGACGCCTCGAACCATCAGGCCCGCGAGATCGCCTCGGCATCGGCCTCCATTACGGACATGGCCGACTCCATTGAGCAGGTGTCGCGCAGTGCGGAGACCTCCGCGGAGGTGGCGCAGAAGTCGGTGGAGATCGCCGGCAAGGGCGCACTCACGGTGCGCAAGACCATCGACGGCATGGACACCATCCGCGAACAGATCCAGGAGACCTCCAAGCGAATCAAGCGCCTTGGTGAATCCTCCCAGGAGATCGGTGACATCGTGGGCCTCATCAACGACATCGCCGATCAGACCAACATCCTCGCCCTGAACGCCGCCATTCAGGCGTCGGCGGCCGGTGAGGCGGGCCGCGGCTTCGCGGTGGTGGCAGATGAAGTGCAGCGACTCGCAGAGCGCTCCGCCAACGCCACCAAGCAGATCGAGGCCCTGGTGAAGACCATTCAGGCCGACACCAACGAGGCGGTGATCTCCATGGAGCAGTCTACCTCCAACGTGGTAAGCGGGGCCAAGCTGGCCCTGGACGCCGGCGATGCCCTGAATGAGATCGAAGGTGTGTCCCATCAGCTGGCCGACCTGATCGCTACCATTTCCCATGCCGCCCGTCAGCAGGCCTCGGTGGCACAGAACGTATCCAACACCATGAACGTGATCCAGGAGATCACCATGCAGACCTCCGATGGCACCAACGAAACGGCGGTGTCCATTGGTAACCTCACCAATCTGTCAACCGAGCTGCGCAAGTCGGTGGCAGGCTTCAAACTGCCCGATTCCGAGCAGCTGGAAACGGTCATCATCGACCAGGCGGAGGAAGACACGGACGAAGACGAGCACAAGGTGGCCTGAGGCCGCTTGAATGCCCCCCATCGTGCCCGTCACCACTAGCAGCCAGGTGTTCCATGACAGATGACGCCATCGAGTACAGCGCCCTGCATTGGGTGAAAAAGGAGCTGGATGCGCTGCTCAACGAGGCGCGTATCAGTCTTGAGGCTTATATCGAGGACGACGCCCAGGCCGACAAGCTGGTGGAGACGGAGTCCAGGCTCAGCCAGGTCCGTGGCACCCTGCAGATGGTGGAACTCCACGGCGCATCCCTGCTCGCCGAGGAGATGGTGCGCCTGACCCAGGCGGTGCGCGATGGCAGTGTCACCAGCCGAGACGACGCCTACGAAGTGCTCATGCGAGCCATCCTGCAATTGCCGGATTACCTGGAGCACATCCAGACCGGCCATCGGGACATCCCCATCGTCCTGCTGCCCCTGCTCAACGACCTGCGCACGACCCGCAACGCCAGCCTGCTGTCCGAGAACGTGCTGTTTTTCCCGGAGATGGAAGGCATCTCGGGTCGGGGCGAGGCGCAACAGGCCAGCTCCGGCGAGGACATTCAGGCGCTGGCCCGGCGCAGCCGTCATGCCTATCAGCTTGGTTTGCTGGGCCTGTTCCGTAACCGGGACGTGCCCCAGAGCCTGACGCGCATCAGCACAGTCATCAATGATCTGCAGCAAGCCGCAAGCCAGGACTCGGTGCGCCGTCTGTTCTGGATCGGTGGCGCGGTGGTGGAGGCCCTGTCCAACGATGCCCTGGAGGCAAGCGTCACGGTCAAGCAGCTGCTTGGTCGCATCGACCGCGAGATACGCCAGCTGATCCAGGATGGGGAATCTTCCGTCGCTGCGCGCATCCCGGGAGATCTGATCAAGAATCTGCTCTATTACGTGGCCCGCTCGGGTCCCGGTGGCGACCAGGCGGGTGAGGTCAAACGCGCCTTCAGGCTCGGCGAGCTGTTGCCCGAAGGGGCGGACCTGGAAGAGGCCCTGGCCAATATCAGGGGCCCGAACCAGGAACTGATGGATACCGTCTCACGGGCCATTCGCGAAGACCTGGCCGAGGTCAAGGACGGACTCGACGTCTACATGCACAGCGCCCAGCCCCAGGTGGGGGATCTGGCCCCTCTGGTGGAGAAGCTGCAGCGCATGGCCGACACCATGGCCATGCTGGGCATGGCCGAACCCAGGGAAATGGCCCTGCGCGAGGCCGAGACCATCGACGCCATGGTCAAGGCCGGTGGCGGCGAGGACGACGGCATGCTCATGGATGTCGCCTCCCGCCTGCTCAACATGGAGGCGGCGGTCAACAACCTGGTCGCCTCCCGGGGCCGCACGGGCGTGCGCGCCGGACTGTTGCCTGGATCTCTGGGCGAGCTGCCTTCGGGAGAGTCGCGCACCATCATCACGACGCTGTTGCGCGAGGCGCTCTCCGACCTGGCCCGAGCCAGGAGCGGAATCCTCGACTTTGTCGCCGAACCGGCCGGGCTGGACCACCTACGCGAAGTGCCCGAGACCCTGCAACGGGTCGGCGGCGCCCTGTCCATCCTGTCTCTGGAGGAAGTGGACGAGATCCTGCAGGGCATCCGTGATTACGTGGTCACCGGGATTCTGGAGCCTGCCCGGGTCCCCCCTGCAGATCAACAGGAGGCCCTGGCCGAGGCGATCACTGCGGTCGAGCTTTACCTGGAAACCCTGGATAACGGCAGTGGCGACCCCCGCCCCATGCTGGTCACCGCCCGTGCCTGTCTTGCACGTCTGCCAAGCACCGCCGGGGCGGCCGGCGAAGCTGTGCAGTCCCCGGAAGGGGTCGAGGATCTGGACGCCACCTGGGTGATGGATAAGCCGGAGCATGCCGCCTGGGAGGCAGACGATGCGCACGCGGCTGATGACGCCGGTATGTCTGAGGCCGAGGTCAGTGCCGATGCACAGGACGCCGCAAAGGCCGTGCCTGCGGTCGAGCCCCAGCCAGAACCCGAACTGGAACCCGAGCCCGAGCCCGAGCCCGAGCGTTATCCGGCCCTGTCCGGCGAGATCGATGAAGAGATCCTGGAGATCTTCCTGGAGGAAACCCAGGAAGAGATCGAGCGCATTACCGAATATCTGCCCCGCTGGCGTGACAATCCCGGCGATCAGGATGCCCTGACCACCCTGCGCCGTTCCTATCACACCCTCAAGGGCAGTGGTCGCCTGGTAGGTGCCCTGCTGCTGGGTGAATTCGCCTGGTCCATGGAGAACCTGCTCAACAGGGTCATCGATCAGAGTGTGCCGCCCGGAGCCCCGGTGTACGGCCTGCTGGGCGATGCACTCAAGCTGCTGCCGGTGTTGCGCGACCAGATCCAGGGTGGCGAGGGTGACGAACCCGGCACCTATGAGCTGATGGCCAGGGCCCATGCCCTGGCGCGTGGAGAGGCACGCCCGCCCGTCCAGTCGGTGCCGGCGGCGCCTGCGCCTGCCCCGGTATCCGAACAGGAGCCGCCCGAGGCAACTGAGGCCCAGGCCGGGGAAGTCGAGACCGCGCCCGCAGAACCCGTGCAGGCGGACCTGTCATCGGAAGAGGCCACGCTGGTCCTGGACCGTGATGACCTGGACTTCGGTGCCCTGGAGACAGGGGGTGAATCAACGGACGAGGTGCCAGAACCGACACTTGAGGATTCTTCGCACGAGGGGGAGGTGGAACCTGATCTGGGACTGGAGCTTGATTCGGATCTGCAGGCCCCTTCGCAGGACGACACACTGGCACAGGCAGGGGAGCCGGATTTCGGTGACATCGACCTCGGTCAAAACGACACCCTGCTGGAAGAACTGGATGCGGCGCCGCCTCCCTTCGAGCTTGAGGAGGAGATCCTGGGGCTCGAATCCGAGCCGGATCTCTCCCTGGAAACGGGAGATGAGACCGAGGCCCCGGCAGAGACCGGGGAACATGATTCCCATGAGGATGAAACCCGGTTCCTGCGTCGTGAGGATCTCCCGGCGATGGACGACGCTGGGAGCGCTGAAGCTTCCTTAGACGACGGTGTCCACGGGGAGGACGATACCCTCTCTGGCGCCCGCATGGATCCGGTGCTGTTCGATATCTTCCGCAATGAAACCGGTCAGCATCTGCAGACCCTGCGCGACCAGTTGGCCAACGCCGGCCGGGAGGATGGTGGACTGCCGGTGACCGACGCCCTGTTGCGTGCCGTGCACACCCTCAACGGTGCGGCGCGTACGGCGGAGGTCCCCGAGATCTACGAGGTCTGCGCCCCCTGCGAGCGTTACGTCAAGGCGCGCTCGGACACCGAGGCCTATGTGCCCGCCCGGGTCCTGCCGGCCTTCGAGGCCCTGATTGAGCATGTGGAGTCGGTCATCGACGCCCTGGCCCGAGGTGAGGAGCCCCTGCCTTCCGGTGAGGCCCTGGCCGGCGATATGCAGACGGTGCTGGACGAAGAGCTTGCCCGGCAGGAGGCGGCACGCCAGGAGGCTGCCCCCGCCACCCCTGCCCCGGCCCCCGTGGTGGAAGAGGTGGACTATGACGAACAGGATCAGGAGTTGGTCGAGATCTTCCTGGAGGAGGGCGCCGAGATCCTGGATGCCAGCGACAATCTCTTGGAGCGCTGGCGCGAGAACACCGATGACCCGGTGATCATTAACGAATTTCAGCGCCAGCTGCACACCCTCAAGGGGGGGGGCACGCATGGCGGGTATCCGCCCTATTGGCGACCTCAGTCATGCCCTGGAAACCCTGGTGATCGATATCACCGAGGGCCGTGGCCGGGCGCAACCGGCGATGCTGGATGTGGTGGGCCAGGCCCTGGACACCCTCAGTACCCAGTTGGCCCAGGCACAGCGTCGTGAGCCGCTGGTCTCGGCCCCGGATCTCATCGCGCGGCTGTCAGGCTTTCAGGCGGGCGCTGCCGGTGAGACAGCGGAGCCGACTGGGGCCCAGGCCGGTGAAGAAGAGCCCCCGGGCTTCGAGCCTGGCATCGAGTCCGCCGCGCCGGACAAAGCTGCCGCGCCCGCTCTGGAGACCGAGGAAGGTCCCATCCTCGACGAGTCGGCCGGACAGAATATCCAGCTTGCCGAAGACGAAGTGGCTGAACCGGGCTTTGGCGGCGGGGAACCCACACTGGAGGCGGTGCCCGGAGTGGATGCCGTGCCCGATGAGGCACCCCGTGCTGCCCCGACGGCACAGCAGCGCCCCGACGCCAACGCTCCCCAGGAGCTGGTCCGCGTGCGCTCCGAGGTCCTGGATAACCTGGTCAACTACGCGGGCGAGGTGAACATCTACCATGCCCGTCTTGAACAGCAGATCACCGGCTTTCGCTTCAACCTCGGCGAGTTGTCCCAGACAGTGACACGACTGCGCGAACAGTTGCGCAAGCTGGAGATGGAGACCGAGGCGCAGATCCTGTTTCGCTATGAAAAGGAAAAGCAGGAAAGCGAGGTGGCCGAGGATTTCGATCCCCTGGAGATGGATCGCTACTCCAACATCCAGCAGCTCTCCCGTGCGCTGGCCGAAAGTATCAACGACCTGGTGAGTATCCAGGACATCCTTTCCGATCAGGTTCGGGATTCCGAGACCCTGCTGCTGCAGCAGTCTCGGGTGAGTACCGACCTGCAGGAAGGCCTAATGCGTACGCGCATGGTGCAGTTCTCCAATATGGTGCCGCGTCTGCGCCGGGTGGTGCGCCAGACCGCCACGGAGCTGGGCAAGCGTGTTGAGGTGGATATCCAGGGTGAGGGCAGCGAGCTGGACCGCTCCGTGCTCGAGCGCATGGTGGCGCCCCTGGAGCACATGCTGCGCAACGCGGTGTTCCATGGCATCGAATCTGCCGAGGCCCGCCGTGCCGCCGGCAAGCCCGAATCAGGACACATCAATATCCAGGTCACCCGTGAAGGCTCCGAGGTGGTCATCCGCGTCAACGACGACGGCGGTGGCATCGACCTGAATGCGGTGCGCACCAAGGCCATCAAGCAAGGCCTCATGACCGGTGATGAGCCGCTTACTGACGAGGATGTCATGCAGTTCATCCTGGAATCCGGTTTCTCCACCGCCAAGGAGGTCAGTCAGATCTCCGGTCGAGGCGTGGGCATGGACGTGGTGAACAGCGAGATAAAACAGCTGGGTGGCACCCTGGGCATCGACACCGCCAGCGGTCAGGGCAGCCGTTTCACAGTGCGCCTGCCCTTCACCCTGGCCATCAACCAGGCCCTGCTGGTTCAGGTGGGTGAGGACATCTACGCCGTGCCCCTGTCCAGCATCGAGGGCATCGTGCGCGTGCGTGCCGGGGATCTGTCCCGCTACTACGAGGAGGACGACCCCACCTACGATTACGCCGGCAACACCTACGAGGTGAAACACCTGGGTGCCCTGCTGGAGGTATCCCAGCCGAGTCTGCACGCCAGCGATGTCATGTATCCCGTGCTGCTGGTGCGTTCCGGCGATCATCGCATCGCCCTGCATGTGGATGGCCTGCTGGGCAGCCGAGAGGTGGTCATCAAGTCGGTGGGCCCGCAGGTGGCCAAGGTGCGTGGTATTTCAGGTGCCACCATCCTGGGCGATGGCCGCGTGGTGCTGATTCTGGACGTGCCGGCGCTGGTACGCATCGGTGCCGGTGTGCAGCTGGTCTACCACGCTGCTGAAGCGGCTGATGAAGCCGAACGCATGCCCACGGTCATGGTGGTGGATGATTCGATCACCATCCGCAAGGTGACGGCGCGCATGCTGGAACGCAATCATTACCGCGTGATTACCGCCAAGGACGGTCTCGACGCCGTGGCTCAGCTCCAGGACCATGTGCCGGATGTGATGCTCCTGGACATCGAGATGCCCCGCATGGACGGCTACGAGCTGGCCACCCACATGCGCAATGACAGCCGGCTCAAGGAGATCCCGATCATCATGATCACCTCCCGTACCGGCGACAAACACCGCCAGCGCGCCCTGGATATTGGCGTCAACCGCTACCTGGGCAAGCCCTATCAGGAATCGGATCTGCTGGCCAATATTCAGGACATTCTGCCCCAATGAGCCTGAGTCACAGGCCATCGGGTGAGCCCAGGGATCCCCATTCCTCATGAGTGACGAACAGGACAGTCTGAACTGCTTCATCGTGCCCTTGATGGAGCACCACCTGCTGGTACCCCAGCCGGCGGTGGCCGAGGTGGTGACCCAGCAGTTCATGCGCGAGGTCCCCGGGGCGCCGCCCTGGTTGACCGGTGTGGTGGAATGGCGTAACGAGCAGGTGCCAGTGGTGTCCGTGGAAACGCTGATGGGCGGTCAACCGGAGCCCCGCAACCGCCTGCAGCGCATGCTGGTGCTTCATGGCCTGGAACAGTTGCCCGGGCTGACCTATTACGCCCTGCAGGTGCGTGGCATTCCCCATCCCTTGAAGTTACGCGCCCAGGACCTGGAGGCCTCCCCGGATGGAAGTGGCACTGATGCCACCGTCGCCCAGCGGGTCCGTGCCAGCGGCGTGACCTGCCTGATCCCCGCCCTCGAACACATCGAGGGGCTGTTGCAGGAACACCTGCAGAGGCTTTGAAGCGAAGCTTCAAAGCAGTGGCTAGTCTCAAGTGGCTAGTGGCAAGGCAAAACCGCTTTTGACTTTCCTTGCCACTAGCCACTTGAG
>SR_TP_S13solDRAFT_1000889_pt1 | contig 10318 bp, 6 predicted proteins | sample SodReaTP_S13sol_FD_11159 | JGI IMG/M metagenome (IMG submission 11159) | reverse complement strand
TCGGCGGGCTTTCACCAAGCGGCGCGCGCCTCCGCGCCGGCCCGCCTGCGGCGAAGGAAGCATGAACCAGCAGAACCGTCCCCTGCGCCCGGTGCGCGAGATCGAGCATCTGGAGATCGCACTGCCCGACGGCTGCCGCCTGGCCGCCCGGCTCTGGCTGCCGGAAGACGCCGAGGCGCTGCCGGTTCCGGCGATCCTGGAGTACATCCCCTACCGCAAGCGCGACCACACGGCCCCGCGCGACGAGAGCATGCACCCCTGGATGGCCGCGCGCGGATATGCCTGCGTGCGTGTCGACATCCGCGGCAACGGCGAGTCCGAGGGGCTGATGCTGGACGAGTACCTGCCGCAGGAACTACAGGACGGCCTGGAGGTGATCGCCTGGATCGCCGCCCAGCCCTGGTGCAGCGGCGCGGTCGGCGTCATGGGCATCTCCTGGGGCGGCTTCAACGGTCTGCAGCTCGCCGCGCTGCGGCCGCCGGCGCTGAAGGCCGTGCTGACGCTCTGCTCGACCGACGACCGCTACGCCGACGACATCCACTACAAGGGCGGCTGCCTGCTGAACGACAACCTGGCCTGGGGCGCCACCATGCTGGCCTTCTCCTCGCGGCCGCCGGATCCGGCCCTGCTGGGCGAGCAGTGGCGGACGCGTTGGCTGCAGCGGCTGGAGAACATGCCCTTCCTCGCCGCCAACTGGCTGCGGCATCAGCGACGCGACCTCTTCTGGGAGCACGGCTCGGTCTGCGAGGACTTCGCGGCGATCGAGACGCCGGTGCTGGCGGTGGGCGGCTGGGCCGACCCCTACAGCAACGCCGTGCCGCGGCTACTGGCGGGCCTGCGCGCGCCCGCCTGGGGTCTGGTCGGGGCCTGGGGCCACCGCTATCCGCACCTGGGCGTGCCCGGCCCGGCGATCGACTTCCTGCCGGAGATGCTGTCCTGGTGGGACCGCTGGCTGACGGGCCGGCCCGGTGCCTTCGAGGCGGTGCCGGCCTACCGCGCCTTCCTGCTGGACGGGCCCGACGGCGGGCATGGCCCGGACGAGCGCGCCGGCTTCTGGATCACCGAGGACGCCTGGCCCTCGCCGAACATCGAGACGCGGAGCCTCTTTCTCGCCGGCGACGGCAGCCTGTCGGAGCGGGCCGGAGCGGAGGCGCCGCTGTCCTTCTCCTCGCCGCTGACCCTCGGCCTGACGGCGGGACGCTTCTACCCCCGCGTCGGCCGGCCCGACCTGCCGCGCGACCAGCGCGAGGACGATGCACTGTCGCTCTGCTTCGACGGCCCGCCGCTGTCCGAGCCGCTCGATCTCTTCGGCGCGCCGGCGCTGCGGCTCACGCTCTCCAGCGACCGGCCGCAGGCGCTGCTGGCCGCGCGGCTCTGCGCCGTGGCACCGGACGGCGCCTCGCACCGCGTCACCTTCGGCCTGCTCAACCTGACGCATCACGAAGGCCATGCCGCGCCGGCGGCGCTGACGCCCGGCCGGCGATTCGAGGTTCGGCTGCAGCTGGACGACATCGCCTACCGCGTGCCGGCGGGCTGGCGCCTGCGGGTGGCGCTCTCGACCGGCTACTGGCCCATGGTCTGGCCCAGCCCGGCGCGTGCCACCCTGACCCTCGACGCCGGCCCGGCCTGTCTGGAGCTGCCCGTCCGGCCGCGCGCCGCCGGGTCCGAAGCAGTGTTCGATCCGCCGCCGGCCGACACCGGCGCGGCTGTGGAGATGCTGGTGCCGCCGAGCATCGAGCGTCGGATCACGCGCGACCTGGCGAGCGGCCTGGTGACCGTGGAGACGCTCGACGACAGCGGCCGCAAGCGCCTGCCGGCGCACGGGCTGGAGACCCGACTGGTGGCGCGGGAGCGCTACACCATCGATCCGGCGGATCCCCTCAGCGCCCGCGCGGAGACCCACTGGACCAGCGAGACGGCGCGCGGCGACTGGCGCGTCTCGACCGAGAGCCGCAGCGAGATGACGTGTGACGCCGAGACCTTCCGCCTGCGGGCCGCGCTGAGCGGCAGCGAGGGAAGCGAGCGGCGCTTCGAGCGGTCCTGGGAGGAGACCATCCCCCGCGACCAGGTCTGAGGCAGGCGGACCCGCCCCGGAAGCAGGGCGGGCCTGAAACAGGAGGCTAGCGATGCAGAGGACGATCCAGGGGACGATCCAGGGGTTCCAGCCGAGGCTCGGTCGGCGCGGCTTCATGCTGAGCGCGCTCGTCTTCGGCGCGGCCGCCACGGCCTTTCCGGGCCGGGTGCTGTCCCAGGACGGGCGGGTGCTGCGGGCGCGGCTCTACAACGACGTCAACCGCCTCGACCCGGCGATCTACGAGAACGCCTACAACGTCGAGGTAATGAACCTGATCTATCCCAAGCTGGTGGGCTACAAGCCCAACGCCGAGGGCTGGGAGTGGCAGCTCGAGGCCGCCGAGGCGATCGAGCAGCTCGACGACACCCGCATCCGCTTCAAGCTGCGCGAAGGCCTGCAGTGGAGCGGCGGCTTCGGCGAGATCACCGCCGATGACGTCAAGTATTCCTACGAGCGGGTGATCGACCCGGAGATCGACTCCCCGGTGAAGGGCGATTTCGGGCCGCTGTCGCACGTGGAGGTCGAGGATCGCTACAGTGGCGTCATCGTCCTGAACGAGCCCTTCTCGCCGCTCTGGACCATCGCGCTGCCCTACGGCGTCGGCCACATCGTCAGCAAGGCGGCGGTGGAGGCGCGCGGCGGCGGGCGCTTCGGCATGGAGCTGACCGCCTTCGGCGGCCCCTTCAAGGTGAAGGAGTGGCGCGCCGGCGAGGTCACGATCCTGGAACGCAACGAGGCCTGGACCGGCGAGGAGCCCGCCTTCGACGAGGTGCGGCTTTATCCCATCGGCGACCCGCAGGCGGGCGAGATCGCCTTCGAGGCCGGCGACATCGACTACACCCAGCCCAGCCCGGCCTCGCTGCAGCGCTACAGGGACGACCCGCCGGCCGGCGCCGTGGTGGAGGACTTCCCGGCGCTCTTCTACGTCTGGCTGGGCATCAACCTGGACCACCCCAAGTTCGAGGATCTGCGCGTGCGCCAGGCGGTGCAGAACGCGATCGACGTGCGGCTGATCCTGGAGGCCGCCTACTTCGGCGCGGCACCGCTGGCGACCGGCCTGATCCCGCCGGGCCTGGTCGGCTACCGGCCGCAGACCCTGGTGCCGCCGGAGGGCGACCCGGCCCGCGCACGGGCGCTGCTGGAGGAGGCCGGCCAGGTGGGCCTGGAGGTGCGGCTGGCAGTGCGCAACACCGCGACCTTCTCCACCGCCGCCCAGATCATCCAGGCACAGCTCAACGACGTCGGCTTCCGCTGCGAGATCGACCTCTACGACAGCGGCGTCTTCTGGACCCTGGGCTCCGAGGCCGAGGGCGAGCAGTGGCGCGACCTGGAACTGGTGCTCAACCGCTTCTCCTCCTCCGCCGATCCCTACTACGCCACCCAGTGGTTCACCGAGGCCCAGGTCGGCATCTGGAACTGGGAGCGTTTCCGCAGCGAGCGCTTCGACGAGCTGCACCAGGCGGCGGTGCGGGAGACCGACCAGGACCGCCGGGGCGAGATGTACCGGCAGATGCAGGACCTGATGGAGGAGAGCGGTGCCTATCGCTTCATCACCCACGAGGTGAACGCTATTCTCTACCGCGACTTCATCGAGCCGGCGGTGCGGCCCGACGGCGTTTCGCTCTTCAACCACTTCAAGCGGGCCTAGGGGCGGCCCCGGGGCGATGTGGCTCTTCCTGGCGCGGCGGATCGGGCTGGCGGTCGCCATCGTGGCGGTCGCGGTGACGCTGCTCTACAGCATGATCCATGCCGTCCCCGGGGACCCCGCCAGCGTCATCCTCGGTCCCCGCGCGACGCCGGAGATGCGCGAGGCGCTGCGCGAGCGCCTCGGGCTCGACCGGCCCTTCGTGGTGCAGATCGGCAGCTTCTTCGGCGGCGTGCTGCGCGGCGACCTGGGCACCGACATCGTCCGCGACCGGCCGGTCGCCGACATCGTCTTCGCGCAGCTGCCCTACACCGTCGTCCTGGTGCTGGCCTCGGTCGGCTGGGCGGCGCTGGTGGGCATCCCGCTCGGCTGCTTCTCGGCGGTCCGGCGCAACAGCCTGGCTGACCGGATCATCGGCGTGCTGTCGGTCAGCTTCATCGCCGTGCCCTACTTCGCGGTCTCGATCTACGCCCTGCTGATCTTCTCCGTGGGCTTGCGCTGGTTCCCCTCCATGGGCGTCGGCGAGCCCGGCGATCCGCTCAGCCAGGCGCGGCACCTGGTGCTGCCGGCCTTCGCCGTCGGCCTGAGCTGGGTCGGCTACATCGCCCGCATGGTCCGGGCCTCGATGCTGGAGGTGCTGGGCGACAACCATGTCCGCACGGCCCGCGCCTTTGGCTTGCCGGAGCGCCGGATCGTCTTCCGCTACGCCCTGCCGATTGCGGTGCTGCCGACCATCACCATCCTGGGCGTCGGCGTGGGCTACCTGATCTCTGCGGCGGTCTTCGCCGAGATCGTCTTCTCGCGCCCGGGCATCGGCAGCCTGCTGTTCGAATCGGTGGGGCAGCGCAACTACCCCGTCGTCATGGGGGCGGTTCTGGTGACCTCCGTGCTCTTCGTCGTCAGCACCACGCTGGCCGATCTCGCCAACGCGCTGCTCGACCCCCGCGCGCGGGAGAAACTGTGATGGCGGCAGACGAGATCCCGGTTGCTCCGCGCCGTGCCGACGGCTTTCTCGCCGGCCTCAGGCGGCTCACCCGCGACGGCATGGGCCTCTTCGGCCTGGTCGCGGTGCTGCTGGTGGTGCTCTCGGCGGTCTTCGCCCACCAGCTCGCTCCCTTCGACCCGACCCGGATCATGGTGGGCCCGCGGCTGGCGCCGCCCTCGGCGGAGCACTGGCTCGGGACCGACCAACTCGGCCGCGACGTCTTCTCCCGCGTGCTGGTGGGCGGCCAGGTGGCGCTGCAGGTGGCGCTCGCCTCGATCGCCGCGGCGGTGTCGATCGGCCTCGGCCTCGGGCTGCTGGCGGGGCTGGGACCGCGCTGGCTGGACAACGCCATCCTGCTGCTGTTCGACACGGTGCGCTCCTTCCCGGTGGTGATCTTCGGCCTCGCTGTGGTCACCGTGCTGGGGCCCAGCCTCACGACCGTGATCTTCGTGGTGGTCGTCACCTCCATCCCCACCTACGGCCGGGTCGCGCGCACCCAGACGCTGGCGATCAAGAACAACGAGTTCATCCTGGCGGAGCGGGCGATGGGCGCCGGCACCGGGCGGATCCTGCGGGTGCACGTCCTGCCGAACATCATCGGGCCGCTGCTGATCCTGGCCTCGATGGACGTGCCGGTGGTCATCACCATCGAGGCCGGGCTCTCCTTCCTCGGCATGGGGGTGCAGCCGCCGACCCCCTCCTGGGGCTCGATCCTCAACGACGGCTTCTCCTACATCCGCAACACGCCCTGGCCGGTGATCGCCGGCGGCATCCCGCTGATCCTGACCACGCTCGCCTTCACCTTCCTGGGGGAGGCCTTGCGCGACACCTTCGACCCCAAGCTGCGCAGGGATCTCTGAGCCATGACGGCGGCGCCCGATCTGCTGTCGATCCGGGATCTCTCGCTCTCGTTCCGGACGCCGCGCGGCCGGCTGCAGGCGCTGCGGCGGGTGAACCTCGAGGTGCCGCGCGGGCGCATCGTCGGCGTGGTGGGCGAGAGCGGCTGCGGCAAGTCGACGCTGATCGCCTCCATCCTGCGGCTGCTGCCGCCCAACGCCGAGGTGACGGGCGGCGCGATCCGCTTCGAGGGCCGCGACCTGCTGGAGCTGTCGCCGCGGGCGATGCGCGAGCTGCGCGGGCGGCGCATCGCCATGGTCTTCCAGGACCCCATGACGGCGCTCAACCCGGTGCTCTCGATCGGCCGCCAGATGATCGACGTGCAGTACCGCGAGGGGCGCAGTCGGCGGGAGAAGCGGGAACGGGCCGTCGAGATGCTGGCGCGGGTCGGCATCCCCGATCCGGCGCAGCGGCTCGAGGCCTATCCGCACCAGTTCTCCGGCGGCATGCGCCAGCGCATCGCCATCGCCATGGCGCTGATGATGGAGCCCGACCTGCTGATCGCCGACGAGCCCACCACGGCGCTCGACGCCACGCTGGAGGTGCAGATCATCGGGCTGCTGCAGGCGCTGCAGCGCGACTTCGGCTGCTCGATCCTCTTCGTCACCCATCACCTGGGCGTCGTCGCCGAGCTCTGCGAGGAGGTGGTGGTGATGTACGCCGGCGAGGTGGTCGAGCGCGGGCCGGTGGAGGCGGTCTTCCGCAACCCCGCGCATCCCTACACGGCCCGGCTGCTGGCCTGCGATCCCGGCCGCATCGTCGAGCGCAGCCGCAACCTGCCGACCATCCCCGGCGAGATTCCCGATCTCGTGTCGCCGCCCCCGGGCTGCGTCTTCCGGCCGCGCTGCCCCGAGGCCTTCGCGCGCTGCGAGCTGGAGGCCCCCGCCGAACATGCCGTCGGCAGCGGCCAGTCGGCGCGCTGCCATCTGGCGGAGGGGGAGGGGCGATGAGCGGTCTGCTGGAGGTGACCGGCCTGCGCGTCCGCTTTCGCGCCCTGGGGACGGTGAAGGCGCTGCTGCGCGGGGTCGAGAGCCCCTTCGTCGAGGCGGTGGCCGGCGTCGACCTCGCCCTGGCCGAAGGCGAGACCCTGGCGCTGGTGGGCGAGAGCGGCTCGGGCAAGACGACGCTCGCCCGCGCCCTGATCGGGCTGCTGCCGGTCGAGGCCGGCAGCGTCCGCTTCCGCAGCCGCGAGTTGATCGGGCAGTCTTCGAGCGCCTGGAAGGCGGTGCGCCGCGAGATGGCGATGATGTTCCAGGACCCGGTCGGCTCGCTCAGCCCGCGGCTGACCGTGCGCGCGCTGGTCACCGAGCCCTATCGCATCCACGGCCTGCGCGGGCGCGAGACAGAGCGCGAATGTGCCCGGCTGCTGGGACTGGTCGGGCTGCCGCCGGATTTCGGGGAGCGCTATCCGCACCAGCTCTCCGGCGGTCAGGCGCGACGCGTGGGCGTCGCCCGGGCGCTGGCGCTCGACCCGCGGCTGATCCTCGCCGACGAGCCCACCGCCGGGCTCGACGTCTCGGTGCAGGGGGAGATCCTCAATCTGCTGGCGCGGCTGCAGGACCAGCTGGGGCTCTCCATCCTGATCATCACCCACAACCTCAACGTCGTGCGCCACGTCGCCGACCGCACGGCGATCATGTACCTGGGGCGCATCGTCGAGCAGGGCGAGACCGAGCGGGTCTTCGCCCACCCGCGCCATCCCTATACCGAGGCGCTGCTCTCGGCGAACCCGCAGGCCGATCCGGCGGCGCGCCACCGGCGGATCGAGCTGAAGGGCGAGGTGCCGAGCCTGCTGCGGCGCCCGAGCGGCTGCGAGTTCCACCCGCGCTGTCCGCATGCCCGGCCGCTCTGCGCAACGGCGGCCCCCGCCGCGACCACGGAAGGCCGGGGCCGCTTTACCTGCCACTTCCCCCTGGCGGGACCGTCTCTGCCGTCCGGTGGATGAGGGACGGCCAGCCGTCCCGGTAGTGGCGTCCCGCTCGCGGTGCCCTCTGCCTTGTCCGGATGGTGTGCGGAATGCCGGCCTGTCCGGTATGGACCGAGGCCGATTGGCTGGGGCGCCAGGATTCGAACCTGGGATGGCGGGACCAAAACCCGCTGCCTTACCACTTGGCTACGCCCCAATGCCGGCAGGCGGCGGACCTTAGCGCCGGGGGCGCCTTGGTGCAACGCTCCGGCCGCTGCCCCCCGGCCGCTGCAACGCGGCCGCCGCCCCCCGGTTGTCTCGCGCCTGCAAAAGGGCTTTAATCCGGGAAAAAGGGGACGAGCCTTCGCGCGAGCCCCTGTGGATGCCGCCGCCCGGCCGGTCTGCCGGTGCCGTCCAGACACCAGAGGGAGCGCCTTCCAGCCATGTCGCAGTCTTCCGTCCTGCCCGTGTCCCCGGAGATCGCCGAGAAGGCCTGGATCGACGAGGCCGGCTACCAGAAGCTCTACACGCAGTCGGTGGCCGATCCCGAGGCCTTCTGGGCCGAGCACGGCAAGCGCATCCACTGGTTCACGCCCTTCACCAAGGTGAAGGACGTCTCCTACGGGCCGGGCGAGGTCCACATCCGCTGGTTCGAGGACGGCGTGACCAACGCCGCCTACAACTGCACCGACCGGCACCTCGCTACCAAGAAGGACGACACGGCGATCATCTGGGAGGGCGACGACCCCTCGGAGCACCGCCACATCTCCTACGGCGAGCTGCACGAGTCCGTCTGCCGCCTGGCCAACGCCATGAAGGCCAACGGCGTGAAGAAGGGCGACCGGGTCACGATCTACCTGCCGATGATCCCCGAGGCCACCTACGCCATGCTGGCCTGCGCGCGCATCGGCGCGATCCACTCGGTGGTCTTCGGCGGCTTCTCCCCCGACGCGCTGGCCGGCCGCATCCAGGACTGCGAGAGCTCCTTCCTCATCACCGCCGATGAGGGGCTGCGCGGCGGCCGCAAGGTGCCGCTCAAGGCCAATGCCGACAAGGCGCTGGCCGCCTGCCCCGGCGTGGAGAAGGTGCTGGTGGTGCGCCGTACCGGCGGGCAGGTCACCTGGAAGGACGGCCGCGACCTCTGGTTCCACGAGGAGTGCGCCAAGGTCTCCGACGACTGCCCGGCCGAGCCCATGGGCGCCGAGGATCCGCTCTTCATCCTCTACACCTCCGGCTCCACCGGAAAGCCCAAGGGCGTGCTGCACACCACCGGCGGCTACCTGGTCTATGCCGCCATGACCCACCAGTACGTCTTCGACTACCACGACGGCGAGATCTACTGGTGCACCGCCGACGTCGGCTGGGTCACGGGCCACAGCTACATCGTCTACGGGCCGCTGGCCAACGGCGCCACCACGCTGATGTTCGAGGGCGTGCCCAACTACCCCGACGCCTCGCGCTTCTGGCAGGTCTGCGACAAGCACAAGGTCAACATCTTCTACACCGCCCCCACCGCGATCCGCGCCCTGATGCGCGAGGGCGAAGGGCCGGTGAAGCGCACCAAGCGCAGCTCCCTGCGCATCCTCGGCTCGGTCGGCGAGCCGATCAATCCCGAGGCCTGGCTCTGGTACCATCGCGTGGTGGGCGACGAGCGCTGCCCGATCGTCGACACCTGGTGGCAGACCGAGACCGGCGGCATCCTGATCACGCCGCTGCCCGGTGCGACGCCGCTCAAGCCCGGCTCGGCGACCCTGCCCTTCTTCGGGGTGAAGCCGGTGGTGGTCGACGCCGAGGGCAACCACCTGGAGGGCGCCTGCGAGGGCAACCTCTGCATCGCCGAGTCCTGGCCCGGCCAGATGCGTACGGTCTACGGCGACCACGAGCGCTTCGTGCAGACCTACTTCTCCACCTATCCCGGCCGCTACTTCACCGGCGACGGCTGCCGCCGCGACGAGGACGGCTACTACTGGATCACCGGCCGGGTCGACGACGTCATCAACGTCTCCGGCCACCGCATGGGCACGGCCGAGGTGGAGTCCGCCCTGGTCGCCCACGAGAAGGTGGCCGAGGCCGCCGTGGTCGGCTATCCGCACGACATCAAGGGCCAGGGCATCTACGCCTACGTCACCCTGGTGGCCGGCGAGGAGCCGAGCGACGGCCTGCGCAAGGAACTGGTCGGCTGGGTGCGCAAGGAGATCGGCCCGATCGCCTCGCCCGACCTGATCCAGTGGGCGCCGGGCCTGCCCAAGACCCGCTCCGGCAAGATCATGCGCCGCATCCTGCGCAAGATCGCCGAGAACGACTATTCCAACCTGGGCGACACCTCGACGCTCGCCGACCCCGGCGTGGTCGAGGATCTGGTTTCGAACCGCATGAACCGGGGGTAGGGCCGCAGGCCTCCTCAGGCCTGCTGCTCCCGGTGCTCGTCGCTGCGGGTGTCCAGGCTCATGCAGATCAGCGGGCTGTGCGGCAGCGGCTGCGGCGTCGGCGTCTCCTGCGGGCCCTGCAGCCGCCGCAGCAGCGCCGCCGCCATCAGCAGCAGGAGCAGGGTCGCCGCGTAGAGAAAGAGCCCGGCCGGCCCCAGCCAGGTCATCGCCACACTGGCCGCAAAGGGGCCGACTGCCGCGCCGAGGCCGTTGAGCAGGATCAGCCCGCGGGCGGCGGCCAGCACCTCCTCCGGCGCCAGGCGGTCGTTGGCATGGGCGACGCAGAGCGAGTAGAGCGGTATGCCGAAGCCGCCGAACAGAAAGCCGAGGACGAGCAGCGGCCACAGGCGGGCCACCTCGGCCGAAAGAGCCAGGCCGAGGCCCG
>SR_TP_S13solDRAFT_1000888_pt1 | contig 10319 bp, 12 predicted proteins | sample SodReaTP_S13sol_FD_11159 | JGI IMG/M metagenome (IMG submission 11159) | reverse complement strand
GCCCACCCCTCCTGCTATACTTCTCGGGATTTGTTGCCGCCGATGATGCTTGCGGGCGTCTTCGGTGGCGTTTTTGTCGATGCGGCAGGCTGTTTCGGCGAAAACGGGCATCAGGCACAGGCGCGGCAAGGGGCCTTTCAGGTGCACGAGAGATTCGCTCATACGGTCGCCTGGCTCCTGCGCTGGCAGGCCATGCTCAGCGTCATCGGTGCGGTGGCCTATGGTCTGGCCGCCGGTGCTTCGATGGGGTTGGCGGTACTGTCCGGCGGCGGCATCGGTCTGCTGCTGACGGCGGTCACCGGCCTGCGCATCGGCTTGAGCCTGGGGCGCGATCCGAAAGCGATGATTGCGGCCTTCTATCGCGCCATGGCCTTCAAGCTCGTGCTCGCGGTGATCCTGTTCGTCATCGTGGCGAAATGGTTTGCCGGTTATTTCCTGCCGGTCATGACCGGATACGCGGCCACCCTGGTGGCCTATTGGCTGGCCATGTGGCGACTGGCGTCCACCGGCCCGAATTCGGAAAACTCGGACAAGTAGAAAGGAAAGTTTGGTAAGCGTTATGGCTAGCGGCACCCCGACTCCGACCGAGTACGTCAAGCACCACATCACCAATCTGAGCTACGGCGAAGGCCTGTGGACGATCCACGCCGATACCCTGTTCTTCTCCTGGGCGCTGGGGCTCTTCTTCCTGTTCTTCTTCATCCTGGCCGCACGCCGCGCCACGGCCGGAGAGCCCGGAAAACTGCAGAATTTCGTCGAGATGATCGTCGACTTCGTCGACAACTCGGTCAAGGAAAGTTTCCACGGGCCGCGCAATTTCGTTGCGCCGCTGGCGCTGACCATCTTCGTGTGGGTGCTGCTGTGGAACCTGATGGACCTGATTCCGGTCGACTACCTGCCCTACATCGCCTACAAGGTGTTCGGGCTGGAATATACCCGCATCGTTCCATCGGCCGACATCAACGGCCCGTTCGGTCTGTCGATCACGGTGCTCGGCATCATCCTGATCTACTCGGTCAAGGGAAAGGGGTTCTCGGGCTTCGGCAAGGAGCTGCTGTTCCACCCCTTCGGCAAGAACCCGCTGCTGTGGCCGGCCAACATCCTGCTCAACCTGGTCGAACTGATCGCCAAGCCGGTCTCGCTGGCGCTGCGACTGTTCGGCAACCTGTACGCGGCCGAACTGATTTTCGTGCTGATCGCCCTGCTGCCCTGGTGGATCCAGTTCATTCCGGGTGGCGCCTGGGCGGCGTTCCATATCCTGGTCGTGCCGTTGCAGGCCTTCATTTTCATGACGCTGACGATTGTCTACCTGTCGCTGGCGTATGAGGAACACTGATCGCGTCAACCATCGTTCTTTTTAACCAACTGCTCTCAAGCACAAAACCATCAGGAGACTTCAAGTGGAAACCATCGCTCTCATTCAGGCAAATACCGCCATCGCCGTTGGCTTGATCTTCGCCTTTGCCGCGCTCGGTACCGGTATCGGCTTCGGCCTGCTCGGCGGCAAGTTCCTGGAAGGCGCCAGCCGCCAGCCCGAACTGGCCGGCATGCTGCAGGTCCGCATGTTCATCATCGCCGGCCTGCTCGACGCCCTGTCGATCATCGGCGTGGCCTTCGCCGCCCTGCTGATGTTCGCCAACCCGCTGCTGGGTGCCGTGACGGGCGGCTGATCCGTTCAGTCAGGCATCGACAAACCCTTCGATCACGCTAGCTTTTAAGGTTTTGCTATGGAACTGAGTCTCGGCACCATCGTCGGACAGGCCCTTACCTTCCTGCTGTTCATCTGGGTGACCATGAAGTTCGTCTGGCCGCCGCTGGTTCAGGCCATGGAAGAACGTCGGCGCAAGATTGCCGAAGGCCTGGCCCAGTCCGAGGAGGCGGAACAGGCGCTGGACAAGGCCAATGCCCAGGCCGAAGAAATCATCCGCGAGGCCCGTCGCAAGGCCGGCGAGATCATCGAGCAGGCCAGCCAGCGCGGCAACCAGCTGGTCGAACAGGCCAAGCAGGACGCGATCAGCGAACGCGATCGCCAGGTGCAGGCGGCCGAGGCGGAAATCCGGCAGGCCACCAACCAGGCTCGCGAAGCGCTGCGCGCAAGCGTCGCCGAGCTGGCGATTGCCGGCGCCGGCCGGGTGATCGAATCCGAGATCGACGACAAGCGGCATCGCGAGATGCTCGACAAGCTGGCCGCGGAACTGTAAGCCATGCTCAATCGGACCACACTCGCCCGACCCTACGCCCGTGCCGCCTTCGAGGCGGCGCGCGACGCCGAGGCGCTTCCGCGCTGGAGCGAGGCGCTGGAACTGGCGGCGCTGATTGCCGGCAGCGAGGACATGCGCTACCTCTCCGGCCATCCTCGTGTCGGCGGCGACCGTCTGCTCGAGTTGTTCACCGGCATCGGCGAGGAGAGGTTCGACGAGTCGTTTTCGAACTTCCTCAAGGTCGTGATCACCAACGGCCGACTGGATCTGTTGCCGGAGATCGCCGCCCAGTATGAGCACTACCGGCGCGAGGCCGAACAGCGCATTCGAGTCGAAGTGATCTCGGCCCGCCCGATGGGCGACGAGGAATCGGATTCGCTGGCCGAGCGCCTCAAGGCCCGTTTCGGGCGCGAGGTGGACATGCACGTCAAGGTCGACGAGTCGCTGATCGGCGGTGCGGTCATCCGCGCCGGCGACAAGGTCATCGACGGCAGCGTGCGCGGGCGACTCGAGCAGCTGGGCCGACGAATCAACGCTTAAACGGATCGGTCGCGACGTCGAAACGCCTCGACGACCGGAATGAATTGAACGTTCAAGGATTGCAAAAATGCAGCAGACCCTCAACCCGACCGAAATTTCCGAACTGATCCGCAAGCGCGTCGAGCAGTTCGAAATCTCTTCCGAAGCGCGCACCGAAGGAACGGTGGTCAGCGTCTCCGACGGCATCTGCCGTCTGCACGGCCTGGCCGACGCGATGCAGGGGGAAATGATCGAATTCCCCGGTGACACCTATGGCCTGGCGCTCAACCTCGAGCGCGACTCCGTCGGTGCCGTCGTCATGGGCGACTACACGCACATCAAGGAAGGCGACACCGTGCGCTGCACCGGCCGCATCCTGGAAGTGCCGGTCGGCGAGGCGCTGCTCGGTCGCGTGGTCGACTCGCTGGGCAATCCGATCGACGGAAATGGCCCGATCGATACCGATGTGACCGAGCCGATCGAGAAGATCGCACCGGGCGTCATCGCCCGACAGAGCGTCGACCAGCCGGTCCAGACCGGTCTGAAGTCGATCGACGCCATGGTGCCGATCGGTCGCGGACAGCGCGAACTGATCATCGGCGACCGCCAGACCGGCAAGACCGCCGTGGCGATCGACGCGATCATCAACCAGAAAGGGACCGGCATCAAGTGCATCTACGTCGCCATCGGCCAGAAGGCCTCGTCGGTGGCCGCGGTGGTGCGCAAACTCGAAGAGCACGGCGCCATGGAGCACACCATCGTGGTCGCCGCCAACGCTTCGGAGTCGGCTGCGCTGCAGTACATCGCACCCTATGCCGGCTGCGCCATGGGCGAGTACTTCCGCGACCGTGGCGAAGATGCCCTGATCATCTACGACGACCTGACCAAGCAGGCCTGGGCCTACCGCCAGGTTTCGCTGCTGCTGCGTCGCCCGCCGGGCCGCGAAGCCTACCCGGGTGACGTCTTCTACCTGCACTCGCGCCTGCTCGAACGCGCCGCGCGCGTCAACGTCGAGTACGTCGAGAAGAAGACCAATGGCGAGGTCAAGGGCAAGACCGGTTCGCTGACCGCGCTGCCGATCATCGAAACCCAGGCCGGCGACGTGTCCGCCTTCGTGCCGACCAACGTGATCTCGATCACCGACGGCCAGATCTTCCTCGAGACCGACCTGTTCAACGCCGGCATCCGTCCGGCCATCAACGCCGGCCTGTCGGTCTCGCGCGTGGGTGGCTCGGCCCAGACCAAGGTCATCAAGAAGCTTGGCGGCGGCGTCCGTCTGGCCCTGGCCCAGTACCGCGAGCTGGCGGCCTTCTCGCAGTTCGCCTCCGACCTCGACGAGCAGACCCGCAAGCAGCTCGAGCGCGGCCAGCGCATCACCGAACTCATGAAGCAGCCGCAGTACACGCCGCTGTCGGTGGCCGAAATGGCGGTTTCCCTGTTCGCCGGCAACGAGGGCTACCTCGATGATCTGCCGCTCAACAAGGTGGTGCCGTTCGAAAACGCCCTGCGCGACTACATGAACAGCAGCCACGAAGATCTGATGAACAGGATCAACGAGTCCGGCGACTGGAACGACGATCTCAAGGCCGAGCTGAAGAAGGCCTGCGACGAGTTCAAGAAGACCGGCAGCTGGTAAGCAGCAGCCGGTTCATGGCACCAACAGGACATTGAGAGACCTATGAGCGGATCAAGAGAAATCGTCGGCCAGATCAAGAGCGTCAAGAACACGCGCAAGGTCACCCGTGCGCTGGAGATGGTCTCGGCCAGCAAGATCCGCAAGGCGCAGGACCGCATGGAGGCATCCCGGCCCTACGCGCGGATGATGCGCCAGGTGATCGGCCATCTGGCCCACGCCAACCCGGAGTATCGCCACCCGTTCACGATCGAGCGCGAGCAGGTCAGTCGCGTGGCCTATATCGTCATGGCGACCGACCGGGGGCTGTGCGGCGGGCTCAACAACAACCTGTTCCGCACGCTGCTGGCAGAGTTCCGCGCCTGGCAGGAGAAGGGCGTCGAGGTGACCACCGTGCTGGTGGGGCGCAAGGCGGCCCAGTTCTTCCGGCGCCTGAAGGTCGACATCTCGGCCGCCACCCAGGATCTGGGCGAGCAGCCGCGACTCGAGGACCTGATCGGGTCGATCAAGGTCGTGCTCGACGGCTACAAGGCGGGCGATGTCGATCGCGTCTACCTGTGCTACAACCGCTTCATCAACACGATGACGCAGAAATCGGTGGCCGAACCGGTGCTGCCGTTGCCGCCGACCGAGGACGAGCCCATGCTCCAGTACTGGGATTACCTCTATGAGCCGGACGCCGAAAGCCTGCTCGACGATGTGCTGACGCGCTATGTCGAATCCCTGGTCTACCAGGCGGCGCTGGAGAACGTGGCCAGCGAGCAGGCTGCGCGCATGGTTGCCATGAAGAGCGCCTCGGACAACGCCAGCGATCTGATCGACGATCTTCAGCTGGCCTACAACAAGGCCCGTCAGGCGTCCATCACACAGGAAATTTCGGAGATTGTCAGCGGCGCCGCCGCGGTCTGATCGATCGCACACGGCGCTGGAAACGATTTGAAAACCCGGCTGGGTCGCACACGACGCAGCCAAACAAACACTGAGGTCGAAGCATGAGTTCCGGAAAAATTGTTCAGATTATCGGCGCTGTCGTGGACGTCGAGTTCCCGCGCGGCGAAGTGCCCAACGTTTACGACGCCCTCACCGTCGACAACAAGGACCTGATGCTGGAAGTCCAGCAGCAGCTCGGCGACGGCGTGGTGCGCACCATCGCGCTGGGTTCGACCGACGGTCTGACCCGCCACATTCCGGTCAGCAACACTGGCAAACCGATCAGCGTTCCGGTCGGCACCAAGACGCTCGGCCGCATCATGGACGTGATGGGCAACCCCATTGACGAAGCCGGCGAGATCGGCGAGGAAGAGCGCTGGCCGATTCACCGTCCGGCACCGAGCTTCGAGGAGCAGGCGGCCAGCAATGAACTGCTCGAGACCGGCATCAAGGTCATCGATCTGGTCTGTCCCTTCGCCAAGGGCGGCAAGGTCGGCCTGTTCGGCGGTGCCGGCGTGGGCAAGACCGTCAACATGCTCGAACTGATCCGCAACATCGCCATCGAGCACTCCGGCTATTCGGTGTTCGCAGGCGTTGGTGAGCGCACGCGCGAGGGTAACGACTTCTACCACGAAATGAAGGACTCCAACGTCCTCGACAAGGTCGCACTGGTGTTCGGCCAGATGAACGAGCCGCCGGGCAACCGCCTGCGCGTGGCCCTTTCGGGCCTGACCATGGCCGAGTACTTCCGCGACGAAGGCCGCGACGTGCTGATGTTCATCGACAACATCTACCGCTACACCCTGGCCGGCACCGAAGTGTCCGCGCTGCTCGGCCGCATGCCGTCGGCGGTGGGCTACCAGCCGACCCTGGCCGAGGAAATGGGCGCCCTGCAGGAACGCATCACCTCGACCAAGACCGGCTCGATCACCTCGATCCAGGCCGTCTACGTGCCGGCCGACGACCTCACCGACCCCTCGCCGGCGACGACCTTCGCTCACCTCGACGCTACCGTCGTGCTGTCGCGCCAGATCGCCGAGCTGGGCATCTACCCGGCCGTCGATCCGCTCGATTCGACCTCGCGCCAGCTCGACCCGCTGGTGGTCGGCCAGGAGCATTACGATGTCGCGCGCAAGGTGCAGGGCACCCTGCAGCGCTACAAGGAACTCAAGGACATCATCGCCATTCTCGGCATGGATGAACTGAGCGAGGAGGACAAGCTGACCGTGGCCCGGGCCAGAAAGGTCGAACGCTTCTTCTCGCAGCCGTTCTTCGTCGCCGAGGTGTTCACCGGCTCGCCGGGCGTCTACGTGCCGCTGAAGGAAACCATCCGTGGCTTCAAGGGCATCGTCGACGGCGAGTACGATCACCTGCCCGAGCAGGCCTTCTACATGGTCGGCACGATCGAAGAGGCCGTCGAGAAGGGCGAGAAAATGGCCGAGAAGGCAGCTTAAATGGCCTCCACGATCCACTGCGACATCGTCAGCGCCGAAGCCGAGATCTTCTCGGGTGAAGCCGCCATGGTGGTGGTCAGCGGCGAGGAGGGTGAGCTCGGCATCACGCCGCGTCATGCGCCCTTGCTGACCCGGCTCAAGCCCGGCCAGGTGCGCGTGATGCTGCCCGACGGCGAAGAAGAGTTCTACTTCATTTCCGGCGGCATGCTCGAAGTGCAGCCGCACGTCGTGACCGTGCTGTCGGACACCGCCGCGCGGGCCAGCGACCTCGACGAGGCGGCGGCGCTCAAGGCCAAGGAAGAGGCGGAGCGCGCCATCGCCGATCGTTCCGCGGGCATGGAGATCGCCCAGGCTCAGGCCCAGCTGGCCGAGGCCATGGCCCAGCTGGCTGCCCTGGAGCGCTTCCGCCGTCAGCTCAAGCGCTGATTGCCGCGCGTCATCCCGATGCAGGGAGATTCAGATGCCCCGGCCGGACCGGGGCATTTTTTTGCCTGGATGTGGTCCATAAGAGAGATCTGGTATTCTGGACTCACAAAAAGGGTAGAAGGAGAGGACCATGGCAAGTCGGTACTCAGTACTCCTGGTCATTCTTCTCGTCATTGGGGTAGCGGGTTGCGGCGGCGGAGAAGCCCTGCCCGACAACGAGCGTCTTCTGAACGCATTCGAACAGGGGCGGACGGGAATCTGGGTCAGCGGTCATGGCACCGTGGCCCAGCTCATTGGCGATGAAGAGGTCAGCGGCGAACCACATCAGCGGCTGGTCGTGGAGGTGTCGGACAACCTGGCACTGATCGTGCGGCACTCGATCCGGCAATCCGAGCGTGTCCCGGTCGCCCAGGGCGAGGTGGTGGCGTTCCAGGGCCGCTATGAGTGGAATGGCCGGGGTGGTGTGCTGGGCATGACCCACCACGACCCTGACCAGCCCGGCGGCGGTGGATGGATCCGCTACAAGGGCACGCTCTACGACTGATCAGGGCGCAGCGACCGGGACCAACTTTTCCCGGTCACAGCGCCGCTTCGCTTCAGGGCGTTTCACCGCTGAAGCTGACCGGCTCCGCGCCGGAGACATCGCCGATGACCGCGCTTTCGTGCACGAACAGCGCCACCTCGCGCTCGAAGGTCAGTGGGCCGTCGACGCGGGCATCCGGCCCGATGACCACGCGCGGCGGTGAGCCCGAGCCGATGTTGAGGCCGCGTGAGCGCTTCACGTGCAGCGGGCCGGCAATGTGCGTGCCGCCGCTGAGTTCAATGCGGCTGTTGAAGGTTTCCAGCGCCGCGGCCTGCGTCCCGACCAGGGTGATGCTGCCGTTGACGCTGGAGATCTTGCCGCCGACGCTGCTGCCCCGGGCTGTCTCGATGCGGCCGTTGACCGTCTCCAGGTTGCCGCCAATGCGGCTGTCAGCACCGATGGTCAGGCTGCCGTTGACATTCGCCACATCGCCGACGACCTCGACGTTTTCGGCCAGCGCGATGCTCCCGTTGACGTTCTGGATGCCTTCGACGAAGGAATCGTGGCCAACCCGGATCCCGCCGTTGACGCTTTCCACCTTACCGTTGATCCGGCAGTCGTCGCCGATTTCCACCCGGCCGTTGACGACGGTGATCCCGTTGTTGAGGGTCGAGCCGTCTTCGACCGTGAAGTCTCCAGTAATCGCCCCGCAGGCCGACAGAGCCATTGCCAGCAGGGCGAAAATCATCACTCGGGGGGTCATGGCAGTTCTCCTCATTGTTTCGGCCAGATTGCCGCGATTCACTCGGCACGTCCAGTGCCGCTAGTCACGGTCGTGCAGCGACGAGCCCGGAAAAATCGAACAGGTCCCGATCACAAAGCTGGGACGGTGCCACGTTGCCCAGCGCGCGGAAGATCGACATCTTTCGTCCCGGCTGGACTCGCTCCCACTCGGCCAGCATGGACTTGATCTGCTGACGCTGGAGATTGGGCTGGCTGCCGCAGAGATTGCAGGGAATGATCGGGTAGCGCCGGACTTCGGCAAGGCGTTCGAGATCGGCCTCCAGGCAATAGGCCAGCGGCCGGATGACCACGTTGTCGCCGTCGTCGCTGCACAGCTTGGGCGGCATGGCCTTGAGCGCGGCACCGTGGAATAGATTGAGGAAGAAGGTCTCGACGATATCGTCGAGATGATGCCCGAGGGCGATCTTGCTCATCCCGTTCTCGCGCGCAAACTGGTAGAGCGTTCCGCGTCGCATTCTGGAGCACAGCCCGCAGGTCGTCTTGCCTTCCGGTACGACGCGTTTGACCACCGAGTACGTATCCTTCTCGATGACGTGATACTCGATACCAAGCGTTTCGAGATACTCGGGCAGAACATGTTGCGGAAATCCGGGCTGCTTCTGGTCGAGATTGACGGCTACCAGGTCGAAGTCGATCGGAGCGGCCTGTCTGAGGCCAAGCAAAAGGTCGAGCATGGCATAGGAATCCTTGCCGCCGGACAGACAGACCATGACCCGGTCGCCGGGCTCGATCATGTTGAAGTCGGTCACCGCCTGACCGACCTGGCGCCTGAGGCGCTTGATCAGCTTGTTGGTGTTATATTGCCGCTTGCGCGACTTCCTGTCGCCCGGCCGGTCGTCGATGATGGTCAGCGGCAGGGGTGAACTGTTCATGGCTGTCATTCAGGGCGTTCCAAACCCCTCATTCTAGCGGCAAAATGACCGAAGACCTCGCCGAAATCACCGCCAGGCTGCATGAACTGCGCCAGGAACACCGTGACCTCGACCAGGCCATCGAGCAGATGGGCGACCATCCCGCCGCCGATCAACTCCAGCTGCGGCGCCTGAAGAAGCGCAAATTGCGCCTGCGCGACCAGATTGCCTGGTACGAGAGTCGGCTCATTCCGGACCTGGACGCCTGAGCGGGGCTGGGCCGCTGGTGCGGCGCTGGTTGGTTTTTTGGTGCTTTGGTGTTTTGGTCTTTTGGTTCGGCGCCGAGGGCGGTGGGGGGCGGCTTCGCCGCGCTCGCTCCGGTGGCAATCCGATCCGTAGGTCGGGGTTACATCCCCGACGGACGAGGTTGCGGGGTTTTCCGCACGCAGGGGGCGTTGGTTTAGGCTGGCACCACCGGTTGCTTGGGTGGTCTCGACACGTCAAGATCTGTTTCGCCCGGCGCTTCGCGCTCTTGCGGCGAGGTACTTTTTTGCTGCGCCAAAAAAGTACCCAAAAAAGGCGCTTACAAGATGACGGTTGGCGTTTCAGGAGTTCCTGATGGGAGTGGCTTCAGAATTCCGACTGGGGCTTTGCGAGAGCCCGGCTGCGGGCGCCCCGACCTCGATGAATGCGGAAGTGGCCCTGGTCGGGATCGGACGCCTTCGGTAAGCACGAGACCGCGCGCTGTGCGCGCGCCAGCTTCCAGGCTCGTACCGAAAATCGATTGGCAGAGCATCTGAAGGGCCACCGGGTCATCGGGGTCGGACCGTTCTGGTGCGGTCTACGCCAATCATCTTCCGCAGACGCCCTGTTCTTCGACCGAGCCCTAGCGAAGGCTCAGGCATTATCTCCGTTAAGTCTTCCTGCCATCTGCTCCTGCGGAATAACCGCGCGCTTGTAAGAGCGCTTTTGCTGACT
>SR_TP_S13solDRAFT_1000887_pt1 | contig 10323 bp, 10 predicted proteins | sample SodReaTP_S13sol_FD_11159 | JGI IMG/M metagenome (IMG submission 11159) | reverse complement strand
GGAGCCACGACCGCCACCGGCGGCTGCGGGTGCAAGCGGCGGCCGCCGACGGCCGCTGGCTGCAGCCGGCGCTGCTCGCCGCCGGGTCCGTGCAGGTCGACGCGGAGCCGCTGGCGCCGGCGCGGCTGGCGGCGCTGCTGGCGGCCGAGCAGGGCGCGCGGGCGGCCCGGCGGGGCCTCTGGGCCGATCCGGCGCACGCCCTGCGGCCGGCCGAGGCGGCCGAGGACGCGATCGGCCGCTTCGCCGTGGTGGAAGGCCGGGTGCTGGCGGCCGGCGCGGTGCGCGGGACGGGCTACCTGAATTTCGGCGAGGACTGGCGCAGCGACTTCACCCTGCGCCTGGACCCGCCGGTGCGCCGCGCCTTCGAGCGCGCCGGGCTGGAGCTGGAGGCGATGGCCGGGCGCCGGGTGCGGGCACGCGGCTGGGTCTTCGTCTCGGGCGGACCGATGATCGCGCTGCGCTATCCGGCGCAGCTGGAGCTGCTGCCGGACTGACCGACCACCTCGGTGGGGGCTTCGACGGGTGCTTCCATGGGCGCTTCCACAGGCGCTTCGAGCCAGGGCCGCTCCAGCGCGGGCCGGCCGAGGTGATAGCCCTGCAGGAAGTCGACGCCGAGCGCCGCCAGGGCCTGCACCTCCTCGGCCTCCTCCACGCCCTCGGCCACGGTCTTCAGCCCGAAGGCCTGGGCCAGGCCGAGGATGTTGCGCACGATCAGATGGTTCTCGGCCGAGCGCAGGATGCCGTTGACGAAGGAGCCGTCGATCTTGATGACGTCGATCTCCAGCATGCGCAGGTGCCGGAAGGAGGTGTAGCCGGCGCCGAAGTCGTCCAGGGCGATGCGGCAGCCGAGCCGGCGCAGCTTCGACAGGAAACGCGCGGTCTCGTCGAGGTCCAGCAGCGCCGCCGTCTCGGTGATCTCGATCAGCAGCCGCCGGGCCACCTCCGGTGCGCCGGCGACGCGGTCGGACAGCCGGGCCAGCCAGCCCTCGTCGGCGGCGGTGTGCCCGGAGATGTTGACCGAGAGGCGGACCTCGGCGTGGCGCTCCAGCTCGTCCAGCGCCAGGTCCAGCACGTGGCGGTCGAGCAGCCGCATCAGCCCGATCTTCTCGGCCACCGGCACGAAGCGGCCGGCCGGGACGATGCTGCCGTCGGGACGGCGCAGCCGCAGCAGGCACTCGTAGAGCTCGACGCGCCCGCTGGCGGCGGCGACCACCGGCTGGAAGGCCAGCAGCAAGCGGTCCTCGGCCAGGGCGCGCTTGACCTCCTCGCCCATCACCATGGAATCGCGCAGCTCGCGCGTCTCCTCCTCGCTGAGGCGGAACTCGCTGGCGCAGTCGCGCCCGGCCGCCTTGGCGGCGATCAGGGCGCTCTCGGCGCGGGCGATGGCGTCGAGGGGATTGCGGCCCTCCTCGGGGAAGTGCAGCAGACCGATGGAGACCGAGGCGTGCAGCGGCCCGGCCAGGGTGGGGATGGGCCGCCGGCGCATGGAGTCCAGCAGCCGCTCGGCCAGCAGATCCGGCCGCAGGGCGCCGCGCGGCGCCAGCACCAGGGCGAAGCGATCGCCGCCGAGACGGCCGACCACGTCGCCGGGCCGGGCGAGATCCGCGAGGCGGCGGCCGACCTCGACGATCACGGCGTCACCGGCCTCGTGGCCGAAGGCGGCGTTGATGCGACCGAGACGGTCGATGCCGACCACCAGCAGCGCGCCGGAGCGCTCGGCGCGCACGGCGGCCTGCAGCTGCTCGTCCAACAGGACGCCGAGGTGTTCGCGGTTCGGACGCCCGGTAAGCTCGTCGAAGGAGAGCCGGCGCTCCAGTTCCTCCAGGCGCAGACGGCGCTCGGGCAGCGGCCGCAGCACCGCGCAGAAGCTGCCGTCCGGCAACCGCGCGGCCCGTTCCTGCAGCCAGCGGGCGACGCCGTCGGCGCCGAGCAGCCGCCATTCCGCCTCGACCGGGCCGGCGGCGCCGTCGAGGCCGCGCAGCGCCGCGAGACGCGCCTCCAGGTCCTCGGGATGCACGCGCTGCGCCAGGGCGGCCAGGCTCGCCGGTGGCCCCTCGCCGTCGCAGAGCCGCAGCACGCCGGCCAGGTCGCCGGCCCAGGCGAGCCCGTCGCCGGGCGGCCAGCTGCGATAGGAAACGTCGCCGGCGGCGGCCAGGACCGCCTCCCAGCCGTAGGTCTCCTGCTGCACCCGCTGTTTCGCCGTCACGGCCGTTGCCACGTCCCGCCCATCCATCGCGTCGACCTCCGGCCGGGACCGGGGCGCGAGCCTTCAGCATCGGCCGACGCGCTTAACAAAGCGTGAAGGAGCCGCCCTCGCCAGCAGCATACTTGAGATATTTTAGCGACAATTCCGGCAGCCCGGAGACCCTCTCCGGAGACCGGCCCCGGGCCCCATTTCAACTACCAAGCAAGAGACTCCTGGCTTTTCTGCGGGAAACGAGAGAAAGGCCGCCAAGAAATCGCGTTGATGGAAAAGACCCGCCCCTTTCTCCACGTAAGCTCTAATTCCCTGTTGCATGCCGAGTGGACTAGGCCCCACCATGCACCCAGAACGTGTGCGCGCCAGGGCCGGGAAGCCGAGACGGTGAAGCCGGAACCGCAAAGGCGGAGCAGGGAGACGGGGGCCGGGAGATGGCGGAGCAGCCAGAAGGCGGCGCGCGCGAGCGCCACGAACGGATCGAGCGGCTGGTCGGCCGGCGCATCCGCGAGCGGCGGGTGCAGCTCGGCCTGACCCAGCAACAGCTGGCCACGATGATCGGCGTCACCTATCAGCAGACCCACAAGTACGAGCGCGGCGTCAATCGCGTCTCGGCCGCCCGCCTGCACGACCTGGCCGGCGCTCTGGGCGTCGAGGTCTCCTTCTTCTTCGCCGGCCTGGAGCTCGAGCAGGAGCCGCGCCCGCCCGAGCGCCAGCGCCTGAGCCTCGACCTCTCGCGTAACTTCGCACGGATCGCCGACGAGCGCTGCCGCGAGGCCCTGGCGCAGCTCTGCCGCGCCATCGCCCAGGCGGGCCCGGAAGGCGGCGGCGATCCCAGGGTCGGTCCCGGGTCCTGAACCGATCGGGAGTTTCTCTAGGCGCTCGGCTCCGAGATCACCGTCGGCCGGCCTTCGCGCAAGGCGTTGAAGAAGCAGTTGGGCCGATTGGTGTGGCAGGCCGGCCCCTCCTGCTCCACCAGCAGCAGCAGCGTGTCGGCGTCGCAATCCCAGCGCAGCTCCACCAGCCGCTGCAGGTGTCCCGAGCTCTCGCCCTTGCGCCAGAGCGCCCCGCGCGAACGCGACCAGTAGCAGACCCGGCCGGTGGCGAGGGTCTCGCGCAGCGCCTCGGCCGACATCCAGGCCAGCATCAGCACCTCGCCGCTGTCGTGCCGCTGCGCCACGGCCGGCACCAGGCCGCGGGCGTCGAAGGCGATCGCCTCGATCAGCCGCTCGACCACGGCCGCCTCGGGTGGGCTGTAGCCGGTCATGCGCGCCGCTCCTCCACCGCGGGCGCCGGCGGCTCGCGCGGCACCGTCAGCGCGTCGAGCAGCTTCTCGACCCAGGCCTGGGGCACGTCGCGGGTGATGAAGACCAGGCGGCTGCGGCGATCCCCGTCGGGCCAGGCCTCGAGCCAGGTCACCGGGTGGAAGAGATGCTGCACGCCGTGGATCACCGCGGGGGTGTCCGGCCGCTCGGCGACGGCGACGATGCCCTTGACCCGCAGCAGGTCGGCGCCGCGGTTGGCCACCAGCAGCTCCAGGAAGAGCGAGAAGGCGAGGCCCGAGACCGGCTCGTCGCGGGTGACGCAGAAGGCGCGGATGCGCTCGTCGTGCCGGTTGGGGTCGTGGCCGTGATGATCGTGATGGCCGTGGCCGTGATGGCCGTGGCCGTGATGGCCGTGGCCGTGATGATTGTGGCCGCTCTCGGCATAGGCTTCCTACCGCAGCCAGCGACCGACCTCGGGGATCTTGCCCGCCGGGTCGTAGAGGCCGCAGCCGAACAGGCGGTCCGGCCCGATCTCGCCCTGCACCGCGGTTTCCAGCGGCGCCGCGGGATTGAGCGCCCGCAGGCGCGCCCGCAGGCGCTCCGCCTGCTCCTCCCCGGCCAGATCGCTCTTGGTCAGCACCAGCCGGTCGGCCACCGCCGCCTGCTTCACCGCCTCGGTGTGGCGGTCCAGGGTGCCCTCGCCGTTCACCGCATCGACCGCGGTCACCACCCCGTCGAGGCGGAAGCGCCCGGCGATCTTGGGGTCGCTCATCAGGGTGTGGAGGATCGGCGCCGGATCGGCCAGGCCGGTGGTTTCCACCACGACGCGCTCGAAGGAGAGCTCGCCTGCCGCGCGGCGCGCGTGCAGCCGGTCCAGGGTGGTGATCAGGTCCCAGCGCACGGTGCAGCAGAGGCAGCCGCTGCTGAGCTCCACCATCTGCTCCTCGGCGTCGGCCACCAGCAGGTGGTCCAGGCCGATCTCGCCGAACTCGTTGACGATCACCGCGGTCCCGCGCAGCCGCGGGTCCTGCAGCAGCCGACGCAGCAGCGTGGTCTTGCCGCTGCCCAGAAATCCCGTGAGCACCGTCACGGGCAGCAGAGATGCCAGGGCGCCGCTGTCGGACATGAGGCGAACTCCTTGATCGGAAAGGCGTCCTAGCACGGCGCCGAAATCCGGTCCAGCGCCGCCCGGCTTTTGCCTTCGGCACGTCATCGAGCCGGACGAAAAGTCGTGTTGGCGGCGGAGGCCTCCGATGCTAACAGACCGCTTCACGGAAGAAGCCGAGATGTCGCTGGGACTGAGAGACCCCTACGAGAAGCGTAAGCGGGAGCGACGGTGGGCGGTGCTGCGCACGCTGCTGTTGCTGGCCGCCTTCGCCGCCACCGCCTGGCTGGCCTACGGCACCGGCCGTCAGGTGGGACAGGCGCAGACCGACGCCCTGCGCCAGCAGCTGGAGGACAGCCGCGCCCAGGTCGAGGCGCTGCAGGTGGAGAGCGCACAGCTCGCGGCCGAGGCCGCGACCGCCCGGGAGACCGAGGGCAACTGGCGCCAGCGCTACGAGCGCGACGTCCCCGAGGGCGAGATGGCGACCCTGCTGCAGCAGGCGCAGGAGCGGATCGAGGAGGGCGTGACGCTGCAGCGCCTCGCCTTCGTCGTCTCCTCGGTGCAGCGCGAGCGCGACTGCCGCGGCCAGCCGGCGTCCCGCCGCTTCCTGGTGCGCACGCCGCTGCACCGCGGCGGCAACGACGCGGCCTCCTTCGCCGACGGCCTCTTCACCGTGACCGCCAGCGGCCCCTCGGCCACCAACGCGCAGGGCGCCCCGGAGGCCTGGTTCGATCCGGCCGGAGAGCTCACCGTGACCGTCGCCCGCCTGGGAGGCCAGAGCTCGGTCTTCCAGGGAGAGCTGCCGCTGCACTTCTCGGTGGTGAACGACGGCGTCGAGCATCTCTTCACCGCCCAGCAGAGCGAGAACCGGGGCTTTCTGACGGTCACCCACGACCTCTGCTCCTTCCCGTGACCGGGCCCGTGACCGAGGCGCCGCGACTCAGCGTCGTGGTGCCCACGCTCGACGCGGCCGCCGAGCTGCCGGCCACCCTGGCGGCCCTGCAGGCCGAGAGCCCGGCCGGCCTGGAAATTCTGGTGGTCGACGGCGGCTCGGCCGACGAGACCGCGGCGCTGGCCGAGGCGGCCGGCTGCCGCCTGCTGCGGACGCCGCCGGGGCGCGGGCCGCAGCTCGCCGCCGGCGCCGCCGCCACGGCCGGCGAGTGGCTGCTCTTCCTGCACGCCGACAGCCGGCTGCAGCCGGGCTGGGCGGCCGCCGTGGAGGCCTTCCTGCAAGACCCCGGCAACACCGAAAAGGCCGCCTACTTCCGCCTGCGCTTCGACAGCGAGGCCGCCGGCGCGCGGCGGGTGGAGCGGCTGGCCAACTGGCGCGCGCGACGGCTCGGCCTGCCCTACGGCGACCAGGGGCTGCTGCTCTCCCGCGCGCTCTACCAACGGCTCGGCGGCCATCCCCCCTGGCCGCTGATGGAGGACGTGGCGCTGGTCCGCCGCCTCGGCCGACGGCGCCTGGTGGCACTGCCGGTGCCGCTGCTGACCAGCGCCGCCCGCTACCGGCGCGACGGCTGGTGGCGCCGGCCGCTGCGCAACCTCGCCCGCCTGACCCTCTACTTCCTCGGCGTGCCGCCGGAGCGGCTCGCGCGGCGCTACTGAGCCGTGCCCCGGACCCGCGATCGCCTGGTGGTGATGACGCGGCTGCCGCGCTGGGGCCGCGGCAAGCGGCGCCTGGCCCGCGAGGCCGGAGAGCGCACCGCCTGGCGCTTCCAGCGTCTCGCCCTGGCCGCGCTGCTGCGCCGGCTGGGCGGCGACCGCCGCTGGCGCCTGGAGCTGGCGGTCACGCCCGACGCTGCCTGCAGCGGCTCCGGCCGCTGGACCCTGGGACGGCCGCGCCGCGCCCAGGGCGGCGGCGACCTGGGCGCGCGCATGCTGCGCCAGCTCGGCAGCCGGCGGGCGCGCGGCGGCGCGGTGCTGCTGATCGGCGCCGACGTGCCCGGCATCGACCGCGCCTCGCTCGCCCGCGCCTTCGCGCTGCTGCGCCGCCACGACTGGGTGATCGGCCCGGCGGCCGACGGCGGCTACTGGGCGATCGGCGCGCGGCGCCGGCCATGGCGGCGGCCGGATTTCGAGGGGGTCGCCTGGGGCGGGCCGCAGGCAAGGGCGCAGACCCTGGCGCGGCTGCGCGGCTCGGTGGCGCTGCTGGAGGAACGGGCCGACGTCGATCGCGCCGCCGACCTGCGGCTCTGGCGCGAGGGGCGCTGAGCTCCCTCACTCGGCCGCGGCGAGATGCTCCTTCAGGCGCGGCATCAGCTCGACCAGGTTGCAGGGGCGGTGCCGGGCGTCGAGCTGCCAGCGCAGGATGTCGGACCAGCCGTCCTTGCAGGCGCCGGGAGAGCCGGGCAGGGCGAAGAGGTAGGTGCCGCCGGCGACGCCGCCGAGCGCCCGCGACTGCATGGTCGAGGTGCCGATCTTCTGGAAGGAGAGCATGCGGAAGAGCTCGCCGAAACCCTCGATGCGCTTTTCCAGCACCAGGTCGAAGGCCTCGGGCGTCACGTCGCGGCCGGTGACGCCGGTGCCGCCGGTGGTGATCACCACGTCGACCTCGGGGTCGGCGATGCAGCCCTGCAGGAACTCGACGATCGCCTCCACCTCGTCGCGGCGGATTTCGCGGCGCACCACCTCGTGGCCGTCCTCGGCGATCAGCCGCTGCAGCGTGTCGCCCGAGCGGTCGTCGGCGGCGCTGCGGCTGTCGGAAACGGTCAGCAGGGCGATCTTCACCGGCAGGAAGGGCCGGGTCTCGTCGATGCGGCTCATGCGCGCTCCTCCACGGGCTGCGGGGACCGGCCCCGCCTCGCCCTCAGTCGAAGGCTCGATAGCGCGGCCACTCCCCGGCGGCCAGCGCCTCGAGCGAGGGTGTCGGCTGCCCGAGCCGCTGGCGGTAGATCCATAGATTGGTGAGCACGCGGCGGATGAAAACCCGCGTCTCGCGCGACGGCAGGCTCTCGAGGAACAGCAGCGGGTCGCCGACGTCCATGCCGGACTGCTCCAGCGACTGCTCCCAGCGGCGCAGGTTGCCGGGCCCGCCGTTGTAGGCGGCGGCCAGCCGCACCAGGTCGCCGCTCACCGCGCTGTCGTCGAGCAGGTAGAGCAGATACTGCTGCGCCAGTTCCAGGTTGAAGGCCGGGTCGAGCAGCCGGTGCCGGTTGGCGCCGCGCAGGCTGGAATCGCCGGCCACGTAGCTGGCGGTGCGCGGCATGATCTGCATCAGGCCGCTGGCCCCCATGTGGCTGCGCGCATTGGGATCGAAGGCCGATTCCTGCCGCATCAGCGCGTAGATCAGCGCCCGGTCGATGCGGAAGCCGCTCTCCGGCTCCCAGGGCGGCAGCGGGAAGAGGCCGACGTCCAGAGTGCCCAGCAGCGCGTCGTCGCCGACCAGGCTCTCCAGGCGCGAGGCCAGGCGCAGCGCCATGGAGGGCAGGCCGGCGCGGTCGATCAGCAGCAGCAGCGCCTCCGCCTCGGCGTGATCGAAGGCGCCGTCCAGGTTCTGCAGCTCGGCGGCGGCGAGATCGTCGCGTCCGACCTGCAGCAGCGCCACGGCGCGCGCCACCGCCGGACGGGCCAGGAGGCGGTCCAGCGTGTCGGGCTCGTAGGACACGGCCTGGAATTCGAAGCGCGGCTCGACGCCCAGCGCCTGGTGCGCCAGCAGGCCGTAGAAGCTGCGCGGATACTGCAGGGCGATGCGCAGCCACTGGCTCATCTCCTGCGGCTGGCCCAGGCGCAGCGCGGCGCGTGCGGCCCAGTAGGCGCCGGCGGAGCGGTCCCAGGCCGAGGCCCGCTCGTCCGCCACCACCGCCTGGAAGTGCGCCGCCGCCTCGGGAATGTCTCCACCGCGCCAGGCGGCGAGGCCGCTGTTCCAGTGCGTCAGCGGCGCCGCGCGGCCGGTCAGCTCGGCGGCGCGCGTGGCGATCCGCCGCGACCGCTCGCCGTCGCCGGGCAGGGCCCAGCTGCCGGCGGTGCCGCGGCCGACGGTGAAGGGCGGCGGATCCCCGGCGCCGAGCCGCGTGCCGTAGTCGACCTGCGTCGCGTTGCCGCCTCGTGCCGAGACGAAGCTGTCGATGGCCCCGAAATCCAGGCTGAAGCTGCCGCCGCGCGCCGGGGCCTGCGGGCCGCTGGCGTCGGCCGGCTTGCGGCGCAGCGCCAGCTGGTGCACCCGCTCGGCGCCCGGATGGTCGGCGTAGCGGGCCAGCCAGCCCTGCAGCTCGCGGTAGCTGGAGCGGTAGCCTGTGGGGTGCATCAGGCGCTGGAACAGCACGTGGCCGAGCAGGCGGCGGTCGGTCAGCTGCCCGATCAGGCGATCGGCCTCGTCCCAGCGGGCCTCCTCCTGCAGCACGAAGATGCGGCGGTAGCGCTGCTGGTCGGCGGCGGCGAGCAGGCGCGGCAGGCCGCGGGAATCGAGGGATCCGACCCGCGGCAGCGCCGCCGAGGTCGCCTCCGGCACGAAGGCCGGCCCTGCGGCGATGCCGCCCGACGCCGTACCGCTCGCGGCCGGCAGAAGGCAAAGCAATGCTCCGCAGAGCACGGTGCGCATTCGCGCCCATGCAGTCGCTCGGATCACGGATTGCCCCTTTCCGTTCGTCTTGCCTATTCGCCCCGCCGCATTGTAGCCACAATTGCCGCGCCGACGCCAGTGGTGGCGCAGGCGAACTTGTCCACAGCCTATGGCAAGAATACGGCAGTCCCAGGCGACGGCGCTCTCGACGGCGCGAGCGGGAGCGGAGGGGGCCAGGGAGAGCCGGGGCGAGAGCCGGGGCGAGAGCCGGGGCGAGAGCCGGGGCGAGAGCCGGGGCGAGAGCCGGTGGGACAAGACGCTCAGCCGCGCAGCGGGTCGCCCTCGGAGGCGACCGCCGCGCGGAAGCCCAGGAAGTCGCGCCAGGCCTGACGCTTCTGCGCCGGCTGGCGCAGCAGGAAGGCCGGATGCAGCGCGGCCATGGCCGGGATCGGCGCGGCCATGCCTTCGTGCTGGTAGGGGAACCAGCGCCCGCGCAGCCGGGTGATGCCCTCGCTGCGCGCCAGCAGCGACTTGGTGGCGACGTTGCCGATCAGCATCAGGTAGCGCGGATGCAGCAGCTCGATCTGCCGCTCGACGAAAGGCAGGCAGACGGCGATCTCACGCTGCTCCGGCGTGCGGTTGCCCGGCGGGCGCCAGAACAGCACGTTGGTGACGAAGACCTCCTCGGGGCCGAAGCCGGCCCAGCGCAGCATGGCGTCGAGCAGCTTTCCGGCGGCGCCGACGAAGGGCTCGCCCTGCAGGTCCTCGTCGCGCCCCGGCGCCTCGCCGATCAGCATCACCCGGGCCTCGGGGTTGCCGCGGAAGATCACCGTCCGGGTCGCCGACTTCTTCAGCGGACAGCCCTCGAAGGCCTCGATCGCCGCGTGCAGGGCCGGCAGGTCGGCGGCCGCGGCCGCCGCGGCGCGGGCGTCGGCCACCAGCGCCTCGGCCGCCGCCGGCGGGGTGGCCGCCGGCGTCCAGGTCGGCGGCGGCTCCGGCGGCGCGAAGCGGGGCGGCGGCGAAGAGGGGGCCCGCGGCGAGACGGGCGCCGCGGCCGGCCGGGGGGCGGGAGCGGCGGGCGGCGCATAGCGATCCGCAGCGGTCTCCTCGACCGCTTCGTCGGCGCCGGCCTCGACCAGCCAGCGCAGCGCCGCCAGCGCCTCTTCCCGCTCCGTTCCGCCGTCCATCGCCGCAGCTTGGCCCGCCCCCGCCGCCGCGGCAAGCCTCGGCGGCAATCCTATCGGTGCCGGGCCTG
>SR_TP_S13solDRAFT_1000886_pt1 | contig 10332 bp, 6 predicted proteins | sample SodReaTP_S13sol_FD_11159 | JGI IMG/M metagenome (IMG submission 11159) | reverse complement strand
GGGCCGACCAGCCTGGGTCTGAAGTCGGCCAGGAAGCGCATCGCTGAAACGGCGGCCTGGCGCAGCTCGAGCAGCGCCAGCTCGTGTTCGGCGCCGCCGTAGAGATGCTGCCAGTCCCTGAGCGCGCGCTCGACCTCGCTGTTGGAGGGCAGGCTGGTGCGCGAGGAGGCCCCCAGGCGTCGAGCGGCCTTCTGCTTTGCGGCAAGGAAGCTGCGCTGGCCCTCCGTGGCCATGATCCGCGCCGCCTCGGCGGCGATTTCCTGGCGAACGCGGTTGCTCTTCGGGGTTGCTCGGCTGCCCATGGGGTCAGTAGATGTCGTAGGGGTCGCTCTGCTCGCCGCTGCTCGCGTCGTCGTCGAGCGGCGGCAGGTTGCCGGCATGGAACCACTCCGGAATCGCTCCGGGCGCGCCGGGCCGCGCACGCAGCCCGGTGTCCGGATCGATCAGCGCGCGGGTGACGCCGACCGGTACGCTGCGAACCGTCTCCGACCGGTCGGACAGGGCGGTACGCATGAAGTCGACCCACAGCGGCAGGGCGGTTCGGCCGCCCTGTTCCTGGCGCCCCAGGGACTGGTTGTCGTCCATGCCCAGCCAGACCACCGACACCAGCCCGCCGCCGTAGCCGGCGAACCAGGTATCGCGCAGGTCATTGGTGGTGCCTGTCTTGCCCGCCAGGTCGTCACGCTCGAGTGCGAGCGCGCGTCGGCCGGTGCCGCGTCGGACCACATCGGCCAGCATCGAGTCGATCAGCCAGGCGGTGGCCGGGTCGATCACCCGTTCGGCGCGGTTGGGCCGGGGCGGGCCCACCGGATCGAGCGGGGCCGCCACCTCGGCTTGCCGCGATGAAGTGTTGTCCGAAACCAGTCCGGGTCGCAGCAGTCGCGGTGCAGCAGGCGTCGATGGCGCGTCGTCGTCGTCGGCTTCGGGCGCGGGCGCGGGCGGCACTTCTGCGCAATCCCGGCACGGCAGGGCCCAGTCGCTTTCGATGACCGAGCGTCCGTCGCTGTCGCGAACGCTGTAGAGGTAACGTGGTTCGACGGCGTAACCGCCGTTGGCGAAGATGGCGTAGGCTCCGGTCAGGCTCAACGGCGAGATCGACGCCGACCCAAGCGCCATCGATGGCCCGGCCGGCAACTCCTCGCGCGAGAATCCGAAGCGGGTGACATAGTCGCGCCCCTGATCGATGCCCATGTCCATCAGCAGTCGGACACTGACCAGGTTGCGCGAATTGACCATCGCCTCGCGCAGCCGGGTCGGCCCGAAGAAGCGCTGACTGAAATTGGTCGGTTTCCAGGCCCGTTCCATCGACGGGTCGTCGACCACCACGGGCGCGTCGTTGACGCGCGTGGCCGGGGTGAAACCGTGATCGAGTGCTGCCGCGTAGATGAAGGGTTTGAACGCCGAGCCCGGCTGACGCCGGCTCTGCGTGGCACGGTTGAACTTGCTGCGAGCGAAGTCCATGCCGCCGACCAGGGCCAGGATTTCTCCGGTTTCGGCGTGCATGCTCACCAGGGCCGCCTCGGCCTGCGGCAACTGAGCAAGTTGCCAGTCGTCGTCGACCCGACGCAGGCGAACGATGTCGCCGGCCTCCAGAACGTCGGCCATCGCCTGCGGTGCCGCGCCCACGGCATCGGCGCTCAGGAATGGTCGTGCCCAGGCGAGATCCTCGAGCGCGAGCTCGACCTGGCTGCCGTCGGCCAGGCGCAGGCTGGCGGTCTCCTGGTCGACCGACATCACGGCCGCGGCCAGCATTCCGCCGATCGGCCGCACCGACTCGAGCTGTTGCGCCAGCACCTCGTCATCATCCAGCGCTTCGACCGCGATTCGGCCCTCGGGCCCGCGCCAGCCGTGGCGCCGATCGTAGGCGATCAGCCCCTCGCGAACCGCCTGGTTCGCCGCCTGCTGCATGCGCGAGTCGAGTGTGGTGTAGGCGATGTATCCTTCGTTGTAGGCGGCCTCCGGTCCAAGTCTGTCGACCACGTCCTGGCGCACCATCTCGGCAATCCAGGGGGCATCAAGCTCGACCACCGGGCCGTGGAACCGGGCCGTGTTCGGCTGCGCCCTGGCCTGCCGATGCTCGGCTTCACCGATATGGCCGAGTTCGAGCATGCGATCGAGGATCCAGTTGCGGCGCACCATGGCCCGTTCCGGTCCGGTGATCGGGTTGTCGCGCGACGGCGCCTTCGGCAGACCGGCGATCATGGCCATCTCCGCCAGGCTCAACTCCTCGAGTGACTTGCCGTAATAAACCTGTGCCGCCGCTGCCACGCCATAGGCGCGGTGACCGAGAAACTCCTTGTTGAGATAGAGTTCGAGAATCTCGTCCTTGCTCAGTTCGCGCTCGATCTTGAAGGCCAGCAGCATTTCGCGCAGCTTGCGCGTGACCGAATAGTCGGTCGAAAGGAAGAACCGGCGTGCGACCTGCTGGGTGATGGTGCTGCCGCCGGGCACCCGCCCGCGTCCCATGCTGAGCGTGTACAGCCACACCGCCCGCGCCGTGCCGCGCCAGTCCACGCCCGGGTGACGGTAGAAGCGATCATCTTCGGCCGACAGGAAGGTGAGCTTCAGGTTGTCGGGCATGTCATCGAGCGCGACCGGCCGGCGGCGCTGCTCTCCGATCTCCGCCATCAGCCGATCGTCGGCCGAATAAATGCGAAGCGGCACCTGCAACTGCACGTCCCGGAGCGAGTCAACGGACGGCAGTGAGGGCACGATCGTGAGCCAGATCACCAGCACGCCGATTACCGCCAGAACGAACAGCAGGAAAAACAGGCGGATAGAAAAAACTATTAAAGGCTTTATTCGGACCATCAGTTATGGTAAATGTAGGCACAGACAAGTCGGGAAGACGCTCGTCTTGGACGGGGTTCCGGGAAAAAAGTGCCCGCGAACTGGGATCCGGACGACCTTTGAGCAGAGGGTAGCACAGACATATACTTGTCCAGACCGGCGTTGCAGGGGGCAGTGTCGGGCAGGTCAAGCCAGCGTTACCAGTTGAATGGCCACGCCGACCAGAGGGCTAAAGAAAACAAATGAGCGATTTTCTGAGAAAGTTGCTGGGTGCAGCACCGCCACCGCTTGTGGGAGTCGACATCGGTTCCAGCAGCATCAAGGTGTTGCAGCTCGGAAACAGCGGTTCGAGCCATCGCGTCGAGGCGTTTGCCGTCGAGCCGGTTCCGGAGGGCGCGATCAGCGAGGGCAACATCACCGATACCGATCGCGTGGCAGATGCGGTCAAGCGCGCGGTCAAGCGTTCAGGGAGCAAGGCCAAGTCCTGCGCCATGGCAGTCAGTGGTTCGGCGGTCATCACCAAGGTGATCAACCTGCCGGCCGATCTGTCGGAAGATGATATCGAGGCCCAGATCGAAGTCGAGGCGGGCCAGTACATTCCGTATCCGCGCGAGGAGGTCAGCCTGGATTTCGAAGTGCTCGGTCCGGCGGCCCGCAATGCGGAACTGGTCGAGATCCTGCTGGCGGCTTCCAAGACCGAACACGTCGACATCTGTCGCGAGATCGCCGAACTGGCCGGCCTGAACGTCCGGGTCGTCGACGTCGAATCCTACGCCATCGCCAACGCCTTCAACCTGGTTCGAAAGCGCGCCGGCATCGACGAGTCCGAAGCGATCGGCGTACTCAACATGGGTGCCGGAGCCTCGACCCTGATCGCGCTGCGCGCCGGCCGCACGATCTACAGCAGGGAGCATGCCTTCGGCGGTCAGCAGTTGATCGAGGACTGCATGCGCCGCTATGGCATGGACGCCGAGCAGGCGGCCTTCCTGCAGCGCGGCGAAACGCCGCCGGCCGGGTTCGAGGACGAGATTCTCGAACCGTTCCGGCAAAGCGTGATCCAGCAGATCGGACGCGCGCTGCAGTTCTACTCGTCCTCGAGCGACTATTCGGCGATCAACACCCTGTTCCTCACCGGCGGCGCGGCTTCGACTCCGGGCCTGGCCGAGGCGGTCGGCGACGAAGTCGGGATCTCCTGCGAAGTGGCCGACCCGATCGAGGGCATGCGTCTGGCTCCGTCCATCGACGCGGCCCGGCTCGAGCGGGTGCGGCCGGCTCTGACAACAGCCTGCGGGCTAGCCTTGCGGGGGTTTGACTGATGGCCAGAATCAATCTGCTTCCCTGGCGCGAGAACCTGCGTCAGGAACGTCAGCGAAACTTCATGATTGCGCTGATCGGAACCGGGCTTCTGGCCGTGGCGCTGGTCTTTCTGGGCTCGCATCTGGTGCAGCGCCAGATCAGCGCACAGGAAGCGCGCAACACCTTCCTGCAACAGGAGATCCGCAAGCTCGATCGCGACATCGAAAGCATCGAACAGCTGGAACAGACGCGGGACAATCTGCTGGCACGCAAGAATGTCATCGAGCGGCTGCAGGAAAACCGTTCGATGATGGTGCACCTGTTCAACTACCTGGCCCGCACCGTGCCCGAGGGCATCCGCCTGACGTCTGTGCGCCAGACCGGTGAGGAGCTGACGATTCAGGGCACGACCCAGTCCGAGACGCGGGTTTCGGACTACATGCGCAACATCGAACGCGCCGAATGGATGCACGAACCGGAGCTTCGCATCATCGAGGCAAGGGACGATTCCGACGCGGGCGCCCAGCCCTTCCGCTTCGAACTGCGTGCCCGGGTAGCTTCACCCAAGGCGGTCGAGGACGAAGCCGCCGACGCACAGAGCGAGGAGATTTGACCGATGGATCTTTCCGAACTCAGGGATCTCGATTTCAACAATCTCGGCTCGGCGTCGACCGGTGTCAAGTTCATCCTGCTCGGTTTCCTGGCTGTGGTGATCCTGGTCGGTGGGTACTTCTACATCGTCAAGGAAAAGCGCGAAACGCTGGAACAGCGCGAGCGGGTTGAAAACGAGCTCAGGCAGGAATTCCGGACCAAGCAGCAGAAGGCGGCCAATCTGCCGGCCTACGAGCGGCAGCTTGCCGAGATGGAAGAGATGCTCGAGGTCATGCTGCGGCAGTTGCCGTCGAAGACCGAAATGCCGGAACTGCTGGTGGACATCTCGCAGACCGCACTCGGTGCCGGTATCGACAACGAGCTGTTCGAGCCGCGGGCCGAGGTCAAGCGGGACTTCTATGCCGAGCAGCCGATCAACGTACGTATGGTGGGGACCTACCACCAATTCGGCAATTTCGTCAGTTCGGTTGCTTCCCTGTCGCGCGTGGTGATTCTGACCATGCGCGATATTTCGCTGCAACCGGTGGAGGGGTCGCAGGGTCGCCTTCGGCTCGAAGGCGTGGTGACCACCTACCGCTACCTGGATGAGTCCGAGGGCGGTGCCGTATCGACGGGAGGAGCACAATGAGTCTGATCATGCGAATCCTGCCGCTGCTCCTGCCGGCACTGTTGCTGGTCGGTTGCGCCAAGGGAACGGACGACTTGCGTGATTGGGTCTCGGAGATCCGCCAGCGCGAGCCCGAGCCGATCGATCCGATTCCGCCGATCCGCACGCCGGAAATCGTGGCCTACGATGCCATGGATCTGCGCGATCCCTTCCAGGGCACGCGCGGGCGGACCGAAGAAGAGGAAGAAGTCGCCAGCGAGGAGGGGGGCGGCCTGCGGCCCGATCCCGATCGCCGCAAGGAGTATCTGGAGGGCTTCCCGCTGGATACCCTTTCGATGGTCGGCACGATCGAGCTCGAAGGGGTCGAGTACGCGTTGATCCAGGACAACGAGAACGTCGTCCACCGCGTGCGCGAAGGGAATTACATGGGGCAAAACCACGGACTGGTGACGGATGTTCTGTCCGACCAGGTTGAAGTGCGTGAACTTGTGCAGGATGGTCGTGGCGGCTGGACAGAGCGCCGGGTACGCGTGGCCATGGCTGAAGACTAAAACTGAATACCGGCAAGGAATTGAACATCATGATCAAGTCTTCATGGGCGATGAACGGGAGATGGGCAATGAACAGCAGTAGCAAAGCCCTCGCGCTTCTGAGCGGGCTGTTCTGGATGGTTTCCATGGCCCAGGCCACGGAGTTGACCGATATCCAGGTCGAGAGCGATTCCGGCGAGGTGCGATTCCTCCTCGATCTCGACGCGGAACCAGGCAATCCGTCCGTTTTCACCACCGAGCAGCCGCCACGCATCGTGCTGGAGCTGCCCGATACCGAAACGAGGGTGGACGCCACGCGTGTGCCGGTCGGGATCGGGCCCGCGCGCAGCTATACGGCGCTCAGTGCCGGCGGTCGCACACGGCTGGTCGTCGACATGGCTCGATCCGCGCCCTACGAGGTCCGGGTTTCCGGCAACCGGGTCACCCTGGCGGTCGAAACCGGCAGCGTCGGCACCACCGGTGCCCGCGCGGTTGCCGGCCGATCCGCCTCGACCGGGGGTGGCGCTGCCTTCGAGGTGGCCGGCATCGATTTCCGCCGCGGTTCCGACGGCGAAAGCCGGGTGCTGGTCGACGTCGACCGCTCCGGCGTCAATATTTCGGTCAGCGAACGCGCCGGCGGACTGCGCCTGGATCTGTTCAACACCCGCCTGCCCGCCAGTCAGAGCCAGCGGCTGGACGTGACCGACTTCGCCACACCGGTGCAGATGATCGTGCCCGAGCAACGCGGCGACAACGTGCGAATCAATCTCGAAATCGCCGGCGCATACGAGCACCTGGCCTACCAGTCGGGCGGGCAGGTCGTGCTCGAGGTCGGTCGGCCCGCGCAGGAAGCGCCCCAGGACCGCGAGCTGACCTTCTTCGAGGACCGAGCCTACGAGGGCAACCGCATCACGCTCAATTTCCAGGACATCCCGGTGCGCTCGGTACTGGCGCTGATCGCCGATGTGTCCGACCTCAACGTCGTGGTCTCCGATTCGGTATCGGGCAACCTCACGCTGCGCCTGACCAACGTCCCCTGGGACCAGGCGCTGGATATCGTGCTCGAGACCAAGAACCTCGACATGCGCAAGTCCGGCAACGTGATCTGGATCGCGCCGACCAACGAAATCGCCTCGCGCGAGCAGGCCATCCTGCAGGCCCGCGCCGACCGTCAGACGCTCGAGCCGCTGCGTACCGCCATCATGCCGCTGAGCTACGCCGATGCCGGCGAGATGGCCGCGCTGATCCAGTCGGCCTCGCAGGGCGGGGAGGAGGCCGAAACCGGGCTCCTGTCGGCCCGCGGCTCGGTCACGGTCGACCAGCGCACCAATACCCTGCTGGTCAGCGACACGACCGATCGCATCGACGAGATCCGTCAGCTGGTCGCCGATCTCGACCGGCCGGTTCGCCAGGTGCTGATCGAGTCGCGCATCGTCATTGCACGCAGCGACTTCAACCACCAGCTCGGCGTCCGCTTCGGCGTGACCGGCGCGCGCCAGGATTCCAGAGGCAACCTCTACACCCTGGCATCGAACAACCAGGGAACGGACCAGATGATCCGCGATGGCCTGGCCAATCGCCGCAGCGGTTCGGGATCGAGCACGCCGGTCGGGCTGCCTTCGCTCAATGACCGCCTCAACGTCAATCTGCCCGTCGCCAACCCGGCCGGCAGTCTCGGCTTCAGCGTGCTGGCGGCCGACGTGCTGCTCGACCTCGAGCTCAGCGCGCTCGAAAGCGAGGGCCGCGGCGAGATCATCTCCACGCCGCGCGTGATCACCGCCAACCAGGCCGAAGCCTACGTGCAGCAGGGTGTGGAAATCCCCTACGAATCGACCCAGGGCGGTTCGGTCGCCGGCGCCATCAACGTCGAGTTCAAGGAAGCCGTGCTCGAACTGCGCGCCACGCCGCTGATCACGCCGGACAACCGAATCCAGCTTCAGTTGCAGGTCAAGCAGGATACTGTCGGGGAGCTCTTCCCCAACGGTCGCGGCGGGTTCATCCCGTCGATCGATACGCGCGAGCTGTCGACCCGGATTCTGGTGGATAATGGCCAGACGGTCGTGCTCGGGGGTATCTTCCAGGAAGAGCGCAGTTATCAGGAGCAGAAGGTCCCCGTGCTCGGCGATGTACCGATCCTTGGCCATCTGTTCCGACAGCGCGGCACAGAGGATCTCAAGCGGGAACTGCTGATCTTCGTCACGCCGTCCATTCTTGACGAGCGCGTGGCAGCGGACTGACGCCTGCGAGGGAGTGATCCAGCCATGACAACCACATCAAAACACTCGGGATTTCGATTCATGAAGATATTCAGATACGGCATCATCGTGGCCGCCAGCGCAATCCTCGCGGCTTGCGGGGGAAGTTCGTCGGGCAGCTTCGACAACGGCGGTAGTGCCAACATGTCCATCACCGCCGAATCCAGTGAAGTCGCCACCAACAGCACCATCCAGGTCACGGTCCGCTTCCGGGCTGCCGATGGAACGGCCGTGTCCGACGGTACCGAAGTCACCCTGAACTCGAGCAACACCAATCGGGGTGCCGTCGCCGCCGTCGACGACCCGCAGGCTGCGGGTGCCTCGGCAACCGCCACGACCAGCGGCGGCGTGGCCAACTTCTGGTTCACCGCGCGCAACAATACCGGCACGGTGACGCTGACCGCCTCCGGCGCCAACCCGAGTGGTTCCGGTACGGTCAGCGCCTCGATTTCGATCAATGTGATCGAAGACCCCGACGCAGTAACCCGGCTCGAAGTCAGCGGCTCGCAGAGCATGCCGGCCAACTCCGAAGGCGTCGAGATCTTCCTGGGCTCGCCGTTCATCAACGAGCTCACGGTTCGCTACCGCAACGCGGACGGAACCGCCGGCAGCGTGACCGACGGCCAGGTCTCGGTCGCGGTCTCTCCGGTTACGCGCGGCGCATTTTCGACCCTGGATGATCCCGAAACCGATGACGTCAACGAGTTCTTCGTGCTGATGGGCAGCGCGCCGGTCAACATGACCGCCGGCGTTGCCACGGTCTTCGTCCACAGCTTCGACCAGCCCGGGCCGCTGACGGTCAGCGTGTCGGCCCAGGACGCCACCACCGGCGACACTTTCTCGCGCGATTTCGTCATCGACATCGAGGAAGGCGCGGCCGACTTCCTGCCGGCCAATATCGACTTCTCGGTGCCGACCAACCCGGTCTACATTCAGGGTTCGGGCGGCGCAACCAGCAAGAGCATTTCGCTGTTCGTCAGCGATTCCGGCGGCAACGCGGTCCCCAATCCAGAAGGCAGCGGCGCGAGCTACAACAACGTGACTCTGCACCTCGATGCCCCCGCCGGCAGCGGCGCGCGCCTGACCGGCACCGGAGCCAATGGCTCGGTCACGGGCAATTCGATCAACGTGCGCACGGTCAACGGCGTGGCCAACTTCTCGCTCAACGCCGGCACCATGACCGGCGACCACTACATCACCGCGACCGTGGACCGGGCCGACAACAACGTCGATAACGACCTGCTCGACCCGCTTTCGGCCGAGACCACTGTCGTAGTCGGCGACGGTCGCCTGTTCAGCCTCGAGCTGGTGAGCCCCGTGATCAACTCGCTGCTGGTCAATCGCACCGTGACCGGCATCGAGACCGACCTCGAGCCAGAGATCGATCCGGAAACCGGTGTGGTCATACCGCCCGATCCGGACGGCACCTACTCCCTGACCATCACCACCCAGGGCAGCGACCAGGCGGGTAACGCCGTCCTGCCGGGCACCACGGTCAACTTCGGCAAGATCGACGCCCCGCTCACGCAGACCCTGCCGCGCAGCTTCGTTTTCTCCGGCGGCGACGGCAACCCGCAGGAAGGCGGTCTCCTGTTTACGGTGTTTGATCCGGCGGAAGGTTTCCTGCCCAATCCGCCGGTTGACGAAGCGGTCGAGCCGGGCGATACGGTCGCCCTGTTCGGCAAGTCGGTGCCGGGCAACCGGGAACACGAGGCGGCCCGCACCGTGGCGACCATCATCGATGATTCCTCGGTGACCGTCACACGGGCGTTCAACCCGAACAACGGCGCCGGCCCGATCGTCAATGACGGCTTCGTCATTCCCTGGGTGATCGGTCGCTCGCAATTCGGGGTGGTCGACAGCCAGGCGAATCTGGGCGCGCAAGGCCGCGGTTCGGTCAAGCTGACCTACCCGATCAGCGCGCTCGGCCGCCCGCTCGTGCTCTGGGGCCAGGGCGATCGCGTCGAGCCCGACGTGACCAAGACGGTCGCCGACGTCAACGCCATGATCTTCCCGGGTGTTGCCCCGCTGCTGCTCAGTGCCAACCCGTCGTCCATTCAGGGCAACTCGACCACCTTCATCGAGCTGTGCCTGACCGACGCGCTCCGCGCGCCGATGAACGACGCGTTCGTTCGCGGCGACATCGTCGAGGGTCCGGCCAACGGCAGCATGGACGGCCAGCCGATGCCCGCCGTGACGGCCGAGCCGACCGGGTCGGCCGGTGCTGGCTGCACCATCACCG
>SR_TP_S13solDRAFT_1000885_pt1 | contig 10344 bp, 12 predicted proteins | sample SodReaTP_S13sol_FD_11159 | JGI IMG/M metagenome (IMG submission 11159) | reverse complement strand
CAGAGAGTGGTGAGCTGGATTAACGCGAGAGAGTTGCATCAGAGAATCCAACCAATGTTAGATTCTGGTGAGGCAGCGAAAAACAGAGAAATCCAACCAGAGGCTACATTTGACCTGACCAATAATCCAGGGTCAGAACGGTTGGATTCCAACCCTAGAATGCAAATAGCCCTTCTTTTTTTCCTGCATTTGCTCGCCCTCCGCTGCAATACCCTCGGCTTCCTCCCGCGCCATGCGCAGCTCATAGGGCTCTCTCTCGCTATCAGTCATCGTGATTCCTCCTTTAGCTGTCCGTTCCCATCTCAGCTTGGCACATCCAGTAGCCCATTTGCGGACCGTCCCATACTGGTTAGCCCCCGACCTACCTCTCCTCCTGCTCTCACCCACCACCGCATACCCAAGGGCCGCTTCGCGCCCTGCTCCCGTCAACGGCCGCCCTACATCGGCGTTGAGCCCCGGACTTCCCCGGGTATGAGAGAGGAGATGAATGATGATCAAGCTCGTACTTCTTGTGGTTGCGATTGGTGCGCTGTACCTGAGCGGTTCCCTGTTGGCGGTGGCCACGGCCACTGCGGGCCTGATGGGGTTGACCGGGTCGGTCATCCTCGGGTCCGGGCCGCTGGCCATGGTCGCTCATCAGCTTCTGGTGAGGGTCGTGGCATAGGCGGTTCGGGAGGGTGGTCAATGCTGCCCTCCCACTCCCACCACCTTATTCGCCCGGTGATCTCCGGACGGCATCCCAGTGTCGTGCGGAGATCACCGGGCACACAAGGGAGAACGCCATGCACATGATCGACACCCGAGAAGGCAAGCTGTACCTGGCGGACGGCACCGTCTGCCGACCGCCTGAACGCCTCCTGCGGGAGCCGTCGCCGGACCTGCTGGCAAAGGCCATCGAGCGATGGGCGCGCCGGTTCCGAGTAAGGCGTTCCTGCAATGCGCTGCATTTCAGAGTCTTATGGCGAACGAGCGAACGAAAGAGAGGGGAAGCAATGAGCACCATCTGGTTCTGGGCATCCATTGCCATCCTGGTACTGACCCTATTGGGGTCGCTGCCCGGGGTGCGTGAGCTGTTCCGGCCGCTCATGGACATGACTGCCCGCGCCATCGTCGAGACCGCGAAGTTTCTCGGCGGCTACCTGCTCTGGGTGGGGAAGACGATCCTCCATGCGCATATCGACCTCGTTCGTCATCTGATGCATCCCCGTCGCTATTTCGATCCCTCCGAAGAGATCGAACGGGACCGGTAATCGGTTTCAGGCCCAGCATTGCATGCTCCTGCTCCCCTGTTGTGCGGAATAAATGCAGAAAAGGACGTTTTGTGGGAAGGCATGCACCGGCTGCATGCTTGACATGAAAATTGTCGTCTACGATATTATATTAAGGTTTTGTGTTTCTCAGGAGGTGGCTCATGGACGTGGGTTGGCTTGTGGTGGGTGCGGTGGTGGTGTTGGTTGCCATGAAGGCGATCATCAACCTGGCCTACGCCATCGATGGGGAGCCGGATGGCAAGGGCGATGGGACTGTCCTCCATTCCGATGAGCTTTCGGAGCAGGACGAACTCCACTATTACAGGTGGACGGAGCAGGACGAACTCAACTATCGCCTTTCGGACGATGCGCGTCAGGCCGCCGAGGATTATTGGCGGGCCATCAATGATGACTACGACCAGGTTTATCATCACTACGACGATCATTACGGCACTTCGCCCTTCGACTGGTAGGCCGCGGACACCCGGTATCAGAACCGGGTGTCCCTCGCAGTGGGGGATCGCCGTACAAGGATGTCATCCGCGGTGCGGGTCTCCCCGGTGGAGAGATTCTGCACCTGCATGCCGCTCAAGCGTTCCCGGGCTTCAGGGGTGTCCAGATCGGAGGCGATGCGGGCCAGCGCATCGGTTTGCTCGTTGCGCAGGCCGCTTGCAAACCCGTCCATGGACTGCGTGCCGGCACCGAATGCGTCGGTCCATCCGGCATTGTCCCCGCCCAGCATGATCGTACCTCGGATTTCCCGGCCCTGGTCGTAGCCCAGGTGCTCCAGCTCGCCATCACCGGCGTTGCGGTAGAAGTCGTACCGGTCGCCGTCATGGGTCGCGTAGATCACTTCCCCATTCTCGGTCCAGCTCACTGGCCGATAGACTTGGCCCTGTAGCTCGAAGCCTTCCAATGCGTCGAAGTTGTTCTCCCTGATGGCGGCCTCGTTGAAGGTGTCGAGGCTTCGGAAGCGGGCACGCTCGAAGTCTTCCAGCGTTGGCCCCCCTTCGGCGGCTCCACGATGTTCGGCGCGCCCGGCATCCACCCGCTCACGCATCCCGGCAGCCTCGGCCTCGATGTCGGCTCCGCCGGTCATCACTCTGTCCTCCACCCCGTCGACTGCCCCCGAGACTGTGGCCCCGAACGCGGCGCCGCCAGAGGCCACCGCCATGCGGTTGTCGCCCATCTCGGCGGTGACATCCCGGCGGAACGCAACGAAGTCCGAGCGCAGGGTGTTCACCTGGTGGGGGTCCAGACCGGAGACCAGTGTGGAGTTCTGGGCGGCCGACAACGTCTCTTTGAGGCGCTCCTGGTAGCTCCGGACCTCGTTGTACTGCTGCTGGCGCGTGTTCAGCTCATTGAGGCGGTCGGTGCCGATGAAGGCCTGGAGGTCAGACTCCGAGCCGCCCCGGGTGTATCGGTCCGAGCCGCGCCAGCTCTCTCCGGACGTGTCGGCGTGTTCACTCCGCTCGTCATGGCCAGCCTGGCGGGAGTGGCCAAGGGTCTCAGATTCCCGTTGAGAGGCGATCTCGGCCTCGCTTTGCCTTCTGCCGTCTTGATAGCCGATGCCTCCGGAGATGAGGCCACGCAGGCCGCCCCCGCCGCTGCCGGCACCTCCACCGAGGCCGGCCTGAACGCTGACCTGGTTGAAGACCTCGTCGCGTTCCTCCCGGCTTAGACCCGCCTCCTCCATGTGCCGGTCGAGCGCCGCCAGGGCCGCTGCGGCCTGTTGCACCTCGCGGTTCTGCAGGCCCCGGTCCCAGTTGTACTCGCCACCCTGGACGTAGCCGTTGTCCCGCATGACCTGCTGGGTCTGGTTCAGGATGTGGCCCGCCTCCGCCTGGACGGCCGAGGTGTACTCCTGCTTCATCTCCCGGCTGAGCTGGGTCGCCTGCTCGGCCTGGTGGCTCAGGCCCTGGGTCATGGTGCTGGTCTGCTGTTGCAGACCATGCAGGGTCTCCTGGCCGGACATGTGGTGAACGGCTGTGCCCGTGCCTGCCCCGATGTGGTACTGACCACCCTCGAAGCCGCTCGTGTAGCGGTGCGAGGTCTGATGGGCGTTCATGGCGGTGTTGTTCATGCGCACCTCGCCCAGCGAGGCACTGCCGGAGGCCGTCGCACCGGCCGCCTGCGCGGCATACCCGGCGCCGGAAGCCCGGTCGAGCACCGAAGTGAAAGCCATGCCTGTGGCCGAGACAAGCCCCCACATGACCGCCGGCACGAGTGTGGCCATGAACCCGGCCGCCAGCACCATGTTGTCCGCCATCTCGCTCACGGTGCCGATGGAACTCATGGACAGTCCGGCCGTGAGATAGCCCTGGGTCTGGTCCTGCAGATAGAGGCTCATGATGTAGTTAACGATGGCAAGCCCTGGCCACCAGAGCACGAGCCAGACCATCACCCGCGCGTAGGCACCCCCCATCTTCAGCCCGAGCCCGGGGGCGACCAGCGCGGCCATGATGATGGGGGCCACGCCGATGACGAATGCCTGGAGGATGGCGAAGAAGTACCCGGCCATGTCGCGGAAGAGCACGGCCGTGGTGTGCCAGCCGGTTTTCTGCGCCCGGCGTGCCTGTTCGATGTTGAGCGCGGAGATCAGCTCGTTCGAGCCGGTCGCCATGGCGGCATACTCATAGGTGCCCCGGTACGCCTCGATCATCGCGCTTTGGGTAGCGAGGGCCGTCGCGTCCTGCGTGACACTGCCGCCCGATGCCCACCGGAAGGCGTCCTCCATGGCCCCCTCGGTCAGGCTGGTGTCGCCCACGGCCTGCTGGAACCAGAACGGGGAGGCGCCCGCCACTCCACGGGTCAGTTGCGGCGCATAGACCTGAAGCTGGTTGTCGATGATGGCGTAGGCCTCGTCACAGGGAAGAATCTCCCCGCTGCCGCCGTCCGGCCCGTAGACTGCGGTGAAGCGCGAGGGGCTTTGGCTCGCCATCAGGGACCAGACATCCTCTGACGCCACCAGGTCCACGGCCGAGGTGCGGCCGGCGAAGACATCGGGCAGCACGCAATCGTAGATGTAGGTCTGGATGCTTCCACGCAGCCACGGCACGGACAGGCGGATGTTCCCCAGGTCGTTCAGCACCCCGGCGGTCATGCCGAACGGTGCGCCCTCGGACAGGCGCAGCCGGTTGAAGTCCGGCCGTGTGAAGTGGGTTTCAATGGCGCGGGTGGCCCACATACCCACCTCGGAGATCACGACGGCCGGGAGGCCGATGGCGGCGGGCACGTCCTGCACCTGCTGGCCGAATTGAGGCGCGCCGCCCGCGTCCCAGACCATGTCTTCGACGTAGATGTCCACCTTGAGCGTGAACAGCAGGTAGATCGCCAGCATCAGCCCGCCGAGGTACATCATCAGCCGTTCCGGGCGCCGCCCGAGCAGTCCCATCCAGCCGATGATCAGAAAGCCGGCCATGGCGATGACCATGACCAGGGTCCGGAACGCGGGCATGTCGGCCATGCGCTTGATGGCCTCGAGAATCTGGGCCATCACATAGCCGTTGCCGTAGCCGTAGAAGGTCCAGGTGTCGGCTCCACCTCCCGGCCCCAGGGTTTCGGCGGCGGCCGGGCCGGCTGCGAGGGCACCGGCGGTGATCACAGCCGCGACGGCCGTTCCTCGAATCCATCGCCTATCCATCAGGGTGCCTCCCGAACCAGATCACGGGCGAACTCGGCTCCAGAAAGCCCCATGGCGTGCAGGTTGCGCAGTGTCGCCCGGTTGATCTGGTTGACCTGGTTCATGATGTTCTCCTGGGTCTCGGCCAGGACGTTGATCTGGCGGGCCACGGCTTCCACCGCAGTTCGCATGTCCTTCTGCGCGGCGTACATCTCCTGCAGCAGCGTCCGCGGCAGCGGCCCTCCGCTTGCCCGTTGCGTGGCCGTCTGCATGGCATGTTGGAGGTATTCGATGGCGATCATGTAGGAGAGGACGACCGAATGGCCGGTGACCAGGTCTTGGGCAACGTACCGGTGGGTGGCGGCCACGTTGATTGCCTGGTAGAGCGGGAAGGGTGCTGCGGCGATCAGGCCCTTCTGGGTGTCGCTCAACGGTTCGTCATTGGCGACGCGACCCACCGCATCCGCCAGCTCCCGGGAGACCAGGCCGAGAAAGCCGTAGTGTCCGAGGTTCGCGTGCGAGGCTGGAATCTTGCGCGGGTCCCAGCATTCCTCCAGGTCATCGTCGGGACACTGGTAGAGGCGCAGCTTACCCCGGTCGCCATCGCCGCCCCGGTCGCCATCGCCGCCCCGGTCGCCATCGCCGAGCACACGGTCCTTGCAGAAGCTCTGCACCTGCAGGGTGACGTGCGCGGCCAGAGGGTCGTCGCCATCCTCGGTGCTGACGCCATTGCCACAGAGGAAGAGGTTAAGGAGAACCCGGGGGTCCTTGATCAATCGCGGCCGGTTGTCCGGCGTCCGGTCCCCTGAATCTTCGTCCTCCCGGTTGGAGATGGTCGTTCCGATCCAGGACATCAGTATTTCGGCAAAGACACGCAGCTCGGTGTCGGCCTCGCTGGAGTCGCTGGGGGCGATGCCGATCGCTTGCAAGCCCTTCCAGGTGCGGTTGCCGTGAATGTCGGCCGCGGCCATGCGGTCGCCATCGGAGGCGTCTGCCAGCTGCTCGGCCATCTCGCGGCCGCTCTCCTGCGGCCCCGCACAGGTCTGCTGCTGGGCCGCCAGCCAGTCCGACTCAACCCCGCCGAACATGTTGACCGAGCCGCACCACAGATTGCGGGCCTCCTCGCGGTAGTCCGGGAACCCGTCTACCAGGGCCTCACTGGCACGGCAGGTGTCCATGGCCAGCTTGCTGGCCTCCTGGGCCATGCGCTGGGCGAACTCCAGCACGTCCCCGCACATGGGGCATAGCTGCTTGAGCGCAAGCTGGAAGGCCATGGCGGCCACGCCCTGGGCGATCTGTTCGAGCATCTGCTGGATTTGCTCGGAGTCGATATAGGAGAAGCCGCCGAAATGGGCATCCACTCCATGACAGCCGATCTCCAGTCGCGGTGGATCGACCCGGACGAGGCTGTAGCGGTTGTGCTGAAAGCGCATCGTCATTCCGCCGGCCGTATAGCCGTGGCGGGTTGCCGTGCGGAAGCGGCCCTCATCGTAGGTGGTGAATCCACCGCCGGCGCTGGTCAGGCGCTCCAGCGCCGAGTCCAGGGCATGGGCCGGCTGTGCCGCGCCCAATGCGCCGGCCACCAGCAACGCGGTAGCCCCGGCATGGACAATCCGGCGCAGTGGGGCATGGAATCGGCGCAGACAGTCGTAACGGCTCATGGGGTCGTATCCTCAATGGCGCCCAGGCCGCCCCGGGCGCGGTCCAACAGGTCAGGTACGTCGAAATCCACGGGTGGTGCACTGCCATCGGAAGCGGCCTGCAAGCCGCGCTCGGCAGCTCGTTGCACACCACCGAAAAACAGGTCGATGCGAGCGATGATGCGCGTCGCCGCCTCGACGCCGCTGGATACACGGAACCAGAGGTCGTCGGCCGGCAGATGAATCCACAGATCGGGCACCGCCTCGATCCCCAGATGGCGCGCACCCTCCAGCACGGCGTCTCCCGAGCGACAGAACTGGTCGAAGCCCTCCATGCAGTGCGCATCGAGGCTTGCGTTCCACACGGTCAGTCCCGTGCGTTTCTCCAGCTCGCGAATCGCCGGGAGCATGTCGTGGCAATAGGGGCACTCCGAGCGCGTAAACCAGACCAGGAATCCGCCCTGACGGTTGATCTCATCCATGATCTCGGCGCGTTGGTCATTCCGCGCCCGGGTGGCTGCCCTCAAACCAAAGGCGCTCACCGGGCTGTGAGCAAAGGGGTTCAGCTCCTGGTCCTGGAGCATGTTCCACTCCCACATCCGGCTCATGACCACCGCCTGGCTGACGGCCCAACGCATGTATCGCTGGAAACCCTCGACCCGCTCCGGGTCATTCGGGTGCATGACCGCCTGCTCGAGCAGCGCATCCCGTTGCATGGCCTGAAAGGCGAAGTCCCCATCGGGATCGACGAAACCGCAGCCCGGCTCCCACGAGTCGGCGTCAACGCAGAGCGCTTCCGCCGGTTCCTCGGCCTTGCCAAGCTCCGGAATGGGAATGGGGGCCGGCTCCTCGGGTGTCTCGTCCTCGTCCGGTTCCTCCAGTTGTTGGATGAAACCCCAGAACCAGCCGCACTCCGCAGAGGCCAACCCTTCCTGACAGGGGGCGGAGGTGTCCGACGCCTGGGCGGCACCGACAAGGCCAACCAGGGCCATGACGAGCCCCATGAGCACTGCCATGGTTCTCATGTGGCGATCCCCCAGATGCTCTGGCTGGCGGTGATGGCGAGCGCGGCAAGTATCCAGACGGCGAGCACCAGGCGGGTCTCGCCCTGCCCGGTCCGCCATAGACGAAGCGAAACCCGTCGGCTCGGCCGAAGGACCGGCACCCCCATCGGTGTCCCGAGGTCTCCCAGCCAGTGGGTGAGTGCGCCGGCGGCGAAGCCCATCAGGGCTGCCCCGGCGAAGGGGTCCGTCCGGACCAGGGCGAAGCCCGCAAGCAGCGCCAATCCCCAGGGCCACGGCAGGTGGGTGATCGTGCGATGGGGGATGAGCGTCCGGCCGCCGACCCTGCCCTCCAGCCAGTCAGGGGCGGTGGAGCCGGGCAGCGCGGCCGCGCAAAAGGCCATGGTCGCCGGGCCGCCCAGGGTCATGGCGACCCAGGGGGCGGCGCCGGCGGCTACACCCATGCCCATCAGTCTGTGGCCGCGCCCGGTCAATGCAGCGCCCCCTTGTCGAGCACCGGTCGGTGCCCCCGGCGAGCGGCCAGGTCGGCCAGGCCTTCGATCAGTGCATCCAGCAACTCCGGGCGGGCGTCTTTGTGAATGCGTACCACCAGCCGGTCATCCACCCGGGTGCAAGTCATGACCAGTGCGGGACCGCTGTGGGTCGGGGTGTCATCGGGAGTCTGTTTCATGGGGCATCTCTGACGGTGACTGTCGTCGTTGTCCGGAATCGGGCATGAAAAAGCCCCCACGGCGGTGGGGGCGTGAATGGTCAGTGGATGTCCTCGATAGCACCGACATCCTGGTGCTCGTCGAGCTCCATGTAGCGCGCCTCAACGGCATCCAGAACCCGGCTCAGGGCCGTCTCGTCCTGAATGTTGTTGCGCGCCCACTCGTCGGCCTTGACCAGGCCTTCCTTGTCCGCCTTGGCGACCCGGGCGAGGATGTGCTCCACGCTCTGGCCACCCGTGTTGGCGGTGGATTTGCCGTTTCCTGCGGATGCCCCCTTGCTGCCGTTCGCCTTTCGGCGACTGTTCGGCTTGCGTCCGCCCTGGGCTTTCGCCGGAGGCGCGGCGGTGGCAGCATTGCCGTCGTCGTCCTCGGGGGCCAGCCCCAGCAGGGTCATCAGGCCGTAGCGTCGGCCGTAGGTCAGCGCCGAACCGTAGCCCTGCGCGTCGGCCTTGCTCACCGGCACCTCAATGGTCCCGGCGATCCACTCCCCGGACTTGTGCAGCAGCGTGGTGGAAACACGCAGTCCCAGTTCAGTCGCTTCGCCGTCCTGGATCAGCGCAATGCCCTGCTTGGCGAGGGCAGGCACGACGGTCGTGGTGACCGACTCCAGGGTCGCGTAGTCAGATCGGAAGTGCGGGTTCTTTGCATCCTTCCGGACGCCACCGCCGATCTCGGCCTGTGCAGTCGCCAGGCCCGAGGTGATCTCGGAAATGCTTTCGCTCATGCGCATGATCAGACTCCTCTCTCGAATGCCCGCGATGGTGCGGGGGTTCGACGCGGTATAGGGCGGGGAATGACGGGGGGGGTGAAGTGACGCCGCAGGGCGCGGCGTCATGAATGGTGGTTTTCAGCAGGCGGCCATTCGCCTGCCTGAATAAGCGCGGGGCCTGGGCTCCGGGCCTTCTCAATCTTCCCGGGTGGAGATGCGGCCGACGACGTTCCCGTTGGCGTCCAGAAGCGGCCAGGCGGAATCGGGGGCTGGCAGGCAGCCTCTCCGGCCAACCGTCTCCGCGGCCTCTCCGAGGATTCGGGCGGCCTCGAACGCGGGCCCATAGTCCTCGAAGGCCGCATTACCCGTATCGATCTCGATCAGTATCTTCATGGCTCTACTCCTCTCTGATGCCCGCGGACTGCGGGGTTCGGGCAGGTGTAGGGCCGTTCCTGACCGGGCATACCGGGTGGGTTAACCAATGAAAAACATGGTCGGGTATAGTTTTATTTTGTTATAAGGCTGATCGATGGGTGGAGTGGATGAGCCGGGCAAAGAACCAACGAACACGGAGGGAGGCAGACATCAAGGACCCGCTGGCGGGCATCAGGCGCGCACTGAACGGGAGGGCGGAGCCCGGCGGACTGCCGGCACTGTTCGAATGGGCGCAACAAAGGCAGCGGGGGCGCTGACATGGCTGCCGTGCGATGGAAGCATCTGCCTGGCCGGGGCTCGGGCCGAATGCGGGACTCCGACGCACGGCGCTTGCGGCGGGCGACTGAGGCGGTTGGTTCCGCTTTCCCATCGGCCTCCCTGGACGGGAACGTGCTGACCCTGCGCTTCGAGGGCGCGCGGCTTGCGACCCTGAACACACTACTGGGCGCTGGCCACTGGCCACAGAGGGCCTATGCGAAGGCGTGGCATCAGGCTGTCGCCCTGGCGGTCTACCGTTTGCGGGTCAGGCCTCGTTTCGAGCGCGCACGCATCCTGGTGGTGCGATACACCCCTTCCCATCCGGCCGACCCGGATAACCTGGTGGCCAAGGCACTGGTGGATGGTATCCGCAAGGCGGGCGTGCTGCCCGACGACACACCGGAGGTTGTCCAGGAGGTGGCCGTTCGACAGGCGCAGGGCGACCCAGCGGTCATGGCGCGAGTCACGGGAACATCTTCGGATCATTAGCGGGTTTCCCGTTGCCCCTCCTCCCAGTAGGGTGTTAGCTGGGCGGAATGTCTTGGCGGGGGTTTACCAGAACGCGCCGTAAAGCCCCGCCGTTCAGGGCGGGGATATAAGGCGCCTATTCAGGGGTTCGCTGCTGTTCGATGTACTGACGCACGATGGAAATCGGTGCGCCACCACAAGAGGCCGAGAAATAGGACGGCGACCAAAGC
>SR_TP_S13solDRAFT_1000884_pt1 | contig 10352 bp, 8 predicted proteins | sample SodReaTP_S13sol_FD_11159 | JGI IMG/M metagenome (IMG submission 11159) | reverse complement strand
GCAGCGGATTGACCGTCGAGGCCGTTTCCTCCATGCTGCTGATCATGGAGCTCCGCGGTCAGGTGGTCTCCCTCTCCGGCGGGCGTTATGTCCGCCACCAGCCGGAACCCTGGAAATGAAAGAAAACGTATTAGACGTGCTGATGTACCTGTTTGAGAACTATATTGACGAGGACACCGAGATCGAGCCTGACCGGATTCAACTCCAGGACAAGCTGTTGGAGGCCGGATTCCCGGGTGCAGAGATCGACCGGGCCTTTGAGTGGCTTGAGAACTTGGCCAATCAGGAGGACAACCCTCTCAAGCAGCCGCTCAGCGACAGCGCATTGCGCGTCTATACCGAGCGCGAGACCGATCGCCTCGACGCCCGCTCGCGGGGATTTCTGCTGTTTCTGGAGCAGAACGGCGTCCTGGACGCCGCCACCCGGGAGCTGGTGATCGACCGCATCATGGACCTGGATGCCGAGGATATCAGCCTCGATCAGCTCAAGTGGGTCACCCTCATGGTGCTGTTCAACCGCCCCGACCAGGAAGCCGCCTACACCTGGCTGGAGAGCATGATGTTTGATTCATCCCCGGAATACCTGCATTGATCACCGCCGCCAAACGCCCACGGAGCACGGACACCAGGCCATGACAAAAAACCTGGTCATCGTCGAATCCCCCGCCAAGGCCAAGACCATCAAGAAATACCTCGGAGCCGATTTCGAGGTGATGGCTTCCTACGGCCATGTGCGCGACCTGGTGCCCAAAGAGGGCGCGGTCGACCCGGAACACGGCTTCCGCATGAACTACCAGGTCATCGAGCGCAACGAGCGCCACGTGGAGAGCATCGTCAAGGCCCTGCGCAAGGCAGACCGCCTGCTGCTGGCCACTGACCCTGATCGCGAGGGGGAGGCCATCTCCTGGCATCTCTACGAACTGCTCAAGGAGCGCGACCTGATCGGTGACAAGGACGTGCAACGGGTGGTGTTCCACGAGATCACCCAGCGGGCGGTCAAGGAAGCCATCGAACATCCCCGGGGCCTGTCCTACGACCTGATCAATGCCCAGCAGGCGCGCCGCGCCCTGGACTACCTGGTGGGTTTCAATCTCTCGCCACTGCTGTGGAAGAAGATCAAACGGGGCCTGTCCGCCGGACGGGTGCAGAGCCCGGCCCTGCGCATGATCGTGGAGCGCGAGGAAGAGATCGAGCGCTTTGTCACCCGCGAGTACTGGACCCTGGAAGCAGACCTGGACAAGCAGGGTCAGGCCTTCAACGCCAAACTGCACACCCTGGACGGCAACAAGCTGGACCAGTTCGACATTTCTGATGAGGCCGGCGCCACCGCCGCCCGCAACACCCTGCTCAGCGCCGCCGACGGCAAGCTGCGGGTGGCCCGGGTCGAAAAGAAACAGCGCAAGCGCAATCCGGCGCCGCCCTTCACCACCTCCACCCTGCAGCAGGAAGCCGTGCGCAAGCTGGGCTTTTCCGCCAGCCGCGCCATGCGCGTGGCCCAGCAGCTCTATGAAGGTATCGACCTGGGCTCCGGCCCCATCGGTCTGATCACCTACATGCGTACCGACTCGGTGACCCTGGCCGGCGAGGCCCTGGCCGAGATCCGCGGCCTGATCGAACAGCGCTACGGCCGCAACGCACTGCCGGAGCACCCACGCCAGTACAAGACCAAGGCCAAGAACGCCCAGGAGGCCCACGAGGCCGTGCGCCCCACCTCCGTGAGGCGCATCCCGGACGAGGTCAAGCGCCACCTGACCACCGACCAGTTCAAGCTCTACGACCTGATCTGGAAACGTACGGTGGCCTGTCAGATGCAGCACGCCACCCTGGACACCGTGTCCGCAGACCTGGCCGCCGGCACGGACCGGCACCTGTTCCGCGCCTCCGGCTCCTCGGTACGCGACCCCGGCTTCATGGCCGTCTACCAGGAAGGCAAGGACGACTCCAAGGACGAGAGCGACGAGCGCATCCTGCCGCCCCTGGAAGAGGGCGACATGATCAAGCTGCAGGAACTGCGCGCCGAACAGCACTTCACCGAGCCGCCGCCCCGCTACACGGAAGCCAGCCTGGTGAAGACCCTGGAGGAATACGGCATCGGCCGCCCCTCCACCTATGCCAGCATCATCTCCACCCTGCAGCAGCGGGAGTACGTGGAGATGGACAGCCGGCGCTTCACCCCCACGGACATCGGGCGCATCGTCAATACCTTCCTCACCCAGCATTTCAGCCGCTACGTGGACTACGACTTCACCGCCCGTCTGGAAGACGAGCTGGACGAGATCTCCCGGGGCGAGAAGGAATGGGTGCCGGTGATGGAGGGCTTCTGGACCGCCTTCCGGGACCAGGTCCAGGAGAAGGAGGCCACCGTCACCCGCGCCGAAGCCGTGCAGTCCCGCGAGCTGGGCATGGACCCCAAGAGCGGCCGTCCGGTGAGTGTGCGTATGGGCCGCTACGGACCCGTGGTGCAGATCGGCACCAAGGACGACGAGGAAAAGCCCCGCTTCGCCGGACTGCCGCCGGGCAGGAAGATGGATGCCGTCACCCTGGATGAGGCCCTGGAGCTGTTCAAGCTGCCGAGGGAGCTGGGCGAGACTCCGGAGGGCGAGCCGGTCCTGGTGAACATCGGCCGATTCGGTCCCTACGTGAAATTCGGCAGTCGCTACGCCTCCCTCAAACCCGAGGACGACCCCTTCAGCATCGAGCTGCCCCGGGCACTGGAACTGGTGGCCGAGAAAAAGGAAGCGGATGCTAACAAGTACATCCAGGTCTTCGAGGAGGCCGGCGTGCAGGTGGTCAACGGGCGCTACGGCCCCTACATCACCGACGGCAACAAGAATGCCCGCATTCCCAAGGATCAGGACCCCAAGGCCCTGACCCTGGAGCAATGCCAGGCCCTGCTGGCCGCTGCGCCCGAGCGCAAGGGTCGGCGTGGCACCAAAAAGGCCGCCCCCAAGAAAAAGGCTGCGGTGAAGAAGGCCGCGCCAAAGAAGGCGGCCCCGAAGAAAAAGGCCGCCACCGCCAAGAAGAAGGCTGCACCGAAAAAGAAGGCGGCTGGCAAAAAGTCCGCGGCCAAGAAGAGCGCCAGCACCGGCGTGACCGGCACCGGCATCTCCCGCTGAACCGGGCAGGCCTGAGCCATGCCCCATCACCCCGTCTCGCGCCTGATCCAGGACACCCGTCACGCCGCCGCGCTCATCCGTTGCGGCGGCGTGGTGGCCTACGCCACCGAGGCGGTATTCGGCCTGGGCTGCGACCCGACCAACGCCTCGGCGGTTAAGCGCCTGCTGGATATCAAGCAGCGTGACCCCGCCAAGGGGCTGATCCTCATCGCCGCGGATTTCACCCAGCTCGCCCCGTATCTCAAACCCCTGGAAGGGACACTCGCCGCCCGGGCCCACCAGTCCTGGCCGGGTCCCGTGACCTGGCTGTGGCCCGCCAACCCGGACACCCCCGACTGGCTCACGGGCGACCATGACACCCTGGCCGTGCGGGTCACCGACCATCCCCAGGCCGCTGCCCTGTGCCGACTGGCAGGCCCCCTGGTATCCACCAGCGCCAACCTCTCCGGCCAGGAACCCGCCCGCACCGCGGAAGTCGTTGCCCAGCAAATGGACCACCTGCTGGACGGCATCCTGGCGGGCACCGTCGGCACTCGGGACCGGCCCAGCGAGATCCGTGACGTGCTCAGCGGCGAGGTGCTGAGGGCGTAGTCCGTTGTCAGGCGCGTGAACCCGGCGCTTCCTGGCTCAAGGGGTTTCAACAACGGACAAACAGCAGACAATCACGGCCAAGCCCGATACCCTTACACCCCTCAATTCACGCCACTGCAGCCAAGCCCATGACCGACCTCGCCCGTATCGAACCCGTTATCGACTACCTCAATGGCCTGCAGGACCGCATCTGCGCGGGCATGGCCAGTGCCGACGGGCAGGGCCGATTCATGGAAGACAGCTGGACCCGGGAGGAAGGCGGTGGCGGTCGCAGCCGGGTGCTCACCGACGGCGGCGTGTTCGAACAGGCAGGGATCAACTTCTCCCACGTGACCGGCGCGAGCCTGCCCCCCTCGGCCACCGCCCACCGCCCGGAGCTGGCGGGGCGACGCTTCCAGGCCACCGGGGTCTCCCTGGTCATCCACCCCCGCAACCCCCATGTGCCCACCTCCCATGCCAACGTGCGTTTTTTTATCGCCGAGAAGGAAGGGGCCGAACCCATCTGGTGGTTCGGTGGTGGTTTCGACCTGACCCCCTACTACGGTCAGGACGAGGACTGCGTTCACTGGCACCGAGTGGCCCGTGATGCCTGCGAACCCTTCGGCGAAGACGTCTACCCCCGCTACAAGCAATGGTGCGACGAGTATTTCTTCCTCAAGCACCGCAACGAACCCCGGGGCATCGGTGGGCTGTTCTTCGATGATCTCAACGAATGGGGATTCGAGAAAAGCTTCGCCTTCATGCAAAGCGTCGGCGACCACTATCTGGACGCCTACCTGCCCATCGTGGAGCGACGCAAGGACACCCCTTACGGGGATCAGGAAAGGGATTTTCAGCTCTACCGGCGGGGGCGTTACGTGGAGTTCAACCTGGTCTACGACCGGGGCACCCTGTTCGGGCTGCAGTCGGGCGGACGCACGGAATCCATCCTCATGTCTCTGCCGCCCCTGGTGCGCTGGCGCTACAACTGGCAGCCCCAGGCGGGCACGCCGGAGGCCCGGCTGTATGAACACTTTTTGAAACCCAGGGACTGGGCGAAGGGATGAGCTGCTCAGGGCCCGGGCAAGGCCGCCGGGCTCAGTGAAGCAAATCCGGGGAGCGCTCCGCCGCCACGGGCAGGAGATGCACCACGCCCCGGCCCGGCATCTGCGGCAGGCCTGCTGGCCGGCCCAGATGAAAGCCCTGGGCATAGTCCACACCCATGGTCCTGAGACAATTCAGGATCTCCTCGCTCTCCACGTACTCCGCCACGCTCTTCAGGCCCATGGCATGGACGATGTCGTTCATGGCCGAGACCATGGCCCGATCCGTGTCGTCCAGGTGCAGTTCGCGTACGAACTGGCCATCGAATTTGACGATGTCCACGGGCAGTTGCTTGAGGTGTGACAGGGAACAGAAGCCGGTACCGAAATCGTCCAGGGCAAAACGCACCCCGTGGATCCGCAGGGCATCGATGAAGGAGCGGGCTGCGCTGAGATTGAGGATGGCACAGGTCTCGGTGATCTCGAACACCAGGCAGGTGAGGTCCAGCCCGCTGTCCAGCACCTGGTCCCGGATACGCTCCAGCGTGGGCATGTCGCTCAGGGTGCGTCCGGACAGATTCAGATTGAACACCGCCTCCCGGCCAGCCCCATGGAGCTGGCGCAGGGCCTCCAGGGCACGGCCCAGGGCCCAGGCGTCGATCTCCGGCATGAGCCCGAAACGCTCGGCCACGGGAATGAAATCCCCGGGCAGGGTAAGCCCCTCGGCACCGCTGTCCAGGCGCAACAGTACCTCGTACTGTTCCCGGGCAGGGCCCTCGGAGCGCAAGGGCACGATGGGCTGGAAATACAGCAGGAAGCGGTCATGCTCCAGGGCATCGCGCAGACGCTCTGCACAGGCCAGATCCCGGCCCATGTAGGCCCGGTCATCACGGCTGGGATCGAAGACATGGAACTGGTTGCGCCCCGCCTGCTTGGCGGCATGGCAGGCAATGTCCGCGCTGGCCAGCACATCGGCGCCGGTCTCCTCATCGCGCCCCAGCCAGGCGGCGCCGATGCTCAGGTTCAGACGGTATGTGCGTCCCCCCACCCGAAAGACGCTCTCGTGCAGTAGCCGGCGCAGACCGTCACTGAGGCGTTCCAACCCGGACGCATCGGTTTGGGAGAGGATCACCGCAAATTCATCGCCCCCGAGACGGGCCAGTACCGGCCCCTCGCCCAGGTGGGCGCGCAGGCGCCGAGAGACCTCCACCAGCAGGGAATCACCCACCGGGTGGCCGGCGGTGTCATTGATGTACTTGAAGCGATCCAGGTCAAGCAACAGCAGGACACTGCGGTGTCCGGTGCTGCGGCAGCGGGCCTGCTCCGCCTCCAGGGCGCGTTCCAGGTAGCGGCGATTGTGCAGCCCCGTCAGTTCGTCATGCTCGGCCTGCCAGTGCAGCTGGGCCTCCATGGCCTTGCGCTCGGAGATGTCCTGAAAGGCCACCACGGATCCCGATTCGCCGTAGGTGGCGGACAGGGGCTGAATGCTGCCGGCCACGGGCACCAGGCGTCCGGAACGATGTCGAAATATCGCCTCCCAGCCCCCCAGGACCTCCCCGGAGGCATAGGCCTGGCTCAGGTCACAGCGCTCCGGCGGCACCGGATGACCCTCGCGATTGATGCCGTGGAACAGCACATGGGCCGACTGGCCCAGCACCTCGAGCTTGTCGCGGATGCCCAGGATCTTGCAGGCGGCCGGATTGATGAAGGTGATGCGCCCCAGGGGGTCGACGCCGTAGATACCATCGCCGGCAGACTGCAGGATGGCGGACTCGCGCAGATGCCCGGATTGCACCGCCTTGTGGGCCAGTATGGAACGCCACAGGGCGCCGATGCGGGCCAGAAAGAGATTCTCCGACTCATTCTTGAACAGGCACTCTACGGCGCCCGCATCCAGACAACTGCGAATCACCTGATCGTTGTATACGCCGGTGAGCACCGCCAGCTCCACATGGGCCGTACGCGGGTCCGCCTTGAGTCGGGCGCACAGCCGGTCGCCGGTCTCCTCGGGCATGAAATAGTCGATCACAGCCAGGTCGAAGCGTTCGCGGCAGGCGGCCTCGTAGGCACTGGCCGGGTCGGCGCAGGCCTCCACCCGGTAGCCCTCCCGGGCCAGCAGGCGCTGGTAGAAAAAACGCACGCTGGGAGAATCGTCCACCAGCAACACCTTCATGCCCCGATCCGGGACATCGCTGTTCACCTCCCCCGGTTGCATGAGCATGGCCAGGGTGCCGGCAGCCTCGCCATGATCGTCCCAGGGCACCAGGGCAGACATCCGCCGCCCCTGGGCCCAGACCACCAGGTCTTCACTCATCTCGGAGACCACCAGGAGCACGGCCAGGTGCGCGTACTCCGGGGTGCCCAGGCGTTCCAGAAGCTGATGGATGTCCGCGCCGGGCACGGCGGGCCAGCCCAGCAGCACACCCGCCACCCCCTGCAGACAACCGGGATCTTCCAGGCACAGCAGGGCGTCCTGGGCGCTTTCGCAGCCAGCCGGTTCCAGGTCGTGACGCTCAAGGCCACGGCTCAGGATGTAACGAAGCGTGGAAGACTCCTCTACCACGAGGATGCGATGAACCATCGCCCCTCCCCCTATCTAGTTATATTTTCGTCGTGCCACACTTGGGATACACCATCTCGTCACGCCACGCCAGAAAATCCTTGAAATGACCTGACGAACGGTCGTTTCTGACCTGATTTCGCAGTAAAAAGTATTACCTGGCAAGCCGCAAAGCCCCCGGACATGCACCGTGCTGCGGCTTTCCGCTATCCTGTGCGGATTCATGCGGGGCATCCCCCCCGAATCGCCACATCCGGAGCCTTTCATGCATCCCTACACCGGCTACTTCCCCCTGTCCCGTCCCCGCCGCATGCGCCGGGACGACTTCTCCCGGCGCCTGATGCGCGAGCATGAGCTCGGCAGCGGCGACCTGATCCAGCCCGTGTTCGTGGTGGAAGGCCAGGGCCGGCGCGAACCGGTGCCCTCCATGCCCGGAGTCGAGCGCCTGTCCATCGATCTGCTGCTCCGCGAGGCCGAGGCCTGCGCCAAGCTCGGCGTGCCCGCCATGGCCCTGTTCCCGGTCACACCCGCCGAGGCCAAGAGCCTGGATGCCGCCGAGGCCTATAACCCGCAAGGGCTGGCACAGCGGGCGGTACGGGCCCTCAAGGAGGCGGTGCCGGAGCTGGGGATCATCACCGACGTGGCACTGGACCCCTTCACCACCCATGGCCAGGACGGGCTGATCGATGACAGCGGCTACGTCATGAACGATGAAACCGTGGAGGTGCTGATCCAGCAGGCCCTGTCCCACGCCGAGGCCGGCGCCGACGTGGTTGCCCCCTCGGACATGATGGACGGGCGCATCGGCGCCGTGCGCGAGGCCCTGGAAGAGGCCGGGCACATCCACACCCGCATCCTGGCCTATTCCGCCAAGTACGCCTCCAGCTTCTACGGCCCGTTCCGGGACGCGGTGGGTTCGGCGGGCAACCTGGGCGGCGGCAACAAGTACACCTACCAGATGGACCCGGCCAACAGCGACGAGGCCCTGCGGGAGGTGGCCCTGGACCTGGAGGAGGGCGCCGACATGGTGATGATCAAGCCCGGCCTGCCCTACCTGGACATCGTGCGCCGGGTGAAGGAGTCCTTCGGCGCACCCACCTTTGTCTATCAGGTGAGCGGTGAATACGCCATGCTCAAGGCCGCGGGCCAGAATGGCTGGCTGGACGAGAAGGCCTGTGTCCTGGAGGCACTCACCTCCATGAAGCGGGCCGGTGCCGACGGCATCCTCACCTACTATGCCCGCCAGGTGGCGGAGTGGCTTAAGAACAGTGGCTAGTGGCAAGTCTCAAGTGGCAAGGAACACCCCCTCATGCCCTGCCTTCGGCAGGACCTGCCTTTGCTTGCCACTAGCCACTTGAGACTTGCCACTGTGGATCACTATGCCGTCATCGGCCATCCCATCGGCCACAGCAAATCGCCCCGTATCCATGGGCTGTTCGCCGGGCAGACCGGGCAGGACATGGCCTACGAAGCGGTGCTCGCGCCCCTGGAGGGCTTCGAGACCACGGTGCGTGAACTGATAGCCCGGGGCTATCGGGGCTTCAATGTCACGGTGCCTTTCAAGCACGAGGCCTTCGAGCTGGCCGACACCCTGACGGACCGGGCCCGGCGCGCGGGGGCGGTGAACACTCTCAAGGTGCAGGCCAACGGCACACTGCTGGGTGAGAACACCGACGGGGCTGGGCTGGTGACAGACCTCACCCGCAACCTCAAGGTGGACCTCCAGGGCCGGGACCTGATCGTGCTGGGTGCCGGCGGGGCAGTGCGCGGGGTGCTGGCACCCCTGCTGGCGGAACGACCTGCCCGCCTGCACATCGCCAACCGCACCGCAGCCCGGGCGCAGCAACTGGCCCAAGACTTTACCGACCTGGGTCCCGTCACCGGTGGCGGCCTGGATAGCCTGGAGGGACTGCGGGCGCACCTGGTGATCAACGCCACTTCAGCGGGACTGAATGATGAAGTCCCCCCACTGCCCGATAATCTGTTGCACCCACAGGGTGGCTGCTATGACATGATGTACGCAGACCACCCCACCGCCTTCCTGCGCTGGTCCGCGGCCCATGGCGCCGCCTGGGCTGCGGACGGCCTGGGCATGCTGGTGGAACAGGCCGCCGAGTCCTTCGCCCTGTGGCGCGGCGTGCGTCCTGAGACCCGCCCGGTCATGGACGAACTTCGCCCCGTTCAGCCCTGATTCACCCAGGACGCTGTTCAATAGCCCAAACCCGGGATTCAGCTGGACACACACCCCCTGCATTCCGAAGATACATTCCTCTGTATTCGCTACAACCCGGAGCTTCACATGAACAAAACACTCATCACCCTGGCACTCGCCGGCATCGTCGGCCTGACCGGCTGCACCACCCTCGACCCCTACACCGGCGAGCAAAAGACCAGCCGCGCCACCCAGGGCGCACTGATCGGTGCCGCTGCGGGCGCCGTGATCGGCAACGTCACCGGCAGCCGTGACCGCACCAAGCGGGCCATGATCGGTGCCGGTATCGGCGCCCTGGGCGGCGCCGCTGTGGGTAACTACATGGATCAGCAGGAAGCAGAACTGCGTCAGCAGCTGGAAGGCAGCGGCGTGAGCGTGACTCGCGACGGCGACAACCTGATCCTCAACATGCCCGGCAACGTCACCTTCGACGTGAACCGCGACGAGGTGAAGGCCCAGTTCTACGACGTGCTCAACTCCGTCGCCCTGGTACTCAAGAAGTACGACAAGACCGCCATCGAAGTGGCCGGCCACACCGACAGCACCGGCACCGTGGAGCTGAACATGGCCCTGTCCCAACGCCGTGCAGACAGTGTCGCCAGCTATCTCATGGGCCAGGGTGTGCAGTCCGTGCGCGTCGCCACCATCGGCTTCGGCCCCCACCGCCCCGTGGCCGACAACAACACCGCCCAGGGACGCACCCTGAACCGCCGTGTGGAACTGACCCTGATCCCGCTCACCTGATTCGATCGTTAGGCGTTAGGCGTTAGGCGTTAGGCGTTAGGCGTTAGGCGTTAGGCGTTAGGCGTTAGGCGTTAGGCGTTAGGCGTTAGGCGTTAGGCGAGGAGCGT
>SR_TP_S13solDRAFT_1000883_pt1 | contig 10352 bp, 7 predicted proteins | sample SodReaTP_S13sol_FD_11159 | JGI IMG/M metagenome (IMG submission 11159) | reverse complement strand
TAAGCGCACAGCGGTGCGCGGTGCTGGCCCATGGCCTCGATGCTGCTCAGGTAGGGGATGCTGACCGGCAGCAGGGTGCGGATGTCCCGGGCCAGGCTTTCGGGCAGTTCCCGGTGCTGGCGCTTGCGCCGGTCCACCATGGACAGAAAGGGGTAGAGCTTTACCTCGCGGATGTGCTCCCGGGCCAGCCAGGCCACCATCTGCTGATAGGCTCGCACCGAAAGCGGCGTCGGGATCATGGGCGCGGCAATCAGGTCGGCGGCATGAAAGACGTTTTCCGTCACCAGGGAAAAACTGGGCGGGCAGTCCAGTACCAGCAGGTCAAAATCATCCTCCAGTTCCCGGGCCAGTTCCTTGAGTCGCCGCCGCGGATGCTCGGCCTTCTTGAGCATCAGATCCAGATTGCGGTTGTCGAAATCCGCCGGCAGGACCCACAAGCGTTCATGAACCGTGGCGCGCAGGGAGTCGCCCAGGGACCGTGTGCCTTTCACCAGCCGTTTCACCGGGTCATTAAGCCCCGCATCCACCCCCAGGTACCAGGTGGCCGCACCCTGGGGGTCCAGGTCCCAGAGCACTACACGATGACCGTACTCAGCGGCCAGATAGGCGAGGTTGACAGCCGTGGCGGTTTTACCCACGCCGCCTTTAAGGTTGTATAGCGCCAGTGTCTTCATGGAATATTGGTTTCCGTTCGCCCTGTGGTCTGCCCGGAAAGTCTGAGGGCACCGCTGGTGCGGGCGCAACGTGCGAGGCCTGCGGTGGGCCTCCACGGCTGAAATCAATCACCGCCTGACCATCAAGCACAAGGAGTCCTTATGAGTGATCCCGCCCACGTGATCACCCCGCTGGAGGCCGGTTCGCTGGCCGGTCTGTTCCTGGAACGGGTTCGTCGGTCACCCAACGCCCCGGCCTATCGCCAGTACGACGTCGGCAAAATGGAGTGGGTGGACAGCACCTGGAACGATGTGGCCACCGAGGTGGGTCGCTGCCAGCAGGCCCTGCTCAAGGACGGGCTCAAGCCCGGCGACCGGGTAGGCATCATGCTGCGCAACAGTCGCGAGTGGGTGGTGTTCGACCAGGCCTGTCTTGGCCTGGGCCTGATCACCGTGCCCCTGTACACCGACGACCGGCCCGAGAACATCGCCTACATTGTGCGTGAGGCGGGGGTGAAGCTGCTGGCTGTGGACGGTCGCCTGCAGTGGAAGAAGCTTCGTGAGGTGCGTGATCGCCTGGACGGTCTCAAGCGCATCATCTCCGTGAATACTATCGAGCCGGACGATGAGCCGGATGATGATCGCCTCGACTCGCTTTCGGACTGGCTTTTCGGCCTCAAGGGTGAGCTGCAGACCCACGCAGCGGCCCCCGATGATCTGGCCACCATCGTCTACACCTCGGGCACCACCGGGCGGCCCAAGGGCGTGATGCTCAGCCATCGCAATATCCTGTTCAACGCCCATGCCTCCACCCGCTGTGCGGATCTGCACGAGCAGGACCTGTTTCTTTCATTTCTGCCTATGTCCCATACCCTGGAGCGCACCGCCGGCTACTACATGCCCATCATGGTGGGCGCACAGGTGGCCTATGCCCGTTCCATCCTGACCCTGGCCGATGATCTGGCCACGGTCCGCCCCACGGTGCTGATCTCCGTGCCGCGTATCTACGAGCGGGTGTATGGGCGCATCAACGCGGGCCTCAAGGAGAAGTCACCCTCTGCCCGGCGTCTGTTCAAGCTCACGGTGGATGTGGGCTGGAAGCGGTTCGAGCACAGCCAGGGGCGCGGCCGCTGGAGCCCGGACATGCTCCTGTGGCCCGTACTGGAACGCCTGGTGGCGGGCAAGGTGCTCGCGCGCCTGGGCGGGCGCCTGCGTTACGCCGTGTGTGGCGGCGCACCCCTGCCGCCGTCCATCGCGCGGTTCTTCATCGGTCTGGGTTTGCCCGTGGTTCACGGCTATGGCATGACCGAATCAAGTCCGGTGGTGAGCGTGAACCGGGCCGACGACAACATCCCTGCCAGCATCGGCACGCCCCTGCCCGGCGTGGAGGTCAAGATCGGCGACAAGGATGAGCTGCTGACCCGTAGCGCCTCCGTGATGATCGGGTACTGGAACAACGAAGAGGCCACCCGCGCCGCCATCGACAGCGAGGGCTGGCTGCACAGTGGAGACAAGGCGCGCATCGACGAGAGCGGCCATCTCTACATCACCGGACGCATCAAGGAGATCATCGTGCTGGGTAACGGTGAGAAGGTGCCGCCGGCGGATATGGAGATGGCCATCGCCATGGATCCCCTGTTCGAGCAGGTGCTGGTGTTCGGCGAGGGTCGGCCCTCCCTGGCGGCGGTGGCGGTGCTCAACCCCGAGGAATGGGAGGCCCTGGCCAGGGAACTGGATGTGGATCCGGAGAACGAAGAGGAGCTCAACAGCCGCTTCGTGGAAAAGACCTTGCGGGTGCGCATCTCCAAACTGCTGAATGAATTCCCCGGCTACGCCCAGGTGCGTCGGCTCATCGTCACCCTGGAGCCCTGGACCGTGGACGACGGCCTGCTCACGCCGACCCTGAAGATGAAGCGCGCCCAGATCCTGGAGCGTTACAAGGATCGTATCGAGGCCCTCTTCGAGAATTACACCGAATGAGCCCGGAGGCTCGGGAGCCCCAGCTGCGCCTGCCCGCAGCCGCCGCGCCCACCAATGGCGGCGGTGATATCTTCGGTGGCTGGATCATGGCCCAGGTGGACATCGCCGGCAGCATCCCGGCGGTGCGTCGTGCCCGGGGACGGGTGGTCACCGTGGCCGTGCAGTCCATGCACTTTCGCAAGTCGGTGCAGCGGGGTGACATGGTGAGCATCTATGCCCAGATCGCCCAGGTCGGGCGCAGCTCCATGACCGTGGACGTGGAAGTGCGCGTGGAACGCAATCCTGTGCAGCCCGAGACGCTTGTCGTCGCCGATGCCCGGCTGGTCTACGTGGCGGTGGATGCCGACGGGCGCCCCCGGGCCCTGCCGCCTGAATAAGACGATAAAAGACAACAACAGCAAGGGGAGAGATTTCAATGGTACATCGTCCGAGCAAGTACGCCCTGTCCTGGGCCGTGGGTCTGGCCCTGGGCGTCGCGCCGACGGCCCTGCTGGCCGCCGGCTTCTATATCCAGGAGCAGAGTGTCAGCGGCCTGGGCCGAGCCTTTGCCGGTGAGGCCGCCATCGCCTCGGATGCCAGCACGATCTATTTCAATCCGGCGGGCATGACCCGACTCAACGCACCCGAGTTTCAGGCGGCGGTGCATTTGCTGGTGCCGAAATCCAAGGTGACCAACAACCATTCCACGGCGACGACTCCAGGTACAGGCGGCAACCCGCTTGCCTATGAAGGCGGCAACGGGGGCAATCCCTACGGGGCCAGTCCGGTGCCGAATCTGTTCTACGCGCGGCCGTTGAACGAGCAGACCTGGGTGGGTTTGGGCATCACGGCACCCTTCGGCCTGGCCAATGAGTACGACCGGGATTTCTTTGCCCGCTATGACTCCACCGAGACCGCGTTGAAGGTCATCGATATCGCGCCGAGCATGGCTTATCAGCTCAACGACCGGGTATCCATCGGCGGTGGCATCAATATTCAATATGCCGATGCCACCCTCAAGAATGCCTTGCCGGACCCAACGCGTGTGGGTGGTCCGTCTGTGGATACCGATGGTGAATTCGCGTTGAGTGGTGATAGCTGGGACTACGGTTTTAACATTGGAGTACTGCTTGACCTGAGTGAAGCCACGCGTCTGGGCGTCCACTATCGCCAGGGTATTACCCATACCCTCAAGGGTACGGCGACAACCCTCCTGCCAGTCGGTCTGGGAGGGACATCGGTATCACAGGGCGGCGAGGCAGACCTCAAGCTTCCTGATATGGCCTCTGTGGGTCTGACGCATCGCTTGTCGGATCGTTGGACCGGTCTGGCCCAATACACCTGGTTCAACTGGTCCAGCTTCGATGAGATCGCCGTGAAACTGGAATCGGGCGATCACCCGGACCCGGTTCGACAGAACTACAAAAACAGTTGGGCGTTGGCCTTGGGGGCCGAATACCAGTTGGATGATCGCTGGACCCTGCGTGGAGGAATCCAGTACGACACGACGCCTACGCAGGATGGATCCAGGACCACCCGTACGCCGGATGGCGATCGCACCTGGTTCTCAGCGGGCGCCAGTTATGAGCGCGATAGCCGCCTGGGTTTTGACTTCGCTTACACCTACATCGATATAAGCAAGGAGTCCCTGGATCTGACCCGGGACTTCTACCTCGGTAGCCCCGGCGCCTCCTCGGTTGAGCTGGACGGCACCACCGAAGGCCACGTGCACATCCTCGCCGCAGCCCTGCGCTATCGGTTCTGAGGCGCCTCTCCGTACCTGGCCTGCAACTGGGCCAGGTGGCTTGAATACAGCTCCCAGATCCGGGGCGCCATGGCGCCCCGGCCTCCGGGATAGGTCAGGCGCATGGGGTCGAAGCGAGTGAGCCGTTCGGTCTCGGTCAGGCGCAGTTCCCCGTCGATCACCTGAAAGATCAGGATGTGGGTGCCGTCGCTGCGTGGCAGTACGGCCCCCACGATCCCCGTGTCGTTGAGACCGGGGCTGTTGCGGGCATCCCCCTCCTCTCCCGGTGGGCGAATCAGCGTGCCGACCAGTTCCTGTAGCGTATCAGCACAGGTCAGGCAGACCTCTGCGGCCGGATGGCCCGGCTCGCGCTCCACGGCGCTTTGAATGCTCGGATCCGGCAGCTGCAATTGCAGTTCGCCGACGGCCCGGGCATTGCGTTTGCCGGTGGGCAACAGCCTCGGTACCGCGTCTGCGCAAGAGGGGCAGGTCCACCGGGCAACCCGCGGGCCTGTGTGGAGATCTCTGTGCTGTGACTCAGGCATGGAAACGCCTCGGTGAATCCCGACTAGACTTCAAGGGTTTGGTGGGTCATTTCGGTGGCCACTTTTGGAAATGTGCCTACAGGGACGCGACGATTCAAGCCATGACCTGCGAACAGTTCTCCGCATTGATGATTCATGAGGACCGCCTGGGTCCCGAACGGGCCGTGGTCAGCCAGCTGACTACGGAGGATCTCATGCAAGGCCAGGTGGAGATCGCTGTCGAGTATTCCAGTCTCAACTACAAGGATGCCCTGGCCATCACCGGTGGCGGTCGTATCCTGCGTCATTCCCCCCTGATCGGGGGCATCGATGCGGCAGGCCGGGTCCTGTCCTCCCGCGCCGGGGGGCTGGCTGCCGGCACGCCTGTGCTGGTGACCGGCTGCGGCCTGGGGGAATTGCGCCATGGCGGGTTCAGTGGCCGTATCCGGGTGCCGGCTGACTGGGTGATGCCCCTGCCGCAGGGGATGGATGCCCGTCAGGCCATGGTGCTGGGCACGGCGGGTCTGACTGCCGCCCTGGCCCTGAGTCGTCTGGAGGACAACCGCCAGGATCCGGCATCCGGCCCTGTGCTGGTGACCGGAGCCAGCGGCGGGGTGGGTTCCCTGGCGGTGGCCATGCTCGCGGCCCAGGGCTACGAGGTGGTAGCGCTGACTGGCAAGCCTGCACTGACGGACTGGTTGAAGGGCCTGGGTGCTGCGCGGGTGCTGGATCGGGCAGCCTTCGCCCAGGGCAAGCGTCCCCTGGAAAAGGCCCGGTGGGGTGGCGTGGTGGATACCGTGGGCGGCGATCTGCTGGGTTCCCTGACCCGCAGTGTGCGCCCCTGGGGCAACATCGTGTCCATTGGACTGGCCGGCGGTGCGGACCTGCATACCACGGTCATGCCCTTCATCCTGCGGGGCGTGAGTCTGCTGGGGGTGAGTTCCGCCGACTGTCCTCGTGCCCAGCGAGAGCACCTCTGGCAGCGCCTGGCATCGGATCTGCGCCCGCCTCGGATGGAAACCATCGAGACGGGCAGCGTCGGCCTGGGCGAACTGGTGGATGTGAGCGAGCGCATGCTCGCCGGGCGCACCCACGGCCGCATCCTGGTCTGTCCCGGATAAGGCCTTTTGACTGAAAAAAAAGGCGACCCCGAAGGATCGCCTCTGAACTCCTGGGAGGAGTTGGAGGAGGTGCTCAGTAGTGGAAATTCATCTCCACCATCACGCCACCGTCGCCGGCCGGATACAGCGTCGCCTGGTTGCGTGGTTTTGTGGAAGATGACCGGAAACGATTTTCAGTGCGCCCTGCGGTCTGGTTGACCCGCAGGATCTGCTGGCCCCTGGCGTGTTCCCGGGCCAGATCCTGATTCAGGGCCAGGGTCGCCTGGGTCAGTGAGCTGTGGCCGGGATGGGTCTCGGCGGCTTGGGCGTTGTGAGACAGGGCCCAGAGGGCGACAAAAAACACCAGGGCCAGCCACATGGGAGATAGGCCGGTTGTTGACTTGATTGGCGCTGATACGCGAACTTCACTCTGGTTTGCCATTGGGCAACCCCGCTGTCCTAGGTGATCCCGTAGACCGGTGGTTTTGCGTCCCCGACTTTCGACGGGTTTGCCTTTTTCCTGTGGCCCATGTGAATCTGGCCACGACTTGATTCTGGGTGCTGGGGGCTGCTGGGTTTGTGTTTCTCATCACATCCCGGCCCTCCGTTTATCGGCCCCGGCATGCCGCTGATCGGGGTGGGCCTCAGGTGCCAGGTCAGCAGGGTGGCCCAATGTCCTGAAATACGAAGATTAATCCTCGGCCTTGTTGACGCCCTTGAGATGTAGCGTCAAGGTTGCCGGTTCATCGTCACACAAGGAGGTTTTCATGGCTTCGAAACCCGTCATCATCCTGCACGGCTACAGCGACACCCGTGCCTCGTTCAAACCCCTGGCCCGCTTTCTGGCCGCCGCCCGGATCCAGGTGAAGTCCATCTTCCTGGGTGACTACATCACGCTGGATGACTGCCTGACCATCGAGGACCTGGCCAAGGCCTTCGAGGCTGCGTTGGTGGCGGAAAAGATCTCCACCAAGGCCCATGGCTTCGATCTCATCGTCCATTCCACGGGTGCCCTGGTGGCCCGGGAATGGCTCACCCGCTATTACCTGGATCCGGGTCGTGATTGCCCTGTGGAGCGCTTCCTGATGCTGGCCCCGGCCAACTTCGGCTCGCCACTGGCCCATACCGGCCGCACCATGTTCGGGCGCCTGGTCAAGGGCTGGAAGACCCGCTTCGAGGTGGGTACCCAGGTGCTCAAGGCCCTGGAGCAGGGTTCGCCCTACACCTGGAACCTGGCCAGCCGCGATCTGTTCGGGCCGCGTTCCTTCTATCAGGATGATGACTGCATAGCTGCGGTGTTCATGGGGGCCACGCCCTACCAGTCGGGTATGCGTCAGTTGGTGAACCGCAAGGGCAGTGACGGCACGGTGTATGTGTCCTGCGCGGATTTGAATGCCACGGGCTTGACCGTGAGGATGGGCCGCAAGCTGGACAAACCCCAGGTGACACCCTGGAAGCGCAGCGCTGGTGTCATTCCCTTCGCGGTGTTTCCGCAGCGGGATCACGGCAGCATCACCCGGCCTGACAAGGGCGACGCCCGGCTGGGCGAGATGATCCTGCGCTTTTTGCGCCTGGACAAGGCAGCCGGCGTGAGGGACTTTGCGGGAGACTGCGAAGGTCTCACCCGGGAGACCCTGCCCTGGGGCGCGCCTTCGGATGAAGATTTCCACAGCTATCAGCACGTCGTCTCCCGGTTGCACGATGACCTGGGTCTGCCGGTGCCGGACTATTTCCTGGAGTTTTTCGAGCAGGCCGGGACCCAGGCCGAGGAGACGCGGGTGGATGAGCTGATGATCACCATGCACACCCAGGTGCTGAAATATGTACACGCCTATCGGGACGACAACACCTACCGCTCCCTGCTATTCGATACCACCGACCTGATGCGGGTGCTCTCCGGTGGCAGCCGGCTGATGTTCAGTCTCGCGGCGGCCTCGCCGGGGCCGCTGATCGATTACAGTGCCGGTGCCGGCAACGATGTGGGCGAGCTTTCGGTAGGGCCCCAGAACAAGCAGTTCTGGCGTCCCAATCAGACCCTGTTGCTGGACCTGGTGATCGAGCGCTGCCAGGCGGACAAGGTGTTTCGACTGCATCGGTCGTAGGAGCCCGGATACTGCATCACGCCGCCGACCTATCATGATGCTTGAGGTCTCTCGGCCTGTCTCGCTTGCGCATAGGGCGGCCCATGGCCGCCTGAACCATGGCCGCCTGCTGACGGCGGGCACGGCCCGCCCTATGGCTACGCATCTCCTGGAAGACGACGGCGCGAAACAGGCCGAGAGCCAACAATCATTCACGAGCCTTGGTGAACTATCCAGGCTAGTCCGGATAGTTCACCAAGGCTGCTTCGTGGTGAATCGGTGCTTTCGGGGTATCAGATCTGTTTGCCCACCCACACCACGCCCTCATCGCCCGGTTGCGCCCGGCTGGTGAATCCCAGGCGCTTCATCAGTGCCAGCATGTTGCTGTTGCCGGCCATGACTTCGCCCTCCATGAGGGTCAGGCCCTTGGCGCGGGCCACCTGCATGAGGCTTTGCATCAGGTGCGTGCCGATGCCCCGGTGCTGCCAGTTGTCGGCCACCACCAGGGCGAATTCGCAGCTGCGCTGATCCGGGTAGGCGGTGTAACGCGCCACCGCCACCTGCAGCTCCGTGCCCTCCTGATCCACCACGGCGATGAACGCCATCTCCCGGTCGTAGTCGATCTGGGTGAAACGCACCAGCATCTGGGGTGTGAGTTCGTGCAGGGTCTGCATGAAGCGAAAGTAGCGGGATTGTTCCGACAGCCCGCGCACGAAGGCCTGCTCGATCTGGGCGTCCTCCGGGCGCATGGGTCGCACCGTGATCGGCGTGCCGTCGGCCAGCTGCCAGTGACTTACCAGGTAGAACGGATAGGGGTGGATCGCCATGTGGGCGTAAGGATCGGCCTCGCTGGGCGGGAAGCCTACGCCGATGCGTGCATCCACGGCCGCCAGTCCGTGTTCGTCCACGATCAGCGGGTTGATATCCAGTTCCAGCACCTGGGGCAGTTCACACACCATCTCCGAGATGCGCAGCAGGACCTGCTCCAGGGCCGCCTCGTCCACGGCGGGCATGTGTCGAAAGCGCTGCAGCAGACGGGCCACCCGGGTGCGACCGATCATGTTGCGAATGATGGTCTCGTTGAGTGGCGGCAGGGCCACGGCGCGATCATGCAGCACCTCTACGGAGGTGCCGCCGGAGCCGAAGCTGATCACCGGCCCGAACACCGGGTCGCGCAGGGCGCCCACCATGAGTTCGCGGCCGTAGTGTCCCCGGTACATGCGTTCCAGGGTCACGCCCTCGATGCGCGCTTCGGGCTGGGCCTCCCGGGCCGCCTGGGTCATCTCCGTGAAGTGTTTGCGCACTGCCTCCGCGCCGGTGATGTTCAGGCGCACGCCCCCCACGTCGGATTTGTGGGTGATGTCCGGTGAGGCGATCTTCATGGCCAGCGGGTAGCCCAGGGTGCTGGCCGCCACCAGGGCCTCGCCGGGGGTGCGCGCCTGCAGGGTCTGGGTCACCGGGATATGAAATGCCGAGAGCACCGCCTTGGCCTCGAGGCTGCCCAGTACCCGGCGGCCTTCCGCCAGCACCCCCTCGATGATCATGCGTGCGCCTTGCACGTCCGCGGGGCTACGGTCGCTCAGGGGGCCGGGGACCTGCAACAGCAGGCGCTGGTTGCGCTGGTAGGCGGCCAGGTAGGCGAAGGCCTCCACCGAGGCCTCGGGGGTGGGAAAATGCGGCAGGCCCGCCTCGCTGAAGCGCGTCCGGGCCTTGTTGACATGAGCGCCGCCCATCCAGCTGACCAGCACCGGCCGGTGCTGGGCCTGGGCGATGCGGATCACCTCTTCGGCGATGCCGTTCGCATCGGTCATGGCCTGGGGCGTGAGCATGGCCAGCACCCCGTCCACCTGCGGATCGACCAGGCAGGCGCTCAGTGCCTCGCGGTAGCGGGCGGCATCGGCGTCGCCCAGCAGATCCACCGGGTTGCCGTGGGACCAGTGGGCGGGCAGGGCGGCGTCCAGACGCTTGAGGGTGTCGGGGGCCAGTTGCGCCATCTCCACGTCCAGCTCCACCGCCCGGTCCGTGGCCATCACGCCGGGGCCGCCGGCGTTGCTGATGATGGCCAGCCGGTTGCCGCGCACCCGGGCGCCGCTGGAGAGCAGGCGAGCAGCGGAGAACAGTTGCTGGATGGTGCGGGCGCGCACGGCACCCGCCCGTTCCAGGGCCGCGTCGAACACATCGTCCGCGCCCACCATGGCGCCGGTGTGGGACATGGCGGCCCGGGAGCCTTCCGCATTCCGGCCCGCCTTGATGACGATCACCGGCTTCATGCGTGCTGCTGCACGCAAGCC
>SR_TP_S13solDRAFT_1000882_pt1 | contig 10372 bp, 8 predicted proteins | sample SodReaTP_S13sol_FD_11159 | JGI IMG/M metagenome (IMG submission 11159) | reverse complement strand
CCCGCCTGTCCGACGCCACCGAGGAAGTCGGTGAGCTGCTCAGGCAGGTGGCGCTGGCCGTGCTCACCTCGGGCGAGCAGGGTGATGACGCCGAGCAGATGTTCCGTACCTACAGCGACTTCCGCATCGAGGTTCACCAGGTCAATCGCGGCATGCGCATCGACCTGGAGAACGCGCCCGGCTGTGCCTTTGTTGATGGCGAGATGATCCGCGGCATTCGCGAGCTGCTCTCGGCGGTGGTGCGCGACATCGTCTATTTCCACACCGAAATTCACGCCAGCCCGTACTTCGATCTTGGCAGTTCTTCGGGAATCACCAATACGGTGTTCGAGATTCTGCGCAATGCCAAGCTCCTCGACACCGAGCTCGACCCGAGCCTGGTGGTGTGCTGGGGTGGCCATTCAATCAGTGGCGAGGAATACGACTACACCAAGGAAACCGGCTATCAGCTGGGCCTGCGCGGAATGGACATCTGCACCGGTTGCGGACCGGGGGCGATGAAAGGGCCGATGAAGGGTGCGACCATCGCGCACGCCAAGCAGCGCACGCTGCCCGGGCGTTACGTGGGGATCTCCGAACCCGGAATCATCGCCGCCGAGTCGCCCAACCCGATCGTCAATGATCTGGTCATCATGCCCGACATCGAAAAGCGCCTGGAAGCCTTTGTCCGCCTGGGACACGGCATCATCGTCTTTCCGGGCGGGGTCGGAACGGCCGAGGAGATCCTCTATCTGCTCGGTGTACTGCTCAATCCCGACAACAGCGACATGCCCTTCCCGCTGGTCTTTACCGGGCCCGAATCGGCACGCGAGTATTTCGACGAAATCGACCGCTTCGTTGGGCTGACCCTGGGCAAACAGGCGCAACAGCGGTATCACATCATCATCGACAACCCGGTTGCCGTGGCCCGTCACATAGCCGAAGGCATGAAGCAGGTCCGGCAGTGGCGCGTGGAAACCAACGATGCGTTCTACTTCAACTGGCTGATCAAGACCGAGCCCGCCTTCCAGGAGCCGTTCGAGGCATCGCACGAGAACATGGCAAGGCTGGAAATTACCGGTGATCTGCCCGTGCACGAAATGGCAGCCAATCTGCGCCGGCTTTTCTCCGGCATCGTGACCGGCAACGTCAAGCCCAACGGCGTGCGCGCCATCCGCGAGCACGGGCCGTTCGAAATCACGGGCGAGGCCGCGATCCTGCGTGCGCTCGATGACCTCCTCAAACGCTTCGTTGCCCAGCACCGCATGAAGCTGCCCGGTGGCAGGCCGTACGAGCCCTGCTACCGCATGGTCGGATAAACAGAGGACTCAGGCGGGGCGGAACGGCTCGGGGCCGGCTGTGCCGGGCTGGGCGTCGAGCGGCTGGAAAGCGCCAATCCGATTCGAAATGCCGGTGAGGGAGGCGCAACCGAACGACTCCCCGACCCTCAGAGGGCGCGCCGCCAAGCCTTTCGGCAGCGCGTCCTCTTCCACTCCCGCGCCCCTGAAACCTGAAAACCGAATTCTGTTTTCAATACCACTCCCTCAACACTTGCCCCCATCGTTCGATCCCGCCGCCCCTGCCGGCCGCCCAACCCACTGAAACTGCTTGACACCCCGCGGCTCGAGGGCTATGGTGGCGCCAAGTGGGAAATTGTGGGAAATAGTGGTTTTCTGGTGGGAGCGAGTATCGAGCCGTGTTTTTTGGTGAAACCGCCATCAATCTGGACGCCAAGGGTCGCCTGGCCGTACCGACACGGTACCGCGAGGACCTCGAGGCTGTCTGCGAGAACCGGCTGGTGCTCACGTATTCCGCCTTCGACGCCGGCTGCCTGTGGCTGTATCCGCAGCCCGAGTGGGAGCGTGTCCGTGAACAGGTAATGGGGCTGTCCACCTTCAACGCCAGCCACCGCAGCCTGCAGCGCCGGCTCGTGGGCTCGGCCACCCAGCTCGAACTCGACGGCAATTCCCGCATTCTGCTTCCCCTCACACTCCGGCAGGTGGCCGGGCTGGAAAAACGTGCCGTGTTCATGGGAATGGGGCAGCGTTTCGAGATCTGGAACGAGGACATCCTCAACCAACGCCGCGAAGCCGAAGAACGAGAGATCCAGGAACAGGCTTCGCCAGAAATGGCCGAACTGGTTCTCTAGCGTCATGGCCGGGGACCACGAACATGTACCGGTGCTGCACGGGCCGGCACTGGATGCGTTGAGGATTCGTGCCGATGGCATTTATGTCGATGGCACCTACGGCCGGGGTGGGCACAGCGCGGCGATGCTGGCGCAACTCGGCAAGGAAGGACGACTGGTGGTGATAGATCGTGATCCGCAGGCGATTGCCGACGCGCGGGCGAAATTCGCCGGTGACAGCAGGGTGACGATCCGGCGGGCCAATTTCGCCGATATCGGCGCGCTGATGGGTGAGCTTGGGCTCGAGGGCCGGGTCGACGGCCTGCTGATCGACATCGGCGTGTCCTCGCCCCAGCTCGACGCGCCCGAGCGTGGCTTCAGTTTTCAGCACGACGGCCCGCTCGACATGCGCATGGATCCCGAATCGGGCCAGTCGGTGGCCGAATGGCTGGCGCAGGCAACGGAGTCGGAGATCAGCCGGGTCATTCGGGACTATGGCGAGGAGCGTTATGCCCGGCGTATCGCGCGGGCCATCGTCGCCGAGCGGGAGTCCGCGCCGATCGAGACCACCGGCCGACTGGCGGCCCTGGTCAGCAAGGCCGTTCCCGGCGGCCCGTCCCCGCGTCATCCGGCCACGCGTACTTTCCAGGCCCTGCGCATCTTCATCAACGACGAGCTCGGCGCGCTCGAGCAGGTGCTCGCCGACGGGATCGACGTGCTGGCGCCCGGTGGGCGCTTCGTGGTGATCAGCTTCCATTCTCTCGAAGACCGCCTGGTCAAGCGCTGCTTCGCGCGCGCGGCACACCCTCCGCAGGCCAGCCGCCGTCTGCCGGTGCTGGAGGAATTCACGCCCCGGCTGAAGCTGGTCGGCGGCCTGGTCCGGGCCGACGAGGCGGAAATCGCCGGCAATCCGCGAGCGCGCAGCGCGCGCATGCGGGTGGCCGAACGGCCGGTCGGGAAGGGCGCATGATCCGCTGGCTGCTGTTCGCGGCGCTCGTGGTCCTGGTACTGGCCAGCGCGATCGGCGTGGTGGCCATGCGGCACGAGTCGCGTCAGTTGTTCGCGGCCCTGCAGACGGCCGAGTCCGAGCGCGACGCCGCGCGCGTGGAGTGGAGCCGCCTGCAGCTCGAGCAGGCCTGGCTGGGCGAAGCCGGCCGGGTCGAACGGCAGGCACGCGCCGAACTGGACATGGAAAGTCCTGACAAGGTCAGCATCCTGGTGACATCGCCATGAACGATCATCCGGCAGGCAATCGAAGCACGTTGCGCGTCTGGCTGACCGCCGCGCTGATGCTGCTGGCCGCGTTCACCCTGGTGGCACGCGCGGTCAATCTGCAGGTGATGGAGGCCGAGTTCCTGCAAAGTCAGGGCGAGGCGCGTTTTCTGAGGGAAGTCGAGATTCCGACCGTGCGCGGCAGCATCCTCGACCGCAACGGGGAGCCGCTGGCCGTGTCCACGCCGGTCGAGTCGGTGTGGGCACACCCCGCGGAACTGTTGCAGGCGGCAGACCGCATTCCGATGCTGGCCAGCGTGCTCGAAACCGACGCCGAGTCGATGGAGCGGCGCCTGACCCAGCGCGCCAGGCGCGAGTTCGTCTGGCTGCGCCGGCAGATCAATCCGGACCTGGCCGATCGCATTCGAGAACTGGAAATACCGGGCGTTTTTCTGCAGCGCGAATACCGCCGCTTCTATCCGACCGGCGAGGTCAGCGCCCAGGTGCTTGGATTCACCAATATCGACGACGTCGGTCAGGAGGGGCTCGAGCTGGCCTACAACGACTGGCTGCAGGGAGAGCCCGGCGCCAAGCGGGTGATCAAGGACCGCTTCGGACGGGTGGTGCAGAACGTCGAACTGATTCGCGAAGCCCGCCCGGGCCGCGACCTCAGGTTGACCATCGATCGTCGCCTGCAGTACCTGGCCTTTCGCGATCTCAAGACCACCGTGATGGAGTTTGGTGCGCGCTCCGGTTCGGTGGTGGTCCTCGATGTCCGTTCGGGCGAGGTCCTGACGATGGTCAACTATCCCTCGTACAACCCGAATGCCAGTGCACGGACTGCTTCCGAGGGCCTGCGCAATCGCGCACTGACCGATGTGCTCGAGCCTGGCTCGGTCATGAAGCCGTTCGCCATCGCCGCGGCGATGGAAGCCGGCATCGCTCGCCGGGACATGCTGATCGATACCGCACCCGGCGTGCTCAACGTCTCCGGCCATGCCATCCGCGACGTCCGCAACTTCGGCCAGCTCACGGTCGAGGAACTCTTGACCAAGTCATCCAATGTCGGCGTGGTCGAGCTGGTGCTGTCGATGGACGCCCGTCACCTGTGGAGCGTGTACTCGCGCTTCGGCTTCGGTTCGGTCTCCGGCACCGGGTTCCCGGGCGAGTCGGCCGGCGTGCTGCGGGACTACGAACGCTGGCGCAAGCTCGAGCAGGCCACGCTGGCCTACGGCTATGGCCTGTCCGTCACGCCACTGCAGCTGGCGCGCGCCATGGGTGCCATCGCCGATGCTGGTCGCCTGCGCCAGCCCACCTTCATCGTCGGCAGCAACAATCCGCCGCATTCGGTGCTGGATCCGGGCCTGGCGCAGGAGCTGCGCGGAATGCTCGAGACGGTGACCGGTCCCGAGGGCACCGGTCAGGGTGGGCGTGTGGAAGGTTACCGGGTGGCCGGCAAGACCGGCACCTCGCGCAAGGCTGGTGCCGGCGGCTACGGTGATCGCTACGTGGCCAGTTTCGCCGGATTCGCCCCGGCGTCCGACCCGAGGCTCGCGGTCGTCGTTGTGGTCAACGATCCGGCCGGCGAAGAGTACTACGGCGGACAGGTTGCCGCGCCGCTGTTCTCGCGTGTCATGGCGGCCGGTCTGCGGCTGTTCAATGTGCCGCCGGATGATCCCGGACTGCTGATGGCCCGGGTGGAGGCGCGACATGATTGAGCCCCGCTTGCCGCTGCAGAAACTGCTGGAGGGATTGACCGTGCTTCCCGACGGCAACTGGCCCGAAGTTTCGGGCCTGTCGCTCGATTCGCGCACGCTGTGCCCCGGAGATGCCTTCGTGGCCCTGGGCGGCGCGCGCGCGCACGGCCTCGATCATGCGGCGCAGGCGCGCGACCGGGGTGCCGTAGTCGTGCTCCACGACGATGCCGTGCCACTTCCCGAAGGCTTGGGCCTTCCCGCGGTGGCAGTGCCTGATCTGGCCGCCGCCCTGCCGATTCTGGCATCGCGTTGCTGGGGGTCGGATGTCGGCGCGCTCGACCTGGTGGCAGTCACCGGCACCAACGGCAAGAGTTCGGTCGCCTGGCTGCTGGCCCAGGCGCTCGACGGCGCCATGATCGGCACCCTCGGTTGGGGTCGGCCGGGGCAGCAGCAGCCTTCTACGCATACCACGCCGGACCTGTTCAGCCTGTATCGCCGGCTGGCCGAGCTGCGCCGCGGCGGCGTCGATACCGTGGTGCTCGAGGCGTCCTCGCATGCCCTCGATCAGGGCCGTCTGAACGGACTGGCCTTCACCAGCACGGTCTTCACGACGCTCGGGCACGACCACCTCGACTACCACGCCGACCAGGCCGCATACGCTGCGGCCAAGGCACGACTGTTCACCGATTTCGAGAGCCGACGCAGGCTGATCAACCTCGATGACGAGTTCGGCGCCCGGCTGGCTGCCCGTCTGGCAGGCAGGCCGGGCCTGGTCGGATACTCCCTCGAGGGGCACCCGGATGCCGTGGCCACGGCCGAACTGCTCTCGAGCGACCGCAATGGACTGGCGGCGGCCTTCCGGCTGCGAGGCCATCGCTTCACGGCGCGTTCTCGACTGCTGGGCCGCGTCAATCTCTGGAACCTGCTGATCGTGGCCGCCGAGCTTGCCGAGCGCGGACTGGACGACCGCGCCATGGTCGAGCGGATCGAGCGGCTGGCGCCAGTCCCCGGACGCATGGAGCCGGTACGCGCCGAGGCCGCACCACTGGCCATCGTCGATTACGCCCATACCCCTGATGCGCTCGACAATGCACTGAAAAGCGCGCGCGAGCTCTGCGACGGACTGCTGTGGTGCGTGTTCGGCTGTGGCGGCGACCGCGACCGGGACAAGCGCCCGCGCATGGGCCGCATCGCCGAGCGGCTGGCTGACCGGATCGTGCTCACCGACGACAATCCGCGCCACGAGGACGGCCTGGCCATCATTCGTGCCATCCAGGCCGGGATGCAGCATCCCCAGCGCAGCCTCGTCATCCGCGATCGTGCCCGGGCAATCGCGCATGCGATCGGCGAAGCCGGCGAATCGGACGTCGTGCTGGTGGCCGGCAAGGGCCACGAGGCCGAACAGATCGTCGGCGACCGGTACCTGCCCTGCGATGACCGTCAGAACGTGCGCCAGGCACTGGGGGTGGCGGCATGATGCAGCTGACCCTGACACAGCTCGCCGCGGCATGCGACGGACGCGTCGTCGGCGACGACGTGGAGGTCCGCGGCATGATTCACGATGCCCGGCGGGTCGAGCCGGGCAATCTGTTCTGCGCGCTGCCCGGAAGCCGCCACGATGGTCACGACTTCCTGCAACAGGCCCGTGCCAACGGCGCGGCAGCCGCGTTGGTCGCCCGCCGTGTCGACGACGCCCTGCCGCAGCTGCTCGTCGCCGACGTGCTCAAGGCCATGGGCCTGATCGCCCGCAGCTGGCGCCAGCGTCTGGACCGGCTCACCCTGGTGGGCATCACCGGCAGCAACGGCAAGACCACGGTCAAGGAAATGGTCGCCGCGATCCTTGCCTGCCAGGGACAGACCCTGGCCACGCAGGGCAATTACAACAACGAGATCGGCGTGCCGCTCACGCTTGCCCGTCTGTCGCCTTCGCACCGCTTCGCCGTCATCGAGATGGGCGCCAATCGCCCTGACGACATCGCCTACCTGGCTGGCCTGGCCCGGCCGCAGGTGGGTGTGGTGACCAACGCCGCGCCGGCACACCTGGAGGGCTTCGGCAGCGTCGAAGGCGTGGCCCGAACCAAGGGGCAGATGTTCGAGGCGCTTGCCGACGACGGAATCGCCGTGATCAATGCCGATGACCCGCACTACAGCTTGTGGCACAGCATGGCCGGTTCGCGCCGGATGATCACTTTCGGCCTGGCGCCCGGCGCGCAGGTCCACGGCGTGCTCGAGCATGCTCGCGCGCAGATTGCCACGCCGGCAGGGGACTTCGAGTTCGCGCCGCCGCTGCCGGGGCGGCACAATCTCAGCAACGCTTTGGCTGCCACCGCCGTTGCGGTGGCACTGGAGTTGCCGCTGGCTGCGGTTGCCGACGCACTTGCCGGTATGCGTGGTCTGCCCGGGCGACTCGAGATTCGTCATCATCCGGACGGCTGGTGCCTGGTCGACGACACCTACAACGCCAATCCGGCCTCGCTCTATGCCGGACTGCAGGTACTGGCCGAAATGGGCGGCGAGCGCTGGCTCGTGCTCGGCGACATGGGTGAACTCGGCCCCGACGGCGAACGGCTTCACGCCGAAATGGGGCAAACCGCCCGCGACCTGGGTGTTTCCCGCCTGTTCACCATCGGAGAGCTGGCCCGGGCCAGCAGCGATGCCTTCGATGGCGAAGCCCGCCACTTCGATAGCCACGAGTCGCTCGCGGCGGCGCTGGCAGAGCAGTTGCGGTCCGGTGTCACCTGCCTGATCAAGGGTTCGCGCTCGATGGCCATGGAACGCGTGGTCGATCGACTGATCAGGGAGCGTACGCCATGCTGACCTGGCTGCTCGACCACGTGCTGATGGCCGATGTGGCCCTGTTCGGCTACATCACCTTCCGGACCGTGATGGCCGCGCTGACGGCCATGATCGTTTCCCTGCTGGTGGGTCCCTACTTCATCCGTCACATGATCGAACGCCAGATCGGCCAGCCGATCCGCGAGCTCGGTCCGGAGACCCACCTGTCCAAGGCAGGAACGCCCACCATGGGCGGAACGCTGATCCTGATCGCCTTGATGGTCTCGACCCTGCTGTGGGCCGACCTGGCCAACCGCTACGTCTGGACGGTGCTGTTCGTCACCGCCGCGTTCGGCGCGATCGGATTCGTCGATGACTGGCGCAAGCTGAAGTACCGCGACAGCCGCGGACTGCCGGCGCGCTGGAAGTACCTGCTGCAGTCGCTGGCGGCGCTGATGGTCGCCGCGTTCCTCTACTCGAGCGCAGACGTTGCGGCCAATACGCAGCTGTTCCTGCCCTTCTTCAAGGACATCGCGATGCCGCTCGGGCTGGGTTTCATCGTGCTGACCTATTTCGTCATCGTCGGATCGTCCAATGCGGTCAACCTGACCGACGGGCTCGATGGCCTGGCCATCATGCCGGCCGTGTTCGTCGCCGCCGGGCTCGGCATCTTCGCCTACGCGACCGGCCACACGGTCTTCGCCGATTACCTTGCCATGCCCTACATACCCGGCGTCGGCGAGCTGGCGATTTTCTGCGCTGCCCTGGCCGGGGCCGGTCTGGGCTTCCTTTGGTTCAACACCTATCCGGCCCAGGTCTTCATGGGCGATGTCGGCGCGCTCGCTGTCGGCGCCGCACTGGGCCTGGTTGCCGTGGCCGTTCGCCAGGAGATCGTGTTCGTGGTCATGGCTGGAATCTTCGTGATCGAGACGCTTTCGGTCATCCTGCAGGTGGCTTCCTACAAGCTGACCGGTCGGCGCATCTTCCGCATGGCGCCGATCCATCACCACTTCGAGCTCAAGGGTTGGCCGGAGCCGAAAGTGATCGTCCGCTTCTGGATCATCTCCGTCATGCTGGTGCTCGCCGGCCTGGCAACGATGAAGATCAGGTGATGGCGATGGCACAAGCGAGACAGGCATTCCGCAGCAAGGACGCGCCGCAGACCGCCGGCCTCGACCCGGTGGTCCTGCTCTCGACCGTCGGCCTGCTGGTCGTCGGCGTGATCATGGTTGCATCCACGTCCATGGCGGTGGCCGAAGGTTATGCCGTGTCGGCCTGGCATTTCCTCACCCGGCACCTGTTGTTCATTGCCGTTGGGATTACCGCGGCGATCTCGTTGCGGTTCATCGGTACACGGCAGATGCAGGCACTCGCGCCGCTGGCGCTGCCGCTTGCAGCACTGGTTCTGCTGCTGCCCTTCGTGCCGGGTCTTGGTCACGAGGTCAACGGGTCGACCCGCTGGGTCGACCTCGGGCTGGCAAAGTTCCAGGTGGTCGAGGCGGTCAAGCTGCTGATCGTGCTGTTCGTCGCCGGTTATCTCGCGCGGCGGCCGGAGCTGGCCCGTGCCCGCTTTGCCGAAACACTCAAGCCCCTGCTGGCCGTCGGCATCCTGGCGGCAATCCTGCTCAAGCAACCCGACATGGGCTCGGCGGTTGTTCTGGTCGCCATCGTCGGCGGCATGATCTGGCTTGCCGGCGCGGCCTGGAAGCACCTGTTCGTGCTCGGGCTGACCAGCCTGCCCCTGCTGACGTTCGCCGCGCTCGAACCCTACCGCCTGCGCCGGGTGATGACCTTTGTCGATCCCTGGGCCGACCCGTTCAACAGCGGCTTTCAGCTGACCCAGGCGCTGATCGCCGTGGGGCGCGGCCAGATCAACGGGGTCGGCCTCGGGGCAAGCGTTCAGAAGCTCTATTACCTGCCCGAGGCTCATACGGATTTCATTTTTGCGGTCCTGGCCGAAGAGCTGGGGTTGATCGGCATCCTGTTCGTGCTGGTGCTGTTTTCCCTGCTGGTCGGTCGCATTTTCCTGATCGGCGTGCAGGCGCATGCCCAGCAGCGGCCGTTTTCAGCCTACCTGGTGTGGGGCATCGGCCTGTGGATCGGCATGCAGGCCCTGGTCAGCATGGGAGTGAACCTCGGCATGCTGCCGACCAAGGGTCTGACCCTGCCGCTGATCTCTTCGGGCGGCAGCAGCATGATCATGACCCTGGTCGCCGTCGGCGTGGTCCTGCGGGTGCAGTGGGAACTCGTGCTCGAAGCACGGCAGACGCCGCGCCGGCGGAGGAGCTGGCAGGCATGAGCCCGGCGCGCATCATGATCATGGCAGCCGGAACGGGCGGGCACATCTTCCCCGGCCTGGCGGTCGCCGAGGCGTTGCGCGCTTCGGGCAGCGATGTGCACTGGCTCGGCACTCCGGGCGGGCTGGAAAACCGGCTGGTTCCGCGCGCCGGCATCGAACTGGACCGAATCGACATCGCCGGGCTGCGCGGCCGTGGCTGGCTGGGCTGGCTGGCGGCGCCCTGGCGCGTGCTGCGTGCCACTTTCGCCGCGCGCCGTATTCTCAGGCGTTGGCGACCGGCCT
>SR_TP_S13solDRAFT_1000881_pt1 | contig 10374 bp, 9 predicted proteins | sample SodReaTP_S13sol_FD_11159 | JGI IMG/M metagenome (IMG submission 11159) | reverse complement strand
GCCGTTGGCCACGGCATGGGCCCGCTGGATGGTGATCCAGGCTTCCCGCTGGCGGGCCTGTTCGTCCTCGGGGTCTTCCGGGTTCCAGCCGATGGCGGTGGGGTAGATCAGCAGTTCCGCACCGGCCAGGGCCATGAGCCGCGCCGCTTCCGGGAACCACTGGTCCCAGCACACCAGCACGCCCAGACGTCCCACGGCGGTGTCAACGGGCTCGAAGCCCAGGTCGCCGGGGGTGAAGTAGAACTTCTCGTAGTAGCCGGGATCGTCGGGGATGTGCATCTTGCGGTAGGTGCCGGCGAGCCGTCCGTCCGCATCCAGCACCACGGCGGTGTTGTGATAGAGCCCCGCGGCACGACGCTCGAACAGGGAGCCCACGATCACCACGCCGTGCTTCGCCGCGGCCTCCGAGAGGGCCTGGGTGCTGGGGCCGGGGATGGGCTCGGCCTGGTCGAACACATCCGTGTCCTCGGTCTGGCAGAAGTACAGGCCGGTGTGCAGTTCCTGCAGCACCACCAGCCTGGCGCCGGCGGTGGCCGCCTCGCCGATGGCCTTGAGGCTCCTGGCCAGGTTGGCCTCACGGTCGGCGGTGTTGGCCTGCTGCACGAGTGCGATCTTCATGGGGGCAATCCGATGTTGAGATGGGCGCAGGGTGTTAGATTCGCGATGGTAACGCAAAGGTCGCAGAGTCGCAGAGAACGCAAAGATCCTGAAAAAAATTCTAAAGCCTTTGCGCCCTCTGCGCCTCTGCGATCTCAGCGTTTGATCCCCGCAACCTAGACGAGCACGCCCTCCGGCAGCTGCATGGTGACGCAGTGCAGGCTGCCGTACTGGTGGATCAGGGTGCGGCAGTCGATGCCAATGATCTCCCGGTCCGGGAACACTTCGCCCAGGCGTTCAAGGGCGATGGCGTCCGTGGGGTCGTCGTAGGTGGGCACCAGCACCGCGCCGTTGATGATCAGGAAATTGGCGTGGGTGGCGGGCAGGCGCCGACCGTCCTCGTCCTGGATGGGGGCGGGCAGGGGCAGGGCCACCAGGCGGTAGGGTTCACCGTCGGCGGTGCGCAGGGCCTTGAGTTCCGCCTCCATGGCCTTGAGCGGTCCATGGTGGGGATCGTCCCGGTCATTGCAGGTGACGTAGGCGATGGTGTCGGGGGTGCACAGGCGCGCCAGGGTATCCACGTGGCCGTCGGTGTCGTCCCCCTCCAGGTCGCCGTGTTCCAGCCACAGCACCCGCCGCACGCCCAGGGACTGCTTCAGCACCTGCTCGATGCCGGCGCGATCCAGGTGCGGGTTGCGGGTGGGGGTGAGCAGGCAGCCGGCGGTGGTGAGCAGGGTGCCCTGGCCGTCGGATTCGATGGAGCCGCCCTCCAGCACCAGGTCCACGGGCTCCACGGGCAGGTCGTCGAAGATACCCAGTGCCTTGAGACGCGCGGTGATGCGGTTGTCCTCATCGGCGGCATACTTGCCGCCCCAGCCGTTGAAGGTGAAGTCCAGCAGCTTGAGACGGCCGTCCTCCAGCACCGTGATGGGGCCGTGGTCCCGGGCCCAGGTGTCGTTGGCCGGGGCCAGGGCGGTGATCACCCGGGCAAGGTCGGCGCCGGCGGCCTCCAGCCGTTGCAGGACATGGCTGCGGTGGGCCTCGTCCTGGCAGACCACCAGCAGGCGCTCGAAACGGGTGACGGCGGCGCCGATGGAGGCGAACACCGCATCGGCGTCATCGAGCAGGTAGGACCAGTCGCTACGGCCATGGGGCCAGGTGAGCTGGACGCCGCTCTGGGGCGCCCACTCGGCGGGCAGGACACGGGACATGGAGAAGACTCAGCGGGCGTCGGGGCGTTCGCCGCGCACCACGGTGTGCAGAACGAAGGGACCTTCGAAGATCACGGAATAGCCGTTGTAGTCCCAGCGGCTGATGGGGGGCTCGCCCACGGCCGGATGGCGGGCTTCGGGTTCGCCGAAGCGGGCCAGCACGGTGCGTTCATGCATGCCGCGGGTGGGCTGCTCGCCCATTTTCACCACCACCGGGCTGCCGTCGATCAGCAGCACGTCGGCCGTTGCGGGCAGGCTGGCGAGCACGAGGGCCNACAGGNCGAACAGGAATCCGCGTACAATAGACATGATGCACTCCCGCATGCTGGGTAAGGTCGATGGCCTGACTATAGCATTGGACCTGAGCCTGAGGAAACCATGCCAGGTTGTTGAGCCTGCGAGATTTTTCACCGCCGTTTCCTGGAAGTCCGTCACACCCCGGATGCCGGCGCCACCACCAGACACGGAATCCCGATCATGGAGTTTGAGCCCGCGCTCATCGAGGTGACGCTGCTGCGCCGCTACAAGCGTTTTCTGGCCGACGTGCGCACCCCGGACGGCCGTGAGTTCACCGCCCACTGTCCCAACACCGGTTCCATGATGGGCTGCATGGAACCGGGGTCCCGGGTGTGGCTGAGCCATTCCCCGGACCCCAAGCGCAAGTACGCCCATACCTGGCAACTGGTCGAGGCGGAGGGTGCCCTGGTGGGCATCAACACGGGCCTCTCCAACCGGCTGGTGGAGGAGGCCATCGGCAGCGGCCTGATCGCTGAGCTGGCCGGCTGGCCCGGGCTGCGTCGTGAGGTGCGTTACGGGGATCAGGGCAGCCGCATCGACCTGCTGCTCGAGGACGGGGAACGCCGCTGCTATGTGGAGGTCAAGAACGTGACCGCCGCGGTCAGTGAGGGCGTGGCCATCTTCCCCGATGCGGTCTCCGCCCGGGGCAGCAAGCACCTGGAGGAACTCATGCTCATGGTCCGTGAAGGCCACCAGGCGGCGCTGGTGTTCTGCGTGCAGCGGGGCGACGTGCATACGGTCCGGCCCGCCGATGCCATCGATCCCCTGTACGGACAGCGCCTGCGCGAGGCGGCGCAGGCCGGTGTGCGGGTGCTGGCCTGTGGCGCCCGTGTCTGGCCCGGTGGGGTGGTGCTCGAGCGGGTTCTCGATGTGGATCTGAGCCGCGCCGGATAAAAAGCCATGAATCCAAGCCCAATTCCCCGTGTCGCCGCTGTATCGGCCCGCCCGGCTGTGATTTAATCCGCGCATGTTTCGTCCCCTCGAACTCTACATCGGCCTGCGCTACACCCGCGCCAAGCGCCGCAACCACTTCATCTCCTTCATCTCCCTGATCTCCATGGCGGGGATTGCCCTGGGGGTGACGGCGCTGATTACCGTGCTGTCGGTGATGAACGGCTTCGAGAAGGAACTGCGCGAGCGCATCCTGGGCATGGTCTCCCATGCCACCATCAGCGATTTCTCCGGTCGCCTGGCGGACTGGCAGACCCTGGCGGCACGCATCGAGGGCGAACCGCGGGTACTGGGCGCGGCGCCCTACATCCAGGCCGAGGGCATGCTCCAGGGCCAGGGGCAGGTGAGCGGTGCCCTGATCCGCGGCATCCTGCCGGAGCGGGAGAAGCACGTCTCTCGGGTGGCCGAGCACATCAAGTTCGGCAGCATGGAGGCGCTGCGCGGCGGCGAGTACGGCGTGGTGCTGGGCAAGGAACTGGCGGCGAGCCTGGGCGCCGGGGTGGGCGACCGGGTGACCCTGGTGACCCCCCAGGCCACGGTCACCCCCGCCGGTGTGATGCCCCGGTTGCGGCGCCTGCTTGTGGTGGGCGTGTTCGAGGTGGGCATGTATGAATACGACCGCAGCACCGCCTTCATGCACCTGGATGACGCGCGCCGGGTGTTCCAGTACGAGGACAACGTCACCGGGCTGCGCCTGAAGATGGACGACATGATGCGCGCCCCCTTCATCGCCCGGGACGTGGCCGATCGTCTGGGCGGGCGCTACTGGGTCAGCGACTGGACCCGCCAGCACGCCAACTTCTTCCGCGCCGTGCGCACCGAGAAGACGGTGATGTTCATCATCCTGTCCCTGATCGTCGCCGTGGCTGCCTTCAACATCGTCTCCACCCTGGTGATGGTGGTCACCGACAAACAGTCGGACATCGCCATCCTGCGCACCCTGGGCCTGTCGCCCGCCTCGGTGATGGGGGTGTTCATGGTGCAGGGCACCCTGATCGGCCTGGTGGGCACCGCCTTCGGCGTGGCGGGCGGCGTGACGCTGGCGCTCAACGTGGAGACCATCGTGCCCGCCATCGAGCAGATGCTGGGCATGCAGTTCCTGCCCGCCGACGTCTATTACATCAGTGACCTGCCCTCGGACCTGAAGGGCTTCGACGTCATGCGGGTCGGCGTGCTGGCCTTCCTGCTCACGGTGCTGGCCACCCTTTACCCGGCCTGGCGGGCCTCCCGTACCCAGCCCGCCGAGGCCCTGCGCTACGAGTGACATGGTGGATACCGATTTCCATAACGGCCCGGTGATCGAGGCCAAGGGACTGAGCCGCATCTTCGACGAGGGCGGCCTCAAGGCCCGTGTGCTGGAGAACGTGGATCTGACCGTTCAGCCCGGCGAGCGGGTGGCCATCGTGGGCGCCTCGGGCAGCGGCAAGAGCACCCTGCTGCACCTGCTGGGCGGGCTGGACAGGCCTACGGCGGGTACCGTGAAGGTGTGCGGCGTGGACATGAGCCGCCTGGGTGATGCCGCCCGGGGGCGGCTGCGCAACCAGCACCTGGGCTTCATCTACCAGTTCCATCACCTGTTGCCCGAGTTCACGGCGCTGGAGAACGTGGCCATGCCCATGCTCATCCGCGGCATGCATCCCACCGCCGCCGCCGACCGGGCAAGGCACCTGCTGGAGCGGGTGGGCATGACCAATCGCCTGGAGCACAAACCCGGCGAGCTTTCCGGCGGCGAGCGCCAAAGGGCGGCCATTGCCCGCGCCCTGATCACCGAGCCCCAGGCGGTGCTGGCCGACGAGCCCACCGGCAACCTGGACAGCAAGCGCGCCGAGGACATCTACCAGCTGATGATGCGCCTCAACCGTTCCTCCGGTACCGCCCTGGTGATCGTCACCCACGACATGCGCCTGGCGGAGAAGATGGACCGGGTGCTGACCCTGACGGACGGCAGGCTGGATTGAATTATGAACTGTGAGGCGTGAGGAGGCAGGGGTGAGACGTAAACCACTCGCTCCTTACCCCTCCACCTTCTTGCCGCGCCTGCGCCAGTTGATCCGGCTCAGGATGTGCAGGCGCCACAACACACGGACGGCCACGTAACCGGCGATCGCCGCCACGGTGGCCATGATCAGGCTGCCCAGCAGCAGGGGCTTCCAGATGATCAGCAGTTCCTGGGTGAACCACTGCAGGCTCAGCTCAAAGGAAAAACCGACGCGGGGCAGGTCCAGCACCTTGCGGCCGATGGTGTAGGCGGTGTAGTAGATGGGGCCCATGGTGAGCGGATTGGTGATCCACACCAGCAACACCGAGATGGGCAGGTTCACCCGGATCATGATGGCGATCAGGGCCGAGATGATCATCTGGAAGGGCAGGGGCAGCAGGGCGATGAACAGGCCTACGGCAAAGGCACCCGCCACGGAACGGCGGTTCATGTGCCAGAGGTTGGGGTCGTGCAGCAGGGTGCCCAGAAAGCGCAGCGACTGGTGGTCCCTCACCCGATGGTAGGACGGAAACAGTCGCTTGATGATCTTCTTGGCCATGGACGGCGGTCGGAGGTTTGAGTTTCAATCCATCGTACAGGTCATGGTAGACCGGATTCGTGACATCCCAAGGAGGGGATCATGCCGATACTGGCCCTGGGCTTCCTGCTCGGTGTCTGGCTGCTGCAACTCCAGGCCCATCTTCCATCGCCCGTTTGGATGTTATCAGCCGTACCCGCTGTGCTGCTTGGCGGGGCGCTATTGTACCGTCCGCGCGCCCGGAGTCACCGTGCCATCGTTCGGTCACTGCTGTGGCTGCTGGTTGCCGTGCCTGCCGGCTTTGCCTGGGCCTTGTTCGACGCCGGCCGTCACCCGGATCCGCCGTCCGCGGATCTGCGTCACGACGGGATCTTCGAGGGCCGCATCGTCTCCCTCCCCGTGGTCTATGACCATTCCACGCGCTTCCTGTTCGACATTCCTGCTCCCGACGGGACGAAAACACTGCGCCTGCGGGTCTCCTGGTATGGAAGTGTTCCGGATCTGAGGCCGGGTGAGACCTGGCGGCTGCACCTGCGCCTGCGTGCGCCCCGGGGTTTCATGAACCCCGGGGGATTCGACTACGAGGGCTGGCTGCGCCAGCAGGGTGTCTGGGCAGTGGCCACGGTGCGCGTGGCCCCGGACAACCAGCGACTGCAAGCGGCCCGTGGTCTGTCCGGCGGCGTGGACCGCCTGCGCCAGCGCATCGTCGAAGGGCTGGACCGAACGCCGGGGGAGGCGCGCTTCGCGGGTGTGCTCATGGCCCTCGCGGTGGGCCATCGTGCCCGGATTCCCGACGAGCACTGGTCGGTGTTCCTGGCTACGGGCACCAATCACCTGATGGCCATCTCGGGTCTGCACATCGGTCTGATGGCGGGCCTGGGTTACGGCCTGGTCAATCTGTTGTGGCGTCGTCAGCCGGCCCTCGCCCTGTGTCTCCCGGCCCAGCGGGCGGGTGCCCTGGCGGCGGTCTTCACCGGGGCCTTCTATGCCATGCTCGCGGGTTTCGCCGTGCCCACCCAGCGGGCCCTGGTGATGCTCTGCGTGGTGATGCTCGCCGTGTGGCTCGGGCGCACCGGACAGCCATGGCGCGTGCTGTCCCTGGCACTCATCGCGGTGCTGCTGTGGGACCCCGGTGCGGTGCTGGGGGCCGGGTTCTGGCTCTCCTTCGGTGCCGTGGCGGTGATCCTGCTCTCCCTGACGGGGCGCCTGCGCCCGCCCACGGGCTGGCGGGCCGCCGCCCGCATCCAGGTGCTGGTGGCCCTGGGACTGACACCACTGCTGCTCGTGTTCTTCAGCCAGACCTCGGTGGTGGCGCCCCTGGCCAATCTGCTTGCGGTGCCCTGGGTGGGGCTGCTGGTAGTGCCCCTGACCCTGCTCTCGGCGGCGCTCACCCTGCTGCATCCGCTCGCGGGCCTGCCCGTTGCCTGGCTGGCGGATGGGCTGATGGGTCTCATCTGGATCTGGCTTGAGTTTCTCGCCGGGCTGCCCTTTGCCCGCTGGCATGCCTCGCGTCCTGCCTGGGCCCTGGCCCTGGCGGCGCTGGGGATCGCCCTGTGGCTGCTGCCACGGGGGCTGCCGGGCCGGGCGCTGGCGCCGGTGCTGTGTCTGCCGCTTCTCTGGCCGCCGTCGCCGGAACTGCCCGAGGGCGGGTTGCGCCTGACCCTGCTGGACGTGGGGCAGGGGCTTGCCGCGGTGGTCCAGACCCGCCATCACACCCTGGTCTATGACACCGGGCCCGGCTTCCTCTCGGGCTTTGATACGGGACAGTCGGTGGTGGTGCCGTTTCTGCGTCACCAGGGCGTGGGGCGGGTGGACCGGCTGCTGATCAGCCACGGCGACAACGACCACGCGGGCGGTGCACAGAGCGTCATCGACCTGATCCCCGTACACAAGGTGCAGGGCGCCTGGGGCCTGCGCCAGGCGCGCGTCCCGGCAATCCCCTGCGAACGGGGCATGGCCTGGCGCTGGGACGGCGTGGATTTCCGCATCCTGCATCCGCCGCCCCACTGGGGGGATGACAACATCTCCTCCTGCGTGCTGCAGGTGGAGGGGCCGGGTGGCAGGGTGCTGCTGCCCGGTGACGTGGACGGCCTCGGCGAGGCGGTGCTGCTGTATTTCGCGGCAGACGGCTTGCGCAGTGATGTGCTGGTGCTGCCCCATCACGGCGCCCGGGACGCGGCCAGCGACGCCTTCCTGGACCGGGTGTCACCCACTCTGGCGCTGGTGGGGGCGGGCTTCAACAGCCGTTTCGGGCATCCCGATGCCTCGGTGCGCGAGCGGCTGGACATTCGCGGCATTCCCTTGCGCGGCACGGCGGAGGAGGGCGCCATCCGCGTGGATCTGCTGCCCGGAGAGCCGCTGCACAGCCCGCCGGGGTGGCGCATCACGGCGCGGCGCTACTGGCACAGCGAGTGAGTTCTAAATTCAAGATTCAAAATTCAAAATTCAAAGGCGATGGCGGAGGTAGCTCAGGCATTGAAGCTACCCCACCCTTTGAATCTTGAATTTTGATTTCCCAACGAGTCTCCTTCCGACCCCTCGGCCAAATCAAGTATCATGGCCGGCGCCGGTGGATGCCGGCACAGACCTATGAATCTGCGAGGAATCCGACACCGTGTTTGAACTGGTCAAGGCCGGGGGCTGGCTCATGCTCCCCATCATCGCCTGTTCCGTGGTGGCGCTGGCCATCATCGTGGAGCGCTTCTGGAGCCTGCAACAGCGTCGGGTCAACCCCCGCCAGCTGGTGGTGCAGATCTGGCAGATGATCCAGGCGGGGCAACTCACCGAGGACCGCCTGCGCCAGGTGCGTGACGGCTCACCCCTGGGGCGCGTGCTGGCCGCGGGACTGATCAATATGGGACACACCCGGGACGTCATGAAGGAGGCCATCGAGGAAACCGGCCGCCACGTGGCCCATGATCTCGAGCGCTTCCTCAACACCCTGGGCACCATTGCTGCCATCACACCGCTGCTGGGCCTGCTGGGCACCGTGGTGGGCATGATCCAGGTCTTCTCCGTGATCACCGATGTGGGCGTGGGCAGCCCCGGCGAGCTGGCCGGTGGCATCTCCCAGGCGCTGATCACCACCGCGGCGGGCATCTCCGTGGCGGTGCCCTCGCTGATCTTCCACCGCTACTTCCGTGGCCGCGTGGATGAACTGGTGCTGGAGATGGAGATGGAGTCCATCAAGCTGGTGGAAGTGATCCACGGTGAGCGCGAGGCCGCCGGCGCGTGAATTTCCGCACCCGCGAGACCGAGCAGGTGGAGATCAACCTCACGCCGTTGATCGACGTGGTGTTCCTCATGCTGATCTTCTTCATGGTTTCCACCACCTTCGAGCGTTACGCGGAACTCAGCATCGACCTGCCCAGCGCCGAGACCGCCGAGCAGGCGGAGCGCCAGGAGGTGATCGATCTGGCCATCGACGCCCAGGGGCGCTATTTCATCAACGGCCAGGAACTGGTCAACACGCGCCCCGAGACCCTGCGCACAGCTCTTTCCCAGGCCAGCGGCGGTGACACCACGCGGCCCCTGGTGATCCGCGCCGACGCCCAGACTCCGCACCAGTCCGTGGTCACCGCCATGGACGTGGCCGCACGCCTGGGCCTGTCCCGCCTGTCCATCGCCACCACCCAGTCCGGCAACGAAGACTGACGATGGCGCGTCATCCGGAAGAGTATACCGGCGTCGAGGTCTACCGCCGCCTGCTCGGGTATTCATTCGCCCATTGGCCCTGGCTGGTGTTGTCATTGTTGACCATGATCATCGTGGCAGCCACCGAAGTGGGTTTCGCCGCGCTCATGCGGCCACTCATGGACGAGAGTTTCGTGGCCCGGGATCCTGCCGCCATCAAGTGGGTGCCTTTGGCACTCATCGGCGTGTTCGCCCTGCGTGGTATTGCGGAATTCGCTTCCGTTTACGCCATGAAGTACGTGGGCCGGATGGTGGTGAAGAACCTGCGCGGAGGGCTGTTCGAGCACCTCCTTGCCATGCCGGCGCGCTACTACGACGCGTCTTCATCAGGCCAGCTGATCTCACGCCTTTCCTACAACGTGGAGCAGGTGGCGCAAGCGGCCACGGACAGTGTCACCGTGCTGGTGCGCGACACCCTCACGATCATCGTGCTGCTGGCATGGATGTTCTACCTGAACTGGATCCTGACCCTGGCGGTGCTGATCATCGCGCCCGTGGTGGCCGTCATCGTCGGGCAGGTCACCAGCCGTTTCCGCCGGGTCAGCCATCGCATCCAGGGCAACATGGGCGACGTGACCCAGGTGGCCCAGGAGGTGATCGAGGGCAATCGGGTGGTGAAGATCTTTGGTGGTGAGGACTATGAGCGGGCGCGTTTCGAATCCATCAACGAGCGCAACCGCAGTCTGCACATGAAGATGGCCTTCATCCATGCCCTGCACCTGCCGTTGGTGCAGTTCCTGGTGGCACTTGCCCTGGCACTGATCGTTTGGCTGGCCACGCAGGAGTCGGTGGTGCAGAACGTCACGGTCGGCGTGTTCGTTTCCTTTATCACCGCCCTGATGCTGTTGCTTACGCCCATCCGCCGCCTCACCACCGTCAATGAAACCCTGCAGAAGGGTATCGCCGCAGGGCAGAGTATCTTTTCCCTGCTGGACGCGGAGCAGGAGCGCGACCAGGGCGAACTGCGCCTGGAACGCGTACGGGGCGATATCCAGTTTCGCGACCTCCGTTTCTCCTACGATCTGGACAAGGGCGATGTGCTGCACGACATCAACCTGCACATCCATCCCGGCGAGACCGTGGCCCTGGTGGGCCGCTCCGGCAGCGGC
>SR_TP_S13solDRAFT_1000880_pt1 | contig 10389 bp, 6 predicted proteins | sample SodReaTP_S13sol_FD_11159 | JGI IMG/M metagenome (IMG submission 11159) | reverse complement strand
TGGCCCGCCCTATGGCGATTCGATAGGGCGGGCCATGCCCGCCGTCGGTATGGGTGCGGTATTTCTGCAAGGCGAGGGTGTGAGGGAGTGGTGGAGGGTTATGGGTGTCCTCTTCTTCCTTTTTGCGCCGCTTTCCAACGCAGCATGGCGCCGCCCGAGGATTTTTCAACAGCCTGCTAGTACTCGTTGTACTTCCTGGAACTTCCGCGCACCTGCTCGGCAGGATATTTCTTCTCGTTGAGCGCAATCTTGTCTTCCACGGCGGCCATGAGGTCAACGCCCAGACGGTCGGAGAGCCGGATCAGGTAGATGAAGATATCCGCCATCTCGAGCCGTACCGCGTCCAGCTTATCCGGGGGCAGCCGGTAGCTCTGTTCCTCGGTGAGCCACTGGAAGTGCTCGATCAGTTCGCCCGCCTCGCCAATGAGCGCCATGGCCATGTTCTTGGGCGAGTGAAACTGCTCCCAGTCGCGCGCCTGGGCGAACTCTCTCAGGCGCTGGTTCAGGTCGTCGAGTGCGTTGTCCATGATTCAGATCCTGTTGACGCTCGTTTGAAGTAAACAGCAAATCGCGAAGGGCGCCAAGGTACGGGTACTTCTAATTATTCTGAGTGCGTCAGATTGGGCGCTCAAATTCGTGCTATCAAGGCGCGAATCGCACGTAATAGCGCGCTATTGCGAAGATTTGCAACGCCGAGAGCGCGAATTCGAGTGTTCAAAATGCGTGCTCACGAATAGTTAGAGGCGCCCGTATGCGCGAAGGACATAAAGAAACGATAACAATGATCTGCCTGGCGCTCATCGCGCATACCTCGTGACCTTGCGGCCAGCTTGCCGGAAGGGTCGGTTGGGGTGAGCGCCGCGAACCCCTGCATGCGTTGCTGTCAACGAAACCCCTCCGGGCGCAGGGCGTTGCGGATCCGGTCGCGGTGATCCGGATCGACGCCCGCCTCATCGGCATACTCCGGCCTGCGTGTCTGGCTCACCCTACGGGAGCGCTGGAAGGTGACGGTGTGGGGCGTGACTGATTATGGGTGTCCTTTTCTTCTTCCTTGCGGTTCCGATTCTACTGCAATACTGCCTTGAGAACTCCAACGACCCGAAGTTCGCTGATGGAATCGCCTTCGAGCACAATTGGTTGATAGCCGGTGTCGTACGAGTCGGGGTGCAGCATGATCCGGGTATGCTGCCATTCGGTGTCGGGGTCAGAACGCTTGCTGCTCTCGTAACGCTTTATGGTGAAACTCACGCCGGTATCCGGATCCTGGATATCGCGATGCTGTACAAGGACGGTCTTGCCCTGTCGGGTGCCCCCGTGAGGGGCTTCAAAAAGGCACCATGAGCCGCTCGGTACGCGCCGGTTCATAGATTCGCCTATTACCTGAAGGACGAACATGCCTGGGGACGGAGAGATATAGCTCGGCAACTCAACCCACTGATAGTCTGAAACGCTCTGGTGTTCGCTGAAGTTACCGGCAGCGGCATGGAAGTCGAAAAGCGGGACGCCGTTGACGAACGGCTGTACTTCGGACTCAGGGATGATCCGGAAAGGGATGTTTGCCGTTTCCTGTTGTAAGTTGATCGATGTCTGGTGAGAGCGTTTCAACAGGTCCTTGAAGTATTCGTTAGTTTCCGTGTCGCAGCTCCAGATCAGACAGCCCTTCGTGCCCCGGCTCATCAGTGTGCGGTAAGTGTTCTTGATGATCGCTGTTGCCTTGGCGTCCGCGTCGACGGCGTTCTTCTTCCGCGCAGTCTTATATCCCTTGATGGAGGAATCCATGCGGGATCGCTGCTCTGGCTGCGCAATCAGGCGGCCGTTCCTTGCGATCAGGTCCGGTCCAATGATGACACCTACGTAGTCGAGCTCAAGGCCCTGACAGGTGTGGATGCAGCCGATCTCATCGACTGAGTCCGCTTGCATGATCCAGAGGGGACCATCCTTGTCTAGATTCCAGCGCATGGCGAAGCGGTGTTCTGGGAATTCAATATCTAGCTTTCTTGGATCCTTTTTGCTAATCCAGTCCCAGCAGTATCCGGCCACAATGCGGGCGCGATTGGTTGATTTGTTCAGGGAACAGATGCGCTCGTGCAGCTCTGTGGGAGTGTCGATGACCTCCACCGCGTAGCCCAGGTTGTCGAGATCCGGGTTGGCCGTGTCACGGATCTGCAGCGCCTGATCCAGCCATGCGATATAGCCGTCTGATCCACTGCACCGGAACTGAGACTGGAGCACCGTCCGGTGTACGGTCGCTCCCTCGGAACGGGCCCAATTCTCGATCTCCTGTAGCGTGCCGATGTCCTTCCAGGTAACTTTTTGATCTTCATCGAGGAAAAAGATGCTTGTTCTTGAGGACCTGATGATCTCCATGACCTGGTTTATGCCCATGTTCTGAAACATCCCGGAACGCTCGTTGAGTCGGTGCGCCTCGTCGACGATCAGCACGTCGATAGCATTGGCTGGTGCGTCGTGGTAGGCACCTGAGCCCTTGAAGAGATTGCCGATGTGGCTTCGACGAAAATGCCCCGTGAGTTTGGTCTCATAGACAGCTCGCGGCGCGGCGTTCCTCGTGACGTAATGGGCAATCAGCCCTCTTTGGATCAGCTCCACGAGCAAATTGATTGCCACGACGGATTTCCCTGTTCCGGGCCCCCCTTCCACGATGAGGACCTGCTTTTGCCCTGATTGGGCGAATGTGGCAATTTCCAGCGCGCTCTCATATACCAGTTTCTGGTCGTCGATCATCAGGAACTCTCGCGTTCCCTTGAGCAGGGAAGCCAGATGATCCGCAAGGGACTTCGAAGGACGGATCCGCCCGTTCTCGATGGTGTAGATGATGCGGTTGTGGTCGCCTTTTCGAACATGATGACGGATGAAGCTTCGCAATCTCTCCGCGTCCTTTTTCAGGAAGGCCGGGGCGCGCTCGAGGTGGTCTCGGTAGAAGTCTGAATTCACTGCGTCCGAGACGCAGTTATGAAGATAGGCGCAGGATCGAAGATTGATGCGATGGACTTCAACTGCCTCGTTGAAGTCTTTCAAGAGTGCCGCGTAGGTCCAGGCCTGATAGGAGGGGTGTGGCACCTCCCTCCGGCTGCCGCCGAGGAAGGTCCTTACGATTCCGTCCTTTTCGGTTTCCTCGACGGTCTCCCACTGCTTTAGTTCCACGATGAGGGCCGTGTCCTGACCCTCGATGTCCTGCCCGGTTAGTATGAAGTCGATTCGCTTTCCTGTTTGCGGGATGACGTATTCGATGGCTACGCCCGCATCGTCCGGAACGTCCCGGACGTCGAGAATATTCTTCATAAACTGCATAGAGTTTCGCCATGAGGCGAGTTCCGCTGGAGATACGCCGCCCACGCCGCAAGCCCGCATCTTGGCCATTATGCGGTCGTCAATCTCGTTGTGGAGAACGTCCCGAACGAACTGGCCCTTGTTGGCGGTATAGATCAGCATGGAATCACTCCACGCCGCGTGAGGGAAAATCCGAAGGTGAAGGATGATTCAGATGTTTTGGGGTGGGCAGGGCCGTTGGTGAAGCGGGTCTCGATGCCGGTGGACTGGTAGGCAAAGGGCAGGGGGGTGGCCCAGCGGGGGAGATCGGACGGCAGGCCCTGGGTGTAGCGCTCGGCCTGCACCTCGACGCCGCTCAGGGTGGCACCCGCCTTTTTGGCCTCGATGACTCCGGCGGCCTGGCCGTCCACATAGAGCAGGTAGTCGGCGAAGCCGTGGCCGGGCAGGGGGAATTCACGAATCGCCACGCCCCGGGCGGCGTGGATGCTGGCCTTGTCCACGTCCTGCACGGCCCAACCGGCAGCGTTGAGCAGCCGGTCGATCTCCCTGCGCGCTTGTTGTTCTGGTTGTGGTGACATGCCGTGTCTTGGCGCTGTGGGTTCCAATTGGGTGAGGTTATCACAGGGCTTCAAGCAAGTGGCTCGGTGCCTTCCGACAGCAGATTGAGATATCTGTCGTAAACGAACAGTCGGTTACGTCTTTTCCCGGTGATCTCTCGGGTGATGCCAGCGGCCTGCAGGGCCTTGAAGCAGTTGGAGATGGTGGTTCGATTGATGCCGAGTTCGGTGGAGGTGTCAGCGATATTCCTGATCGGGCGCCGCATGAGCAGTTCGTGCACTTGCAGGCAGGAGCCGGCAATGCGCCCCAGGCTGCGGATGCGTTCGCGGTCCGACTCGAACACTCGCAGGAGCTCACGCGCGGTGCTGACTGCCTGCTGCGCGGTGTCGAAAATGCCCTGCAGGAAGAAGCCCAGCCAGCCCTCCCAGTCTCCGCGAATCCTCACTTGCTGCAGGCGCTCGTAATACTCGCTGCGTCGGGTCTTGAAATAGAGGCTGAGGTAAAGCAATGGGGCGTTGAGGACCTTTTCGTTGAGTAGCAGCAAGGTGATCAGGAGTCGGCCAAGGCGCCCATTGCCATCGAGAAAGGGGTGGATGGTTTCGAACTGAACGTGGGCGAGTGCCGCCTTGAGCAGGACCGGCATGGCGATTGGATCGTCATGCAGGAAGCGCTCGAATGGATCTAGACAGGCCATCAATTGATCCGGTGGTGGCGGTACGAAGATCGCTTTACCGGGGGTGCTTCCACCCAGCCAGACCTGTGTTCGACGAAACTCTCCGGGCTGCTTTTCCGCGCCTCGGCCCTGATCCAGTAAAACGGCATGGATTTCCCGAAGCAGGCGAAGGGATAGAGGGAAGCCCTCGCGCATCCTCTTCAACCCATAATCCAAGGCGCGTACGTAGCTCGACACCTCTCTGACGTCATCAAGCGGCGTGCCGGGCGCCTCGTCCATTTCGAACAGCAGGAGGTCTGAGAGTGAGGACTGGGTGCCTTCTATCTGGGATGAGAGGACTGCCTCCTTGCGCACGTATTGATAGAGGAACAAGTCGGCATCTGGTAGCACGTCGGCAACGCCGTCCAAGCGCCCCAGGGCCCGGTTTGCCTTTTCATGCAGATTGAGGAGTTCAGGGCTGAGCTGGATCGGGGGATCGGGCGGCAGGGGCGCGGGGATGAAGGCCCGGTAGGCTTCTCCAGAAAGGGTTGACTCGATGTAGCGGCCGGTTGTGCGTTCCATGATGGCTTGAGTCTAGGAGAGCATTAGACTCTACGCAATCTTTTGCTTATAAAGTTTCGCAGCGGTGGGTGGGTTTGGCCTATATGCAACTTTGTTTGCGTAAAGAAGCCGTACTGTGGGTTTTGTGCAGTAATAGAGGCCTAAGGTGTTATTAGCCATGGGGGCTTGGGGTCGGACCCGGCTAGTCATCGGTGCATAGGGCGGCCCGTAGGCAGTGGTGGGTGGCGGGCATGGCCCGCCCTATGGCGATTCGATAGGGCGGGCCGTGCCCGCCGGGCTGCGGTGCAGCTGCGGGGGTCGGACCCTGTCATCCATCCCGTGTCTACTTAAACCGCCATCCTTCCCGCTCTGCCGCGATGACGATCTGGGCGCAGGCCTCGGCGTCCGAGTCTGCTTCGTGGTGGCGTAGGGGAATCTGCAGGTGACGGCATACGTCTGGAAGCTTCGTGGGGCGGATGTTCCATTGCGCCCGGGCCAGTTGGACGGTACACACAAAGCCCGGGCCAGGCAGATCCAGTCCGTAGGTTCGGCAGCAGGCGGACAGGACGCCCCGATCAAACGACGCATTGTGTGCCGCGAGGAAGGTAATGCCATCCAGGGCCGTGGCCATCTCCTGCCACACCGCATCGAAGGGACGGGCGTCTCTGACGTCATTCCATGTGAGCCCGTGGATATGGGAAAAGGCAAAGCGCCGGGTCGGCGGGCGGATGACCTCGTAGAGGCGCGAGACGATCACGCCATCCTCGACCACCACGATGCCCACCGCGCAGGCGCTGTCCGCCGCGTGACAGGCGGTCTCGAAGTCGATGGCGGCGAAGCGGGTCATGTGCTGATGTCTACTCACTTACTCCAAGGATACACGCCGTGATGCGTTCATCCGCTGCGGGGAGCACGGGGAATTCCTGGAATTCCTCGATGATGCGTGGCCCCAGGGCCTGCTCGGCGGCGACCAGATCCCGGCGAATATCCTTGAGCAGCAACGGCCGGTTGCGACGTTGCTTAAGGCGCTCGTACCAGACCGGGCGTATCAGGTCGAGCCACCGGGCCGCTACCTGATCCCAGGCGGGCTGACGCTCCGGCTCCGGTGATTCCAGGCAGCGCAGCAGGGCGTCGTAGTGGTCTACGGCGTCCTGATCCTGGCGGGCGGCGGCCTTGTCGATGTAACTGCGCAGGACCAGTTCCATCTCGTCCAGGGCGCGCTGTTTCTTGCGCGGCAACAGGGCCCGTTCCGCCTGGCCCAGTTGCCGGATGAACCCGGCCAGTACATCCGCTGCCCGCTGGTCCATGGGCAGGTTCTCCGTCTCGGGGTCCAGCCGTTTGCGCAGGTGCTCGCAGATCGGGCCCAGCTCCGCGATGGGCGCGGCGTCCGGCTTGGTAAACAGGATCCAGTGGGGTGCATGGAAGCTGCCCCCGGAGAGACTGAAAAATGCCCAGGGTCGCTGGCTGCGCACCACGCTCACCCGTGCCACGCTGTGCCCGACCATGCGCCGACAGGTCTCATAAGTGGGACTGGGCACCAGCGCATCCCCGCCCTGCACCAGTCGACGCACCGGCTCGAAGGCATCGCGAATGCCGTCCCATTCGGCCTCCCGGGCCTGCGCCTCGTACTCCTGGATGATGGCCCGGGTGCTCACGGCTTTGTCCTTGTCGCCCAGCATCTCGGAGGGCAGGGGCATGTTGGAGCCCAGCAGGCTCTCCACGGTCTCGTAGCGTTCCACGAAGCGTTCGTCCGAGGTCAGGGCGAACTCCGGCGCGTCCTGGGGCCACCAGGCCTCGACGGTCTTGTGGGGGCTGTCCATGCGGTCCACCCGCCCGGCGCGCTGCTCGGCGATGCGGACCACGCTGGGCATGTCCAGATGCACCATGCACGAGGCCTGTTGCAGGTTCACACCCTCGGCCAGGCTGTCGGAACACAGGCCGATGATGGCCCGTTCCGGCGAGCCCCACTGAAAGGCCTTGAGCAGTTTCGTGCGTTCAGAGCCCGCGTCGCCCGTGCCGGTGAGGGTCTTCTGCCCCGGCGCGAGTTCCGCGATGTGCCGGCGGACCTCCGCCAGGGTGATGGGGCTGCGGTCAAAGGCCAGCAGCAGGACGTGGCGTTTCGCCAGATCCAGCAGCAGCCGGGCCTTGCCCCGTTCGCGGGCATCGCTCATGCGGGTCAGCAGTTCATAGATGCGCGTGTAGATCGCCCGGTCGTGGGCGCAGGCCGCGGCGTGGGCCTCGGGGTCCGAGAGCCAGTCTGGCAGGGGGGTGCCGAGTTTGTTCCGGGGCGGTTTGCCGGCCAGGGCCTCCAGCCCGGCGAGCATGTTGCCGGTCTCGGTGTGTTTCTGAAAGCCCGTCAGGCCGAAGTCCCGGGCGGCCTGCTCGGTGCCCGCGATGTGTTCCGCCAGGGCCAGGCGTGAGGAGCGCAGCGTGGCCATGATCAGGTAGCGGGCGATCTTTTTCGAGGAATGCAGGCGCCCCTTGAGGTAGCTCTCCTCGCTGCGGCCCAGGCGCACCAGAAAATCCGGCATCTCCACCGGGCGCCGGAAATGGGAGACGGCGTAGAGCTGGTCCGCCAGGGCGCGAATCTCGGCGGCCAGTGCCCGGTCCTGCTGCGGTTCGTTCAGGGTGTAGATCTTCGGCTGGTGGCCGGGGAAGCGGCAGGGCTTGCCGTCCTTGTCCCGGTAGGCCTCCGGGTCCCGGTCGATGAGTTCATTGAGCATGCGCTTGGTGCGGCGCACCGTGAACTTCTGGATCTCCGCGCGCAGCAGGTCGATCTCCTCCTCCTCCAGGGCGCGGTTGATGTCGCGCACCCCGAGCATCTTCTGGAAGGCCTTGAGGGTGGAGGCTTGCAGGTTGTCCGCCCCCAGCATGTCCACGATGCGCAGCAGGTCCACCACGCTGCGGTTGATGGGCGTGGCGGTGAACAGCAGTACGTGGTCCGCCATGTTGCGCAGCAGGTTCTGGGTGCGGTTGGACTTGATGTTGAGGAAGTTGTGGCCCTCGTCCACGCACAGCACCTGGGCTCGGCGCAGCGCCTCGATGATGAGTTCATGCCGCCCGCTGCCCGCGTGGCTCAGCATGCCGTGGGAAAAGGTCTCCAGTTGCGCACCCGCAAAGGTGGCGTCCCGGCGCCAGTTCTCCTCCACGGCGGGCGGGCAGATCATCAGGGCCTTGCCCTTGCGCAAGCGGCCCGAGTGTGCGATTTGCTCGCCGATGGCGCGCACCAGGTGCGTGCCCATGAGGGTCTTGCCCGAGCCCGTGGCGTCGGCCACCAGCACGCTCCCCTGGCGGGAAAGCACGTACAGGGCCTGGGCGATGCCCTGGCGCTGGGAGGGCCACAGACTGGTCTCGCCGGGAAGTACGTCTTCCTTCACGAAGTCCTCTGCCCAGTCCCCTTCCAGCAACTCGACACAGGCCCGCGCCAGGGTCTCCTGCCAGGGGGCCACCTGCAGCAGTTCCCTGAGCAAGGCCATGAGTTCAGCGTTGTAGTCCTCGCCCATGGACCAGTAGTTCTCGACGATCTGCCGGATCTCGCCGTAGCGCTTTTTTTCCGCGCCCGCCTCGAAGCGCGCGTTGGCCTCCCACTGACTGCTCAGGCCCGGCGAGGTGAAGTTGCTGGATCCGAGCGTTGCCGCGCCATCGCCCACGTAGAGCTTGGCGTGCAGGCGGCGGTTGCCGGTGGCCAGATAGCGGGCCTCGACCTGCCCGCGCTCCAGTCGCTCGATACACTGGATGACCCGCGCACTCAGCAGCAGGGAGATGTTGCGCGCCAGCCAGTAGCGCTCCACTTCCTTCGGGAAGCTGTAGCCCCGTAGCCGAAAGCTCTCCCGGCGTGATGGGAAGGGCTCGAAGCCCAGCAGCAGGCGTATTTGGCTGTCTTGCGGGCAGTCGGTGATGAATTCGATCAGTCGGTCGAGAGAGGCATAACCGGCCACGATCAGCGGCTCGCGCGAGTCGCGCAGATCCGCCAGTACCTGGTCGCGCACCTTCTGGCGATTGACGTTGAGGGGGAAGCGCCCCGGCGCCGGCCAGTCCAGCACCCGGAGTTCCGGATCCGTGCCGGCGGCTTCGCCAAACAGGTCCAGGCTTTGGGTGTCGCGGGGGGCTTTGCTCAAGGCTGGGTACCGGGGGTTATGGGGTGGTGATATGTTCGAGCCATTCGTGCATCGAAAGTATGATCGAACCCTGTCGCTATTTCAGGTTCTGCGGCAACCGCAAGGTGTTGTGGATCCGGTCGCGGTGATCCGGGGCGAGGTCCGCCTCGTCAGCATAGTCCGACCAGCGTGCCACGACGCGTTGCACTTCCTCGAGGATGGCCTCGGCGCGGCCCCGCTTGAGTCCGGCGATCTGGGCGCAGGCGCTAAAGTCCGCGGGCAGGAAACCGTCGCGCTTGCCGTTGAGGGTCATCTGGTGGTTGGAGGTCCAGCGTCCGCCGGGCTGGTAGCTGTAGGTCACGTCGAAGGCCGGGGAGAGGGACCACTGGCCTGTCCTGTCCATCAGGAAGGCGATGTTCTTGACGTGGTCATCCTGGTTGCGGGCCACGATGTTGAATGCCATGCGGCGGAACTGTTGCTCCACGTCGCTCATGGGTAGGCGCAATTGCCGGATCACCTGGAAGGCCTGTTCGTAGCTGTAGGCGCCGGCCATGTTGTAGTCGAAGTGTGCCAGGGCGCCGAGGGACTGCATGTGCAGTTTCTCGCCGCCATCCAGTCGGTCAAAGCGTCGGGTCATGAAATGCCGGCGGCCATTCTCCTCCAGCAGGCGGCACTCGTTCATGGTGATCCCGGCATCTCGGGCCATGAGGGAGTAGGCGTACTCGATCACGCCGTAGCCCTGGGGGTCTTCAAGCTCCTTGTCCTTGTTGCCGCTCACGCCGTCGAATTTGAGCAGCCAGTAGCCGAACCCCTCGCCCGCGTCCACCTGCCCCGAGCGCACCTCGTTGGTGTCCGGGTTCCAGGCGATCACGGCCTTGGCGCGGGCGCCGCCGGCGGAGGTGCCCACCTGCAGGATCTGCTGCAGGGCGTCGCCATTGTGCATCTCGTCGCCGAAACGGGTGGCCAGCTCGCTGCGGTGGGTAAGGATGTCCGAGGCCAGCTCCACCAGTTGATCCACCTGGATCTTCTGCGTTGTGCGCGCCTTGGGGCCTGTCACGGGCTCGAACTCCAGCGCCCCCATGCCCCGTCTGCCGGTGTAGCAGAGGCGCTCCACGGAATTGAAGGAGGCTGGGGTTCTGCCCTGGGTGGCCAGCCAGGCGTCGATCAGGGCATTGCCGAACTTGTCGGGCAGCGAATCCGCCAGCAGGCCGGGCAGACCGTGGAAGGTCTCCC
>SR_TP_S13solDRAFT_1000879_pt1 | contig 10396 bp, 9 predicted proteins | sample SodReaTP_S13sol_FD_11159 | JGI IMG/M metagenome (IMG submission 11159) | reverse complement strand
CACCCGATCCCATCCCGAACTCGGAAGTGAAACTGCTCAGCGCCGATGATAGTGTGGGGCTTCCCCATGTGAAAGTAGGTCACTGCCAGGCACCTAATGTGAAAAACCCCGGTTGAGAAATCAACCGGGGTTTTTTTTGTCTGAAATTCAGGCTATCTCAGAAGCAACACGGTATCGCCCAGGCGCATCTCTGCCCTTGGCCTGTTTGATGTCACTTTCTGGTTGTGTCTGATGGGTGTTTCGATGTGTGGATTTGACGGATCATGTGGATCAAGCCATGGTCCGCATACCCTGTGCGACGCCAGTCTCCCTGGCGGGCCATGTTCGTTCAATCCATGCTCAGCCGCTGGTAATGGTCCATCACCCGGGTGATGTAGTTTTGTGTCTCGTTGAACGGCGGTACGCCATTGTGTCTGCGTACCGCTCCGGGTCCTGCATTGTAGGCGGCAAGCGCCAGTGTGGTGTCCTGATTGAATTGCTGAAGCATCTGGTGCAGGTAACGCACTCCACCTCGAATGTTCTGCATGGCATCAAAACTGTCCTGAACACCCAGTTCCTGGGCCGTTGCCGGCATCAACTGCATCAGACCCCTTGCCCCTACACGAGATACGGCCTGTCGGTCGAAGCATGATTCCACGGTGATAACGGCATGGACCAGGTTGGGGTCTACGCCGTAATGCCCCGCGTAGTGTCTGACGGTGGTGAGATAGGGGGCTGCCCTTTCATCCAGGATGCGTCGGTTCACGCCGTGACAGGCATGGGATGCGGTTGGCCGCCCATAGGAGCCAACGTAGTTGTAGTCTGGCCCCATGTTGCGGCGGTCCGTAAACCACTGTGTGCCGTCGGTGCCGCGATGAATATGGATCTGTCCCTGCGCGCCGGCCTCCGGACTCGGTAAGCCCAGAGACAACAGCAGGGTCGAGGCGCCTGCGAGGATGAGGTTTCTGTGAAACAGTATCATTGTGTTCAGTCTCTTGTGACCTGATCATAGCCCAAAGTCATTCATGGACAGAACCAGGCTTACTGCCCGTTCATCACACCAATATGCATGTTCATCATTTACAGGACGATCCGCACGCCGGTGACGCCATGACCCTGCTGCATGCGCTTGGCGATGGACAGCCCCAGGCCTTAGATCGTCTGTTGCTATTGTTGCCAGCCGAGCAGCTGTCTAATGCCAGGAGACTATTGGCCGAGTGGGGTTTGCCCGTGCATGAACACCCCACAGGCGCATTGCGTCTCGATCGACCTGTGGAGGCACTGTCTGGCCAAAGCATCATCGCAGGTCTTCCAGAGTCATTGCGCGAACGTCTCGCGGTGCATGTCTTTGCGAGACTCACTTCCACTAACCGATGGCTAGCTGATGCGCCTGGTAACAGGGGTGATCTGGTATGTCTTGCGGAGTACCAGGATGCAGGTCGTGGTCGACGGGGGCGTGACTGGATCATGCCGGTTGGTGCAGGACTTGCCCTGAGCATGAGCCGGGATGTGACGGACTGGGGGGAGGTGCCTTCGCGCATTACCCTGGCCATGGGTTTGGCCGTGGCCCAGGCCCTGGGTCATCCGTCAATTGGGCTCAAGTGGCCCAATGATCTGGTGGCGAACGGGCGCAAACTGGCTGGCATGCTCGTTGAACAGCGCAGCTTCGAGGGGCGGGTTCGATTGATCATCGGACTGGGTATTAATGTCACGATGCCCAAGTCGGTCGGTATCGACCAGCCCTGGGTGGATCTGGCAGGACTTCTCGACGATAGGGTGCCAGGTCGAAACGAGCTGGCGGCCAAATTGATACAGACGCTGGTCGAGGCGCTGGACAGGTTCCCGATGGAATCAGCCTCATCGCTCCAGGAGCAATGGTCCCGCTTTGATGTGCTCTCGGGTCGTCAGGTTGAGGTGACCGGGGCCGGGGATCCGGTTCGGGGGATCGCCTGCGGGGTCGATGACATGGGGCGCCTGCGAATCACCTCACGGGGGTCGCACCGGTTCATGGAAGCCGGTGAGGTTAGTGTGAGGACAACAATATGACGACCCGTTTGCTTCTGGATGCGGGCAACAGTCGCCTTAAATGGGCCTATATGGACGACGGGACCGAACCGGCACTACGGGGAGTTGTCATTGCAGATGATATGGCTCTGGAAGGGTTGGCCCAAGCATTGCTGGACGCTGGGTGCGAGATGCCCGATGCGGTACATGTCTTATCGGTTCGGGCTGTGGACTTCGAGACTGCACTGCGCGACGCCTGTGACCGACTCCACTGGCCGCTACCCAGGATCTATCATGCCCGGGATGGGGAAGACGGCGTTCGCCCTGTGTACCCTGAACCGACACAACTGGGTGCTGATCGATACGGGGCTATGGTGGCCGCACACCGATTGTTTGATGGACCCGTGCTGGTGGTGGATTGCGGGACGGCAGTGACCGTGGACGCGTTGGATGCTGATGGGCGGCATTTGGGCGGACTGATTCTGCCGGGGCTTGGGCTTATGAGAAACGCCTTGTATGCGGGCACGACCGTGGTGCGGGTTGAGGGAGACGTTGCGCCCTGTCTGCTGGCGGAAAATACAGCCCAGGCAGTGGCTGGGGGGACGTTGCTGGGCCTGGCCTCAGCCGTGGATGGTTTATGTGATCGCATGACGAAAGAGCTCGGCGAGACACCTCATCGCCTGTTATGTGGCGGAGATGCCGCTGAACTTCTGCCCTGGCTGCAGGAGGCCTATCAACATTATCCGTGGCTGGTGCTTCAGGGCCTTGATTTCATCACCGGGGGTCGCTCATGCGCACCCTGGCGCTGATACTGATACTGCTCAATGTGGGTTATCTCTACTGGCAGAGCCAGTCGGGTGTCGCTGATCCCCAGGTGGTCTCGCAGTCCATGCCCCCCCAGGGTGTGCCAACGCTGATTCTGTTGGGTGAGCACCAGGATGGCCCCGCGCCCCGGTCGGTACCGGCACAGGCGGCCTCAAGTGCCGCGCCGACTTGGCAGTGCGAGACCGTGGGTCCCTTTAGTATGAGTGCGGAAGCAGAGTCCTTGCAGGCGCTGCTGCTCGATTCCGGGCTCACGGGTACAGTACGCAGCGTTAGCCGTGAGGTGGTGGCCAGCTATTGGGTGTTCATGCCATCGAGGGCAACCCGGGATGCGGCCCTGATACTGGCCCGGGACCTGACAGCAAGGGGGTTGCGGGACCTCTACGTCATCAACGACGGCGAGCACCGTAACGGCATCGCCCTGGGCCTGTTCTCGGAACATGATCGGGCGCGCCGGCGTGTGGAGGAATTGGATGCCCTGGGTTATGGCGCAGGCATCGAGGCTCGAAACCGCACCCAGACGCACTACTGGCTGGATCTGTCCGGGCCAGCCGACAGTTTTTCCGGGATCCCGATCCCACCGGACGTCAGCCGTATAGAGCGCCCCTGCCCCCCGCTGGTCGAGCCTTGATTGCGGTGGTGAAAGCCCCTGGAGTACACTGCGTAGCCTGATTTTGCTGGCGTAGCTCAGTTGGTAGAGCGGCTGATTTGTAATCAGCGGGTCGCAGGTTCGACTCCTGTCGCCAGCTCCATCTTCCGGTGCAAGGGTTTTATTCCCGCCACCGGAGCCGAGCCAGGGACCGATCCGGATGTACCCGGATCGAGCGAGGGGGGCGTGCTGCTACACGCTTCCCTCGCTTTTTTCCTGCCCACCCTGGCTGAACCGCCTCCATCTCACAGAGAGTTGTTGGACTCATCCGACGGCTACGCCCCGTCAGAGAGATTCGCCCCACTATCTATATCAATTCCGCCGGACATGCAAGGTGTCACCATACCCCATTCTCGGTGATCCGGCACCATCTGGACTCGACACGTCGCCTTACAAAGCGGTGAGATTGCCCACGATGTGCCGCAGCTGCTCCGTGTCGGTCTCGACATAGCTGAGAGTGGTTCGGATGTCGGTATGCCCCAGGAGCTGCTGCACGGCCTTCACGTCCGGGTTCCGGCCACGCATGAGTTCGGTGGCCACCGTGTGACGCATCCGGTGGGCAGAGATCGCGATTCCTGTAGCTCCGGAGAGGCGCCTGAAAAAGCCGTGAACGTGTGCTTCTGTCATCTCGGCCCCTTTGTACCGCTTGTAGAACAGGGTCACGTTGAAAACCTGTCGATCCAATAGCGCTGCCTGGGCCGTGATACCCGATGTCCGCATCGTGCGGTTCATGAGAAGGCGGAGATCGTCCCGGAGCAGGGTCGATAAGGGGATGGTCCATTCCCGTCGCGTCTTACTTCCCTCTGCCGTGAGAAGGATCTCGTTGCGCGCAAAATCGATGTCACGCCAACGTAGAGACACGAGTTGACGGAGTCGCATCCCGGAGTAATAGAAGGTTCTCAGCACGATCCGCCAAAACCAGCGGGGATACAGAGAACCAGTATCCGTTCCGCCGTCGTCCCCATAATCGTCGTTCAGTAGCGCCAGAATCGTGCGCAGGTTCTTTTCAGGGACAGTGCGCTTGCGCCGCTGGGCCGTCGGGGCGGATTTCACATAGATGAGCGGATTGGTCTCGATCCATCCCCAGAGAATCGCATAGTTCAGGAGGGCCCTGAGATGGGTGCGATAGTTGTTCCAGGTGGCCGGCGAGGCTCTCTCAAGGACCATCCGGCGCCATTCGGTCAGGAGGTCGAACGTGATCGCACCGAGAGGCAGCGTGTCCGCACCCTTGCCGCAGTCTTTGATCAGGCAGGCGATAACCTTTCGGTAGGTCCTGAGCGTTGCTGGGCGCAGGATGTTGTCCTTGAGGTAGCGCTCCAGCAAATCGGTGATGGTTGACGGGCTGATCTCGGCCCGAGCCAGAAGTTCTGCCATGGGGATGCTCCCTTTCCCGTTGTCTGACGCACAAACGTCGGAATTATACGGGAAGTGGAAAGTTTGATCCCTGGCAAATCGGAGTATAGCCCGGAACGGAGTGGTTACGCGCGAGGGGCGCTACTCCGCTGAATCAGCGCGCTGCAGGTACTTGTTCGGTGCGGGAGCCGGCCCGTCGAAGATGAGGCCGGGATCCGCCACCATGAATCCCTTGATACTGGATTGGCGCCTGGGGCCGCTCACACGGTAACGGTGGATGTTGGTTCCATCCGGAAGTTTTTCGTGGAGCTTGAACTTTGCGAAGCGTTTCTGTACGTGCTCCCACGACTCACCACCGGCTTCCGACGAAAAATCCTTGAACAGCCCGGGACTCACCAGGAGCACGCCCTCGGGCACCGTGTGGACGCGGGCGTTGGCGTTGTTCACCGAAATCCGTTTGGTGACCAGCCCGTGCCGCACCCACTGGACGAACCTCACGCCCGCGTCAGTCGGATCTCGACCGTCCAGCGGATCGTTTGCGCGTGCCGGGGCTTTGGCGGATGCGGTGGTGGGAACGTCTGGGCTCGGGGCGTTCCCGGGGAATGCCGGGTTAGGGCGTTCCAGCGAGGCTGCGTCGTGGCTCGCGGCCTCGTGCTCCTCTGTCGCGGCCGCTGGTTTATAAGGAGATGGCAGTGCTGCCGGCGGGGCGACATGCCCGGGTTCATCGGCCCTCGGAGTTATCTCAGCCAGACCATGCGAGGCCTGCTCGGCCCCCTCGTCCGCATCCGTGATCGGAATTACCTCGCCATCAAACGGGCCTGGCCGTGTCGCTGGATCGGGCCAGATCCGGTGGGCAGGGATACGGATCAGGGTGAGATCGTGGCGCCACCCGTCGCCGGCGACCGTGGCTCGCCAGATGGCGCGATCCTTGTTCGGCACCAGGATGCCGTGTTCCTGGAGTGTGTCGTACACCCGGTCATTCGATGATGGGATCCCGCTATGGTCTTCGGCGGTGAGGTGTCCACGCAGGGTGTCTATGGTGCGTTTTGAGACCAGCCAGAGGTCATCCTCGACCAGCCATCCCGCCGCGCCGTTACGATTCAACGGCAGATCGCCCTCCGAGATCAGAAATCTCAAACCGGTCAGCAGACGCTCCCACAGGGACTTTGCTCGTCCCCTGACCGCTCGTTTCGAGGGCCCGGCGCCGAGGTTGTCTGCCACCGATTCGCCATCTGCCTGCAGGACGATCTGGCCCAGGATGCCGGCGTCGTCGGCAGCCCCTGAGATGGCAGCGAGCCAGCAAGAGAATACCTCAGGGTCGCTCGCGATCCAGGAGAGCGCTTTTCGGGGCAGAATATGGTGGACCAGGAGCGGGGTCGCCCGTTCGTGAAACCTGTGGCGCCTGTCGCGGCGGTACTCGACCGTGTAGGCAGTACACGCCGCCACCTGGTCCATGGGGCCGGACCAAGGGTCCCATCGGGCGAGGCGGCTCCCGTCGGCATCATAGAGGGTGATGGTCTGGTCGACCGCAGGTTTGCCAAGGTCGTGGAGGAGGGCGGCTGTGGCCACCGCATAGGTCCATAGGTCGGCCAACTTCGCAATCTTCTCGGCCTCGGCGCCGGCAGGCAGGATATGCCCCTGACGCAACCTCAGCGCCTTGCTCAGAACCTCCAGGCCATGATCCAGCATGCCGCCAAGGTTCGCATGATGGTGTGCCTCCGAGGCAGGCAGCTGCTGTACAAAGCTGCCGTAGCGCTCGATGGTTTGCCGCATCAGCACCGCGTAATGCTGCGGTGGAAGGCTGGTCAGGGATGAAACCTGGTTCAACAGCGCCTGCCGATGGGCGGGCTGTAAAAGGCTCGCGGCCGTCTGGAGCGGAATAAGCCCATCTCTCGATCCGCAACTGGGCGGGGACTGCTGACCGCGGATTCTTCGTAGTAGGTTTCCGATCATGGGCAGGGAAGCTAATCCCGCCTCACAGTTCACACAATCAAGAATTGATATTCGCTATCGCGATGGTTCTAACAGGAGGTTGCTCCAGAAGCAGAGGGGGCAGGCGCTAGAGTCCGATTCTGTTCAGAATCCGGACTAGCTGCAGCAGAAGCGGTTTCGGAAAGGTGATTTGACCACTCTGGGACTTCGTATAGAACATCTCGAAGATCGCGATGAAGTCATTCCGAAGGGTCTGTGGCGTGTGGTGGTCATGAAGCGCCCGCAACTCGGGGCCGTGACATGCTCGGACTCTGCGGCCACTCCCACATGGACATTCATGATGGCCGCGATAGCCATGCTCGAGGAGAAAACAGATGGCCGCGAGGACAGTAACGTCATCGTGCAGGCCGAGCGTATCAGCGTAGTGGCGCAGTATGCCTTCATGTCCGTGCGCCGCTTCGCCGAACGGATGACGTCCGTGTTCTTTCCAGTAACAGTACCCATAGAGATAGGGAATAACCAGCCGATTAACGAATCCGAGCAAGGTAGCCTGCTCAAAGAACACTCGGCGCTGCTCGACGGGAACGGCAAGACATAGCGTGCCGCTAGGGTTGCGATGATCGTAGTCGGATTCGATTCGGCCGCCTATTTCCTTGACCCATGGCAGAGTATCCGGGAAGCTTCTAGGGATTATCAATTCGATCTCGAATGATTCCCTGATCGTTTCCCCCCCGTCGGCAGACGCCTCGAATGACAGCGGGCCGGACACGATTGTTTCGGTATCGCGTTCGACAATGTTTGTGAGTCCTTTGTGAACGCCCGACAGTTCGATGATCTGCTGCCGCAAGTCCTCCCTCACACCTCCCTCCACGGTTTCGCGGGCCTAGTGATGTGAATGCGCGGCGGAGTGTCAATGACTGGAGCGGGTGGAACGAGAATCTCGAAATGTTTCGATACGACCGCGGCGCCCAAGACCCTGCCCAAGTGCTCTTTGAGCAGGCTCGGGCTCGCATCGCCCAGGATGTTCAGCAGGTCCTTCTGCAGGGCGTCCACCCACGCGAAGAAGGCCCGTGCGCGGGCATGGTTGTCTTCATGCCAACGGTCTGCAAAGTTCTCGGCCGGATTGACGGGGTTGCCGACATACCACGTACCGTCCGGGCGTCTCTGGATCAGCCCTATCGCCGCCAAGGAACCGTCGATGGGTTTTCCTTCGACGAGCGCTGCATGCGCCTGGAGTTTGTCGACGATTCCCGACAGAGCCGAATGCACATCCGCCTCGTTGCCGTAAAGATGCGCAGCCAACGTGGTGATGATGATCGAGATCGGGGTGTAGTCGATACGGTCGTGATGATTGAAGTGTAGGTCCCGGTGTCGCTTCATGAGCTGGATCGAACGTTGGAGCGGCGTGCGAACCAACTGGTCGGGCACCTTGTCGATGCTCGCGTAGATCAGGGATGCTCGGCGCTGGATGCTCTGCTTCTGTTCGACGACCGCCCGCGCGAACGCTGCGTTATTTTTTCCATCGAACCATGCGCCGTAGCCGCGCGGATCGCTTGCCGACCAGGAATAGGTGGAGCCGTTCTTGTTGGTGATCGCCAGCGCGGTGCTCAGGAGCCCGCGCCCGTCCAGCGCAGCGGGCAGAACGTCGAGGTGAAAACCGACGCCGTCCTGCTCGGCATACTCGAGTGTCCAACAGCGCCGTCCTTCGGGGTCGAGCAGCTTCCGATAGGTGCCATGCTCCCTGAGCCGTTCGCCAACCATGGACTTGACCGCCTGGGGCGTGCTCCGGTCCTTCTGCAACGGCATCTCGCACACGAGGTCGATGTCATAGCATGCCTCGATCCCGTCGCGGATGGGCCTGACGACAGTTCCAAGCCGGAACGAGCCCTGCGGGTAGATACTGAGCTCATCGGAACATCCCGGATAGTCCCCCTCCTCAAGCCAGCGGCCGACCGCTTGATAGCGGTCCACCGCATCCTGATACTTGCCCGGCGGGATGTCGATCTCGCTGGCGACCTGTTCCAGAAACTTCGAATACTTCGTGATATCGACGGTCATGCTGACAACCTCTCTCTATGCCATATCCGGCTCTTGGTCCAGCACATAGACCGGCGTGAACGCGTCCGCCAGCTGACTGAAGAACACGGGATCGAGAGCCGGTTGCCGATCTCGTGCGAAGGAAAAGCCCAGACCCTTTAGCTCCTGGATGACCCGTGTGTCATCCATCTTGTAGGCGTTGTAAGGGACGGTGTGATTGATTCGGTGAATGGCCGTCCGCTCGTGTTCATGGCCGGTAAGTAGCTTGGCGATGCCCATCGCGCCGTGCGACTGCCCGTCCATGAAGAGCTTGATGATTTTGGAGCCAAGCGTCCCGACCCCCGCCCATTTGCGGATGGTGTAGGTCTCCTCCAGGCAACCGAGGCTGAGCACATGAAGCGACTCCCCCGGCCAGCCCAGCATGGTGATCGCTTCTACGACGGCCAGCGCCGTGGGGTTGTTCGCCCATGTGCCGCCATCGGTCAGACCGAGCGCATGTTGCGTAACGTGGTGGCGGAAGTACGTCGGCGCCGCGGCGGTCGCCAGCGCGGCATCGACTGCCAGGGCTTTGTAGTCGTTGCGAAGGCGTGCGTGGTGTGCGGTCTTGTAGATGTGGACGGAGCGAGCGACCGGATTCCAGGCCGGGATGAGCAACCGCGTCTTCGCATCGCCGATCCGTTTGCCGCCTAGCACGTCTTCCAGGACGGCCCGCAGCGGTGCGGCATCGTGTTTGTTCATGAGTAGCCAACGCCCGAGGCGCAGCCTGCCGAAGATGAAATCCGCAAATGGCCTGTGTCCCTGCCCGAAGATCTCTGGGCCGCGTTTTTCATAGAGATCAAGTAGCTTCGAGGCCGGCAGCCCCATCGCCAAGCCGATAGCTATGATCCCACCGGTGGACGTGCCTGCGATCAGGTCGAAATACGATCCGATCGGACGGCCCTGGAGGTGCTGTTCGAGGCCGGCTAGGAAGGCTGCGGGAAAGGTCCCCAGAATCCCGCCCCCGTCAATGCACAGGATGCGGCGCACTGGCGGTTGCGCTACTTCTTTGTTTTCCATCCTTTTTTACCCTTCGTCATTCTCGATGCCGTGCGTTTCCGCTCTCCAACTGACCATGGACAGGCCTCGATTCGGCTTGTCAAAGTACGCTCGCCTGGTTATGGTGTATGTCTGGTCAGGCGACAGTGAAATACGCATACAGGCAACCTGTAATACAGTAATCATAGACCTGAATCCGTGAAGCCGGCGCCGACACTTTCCCTATCACCGCCAGCGAGCACTTTTTGATCATTCGCCCCGTGCAAGTTGGCTTTCGCAAGCCCGTTATTGCCAAAACCCACCGTGCTGATCGGTGCTGACGGCCCGTTTTGTCATGCCTTTCCACCCGCCAGGCACGACATATCTGGCGATCGCGTGTCGCTTGGAACTGCTTGTGGATAGAGTGTCGCCGATTGACGGTCAGCATGGCGTTCCTCGTGGATAACGCAGTCGGCTCCGCAGCGTCTTGAGCACCGTCATGCGCCCGATGTCCTGCCCGAAGTCGAGGATGATCTGCCGTGCCTTGTGAATCACGAGAGCCGCACGGTGCACCAGCTCTTGTAGCACGGTGCGCAGCCGGCGCCG
>SR_TP_S13solDRAFT_1000878_pt1 | contig 10414 bp, 9 predicted proteins | sample SodReaTP_S13sol_FD_11159 | JGI IMG/M metagenome (IMG submission 11159) | reverse complement strand
GTCGACGAGCCGCTCGGCCGCCATCCAGTCGATCGGCGGCGCCAGGTGGTGCGCCGCGACGGCCGGCCGGCGATCACGCACTACCGGGTGGCGCGGCGGCTGAAGGGTGCGACCCTGCTGGACGTGGAGCTCGAGACCGGGCGCACCCACCAGATTCGCGTCCACATGGCGCATATCCGCCATCCGATCATCGGCGACCCGGTCTACGGCCGACGCGGCGCGCCGGCCGGCCTGAGCGAGGCGCAGCGAGCGGCCTGGCAGCGTTTTCCGCGCCAGGCGCTGCATGCGCGCACGCTCGGCTTCGCGCACCCGGAAAGCGGCGAGCCGGTCGAGGCCGTTGCGCCGACACCCGGGGACATGCGTGAACTGATCGAAATCCTTGCTGCCGATGAAGGTGATTGAGCCCGACTGGCCGGTCGAGGGGCGCGTGGGCGCCTTCACATCCACCCGCGAGGGAGGAGTCAGCACCGGGCCGTGGGCTTCGCTCAACCTCGGCATCAACAGCGGCGATGACGCCCAGGCGATTGCTGCCAACCGCGATCGACTGATCGGTGAATTGCCCGCGCAGCCGTGCTGGCTCAGGCAGGTGCACGGCAGCCGCGTGATTCACCTGGACGACTGGCAGCCCGACATCGAGGCCGACGCCGCCTGGACCGACCGGGCCGGCGAGGTCGTGGTCATCCAGACGGCCGACTGCCTGCCCATCCTGATTGCCGCCCGCGACGGCTCGCTGGTGGCCGGCGTACACGGCGGCTGGCGATCGCTGGCTGCCGGCATCCTCGGCAAGACGCTGGCCGGCCTGCCGGTGACCGGCAGCGAGCTGTGCGCCTGGATCGGGCCGGGCATCTGCGCCCGCTGCTACCAGGTCGGCGGCGAAGTGCGCTCGGCCTTCGTCGAGCTCGACCCCGTGCTGGCCGCCGCCTTCCGGGCCGACGGCGAGCGCTGGCGCGCCGACCTCAAGTGGATCGCCGCCTGGCAGCTGCGCGCGGCCGGGGTCGAGGTGTTCGACTGCCGTCGCTGCACCTACGAGGAAGTCGATACGTTCTATTCCTACAGGCGGGAAGGGCAGACGGGAAGGCTGGCGTCGGTGATCTGGGTGGCGGGCTAGCCCTTCGAGCCGGCCTGGTGGGCAAGGGGTTCGGTGAGTCGGCATGGTGAGCCGACCTCGAAAAAGGGGCTTTGCGCCGGATATCGGTTACAATGCTCACCCGGATTCACTGCAGCACGGATGTCCGGGCATGACCTCTCTCATTTTCGTTACCGGCGGTGTCGTTTCATCGCTGGGCAAAGGCATTTCAGCCGCCTCGCTGGGCTCCATCCTGGAAGCCCGGGGTCTGCGCGTGACCCTGCTGAAGCTCGATCCCTACATCAACGTCGATCCGGGCACCATGAGCCCGTTTCAGCACGGCGAGGTGTTCGTCACCGAGGACGGCGCCGAGACCGACCTGGACCTGGGCCACTACGAGCGCTTCGTGCGCACGCGCATGACCCAGCGCAACAATTTCACCACCGGGCGGATCTACGCCAACGTGATCGCCAAGGAGCGCCGCGGCGACTATCTGGGCAAGACCGTGCAGGTCATCCCGCACATCACCGACGAGATCAAGGATTCGGTCAATCAGGCGGTGGAAGGCTTTGACGTGGCCCTGATCGAGATCGGTGGCACGGTCGGCGACATCGAATCACTGCCCTTCCTCGAGGCGATTCGCCAGCTCGGCAGCGACTACGGGCGCCAGGCGATGTTTATGCATCTCACCCTGGTGCCCTATCTGAAAGCCGCCAATGAGATCAAGACCAAGCCGACGCAGCACTCGGTCAAGGAACTTCGATCGATCGGCATCCAGCCCGACGTGTTGCTGTGCCGTTGCGAGCGGATGCTCTCCGACGAGGAGCGCAAGAAGATCGCGCTGTTCACCAACGTTTCCCACGACGCGGTGATCTCGGCCGTCGACGTCGACTCGATCTACAAGATTCCGCTGTTCTATCACCGCCAGGGGCTCGACCGGATCGTGCTCGATCGCCTGGGCATCAAGGCCTCGCCGCCGGACCTTTCCGACTGGGAAGAGGTGGTCGAGCGCCAGACCCGGCCGAAGCACGAGGTGACCGTGGCGATGGTCGGCAAGTACGTCGAGCACGCCGACGCCTACAAGTCGCTCAACGAGGCGCTGATGGCCGGCGGTTTCGGCGACTGGGTGAAGGTGAAGATCAAGGGTGTCGAATCGGAGGAAATCGAATCGAGCGGTACCGGTGTGCTGGCCGATGCCGATGCAATTCTGGTGCCCGGCGGTTTCGGCGAGCGCGGTTTCGAGGGCAAGATCCAGGCCATCCGCTACGCGCGCGAGAACGGCATCCCCTATCTCGGCATCTGCCTGGGCATGCAGGCGGCCGTGGTCGAGTATGCGCGCAATGTGTGCGGGCTCGAGGGCGCCCATTCGACCGAGATCAACGTGGATGCCAAACACCCGGTCATCGGCCTGATCACCGAATGGCTGGACGAAAAGGGCCAGCGCGAACTCAGGGACGAGAACGCCGACCTGGGCGGCACCATGCGCCTGGGTGCCCAGCGCTGCAAGCTGGTTTCGGGCTCGCTGTCGCGCAAGCTCTATGGCAAGGACGAGATCGTCGAGCGCCACCGCCACCGCTACGAATTCAACAACGCCTACCGCGAGACCCTGGACGAGCACGGCATGAAGCTGGTCGGCTTCTCGGTTGACGACATGCTGGTCGAGATGGTCGAGCTGCCCGACCACCCCTGGTTCGTGGCCTGCCAGTTCCACCCCGAGTTCACCTCCACGCCGCGCGACGGACATCCGCTGTTCTCCGGCTTCATCCGGGCCGCGCTGGCCCAGCACGAAAAGGCCAGCGGCAAGCCGCCCCGGGCGGTCGAGGCATGAAGCTCGCTGGCGCCGAGGTCGGACTGGACCGGCCGCTGTTCCTGCTGGCCGGTCCCGATACGCTCGAATCCGAGGCGATGTGCCTGGAAGTGGCCGGGCATCTGAAGGAGATCACTGATCGCCTCGGCATTCCCTATGTGTTCAAGGGCAGCTTCGACAAGGCCAACCGGACTTCGATCAAAAGCTATCGGGGCCCGGGCCTGGAAGAGGGCTTGTGCATTCTCGCAGCGGTCAAATCGCAGATCGGCGTGCCGGTGATCACCGACGTGCATGAAAACACCCCGATCGACCAGGTCGCCGAGGTCGCCGACGTGCTGCAGACGCCGGCCTTCCTGTGCCGCCAGACCGATTTCATCCAGCGCGTGGCCGCGGCGGGCAGGCCGGTCAACATCAAGAAGGGCCAGTTCCTTTCGCCCTGGGAAATGAGCAAGGTCGTCGAAAAGGCGCGCGCGGCCGGCAACGACCAGTTGATGGTGTGCGAGCGTGGCTTCAGCTTCGGTTACAACAACCTGGTGGTCGACATGCGCTCGCTGGCGATCATGCGCGAGACCGGCTGTCCGGTCGTCTTCGACGCCACCCACTCGGTGCAGCTGCCGGGCGGGCAGGGCGAGTCTTCGGGCGGCGCGCGCGAACACATCCCGACCCTGGCGCGGGCGGCAGTCGGTGCCGGCGTGGCCGGCGTGTTCTGCGAAACCCATCCGAAGCCCGAACAAGCGCTGTGCGACGGGCCCAATTCGATGCGCCTGTCCGATATGGAAGGGCTGCTCGAACAGCTTGTTGCGATCGACCGGGTGGTCAAGGATCTTTAGCTTTCCGGTTTCCGGGCGGGCTTCGGTATTGGCTTTCCGGAAACCGGAACCCGGAAACCGTTCAAGCCACCTTGTTGGCACCAATTTCCAACTTGAATGAAGTCATATGAAAATCACCGAAATCCGAGCACTCGAAATTCTCGATTCCCGCGGCAACCCGACGCTGGAGGCCGAAGTCACGGTCGAGGGCGGTCATGTCGGTCGGGCGGCCGTGCCTTCGGGCGCCTCGACCGGGGCGCGCGAGGCGGTGGAGCTGCGCGACGGCGACGAACGTTACGGCGGCAAGGGCGTGCAAAAGGCTGTGGCCAACGTCAACGGCGAGATTGCCGAGGCCGTTCGGGGCATGGACGTGACCGACCAGGCCGGAATCGACAAGAAGCTGATCGAGCTCGACGGCACGGACAACAAGTCGCGCCTGGGCGCCAATGCCACCCTTGGGGTGTCGCTGGCGGTTGCGCATGCCGCGGCCGCGGCGAAAGGTCAGGCGCTGTGGCAGCACCTGCTCGCCGGCTCCGGCCAGAAGGCCAGCCTGCCGGTACCGATGATGAATATCCTCAACGGTGGCGCGCATGCCGACAACCGGGTCGACATCCAGGAATTCATGATCATGCCGATCGGCCTGCCGGATTTTTCGTCGGCATTGCAGGCCGGCACCGAAGTGTTTCATGCGCTCAAGTCGATCCTGCGCCAGCGCGGGCTCAACACTGCTGTTGGTGACGAGGGTGGTTTTGCCCCGGACCTGTCTTCGAACGAGGCGGCCCTCGAGCTGCTGATGACGGCGATCACCGAGGCTGGCTACGAGCCGGGCAACGACATCTACCTGGCGCTGGATGTCGCCTCCAGCGAATTCTACCGGGATGGCCAGTACGTACTCGACGCCGAGGGCCGCGCCTTCGACAGCGCCGGCTTTGCCGAGTACCTGGCCGAGCTGGTCGAGCGCTACCCGATCCTTTCGATCGAGGACGGCATGAGCGAGACCGACTGGGAGGGCTGGGCCGAACTGACCCAGCGCATCGGCGGCCGGGTGCAGCTGGTCGGCGACGACCTGTTCGTGACCAATACGCAGATCCTGCAGCGCGGCATCGACGAGCACATCGGCAATGCCATCCTGATCAAGCCCAACCAGATCGGCACGCTGTCGGAAACGCTCGACGCCATTGCCATGGCGCGCAATGCCGGCTTTGGTACCATCATCTCGCATCGCTCCGGCGAGACCGAGGACGTGACCATCGCCGATATCGCGGTGGCCACAGATGCCGGTCAGATCAAGACCGGCTCGCTGTGCCGCTCCGACCGGGTTGCCAAGTACAACCAGCTACTGCGTATCCGCGCCCAGTTGGGCGATGCGGCGCGCTACGCCGGAGCGGCAGCCATTCGCGCCGAGCGGGGCTGAAATCCGTCAGTCGGGCAGGTCAAGCTTCTCGAGAATGGCGGCGATGATGTCGTTCATCGTCAGGATGCCGGCCAGCTCGTTGTCGCGGGTGACCACCAGTCTCTTGATGTCGAAGCGCAGCATCAGGCTGACCGCGTGTCTGACCTCCAGCTGCCCGGGGATGGTCAGCGCCGGCTTGACCGCCACGTCGTAGACGTTGATCAGGTCGACGTCGCCTTCTTCCTCGACGATGGTCCGCAACAACGTCGTATAGGTGACGATGCCCCAGGCATCGCCGTCGCTGCGCTTTTCGACCACCAGCGACTTGATGTTGTGGCTGCGCATGCGCATCATCGCCTCGCGCAGCGTTGCCGTGGGTGCGATCGTGACCACATCGGCCACCATCATCTCTTCTACCAGCTTGCGTGAATATTCCTTGCTCATGACTTCAACCTATATGTCGTCTTCGATTTCGCGGGTGAACTGATCCACTTCCATGCTGCCGATGCCGGCCAGGTGCTCGACCGGTATGCAGAAGGCTATGCCACGGTCGTCGTTGTCCAGATCGAGCTCGCGCTGCAGGCGTTTGAGCACCTTGACCGATAGCTTGCGCTCGAGCATGAACAGGATGACCGATTGCGCGCCCTCGTAAGTCAGGCCGAAGAACGTCTTCTTCGAATCGGCGGCCAGGCCGCGGGCATTGAAGATGGTGGCCGCACCGGCACCGGCCTTGCGCGCGGTGTCGATGGCCTTGTCCTCCATGTCGTCGGCCAGCACGGCTACGAGTACGGAAAATTTCATGATGGACTACCTCGCAGTTTTTCCAGAAGCTCTAACGAAATGGCGTAGAGCATGACGGTGATGATCGGGAAGATCGAGGCAAACGCGATCAGGCCGAAGCCGTCGATCATGACGTTGCGCCCCTCGATCTGGGTCGCCAGGCCGATCCCCAGCGCGGTGATCAGCGGCACGGTGACCTCGGAAGTCGTCACCCCGCCCAGGTCGTAGGCCAGGGCGATGATGTACTTTGGCGCCAGCGCGGTGAGCCCGATGACGATCGTGTATCCGCCGATGATGTAGTAGTGGATGGAATCGCCGGCAATGATGCGGTGCACGCCCACGGTAATGCCGACCGCCACGCCGAGTGCGACGATCAGGCGAATGGCGTTGCCGCGCAACCGCCCGCCGGCGGCGTGCTCGGCCTGGCCGCCGATGGCGATAAGGGCCGGTTCGGCCATGGTGGTGGCAAAGCCGATGGCAAAGGCGAACAGGTACAGCCACAGCAATCTTTCCTGACCAATGAGCTGCTCGGCCATGTGCTGCCCGATCGGGAACAGGCCGAGCTTGAGCCCGACCACGAAGGCGTACAGGCCGACGATGACCAGGGCGAAGCCGAACACCACGGTCGGTAGGCGCGGAATGCGCTTGCGGATGACGGCGAACTGGAAGAAAAGGATGACGACGATAATCGGCAGCACGTCGCGCACCATGCCGACGAGTTCACCCAGCATGCCGGCCGGGCTCTTCTCTTCGACTTCGGCGCTCGTGTCCGGTGCTGCCATCGAAGCATCGAGCCCGGATGGATGGATGCTCGCATCGCCGGCAAAAACCACGGCGCCGTAAAGTTGGACGGTAATCATCGGCGCCATTACCGCCAGCGCCACCAGGCCGAAGCCGTCGATGAGCGGATTGCGGCCCCGGATCGAGCCGGCCAGGCCCAGGCCGAGCGCGGCGATCAGCGGTACGGTGACGATATTGGTGGTCACCCCTCCGGAGTCGTAAGCCAGGCCGACGATCTCCTCGGGCGCGAAGAAAGTGACGATCACGACCAGCAGGTAGCCGATGATCATCATCCAGTGCAGCGGCAGCCCGAAGATGATGCGGAACACGCCCAGGGCGGTGACCGCGCCGACCGAGGTGGCAACCAGCACGCGCAGCAAGAACGGGTCGATGCGGCCCTCGCTGAGCGTCTCGGCCTGCTCAGCCACGGCGATCAGGGCCGGCTCGGCGATCACCGCCGAAAAGCCCAGGCAGAAGCCGAAAGCCACCAGCCAGGGCACCGAACCCTTGGCGGCGAACTCGTCCGACAGGCTGCGGCCGATCGGGAAGATGCCCATCTCCAGTCCTTGCAGGAACAGCGCCACGCCCAGCACGACGATGCCCAGTCCGACGATCATGCCGCCGGTACCGTCGGGAACCTGCTGCAGGACGAACCACTGAAACCCGACCACCACGATCACGATCGGCAGCAGGTTGCGGGCTGCGTGCATCAGTGTGTCGAGAAACTGTCGCAGCAGCAGCAAAGTCGTCGAGGGCGAACCGTTGCTCATTGGCGTGATGGCTCCGGCCGTGCTGGACGAGTGGGACGGTGCATCGAGGTGTCGGGCCGCTCGGTGTGTGCGTCGATTCTACCGGAGGGCATGATGTCCGTTCGGCTCCTGCCCGGAATTGATCTGGGTCATGCCTGTCCATCGCCGGACGGGTAGGATTGGGCCAGAATCGATGCTTGTAAATGCAAATCGTTATCAGTACAATCTCCGATCCGTTTCGCAAATGAGTGAGTCGAACCCATGCGTATTCCTGGTTCCGCGCTGCTTTTGGCGCTACTGACGGCCTGCAGTCCGGATGCCGTCGAGACCGAATCAATCGAAACCGGCCAGACTGAGTCCGAATCCCCGCGCCTGGTGGTCTACACCTCGCGCCAGCCGCATCTGATCGAGCCGCTGTTCGAGCGCTACAGCGATCAGACCGGGATCGCGATCGACTACATCAACGACAATGAAGCGGCCCTGATCGAGCGACTGGATGCCGAAGGGACCAGTACACGGGCCGATCTGTTCATGACCGTCGATGCCGGCAATCTCTGGCATGCGGCAGAGCGCGGGCTGCTCCAGCCGATCGAATCCGAAGCGCTCGAGGCAGCCGTTCCCGAAGCCCTGCGCGACCGGCAGGGGCGCTGGTTCGGTCTGTCGGTACGCGCGCGCACCATTGTCTACCATCCCGAGCGGGTCGAGCCATCGCAGCTGTCGACCTATGAAGCATTGGCAGATGAAACCTGGGCCGGACGCCTGTGCCTGCGCACTTCCCAGAAGGTCTACAACCAGTCGCTGGTGGCCATGCTGATCGAGCACCACGGCGAAGCACGCACTGAAGAGATCGTGCGCGGCTGGGTGGCCAACCTGGCGACCGATCCGTTTTCCTCCGATACCCGTCTGATCGAGGCCATCGCGGCGGGGCAGTGCGATGTCGGCATCGTCAATACCTATTATCTCGGGCGCAAGCTGGCCGAGGATCCCGACTATCCGGTTGCCCTGTTCTGGGCCAACCAGGATACGACCGGCACCCATGTCAATGTCTCCGGCGCCGGCGTGACCCGCCACGCCCCGCGCGCGGAGGCTGCTCGAGCCCTGATCGAGTGGCTGGNCTCGGCCGAGGCGCAGTCGGAGTTTGCAAGCAACAACCTCGAGTTTCCGGCCAACCCCTCGGTCGAGGCGCAGGGCGTCGTCCGGGCCTGGGGCGAATTCCGGGCCGACGACGCGCCGCTCGAAATCGCCGGAGAACGTCAGGCGCAGGCCGTGCGCCTGATGGATCGTGCAGGCTACCGCTGAGGCTTCGTTTCACCGGCTCTGGCCGCGGGTCGATCGGCGCTGGCTGATCGGCCCGCTTCTGCTGCTGGTCGGCATCCCGCTGCTGGTACTGATGACCAGTTGGCTCCAGCCGCAGCCCGAAACCTGGTCGCACCTGTCGCAGTGGCTGCTCCCGCGCCTGGCGCGCCACACCGCGTTGATGCTGATCGTGGTGGGTCTGGGCGTGGCTGTTCTCGGTGTCGGGCTGGCCTGGCTGTCGGCCTGCTGCGAGTATCCGCTGCGGCGGATACTCGATCCGTTGCTGGTGTTGCCGCTGGCCTTTCCGACCTACGTACTGGCGTTCATCTATCTTGGAATGCTCGATTACAGCGGCCCGGTGCAGGCTGCCTGGCGCGAATGGTTCGACAGTTCACCCGCATTCCTTCAGGTTGCCAGCCGTCCCGCCGGCGTACTGTTCATTCTGGTGCTGGCCTTCTACCCCTATGTGTATCTGCTCAGCCGGGCGGCCTTCCTGGGCGGCGGCCTGGCTGCTTTCGAGGCTTCGCGCAGCCTGGGACAGGGCCCGGTCCGCAGCTTCTTTCGGATCAGCCTGCCCATGGCGCGGCCGGCCGTGGTCGCCGGGCTGGCCCTGGCCCTGATGGAGGCGCTGGCGGACTTTGGCGCGGTTTCGATCTACGGGTTCGACACTTTCACGACGGCGATCTATCGAACGTGGCTGGGCATGTTCAACCTCACCGCGGCCGTGCAGCTGGCTTCCATCCTGATGCTGTTCGTGCTGCTGCTGCTCGGTGTCGAGCGATTGAGCCGCAGCAGCCGCGTCGGTCAGTCCGAGCGCCGGCCCACAGGCCATCGCATCCGCCTGGAGGGGCCGCGCGGTTGGCTGGCCACCGGCGTTCAGTCGCTGGTGCTGCTGTTCGGCGTGGTGCTGCCCCTGACCCAGCTGACCATCTGGGCCTGGCCTTTTCTGGGGACGCTGTTCGAGGCGCGCATCCTGACCGTGGTCGCCAACACCATGCTGCTCGGCCTGTCGGGGGCGCTGGCGGTCGTTTTTGGCGGCATCCTGCTACTGATCTCGACCCATCGCGCTTCGCGTCGCCAGCAGCTGCTCGGCGAGGTCGCCGCCCTCGGCTATGCCATCCCGGGCACCGTGCTGGCGGTCGCGATCATGTTCGCCTTCCTGCGCGTCGATCAGCTGGCCGGCACGGCCCTCGCCGGCGGCATGAGCGCCCTGGTGCTGGCCTACCTGGTCCGTTTCGTTCGGGTCGCCTGGGGCCCGCTCGACGGGGTCGCCGGGCGAATCCGTCCGCAGTACATCGAAGTTGCGCGCAGCCTCGGCGTACCGCGCTGGTACCGGTGGTGGCGTGTCAACCTGCCGTTGATCTGGCCGGGTCTGGTGACTGCCTTCCTGCTGGCCCTGGTGGAAGTGGCCAAGGAAATGCCGGCCACGCTCATGCTCCGGCCGTTCGGCTGGGAAACCCTGGCGGTGCGGATCTACGAACTGACCGCCGAGGGGCAGTGGGAGCTGGCCGCCTTGCCGGCGCTGCTGCTGGTCGTGCTGGGCGCCATTCCGGTTGCGGTCCTGATCCGTTCGGGACGCGTTCGAGCGATATAATGACGGGTTGAATCCGACCAGGTAGCAACAGGACATGTCCACGAAGACCCCGCTTCATGACGAGCACTTGCGCGCCGGCGGCCGGATGGTCGACTTTGCCGGCTGGGAGCTGCCGATCCACTATGGCTCGCAGATGGAGG
>SR_TP_S13solDRAFT_1000877_pt1 | contig 10430 bp, 7 predicted proteins | sample SodReaTP_S13sol_FD_11159 | JGI IMG/M metagenome (IMG submission 11159) | reverse complement strand
GACTTTTTACCCATGGCGGTGGTCTCCTTAGTTCTGGTTGCTTCGTCAAAAGCCAATTTACCAGAGCGGAACCACCGCCTCCTTTTTGCGCAAAATACGTTTCGTTATCTACTTCGCCGACCCTTATGCTTCGTGGCAGCGCGGCACCAACGCGAACACCAGCGGACTGATCAGGCAGTATCTCCCTAAAAGCCGAAACCTGGGGACGCTGAACGGTGGCGAGATTCGGATGATCGAGAACCGGATCAACAACCGGCCAAGAAAGTGCAATGGCTATTTGACGCCAAACGAAGTTGCTTACAATAAGCGAGAGAAGCTAACCGTTTCACTTCGTAGTTAAAACCAAGTCGTCTAACCTCCGAGAGACACATGGAGAGCATACGACCCGACACAAACCACGATTGCTGCCAGAGCCAGCAATTGCCTGCAACGCCGACCTACATTGTCGAGAGCAATGAGTGCAGCACCGGCAAGTAAGGCGCCAAAACCTATAAACCAATCCCCAAACCAAAATGCGTAAAGCGCAAGGATCACGCCAAGCGTTCCAATATAGGAACTTCGCACCCCACGCTCTTTATCAGACACCTATTCAAGCTCCATCGCGCATGGATATCTAGCGCATAGCAACTGACAAAATGCGATCTGCCCTCCTCCGTAAATCCCTGATGCCTTAGTAAACAGCGGAAGATACTTGCGTGCAAAACCACATATGGAGCGCCAGAACCGGGATCCACGATTACCGAAATCTCCGCCCTCGAGAAGCTTACTTCCCCCCGCGGCGACCAGCGACGCAGTTATGAGCTCGTAAGTTTGCCCGATTCCCGAACAATCTTCAACGCAGGACCTGAACTTCCAGTACCCGCCGGCACACGGTGGCAATTCAGGTGGCTTACATGTGTCATCCTTGCATGATTCTCCTGAAAGATCTAGGTATCTACCTGAATCCCTACGCAGACCCTTAACATCTGAGTAAAACAACGGATTACCACCCACGTACAAGTAGGTCGACGTCTCCCCCGACGCGAGACCAATCGGATCACTCTGCACATACCGCCCGGTCTGCGGTTCATAGTCCCTGAAGTAGTTGTAGTGCAATCCACTCTCGGAATCATAGTATTGCCCCGGGAAACGCAGATTCAGGATGAACTTCTCGCCTGAGCCTTCGGGATCCTCATCCGGTGCCAGTTCGCCGAAGGGATTGGACTGGAACGGCCACGCCCAGCGTTTGGTTCCGCCGCTATCGGTCGCCGCCCTGGGCGTGCCGAGGTGGTAGCGGACAATCCTGGCTGTCCCGGTTTTTGCGCGAGGCCATCTCACGCATGCCGCCGGAGGAAAAGAAGATCGTCAAGGCCCTGCTCGAGGGGATGATCGTCAAGTATCAGACACGGCAGATGGTGAGTGGGTTGAGTGGATAGCCGGCAAAGGGCCGGCGAGCAGAAACCGATTTCATGGTTCGAAACCAGAGTCTCCTGAACACCACAATTCAGAAAATCAAACGAGCTCACCGAAAAAGTCAAAACCCGAGAATTACCGCGCCCAAACGAATCGGTTAGGAGTAGATTTTTCAGGGACCACTTCGATGGCTACCCTTCATCTTCCTTGGCCGACGGGAATAAAGACCGAAAACACAATCCAACTCCCATGCCAAGGAAAACAGCAGCCTTAGGATTGCATTTCAATTGCAATGCTTCGGCAACGGCGCACTGATTAGACCACATGATTGCTATCCCAACCCCTCCAGCTAAGCAAATTAAACCTCCGCGGAGACAGCTTAACCTGCTACCTGCAAAACCGGCGATGAATAAAATAAGCGCCGAGAACAAAAAAGACAAGCTCGCAAATGTTTGCATGACTAAGTGCACTCGTCTTCTTCGCAGTTTTCAATGCACAGAAGAAATTGAGCACCACCATAACCGGTACTCAGCTTACCAAGCCCCCGTGCGACTTCACTCAAAAATTCTGGCACCGAATGCCCAGCAGAAGCACCTATAATCTCACCGCCAAAGAAAGCAAGCGCACACTCCTGAAAACATCTCCCTGCGTCTTTCAATGCCTCCTTGAATTCTTCATCATCACATCCACCATATAGCCTACAGAAGAAATCTATATCCGGGAACGGGCTACGTGGCAGACCCTCAAATGGATCAATCTCAGGATTCAGCCCGAAAGGGTCGGAAAAAGTTAGTGGACTAGCATAACCATACAGATATGTCGCTGGGCCACCCACCAACCCAATCGGGTCGCTCTGCACATAGCGCCCGGTCTGCGGCTCATAGTCCCTAAAGTAGTTGTAGTGCAACCCACTCTCGGAATCATAGTATTGCCCCGGGAAACGCAGGTTCAGGGTGAACTTCTCGCCTGAGCCTTCGGGATCCTCATCCGGTGCCAGTTCGCCGAAGGGATTGGACTGAAACGGCCACGCCCAGCGCTTGGTTCCGCCGCTATCGGTCGCCGCTCTCGGAGTGCCGAGGTGGTCGGCGTGGATGTAGTACACCGACAGTCCGGAATCGTAGTCCAAAACGGCAACCGGGAGGTCCTCGAGGTAGACGTACTCGCGGCGCACGCTCAGGAAATAGCCGCCGTCGGCATAGGTCAATTCCGACAGGAGCCGTCCGGATTCGTCGTAGACATAGTAGACCTGCTGAGTGGAGCGCCCCTTGCGCACGGCCTTGTAGGTCCGCTCGCCGCGGCCGTTGTAGCGATAGGATGCCTCCAGACGATCGCTGGAAAACTCCGACATCCGATCATGATCACCGTAGGTGAAGCCCGTCTGGCCTGCCTGATCAGAGAGGAGGTTTCCGACCGCATCGTAGGCTCGCTCACTTCCACCAACCTCGATCAGGTGATGGCTGGTCGAAGCGTACTGGTAGAGTTCCGTACCGGCGTCGACCGTCTTGCTCAGGCGGTTTCCAACCAGGTCATAATCGTACGATTCAATACTCGAGCCCGTGTCACTCAGGACCGCTTCCAGCCGATAGAGTGCGTCATAGGCATACTGTTCCACCGGCGGTTCAGAACCGGAGCCTGCCGACAGGCTGTCGATGTTACCGACTGGATCCCGGCCGAAATCAAGTTCAAGAGCAGGACTGACGATACCGGTGATCTGATAATCCAGGTCGTGTTCTCGCGTGAGCGCCTGTCGGTTTCCGAAGGAATATCCCGAAACCGGCCCGAATGGTTCATATCCTACCCCATTGAACAGCGTCTGCTCATGCATCTCGCCTGCAGTCGAACGGCGAGCCGACACGACCCTGCCGGCTGAGTCCCTGGAATAGGTCACTTTCTGACCACTCGGATATGTAATGGCAGTCAGCTGATCTGCCAGACTGTACTCATATCGAACGGTGACTGATCCAAACCCGAACTCTTGTGTTTTTGCAGTGACATTCCCGCGCGCGTCGTAGCAATAGAGTGTGGTACCCGTAGTATCCGACATCCGTGTCAGCCTCCCGATGGGGTGGGACGCTTCACAACCAGTGATACTGTCGGGCTCGTCATAGAAATAGGACACATCCAGGCTGCTGTCTGGATAGCTCACGGAGACCAGGCGGTTGAGCTGGTCATAGTCATATTCCACCGTCACGCCACGGGCGTCGGTCTTGCTGATCCTGTTGCCGGCGCTGTCATAGGTGTAAGTGGTCGTTCCAGTGTCGGGGCTGCTGAGTTCCACCAATTCGTCGAACGCATTGTAGGTGTACTCCGTACTCAATCCCTCCGGATCAACAACGCTGGCGAGATTGTTACGGGCGTCATAGCTGAAAAACGTTTCGCCACCAAGCGCATCGAGGGTCTTCTTCAGGCGGTTGAGCGGGTCGTACTCGTGACTGGTGGCGTTCTCCAGCGCATCCGTGACATCCGTGAGATTACCGGCAGCATCGTAATCGTAGCTGGTCAGATGGCCGGTACCAGTGATTGATGCCGTGAGGCGCCCCAGCTGATTGTAAAGTTGCTGCAATTCGAATCTCAGCATGCCCTGATCGTCAAAGATGCGCTCAGCGAGGCGATTGCCGGCGGCATCCAGTTCATACTCCATTCGCTCTCCTACCGCATTCTCGATTGCAACTAGGCGCCGGGCGCTATCGTATTCGAAGTCCAGATAGCTTCCGTCAGGTTGTGTGATGCGTGAGACCAGGCCGTTCGGCAAATAGTCGTACGTTGTTGTAGCCCCATCAACCGATTGCGTCAGAAGCCAGCCGCGCGGGTGATAGGTCATGACCGTCTCGACACCGTTGGGATCGCGAATACGCAGAGGCCGCCCAGCAGGGTCGTACTCGAGAAACTCCATTTCGTGACCCAGCGCATTGGTGACCTTTCTCAGATCGCCGATTCGATATATACCATCCGGGGCGTGCACCATATGGTAGTCGTACTGAGTCACAGTGTTGTCGGGCCCGGATTCGCTGCGCAGTAGGCCAGCAATAGGGCAGCCCTGTTCAGGATCAACCGTGTCACAATACTCACGGGTCAACACCCGTGTTGCTCCCGTGACCAGATCACGGCGAATTTCTTCAACAAGCTGCCCCTGACTGCTGTACTCGTACTCCACACGGCCATTTCCACGGGTTTCCGTGGCCCTGAGGAAATGCGCATCATTCCAAGTAGTTGCAACCATGCGCTCGTCCGCCGTGCCGGCAGCCTCACGGCGCAGGGTCTCACGGAATGCGGCGTCGTATTCATATTCCGTTACCTGGCCGTCGCGAGTAATCCTTGACGGTCGGAAGAATGTGTGATCCGCGTATTCAATGGTTTCCATGTGTGTACCTGAACGACTGGATGTTGCCGCCCCAAACCAGCCCTGAGCTGAAACAGCCTCGTAGACCACCTCCTCACCAAGCGGACGAACAACGGTGGTCTCTCCAGAGCTCGAGTAATGCAAAGTGACACCATCTATATCTTCGGATGGCTTACTGCTAGTGACGCGTCCCCCGAAATCATATGTGTACAAGCCCTTGGTGCTTCCGTTGGCCCCGATTACCCGAGTGAGCAGAGATTGCGAGGGCCGTGTGTCGTACTGGTACTGCTCTCCACTGGAGTCGGGATAAAGCACGGAAACCAGCTCGTCTTCCTCATAACCGGTATCCGAATATTCAAAGTCAATCGCTCCGTCAGGCGTTACCAATTGCACGAGGTGTCCATGTTGATACACAAAGCTCAATGAACGCCCTTTGGCATTCTCAACCGACTGCACTCTCCCTGCATCATCGTGGTGGATAACTACACTGCTTGCCGCATCGTTCAGGTCCCGGACCTCCACAAGCAGCCCGGTTTCCCGATCAAACAGCTTTCGCCGCGCGCCCTTCTTCAGAATCCAGAACTCCGGTGTTTCATCGATCACCAACTCTCGAGATAGCGTTGAAACATAGCGACCTCCACCCTGGGAAAGAAATGGGTGGAACCTGCCGGAATCAGTAATCAAGTTCAACCGAGTGCCTCCGGACTGAGATATGTAGCCAGCATAGGAGTGCGACCAGCCGCGACCCAATTGAGCATGCAGCAATCGACGCTGAGTCGAATGATAGGTTCGTCTGAATTCGATACCGTCCGAAGCAAAATCTGTAACCGAATACGTCTTGTTACCCGATAGCGGATTACAAGGATTTCCCTCCTCATCCTGACAATCCTGATCACCCTCCAGCCCTAGCTGGAAAGTTGCCATAAATCGGAGACTCCAATTACCCAACTGAGAAGAAGTGCAGGTGCCCGCGTCTGGAGTCTGAACCACTTGACAAAAGGTGTTGTAACGCCGTGGGTTGCTTTCGCTTGGCGCTACGTAGCAGTTTGACCACATACACCTACCATAACTGCCACCTATGAACCCAGTGTAACCCTCCCAAGACTCTGCAGCCATTTTGGCGCACTCAACGGCACGAGATTCGTTCGCCAGATCATGTACGCCACCATTAGAGTGACAGTACTCTTCGGGATCCTCAAAATAAATCGAATCTGGAAAAGGTAACGAATACGCTGATATTGAAACGAACAACAACCCAATGAGAGCCCAGTGATACATCAACATCCCTCCTGCCGCACGATACAGAATCCACCATGTTGCATGGTGGGCCACCCAACCCCCTGAACGACATTCTTGCCAATGAACTGGTGCCAAGTCAACCGGCCCAGCGGGCGCTGCAAAATACTGGCCGGGCAAAGAGACGCCTGCGCTGACAATAGGGCCGTCGATCAGAGGAGAGTTCGAGCCGGCGAATTCTGCGGTTGCAGGAACTCAGAGATTCGTATAGTTCGGCCCTGACCCGCCCTCTGGTGTGACCCAATCGATGACCTGGTAGGGATCGGCGATGTCGCAGGTCTTGCAGTGGACGCAGTTGGCGGCGTTGATCTGCAGGCGCTTGCCGCCTTCGTCTTCGACGACTTCGTAGACATTGGCCGGGCAGAATTTCGTGCAGGGGTTGCCGTACTCCTGTTCGCAACGGGTGAAGCAAACGTCCGGGTCGATGATCTTCAGGTGTACCGGCTGGTCTTCGTCGTGGGCGGTCTGTGCGAAGTAGACCGAGGCGAGGCGGTCGCGAGGCGGCAGGTCGCGGTCGACGTAGTCGAACTCGAGCCCCTTTTCGTCGAGCTTGCGGTATTGCTCGTGGTCGGCGTGATTCGACAGCGTGCGCGGCAGCTTGCCGGCCGTGACGGTCTCGATGGCAGCGGTGGTCATGCCGCGCCACAGGCCCTTGTTGAAGCCGGGCCGGATGTTCCTGACCTTTTTGAGCTCAGCGAAAATATCGGAATCGCGCAGCCGCTTGTCGAAGCCTTCGCTGCTCAATTTTTCCGAAAGATGCTCGGCGGCCAGCAGGCCCGACTTCATCGCCTGGTGCGTGCCCTTGATCCTGGGCACGTTGAGCAGGCCGGCCGAATCACCGATCAGCATGGCGCCTGGCATTTCGACCTTTGGCAGGGACTGGTAACCGCCCTCGACCAGGGCGCGGGCGCCGGCAGACAGGATTTCACCGCCGTCGAGCAGTTCGTGCATCATCGGATGGTGCTTGAACTGCTGGAAGGCCTCGAAGGGGGAAAACTTCGGGTCCTGATAATCCAGGCCGCAGACGAATCCGACCGCCACGCGGTCCTTGTCGAGGTGGTAGACGAAGCTGCCGCCATAGATTTCGGTCGGCAGCGGCCAGCCGACGGTATGCTGGATCAGACCCGATTCGACGCGGCCCTCAGGCAGGCGCCAGAGCTCCTTCATGCCGATGCCGTAAGTCTGCGGGTCGCTGTCGGCATCCAGCCTGTATTTCCTGATCGCGCGCTTGGACAGATGCCCGCGGCAGCCCTCGCCGAGCACGGTGACCGCGGCATGGATCTCGATGCCCTGGACGTAGGTGTCCTTTTCCTTGCCCTCGGCATCGACGCCCATATCGCCGATGATCACGCCCTGAACTTCGTCCCTGTCGTTGTAGCTCAGATCGGCAGCAGCGAATCCGGGGAACAGGTCGACGCCCAGCGCTTCGGCCTTCGGAGCCAGCCAGGCGCACATCGCGCCGAGCGAGACGATGAAGTTGCCGTGGTTCTTCTGCTGCGGCGGCGTGGGCAGCTTGCGGCTGCCGGTTTTCGACAGGTGCAGGAACTGGTCCTTGCCGGCCGGCACGCAGATCGGCGGCGGATCGTCGCGCCAGCCTTCGATCAGCGCATCCAGCGGCCCGGGTTCGATGACCGCGCCGGAGAGGATGTGCCCGCCGATTTCGGCGGCCTTCTCGATCACGCAGACGTTGAGCTCGTCTTTCAGTTGCTTGAGCCGGATGGCACAAGCCAGGCCGGCCGGGCCGGCACCGACGATGACGACGTCGTATTCCATGATTTCGCGTTCGGACATGGGTTCGCTGGGAATTCGGGCCAAGCCTGAAAGGATACAGGCAAGGCGTTGATGCTGTCAGCCGAACCGTGCCCGGGTCAGGAAGTCCCGCTCGATTCGAGCAAGGGCCGAAGCTCGGGCCATAGCGCCTCGAGCATCAGCGATTGGGCCTCGGCCGTGGGGTGGATGCCGTCGTCCATGAGCATGCCGGGCTGGTCGAAGATGTCATCGAGGAAGAACGGCAGCAGCTTGATATCGTGGTGTTCGGCCAGTTTCGGGAAGACGGCCTCGAAGCGCTCGATGTAGGTCGGCCCCAGGTTGGGCGGCAGGCGAATCTGCATCAGGGCCAGTTCGGCGCCCGAAGCCTTGCCTTTTTCGATCACGGCCGCCAGATTGTTTTCGGTCTGGGCTGGCGAGAGCCCGCGCAGCCCGTCATTGCCGCCGAGGATGATCAGCAGCAGGTCGGGATCGTGGCGCTCGAGCAGTCCGTCGATGCGCGTGGCCGCCCCGGCGGTGGTCTCGCCCGAGATACTGGCGTTGACGACTTCGTGCTCGCCGTCGAGCCGCTCGGCCAGGAGCTGCACCCAGCCCAATTCACGGGGTATGGAATAGGCGTCGGAGAGACTGTCGCCGACGATCAGCAGCGTCGCCGCGCTGACCGGCAGGCACAATGAGGCGCCCAGCAGCGCGACCAGCAATCCTCTTGGAAACGATTTGACCATGGACCAATCCACTCACAACATCCTGTCGGCCCGACAGGTGGGTTTCTCCGTCGACGCACCGGGTGGGCGGCTGGAGATTCTCAAGGGTATCAGCCTGGACCTGAACGCCGGCGAAACGCTGGCCATTGTCGGCGCATCCGGCTCGGGCAAGACCACCCTGCTCGGCCTGCTGGCCGGCCTGGATCAGGCGACATCGGGCGATATCCGGCTGATCGGTAGCGAACTCAAGGCCCTGGACGAGAACGAGCGTGCCCGGTTGCGCAAGCGCCACGTCGGCTTCGTGTTCCAGAGCTTCCACTTGCTGCCGAGCCTGACCGCGCTGGAGAACGTGATGCTGGCGCTCGAAATCGCCGGCTTCGAACACCCCAGAAAGCGCGCTCTCGAAGCGCTCGACCAGGTCGGGCTCAGCCACCGGCTCGAGCACTATCCGCGCCAGCTCTCCGGGGGCGAGCAGCAGCGCGTCGCCATCGCCCGGGCCTTCGCCGGCGAGCCGGACATCCTGTTCGCCGACGAACCCACCGGCAACCTCGACCAGCGCACCGGCGAGGCCGTGGCCAACCTCCTGTTCGAACTCAACGAACACCACGGCACCGCGCTGGTGCTGGTCACGCACGATATGAAGCTCGCCCGCCGCTGTGGACGGGTAGAGGAGATCGAGGACGGCGCGTTGCTGGAGACCAGCACGGAGCGGCCCGGTCAAGAAACCAGGGAGACCACGGAACACACGGAAGCACACGGAAGTTGAAAGGAGGGCTCGCCGTTGATCCCGTGCACTGCGTGACTTCCGTGGATTCACTCTTTTTCGAACACACCTGACTCGATGAACGCCACCACGCTCTCACTGAAACTCCTTACCCGCCAATCCCGCTCCGGCGCGCTGATCATGTTGTTTGCCGGGCTGGTCGTGGCCACTGCGGCGCTGGCGGCGGTGAGTCTGTTCACCGACCGGGTCGGACGCGCGCTGGAGCGCCAGGCCGGCGAAGTGCTGGCCGCCGACCTGGTGGTCACCGGCCGCGAACGCTTGCCGGCCGAATACCGCGACAAGGCGGCCGAACTGGGACTGGACACGGCCGAGATCGCGCTGCTGAGCACGATCCTGTTCGTCGGCGAGGAAAGCCACCTGGTCGACCTCAAGGCGGTGACCGAGGGCTATCCCCTGCGTGGGCAGCTCAAGCTGGCCGACCGCTTGGGGGGCGCCGAGGAAGAGCACACGGGCATCCCGAGGCCCGGCACCGGCTGGATGGCCGCCCGCGGCCTGCGCCTGTTCGACACCGACACCGGTGTGCAAGTCGACATCGGGCGGCGTCCGATTACCGTCGACCGCGTGCTGGCCTGGGAACCCGACCGCGGCGGCAGCCGCTTCATGCTCGCGCCGCGCCTGATCGTGCACATGGACGATCTGATGGAAAGCGAGCTGCTCGGCCCCGGCTCGCGCGTGCGCTGGCGCCTGCTGGTCGCCGGCGAGGAGGGCGCGGTGGCTGATTTCCGGCGCTGGGTGGAGCCGAGACTGGAAGGCCGCCAGGATCTCGAGACCGTCGCCGATGCCGAGGCCGACACCGGTCAGGCGCTGGAGCAGGCGCGGCGTTTCCTGGGCGTGGCCGCGCTGACCGCGGTGATCCTGGCCGCCGCGGCCGTGCTGCTGGCAGCACTGCGCTATTCGCGTTCACAGCGCGACCTGGTCGCCCTGCTCAAGGCTTTCGGGGCCGAGGGGCGGCAGATTCTCGGCGCGCTCACCCTGATGCTGCTGTGGCTGGCACTCGCCGCGATCCTGGTCGGCGGCGTACTGGCCTTCGGCGCGCAGGCGGCGATTGCCACGATCCTGGCCGATGGCCCGGCCGGTGCGCTGCCGCCGGCGCGTCTGCTGCCGCTTGTCGGCAGCGGCGGCTTCACCCTGCTGCTGGCCGCCGGCT
>SR_TP_S13solDRAFT_1000876_pt1 | contig 10431 bp, 8 predicted proteins | sample SodReaTP_S13sol_FD_11159 | JGI IMG/M metagenome (IMG submission 11159) | reverse complement strand
CCGCTCGCCGCGCTCGGCCGAGGCCTACCGGCGAGTGTGGACCGAGCGCGGCTCGCCGCTGCTGTTTCACACCCAGGATCTGGTCCGGGAAATGGCGCGCGAATTCGAGCGCAGCATGCCGGCGGTCAAGGTGTATTCGGCCATGCGCTACGGCAACCCCTCGATTGCCGCGGCCCTGGAGCAGGCGCGCAGGGACAATGTGCAGCGCCTGATCGTATTGCCGATGTATCCCCAGTACTCGGCCACGACCACGGCAAGCGTGTTCGACGGGGTAGCCGAGGCGCTCAAGGACGTGCGCTGGATCCCCGAGCTCAGGTTCATCAGCCATTACCACGACAGTGCAGCCTGGGTCGAAGCCGTTGCCGATCGTATCCGCGCCTGGCGCGAGGAGCACGGCGAAGCCGACAGGCTGCTGTTTTCGTTTCACGGCATCCCGAAGCAGTACCTGCTCAAGGGCGATCCGTATTATTGCCAGTGCCAGTCCTCGGCCCGACGGATCGCTGCCCGCCTGGGCCTGGAGGCCGATCAATGGCAGGTCAGTTTCCAGTCGCGGCTGGGCAAGGCCGAATGGCTCAAGCCCTATACCGACCAGACGCTGCTCAAGATGGCCGCCGAAGGTGTCCGCCGGGTCCAGGTGGTCTGCCCCGGCTTTTCCGTCGACTGCCTGGAGACCATCGACGAGATCGGGGTCGAGAATCGCGAGGCGTTCGAGCATGCCGGCGGTGAGCGGCTGGAATACATCCCGGCCCTCAATTCCGGCGCCGCGCATGCCCGGTTGCTCACCGAGTTGTGCTGGCAGCATGCCCAGGGCTGGCCCGAGTTCGGCCAGCGTCAGGCCATCGACGAGGAAAAACTGGCCCAGCGCGTGCAGCGCGCCGAGGCCGCGGCGCGCAATCTGGGCCTGGAGTCCTGATGCCGGTCGCCGGGGTCAGCGATCGGCTGGAGCCGGGCGGAAGTCGTACATGCGGGCAGGTGCTGTCCGAAGTATTCGGCTTCGAACAGTTTCGATCCGGTCAGCGTGAAATCATCCAGACCCTGATCGATGGCGGCAATGCATTCGCGCTGATGCCGACCGGTGGCGGCAAGTCGCTGTGCTACCAGGTGCCCGCACTGGTGCGCGACGGCACCGCGATCGTGGTCTCGCCGCTGATCGCGCTGATGCGCGACCAGGTCGAGGCGCTCAAGGCCTGCGGCGTGCGGGCCGAGGTGTTGAACTCTTCGCTGAGCCCGGATGCCCAGCGCGAGGTCGAGCGGCAGTTGACAGCCGGCGAGCTGGACCTGGTCTACATCGCGCCCGAGCGCTTGCTGCAGACGCGCACGCTGGCTCTTCTGGGCCGCTCCCGGCTGGCACTGCTGGCGATCGACGAAGCGCACTGCGTGGCCCAGTGGGGGCACGACTTCCGGCCCGAATACCTGGGCCTGGGTCAGCTTGCCGAACGTTTCCCTCGGGTTCCGCGGGTGGCGCTGACGGCGACTGCCGATACCCGAACGCGTGAGGAAATCGCCACGGCGCTGTTTCCGGACGGTTGCCGGCATTTCATCACCGGCTTTGACCGGCCCAATATCCGCTATCGGGTCCAGCCGCGCAGCAATGCCCGCCGCCAGTTGCTGGAGTTCATCCGCGGCGAGCACTTGCGCGACGCCGGAATCGTCTACTGCCTGTCGCGCAGGCGTGCCGACCAGGTCGCCGAGTGGCTGCGCGCCGAGGGGTTCGACGCGCTGCCCTACCATGCCGGGCTGGATGCGGGCGAGCGCCAGCGCAACCAGGATCGCTTCATTCGCGACGAAGGCGTCATCGTGGTCGCGACCATTGCATTCGGCATGGGGATTGACAAACCCGACGTGCGCTTCGTTGCCCACCTCGACCTGCCGCGCTCGATCGAGGCCTACTACCAGGAAACCGGTCGCGCCGGGCGTGACGGCCTGCCGTCGGATGCCTGGATGGTCTATGGGCTCGAAGACGTCTACCGCCTGCGCCAGATGCTGTCCGATTCCGAGCTCAGCGATGAGCGCCAGCGCATCGAGCGTCAGCGGCTGGAAGCGCTGCTGGCCTTTTGCGAGCATGTCGACTGTCGGCGCCCGGCCTTGCTGGGCTATTTCGGCGAGCCGCATCCGGGCGGTTGCGGCAACTGTGACAACTGCCTGGAACCGCCGCAACTGGTCGATGCCACCGAGGCTGCGCGCATGACGCTGTCATGCGTCTACCGCACCGGCCAGCGTTTCGGCGCCGGTCACCTGGTCGATGTGCTGCGCGGCAAGACAAGCGAGCGCGTCGAGCAGCTCGGTCATGATCGTCTGACCGTGTTCGGCCTGGGCGAGAACCAGCCGCCGCGTTTCTGGCATTCGCTGATCCGGCAATTGCTGGCCGCCGGCCTGCTTGCGGTCGATCCGGGCGGCCATGGGGGCTTGCGGCTGGACCCGGCGGCGAGGTCGCTGCTCAGAGGCGAGCAGGAGTTCCGGATGCGCCGTTCAGTCGAGAAAACCGAGAAATCCTCCGCTGCCCGAAAGCGGGCCGGGACTACCGGCGGTGACCAGCCAGGTTTCGAGCAGCTGCGCGCGCTGCGGCTGGAATTGTCACGAGGCGAAGGTGTTCCGCCCTACGTGATCTTCCACGACGCCACCCTGCTGGCCATGCTGGAAGCGGCACCGAAATCCCTGGCCGAGATGGCCGAGGTGCACGGCGTCGGCCGGCACAAGCTGGAAAAGTACGGCCAGGCGTTTCTTGCCTGTCTGCTCGCGCTTGACGGCAAGGCGCCGGGCGGCTCAACTGATCAGCAGGTGCAGAACCGGCCAGGAAAAAAGCAGCAGCACCACTAGCGCGGCGAAGCTGTAGCCGATCACGCGCGCCGGTTGGGACCGAAAATACTCCAGCCAGCCGGTGCCCGGGTCTTCGGCCCGGGCCTGTGCGGCATATTCGTCCTGAAATCGGTCGAAGACTTCCTTTGCGCGGGGATAGTCGTCGTTGTGTCGAATCCAGATGCTGCCGGCGCTGACCAGGAAGATGCCGGGTGGCACCTCGTACCAGTCCACGCGGTGCTCATCCAGCGCCTGTTTCAGGGCCAGGGATTCCTCCTCGGGGACCGATCGCAGATTGAGAAGCATTTTCGCCACGGGGTTATTCTATGCCGTCGAGGTCGGACACGTCACTCAATCAGGGATTTGGATCATGGAAGGAACCATTCTGCTGTATGCAGCCTTGCTGGCGCTGGTGTTGCTGGCGCTTTCCTACAACGTCGTGCGGCTCAGGCGGCGGCATCAGATCGGCATCGGTACCGGCGGTAACGAGGAGCTGGCGCGCGCGGTGCGCGCCCAGGCCAATTTCTGCGAATACGTGCCGCTGGCTCTGCTGTTACTGGCGCTGATCGAATTCTCGGCGCGCGCGCCGGGCTGGTCGCTGCACCTGCTCGGATTTGCCCTGGTGGTCGGGCGCGTGCTGCACGGTTTCGGCCTGGCTCGCAGCAGTGGTGCCAGCAAGGGCCGGGTTGCAGGCACGTTGCTGACCTGGCTGGTGCTGTTGTCCGGCGCCGGCCTGGCGCTGGGGCTGGCCGTGGCTTCAGCCCTGGCCTGATTATTTACCGCAAGGCCGATCGACCCGCGGCTCGCCGGCAGGCGACGCCACTGCCCGCCTACCGCCCCGCGCGGCCTCGCTGGCGACTGGTTGACGATAGGCTGAGACACATACCCGATCAGGTGTTAGTAAAATTGCCTTTGCCGGCTTCGCCAGTACAGCGCGCTGAAAATCTTGGGGTCGATTGCCTTGCCGGCCCGGTACTGGCCGGCCAGCCATTCGTCGATCTGATCCGCCGCAATGCAGTGCACGGTGATCTGCTCGCTGTCATCGCCGCCGCCGGGGCCTTCGCGCACGATGTCGTGGGCCTGGAGAAATACTGCGGTCTCGTCGGTCATGCCGGCCGAGGTCGGGCAGCGCAGGATTTCGCTGAAATGGCTTGCGCGCCAGCCGGTTTCTTCCAGCAGTTCGCGTGATGCGGCAGATGCCAGCGATTCGTTTGCATGCTGCTCGAGATCGCCGACCAGACCGGCCGGCAGTTCGATGACCGGCTTGCCGACCGGTTCACGGAATTGTTCGACCAGCAGCAATTCGCCGTCCCCGGTCCAGGCCACGATGACGACCACCTCGGGTTGGTGACGGGTGGCGAATTCCCAGCCGTTGCGTTCGACCAGCTTGAGGTAGCGGCCACTGTAGTGTGTAGTCAGGCGCATGGAGTGTGCTTGAATTCTGGCAACAAAGACAGAACATTGTGGCATGAAAATGTTCATATACCCGCGACCGGTTGCAGCCAGCCGGCATTTCCGACACCATGGGAGACATCATGCAAACCTGCTCTGATTCTGTTCAACGCCGCGCCGCAAGCTTGCTGATGGCAGCCCTGCTGGCCCTGGCCGTGCCGGCGGTCCTGGCTGGGGAAGATCCGCCGGAATCGCCCCGGACGCAGGCCGCGCCGACCCCCGCAGCCGAACTCGCCCAGTGGTTTGCACGTGCCGCGCAGGCGTACGAGAACGAGGACCATGGACAATGGGTCACGGCGCTGGAGAACCTGCACCGTCTGCGCCCGTTCAATCACGACATCATGCGCCAGTTGGTGATGGGTTACGCGTTGACCGGTCAGACCTCCGAAGCATTCAACATGATGCTGCGCATGCAGCAGCAGGGGCTGGCGGTGGAATGGGACGAGATCGAGGAAGTCGCGCCGCTGCGGCGGCACCGGCTCTATGGTCATCTACGCGACCTGATGGCCGAGGCCGGCAAGCCTGCTGGCAGCGTGGACACGCTGTGGGAGATCGGGCCGGATCATCCCATGCCCGAGGCATTGGCCTGGGATCGTCAAAGCGGGCGCGTGTTTGTCGGCACCATCCATCATGGCCGCATCCTGGTGCGCGGGGAAGACGAACAACAGTTCCGGGTATTTGCCGATCGCGAATCGGTGCCGCCGCTGCGCGCCGTGCTGGATCTGCTGGTCGATGCCGAACGTGGTCATCTGTGGGCGGCCACCGGCAGCATCGGCCAGTATCGCGACTCGCGTCAGGCCGAGTTCGGCCGTACCGCCTTGCTGAAGCTGGATCTGGAGTCCGGCGAACTGCTGGGTGAATATCGCGTGCTCGGCGACGGCCAGCCGCATCTGCTGGGCGCCATGACAATGTCAGAAGATGGCACGATCTTTGCCAACGACACCATTACACCTGTGATCTACAGGCTGGAGCCCGGCGGCGAGCGACCGCAGCCGATCATCTCCAATCCGTTGCTGACCAGTCTGCGCGGCATCGCGGTGTCGCCCGACGCGCGCAAGATCTACGTCGCTGATTATGATCTCGGCATCATGTTCTTCGACGTGGCGCAGCAAGGCGCCGGCTTCGCGCTGGGCATTCCCGAGACCCTCAACCTGGGCGGGATCGACGGGCTGTATTTCTGGCGTGACAGTCTGGTGGCGATCCAGAACGGGGTCACGCCCCAACGTGTACTCCGGCTGGAACTGGACGAGTCGGGTACGCGCGTGGCCCAGGTCGCAACCCTGGCCAAGGCGCTGCCGGAGTTCGATAACCCGACCTACGGCACGCTTGAGGACGACGAGCTGCTGTTCCTGGCTTCCAGCCACTGGCACCATGTCGATGGCGCCGGCCGACCCGTCTCACCGCCACTGCCGACCGTGCCGGTGATGCGTGCCTCGGTCGATCAGGCCGCCAATATCGTTGTTGGCGAGGAAATCCTCGAAGAGCTCAGAAGCCAGCGCGATCAGTAGCAGGCCCTCCAGCGGGATCGGCCACAGGCTCCTGGGGGGCTGCCGGAAGTGCGTGCAGGCGTTTTCTCAGGGTGAGGCCAAAACCCAGTGAATCGAGCAGCGCGTCCAGGCCATCGGCGTCGGTCCTGCCGCGCGGTTCGTGTCGGGCCTCGTCGACCCCGGTAATGACAGTATCCAGCCCGGTCAGTTGACGGGCCAGGCGCGCCGTCGCTTCGTGCTGGCGAAGTCTCGGTGCCAGCGCGCGGGCGCCGCGAATGGCGAGAAACGGCAGTTCCTCGAAGCGTTCGAAGATGGCATCCAGCGTGTCGAAGTGGTCCAGCAGTGCCGCCGCGGTCTTGGGCCCGATGCCGGGCACACCTGGAATGTTGTCGACCGCATCGCCGGTCAGGGCCAGAAAGTCGGCGATCTGATCGGGTCTCACGCCGAAGTGTTCGCGCACCCCGTCCGGATCGAGCCGGCGATTGCGGGCAAAATCCCACCACTGGTCATCCGGGCCTTCGAGCAACTGGGCCAGGTCCTTGTCGCCGGTGACCACCCGGATGGCGTGGCCGCGTGCGCGCCAGTGCCGGGCCAGGGAGGCGATCAGATCGTCGGCCTCGAAGCGCGGGTGCGCATACACCGGTAGCCCCAGGCAGCGGGCCAGGTCCCTGCACCAGGCGAACTGGCGCTCCAGATCGGGTGGGGCGGGTTCCCGGTTGGCCTTGTATTCGGGGTAGATCTCGTTGCGGAACGAGCTGGCCAGCGCTTCGTCGAACGCCACGGCAACGTGCGTGCTGCCGGGTTGCTCCAGAAATTCGCACAGGAAGCGGGCGAAGCCGTAAACGGCATTGGTCGGTCGTCCCTGCGGGTCGGCGAATTCCGGCGGCATGGAATGCCAGGCGCGGAAAATGTAGATGCTGGCATCCAGCAGATGGACCGGCGGGCGGGCAGGGGCGGGACTGGATTCGACCATGCGGCCAGTCTATCGCCCAGCCGTGGTTCAGGTTCGGTTTATTGCATCGTGATAGGGTAAGCGTCAGTCATCGAGGATGTAATCGGGCAGGAGGATTGCCATGAAAATAGCTGTTCGCATTCTGGTCGCTGCACTGGTGCTGGTGCTGGCCGGCTGTGCCAGCTACTACGGTCGCGATTACGCCGGCTCGGGCATCTACTACGGAAGCAGCGTGGCGCATGTCTCCGGCTACCGGGGCGCTCCCGTCCACGGCTACCACTATTCGGCCGTACCGCTGAACCCGGTGATCTATCCGTACTGGTCGCTGGATCATTTCTACTTCAGCAGCTTCCACCATCCGTATTCGGTGGTCGTGGGGTTTTATGAGCCGCTGTATTACCCGTATCCGGGGTGGATCTACAACTATCACCGCCCGCGCGGCCACTTCAGCGGGCGTGGGTTCTCGGCTTCATTCGGATACCCGTGGCCGGCGTCTTATTCGCGTTATCCGCATTTTTCGCATGGCTTTTTCGTGTCATCTTCGTTCGGGCACCGTGCGCATCCCCGCCCCGAGGTGAATCGGGTCCGCCAGATCGACCACCGGCTGGCTTCGCTTGGGCGCGCGCCGGAGCCGGCCAGCCGGCAGGCGTTGCTGTCCGGGCGTGAAGTGAGAAGCGAGACCGGATTCGTGCCCGGCCGCCCGGTTTCCGACCATTCCCTGACGCGCCGTCAGAATGTTCTGGCCGGCCGCGAACTGCGCGCCGGGCAAGATCCCGCTCGCGATGCCAGGTCTGAAAGCAGGACTGCAACGCGCCAGGCTCTGACATCGGGTGCCCGCAGCGACGGTTCAGGGCGCGATCTGGATGGCCGGCGTGCAGATTCGGCTTCGTTGCGCGGACGAGTGCGGGTGAGCGGTCAGACCGGGAGCCCCTCGAACCGGCACGAAATCCGGCGCGCTCGCCTGCCGGGTGTTGCCGGTGCGGTCCCCGAAGCCGACATTCGTCAATCATCGTTCCCGCAATCGTCCAGCCCGGCGGCCGGGCAGGTGCGGCAACAATCCGCACCGGCGATGCCCCCGCGTTCCGGGCTGACTCGCGGCCGAAGTGATTCGGCACCGGCACGGCCGGACCGCTCGCCAAGCCCGGTGTCACCCCCTGAGCGTGCCGATACGCCGGTGCCGGCTCGCGGCAGGCCGGCAGCACCTGTCGGCCAGGCGCGTGAACGTGATGCGGCTCGTTCGCGTCCGACGCGCGAAACCGGGCCTTCGCGTCCGCCGTCGTCCGGTGCCGATCATCGCTCCTCGCGCGACGGCTCTCCGCGGGCACGCGCGCTGCGTCGCGGCCGCGGAGGCAACTGAAGGTCCCTGCCCGTACTCCCGAGCGGGCGCTGTTGATGTATCATTCCGCTTTTATTTCAACAGCTTGAGGCTGTGCGCCCGGCATGCGTTTTCCTGAAACCTTTGATGTGATCGTGATCGGCGGCGGCCATGCCGGCACCGAGGCTGCGCTGGCCTCGGCCCGGGCCGGGGCTTCTACCCTGCTGGTCACGCACAATGTCGAAACCATCGGCCAGATGAGCTGCAACCCGGCCATCGGTGGTATCGGCAAGGGCCACCTGGTGCGTGAGATCGATGCGCTGGGCGGGGTCATGGCCCGGGCCGCGGATGCCGCCGGCATCCAGTGGCGCCGGCTCAATGCCAGCAAGGGTCCGGCGGTGCGCGCCACGCGCGCGCAGTGCGATCGCAACCTGTACCGCGCCGCGATCCGGCGCATGGTCGAGCAGCAGCCGGGCCTGACGCTTTTCCAGGCCGCAGTCGACGATCTGGTGGTCGAATCCGACCGCGTGCGCGGCTGCATGACTTCCGGCGGCATCGAGTTCCGCGGCGAAGCGGTCGTGCTGACCACCGGCACGTTTCTCGGCGGTGTCATCCACATGGGGCGCACGCAGTCGGCCGGGGGTCGGGCCGGCGACGCGCCGGCGGCCCGGCTGGCCGAGCGCCTGCGCGCATTGCCGCTGAACATTGCCCGGCTCAAGACCGGCACGCCGCCGCGGCTGGACGGGCGCAGCATCGATTTCGCCCGCCTGGAAGAACAGCCGGGCGACGATCCCCGACCGGTGTTCTCGTTCCTCGGACACCCCGACGATCATCCGCCGCAGCGCTCGTGCTTCATCACCCGCACGCGGGTGGAGACGCATGAAATCATTCGCGCCTCGCTGTCCGACTCGCCGATGTATTCCGGCGCGATCGAAGGCGTGGGCCCGCGCTATTGCCCGTCGATCGAGGACAAGGTGGTGCGCTTTGCCGAACGCGATTCGCACCAGATCTTCCTCGAACCCGAGGGCCTGGAGCTGAATGAATGGTATCCCAACGGCATTTCAACCAGCCTGCCGTTCGAGGCGCAACTGGCCTTCGTGCGCACCATCCCGGGTCTGGAGCGTGCGCACATCACGCGGCCGGGCTACGCCATCGAGTATGACTTTCTCGACCCGCGCGACCTCAAGCCCGGGCTGGAATCGAAAGTCCTGGAAGGGTTGTTCCTGGCCGGGCAGATCAACGGCACCACCGGTTACGAGGAAGCCGGCGCCCAGGGACTGATCGCCGGTCTCAATGCAGCGCGTTGCGCGGCCGGCCAGCCGGCCTGGCAGCCCGAGCGCTCGCAGGCCTACATCGGCGTGATGCTGGATGACCTGATGACCCGCGGCGCCAGCGAGCCTTACCGCATGTTCACCAGCCGGGCCGAGTACCGGCTGATGCTGCGCGAGGACAATGCCGACCTGCGCCTGACCGAAACCGGCCATGCGCTGGGCCTGGTCGATGCCGAGCGCGTGACGGCCTGCCGCATGCGCCACGAGGCGATCGAGGCCGAGCTGCGACGGCTTGAATCGGTGCGCATCGGCTGCGACAGCGAACTGGCGCGGGAAGTTGCCGAACGTCTGGGCACGCCCATGCGCAAGGATGTCTCGGCTGCCGAGCTTTTGCGCCGGCCGGGAATCGGCTATCGGGACCTGGTCGCCATCCAGGCGCTGGGCCCGGGCGTGGCCCGTGACGATGTCGCCGAGCAGGTCGAGATCTCGATCCGCTATGCCGGCTACCTCGATCGCCAGCAGCTCGAAATCGAGCGTGCCCGGGCTGCAGAGGGTACTGTCATCCCCGCTGATTTCGACTACGCACAAGTCCGCGGCCTGTCGGCCGAGGTGCTGGAAAAACTCCAGCGCCACCGCCCGGCCACCATCGGCCAGGCCGGACGCATCCAGGGCGTGACTCCGGCAGCCATCTCGCAGCTGCTGGTCTGGGTAAAGCGCCACCGCGCGGCGGCCTGAATCCTGGCACCTTCCCGTTCACCAGCCGTTCACCCGGCGCATGGAAACTGGAACCATCTGTCGGCGGTAAACCTCTCGGTTGCAGACTCCCTCCCGCCCGCCGGCAGATATTCGAAACCCCGGCCGGTTCATCGGCCGGGGTTTTTTTACCTGGTATCCGTATGCCGCAGCCATCGTTCAAAGGCGAACCACAGATTACGCAGAGATTCACGCAGATTATTAAATTCAACCTGATTACGCACATGTTTCAGCCATCGTTACGGCAAAATCATGGTTATCCACAGATGAACACGGATAAACGCAGATTGTTGAAATTGACGTATTTTCTTCGTGAGCTTCGTGCCTTCTTCGTGCTCTTCGTGACCTGCTTTGTGCTTTTATCTGTGCAAATCTGCGTAATCTGCGGTTCCTGGGGTTTTATTC
>SR_TP_S13solDRAFT_1000875_pt1 | contig 10442 bp, 11 predicted proteins | sample SodReaTP_S13sol_FD_11159 | JGI IMG/M metagenome (IMG submission 11159) | reverse complement strand
CCTGATCCCCCTGGCCATGGGCATTGGCGAAGGTGGCGAGGCCCAGGCGCCCATGGCCCGGGCCGTGATCGGCGGCCTGGTCAGTTCCACACTCATCACCCTGCTGCTGATCCCGGCCCTGTACACCCTGTTCCATCGCGATCAAACAAAGCCCGTTCAAGGACAAGTCCCATGTTCCAGCGCCTGACCGCCCTCGCCTGCCTGCTGAGCCTGGTTTCGCCGGTCCTGGCACAGGACGCCCAGGACACGGCACGCCCGGGGGATGCCGGGCGCAGCCAGCTGGAGACACGCGCCGTGGAGCTGGACCGGCCTGCTGCCGATGAGCAGGCCCTGCGTCTGGACATGCCCGAGGCCTGGGCACCCCAGCCGCAACCCGGAGACACCCTGACCCTGTCCGTGGAGAATGCGGTGTTCCTTGCCCTGCGGCATAACCGCGCCCTGTCCATCGAGCAACTGCGCCCCCTCATCGCCGGGACCTTCGAGGCCACGGAACGGGCGGTGTTCGACCCGGTGCTGTTCGCCGAGGCGAGCACGTCCCGGGACCGGGTGGTCCGCCAGCTCGAAGAGGTTCAGGAAATCGTTCTCACCACCACGGAGCGGGATGCCCTGGAAGCCGGTGTGCGTCAGCAGTTTCCCACTGGCACCCAGGTTGAACTCAGTGTGCGCAGCCTGCGATCCGATTCCAGTCGTGTCGATGAACAACAGTTCAGCAGCCGCGGGGGCATGACCCTGACCCAGGCCCTGCTGCGAGGGGGGCGCCTGGAATCCAACCTCGCCCGTCTGCGACAGGCGGAACTGGATACCCTTGCCTCTGAATACGAACTGCGTGGTTTTGCCGAATCCCTGGTGGCCGATGTGGAGCGGGCCTACTGGGAATACGTCCTCAACGCCAGGCGCACGGAGATCTTTGCCGAGGCACTCAACGTCGCCCAGCAGCAGCTGGACGAGACCCGCAGTCGTATCCGGGTCGGGCAGCGGGCAGAGACCGAGGAGACCGCGGCCCTGGCAGAGACGGCCCTGCGGCGTCAGGGGCTCATCAATGCCCGCGCCCAGCAGGCCGCCTCACGCATGCGCTTGCTGCAACTCATGAACCCCGCCGGCAGCGCCTGGGACACCGCCATCGAACTCGAACGGCTGCCTGAGACCTCTACGACGGCCCTGGACCCGGTAGCGCTGCATGTGCAACTGGCCCGGCAGCTGCGCCCCGAACTCAACGAATCCCGCATCCGTGCCCGCCGGGGTGAGCTGGAGGTGATCCGCACCCGCCAGGGCACCCTGCCCCGCCTGGACCTGTTCATCACTCTGGGAGAATCTGGCTATGCCAGTGCCTTTGGCCAGTCCTGGCGGGACATCAATGGACCGGGCTATGACTACAGCGTCGGACTGCGCTTTGAGACGCCATTCGGCAACCGCGCCGCCAATGCGGAGCAACGGCGTGCCCGCCTTACCCGTCAGCAGTCATTGGAGGCCGTGGCCAACCTGGCCCAGTTGGCGGCGCTGGATGTTCAGACCGCCTGGCTTGAGGCCCAGCGCACCCGCGAACAAATCAATGCCACCCGGGTGACCCGTGAGTTGCAGGAAGAGGTGCTGCGTGCCGAGCAGGCGCGTTTTCGTGTGGGAACGGGTACGGCTTTGGCACTGGCCCAGGCCCAGCGCGATCTGCTGGAAGGGCAGCTGGATGAGGTGGAGGCCATCATCCGGCATCGCCAGGCCCTGACGGACCTCTACCGCCAGAGCGGCACCCTGCTCATGCGACGGGGAATTGCGGCACCGGGCGACGAGGAAGTGTTGTTGTAGCGTGAGGCGGTAGTAGAAAGGCGTAAGGCGTAAGGCGTAAGGCGAGATTTTTCATTTACGCCTCCCTCCTTACACCTCACGCCTCACTGATCACAGCGAATACGCCACCTTGCGGCGCACGCCATCAATCTGGTTGTCGTCCTGGTAGTAGGCGAAGACCGCTTCCTTGGCATCATCGGTCAGCTTGCGATAGAGCATGTGGGTACCCAGGAAGCGATCGCTGAGTTCCTGTTCGAAGGCGGTCCGATCCAGGCCCGGGGTGAGGATGCGCCGGTCGGATACCTGGCCTGGCTCCGTGTGTATCGCCTGCATCCCGGTGTTCACGCTGGCGACCTTGAGTATTTCAGCGTTGCGGTTGTTGGTGTCCATGGCGCTGGCGCCGGCGGCGACGCACAGCAAGGTGCTGGCGATGATTGCAGTCCATGTGTTCTTCCGTGTCAGCATTGTTCTTATCTCCCGGGCGAGGCCCATCAACATCATCGGTGGTTCGCTATCACTTAAGCAGAGATCCAAGGCATGGCGTTGAGATGATCGTCACAGCGATGCCCCTGGACCCTTGTGTCAAACAGTCAGTCGGCCGTCGGACACTGTGAAGTAGGCTAGCTGTCAGCGAAGGCTTTGTGGGGTCACCGGGGATGGAGTGGGCCGATTCACAGACAGGCTGCACGGGGATATTGCGTTGTGTGATGGGCATCCCAGGGATCTTGTGACGCACAGCTCAGAGGCAATCGGACCCCATGAATTCATGGCAGCGACAAAACGAAAAAGACCCATCTGCCCAGGCGATCACAAGGATCATCCGGGCAGATAGGTCTGTCTGGTATTCAGTGTTTCATGCAGGCCCACTCGTGACCTGCATGAGCTCCTTCTGTCAGCCCTTGGCCAGAGCCTGGATCTGTTCCATCAGGGCATCGGAGACCTCCACGCCCTGTTCTTTTGCAGTCTCTTCCAGGGTGTAACGACGGGCACCGGGCAGACGCACGCCCTCGTCCTCGAGCATCTTCTCGATGAGCACTTCGACGCGATCCAGGTAGACGGCGCGGCCGGCCAGCGCCTCGGGGTCGATGATCAGGAAGGCCTGGCCGATGCGCGGCTGATTGCCTTCATCACTGAAGAAGGAATCGGCCTCGAAACCGTAGGCGGCACCGGTCAGGGCACAGCACATCAATTCCACCACCAGGGCCAACATCGCCCCCTTCACGCCACCGGCCGGTGCCATGCTGCCGGACAGCCCGGCCTTGGCATCAGTGGTGGGATTGCCGTCGGCGTCGATGGCCCAGCCTTCCGGGATGGATTCGCCCTTCTGGGCGGCGACCATGATTTTGCCGCGGGCCACCTGAGACAGGGACATGTCGATCATCAGGGGCTTGCCGTCTTTGCGTGGGAATACGGCGGCGATGGGGTTGGTGCCGAACAGCGGCGTCTGACCGCCCCAGGGGGCGATGGCCGCCGGGGAGTTACCAAAGGCCAGGGCCACCATGCCGGCCTCGGCGGCGGCACGCAGGTGCAGCGCGGCAGCGCCGAAGTGGTTGCTGTTGGTGACGCCCACGAAGGCCACGCCATGTTCCTTGGCACGCTTCACGCCTTCGGCAACGGCCAGGGCGCAGGCGGGATAGGCCATACCGGCGCCGGCGTCCACGAGGCAGGCGCCTCCCTTGCCGCGCACCACCTTGGCTTCGGCCTTGCCATCGGTGCGCCCGTTCTTGAGGTGCGCACAGTACAGGGGTGTGCGGGACACGCCGTGGGAGGCCAGACCCTGGGCATCGGCATCCACCAGGGCCTGGGCGGCGCTAGCGGCCATGGCCGGGTTGGCACCGGATTGTTCGAAGGCGCGGGTGACCAGTGCGGTCAATTCATTGAGTGCGATCTGTGGCATGGGGACCTCGAATGCGTTGTTTGTTGATGATCGGTAAAGGAGGTTGCGGTGCACTGGTCTGGAACCACGGGGGCACACCATGACAGTGAATGCCAAGGCTACCGTGCCGTAAATCCGGGCCTGTGCTCAGTGTGGCGTTGTCTGCTATGCAGGCAACGCCACACTGAAGGGCGTCATTTCAGGGCGTCTGCGATACGTTCGGCGATCATGCTGCTCACCCGGGTATTGGACTCCTCGGTGACGCCACCGATGTGGGGCGTGAGCACCAGGTTGGGTACGTCAACCATGGCGCTGCCGCCGGCCAGGGGTTCGTTGTCGAACACGTCCAGGGCGGCTCCGGCCAGGTGACCGGATTTGATGGCCTCGGCCAGGGCTGGCTCGTCGATGATGCCGCCACGGGCGGTGTTGATCAGCACGGCGCCCTTGCGCATGGAAGCGATGCGGCTGGCATCGAACAGGTTGCGGGTCTCGGGCGTCAGGGGGATGTGCAGGGAGACCACATCGGACTCGGCCAGCAGCGCGTCCATATCCAGCAGCCGGGTGCCGGTATCGGTCAGCGCAGGGGCATCTGGCTTGAGGAAGGGATCATAGGCCACGGTTGTCATGCCCAGGGCACGGGCCAGCTTGCCTGTGAGCTGGCCGATGCCGCCGAAGCCGACGATGCCCATGGTCTTTCCGCCCAGTTCACGGCCCTTGGACAGGGCGGGACGGGGCCATTCGCCGGCGGCCACCTGGGCACTGGATAGGTAGGCGCCGCGCAGCAGCATCATGGCGGTGCAGATCACGTATTCGGACACGGCCAGGGCATTGGCGCCAGTGGCGGGGATGACCTGGATGTTGCGCTTGGCACAGGCAGGCTGGTCGATGTTGTCCAGGCCCACGCCGAGTCGGCCGACGACGGTCAACTTGGGCGCCTTGGCCAGCAGCTCGGGGCGTACCTGGGTACGGTTGCGCACGATCAGCGCCTCGCAGTCTGCCAGCAAGGGTTCGAGTGCGTCGGGTTCGTCCACCAGCTTCGGGTCGTAGTGGACGTCTTGGCTCTTGGAGAGCCACTCAACGGCGTCGGTGTCCATGAATTCGGTGATTACGATACGGGGCATGACTTAGTTTCCTGTCGTGTTAGTCGTTGATCAGGGATTGGCCGGGGGCGATGCGGGTGAACTGCACCTTCTGCATGTCCATGACGAACTGCCCGTCCACGTAGCGGGTACGGGTGAAGGCGGAGGCTTCCAGATCGCCAGCGTCGGTGTAGTCCTCACGGAAATGTGCGCCGCGGGAATTTTCTCGGTTCACTGAGGCGGCCGCGATGGCACGGCTGACCATGATGAGGTTCTTGAGGTTCATCCAGTCGTGCCAGCTCACGTTGTAGGCGCGGCTGTCACCACCGACACCCGCTTCGTCCAGCTGAGCAGCGAGCTCGTCGAGTTCAAGCACGCCCTTTTTCAGGTCGATTTCGTTGCGCATGATGCCAACCTTGTCCCACATGATGTCGAACAGGGATTCACGTATGGGGGTCAGGTCAGTCTGGGGACGCTCCAGAGGACGCAGACAGTCGGCCATCACCGCGTCGATGACAGCGGTGTCGGGTTCACGGAACTCGCCATGGGCCGGTACCCATTCGGCCATGGTGTCACCGGCCACGCCGCCGAACACCGTGGAATTGGCCACGCCATTTCCGCCCAGGCGATTGGCACCATGGACGCCGCCGGTGTCCTCGCCAGCGGCGAACAGGCCGGTCATGGCAGTGGAACAATCGGGATTGAACATGACGCCACCCATCATGTAATGGGCGGTCGGCACTACTTCGACCAGGCCACCGGCCAGGTCGAAGCCGCAGTCGGCACAGCGCTCCACCATGCCCTTGAACTTCACGCGCACGTCATCGGGACCGAGATGACTCATGCGGATATGCACGCCGCCATTGGGTGTGGTGCGTCCCTCACGCATCTCGCTGTAGATGCCCCGGGAGACGATGTCCCGGGTGGCGCGTTCGCCGCGGGGATCGTAGTTCTCCATGAAGCGCTGGCCCTGGCCGTTGAGCAGGTGTCCGCCGGCGCCGCGCAGGCCCTCTTCCAGCACCGTGCCGGTCATGCGGGTGTGATCGCCGGCGAGCAGGCCGGTGGGGTGGAACTGCACCATCTCCATGTCCCGCAGGGTCAGACCGGCGCGCAGGGCCATGGCCATGCCGTCGCAGCTCTTGTCGCCGCTGGGGGTGTGGTACTTGTACATGGTCGGGCCGCCGCCGGTGGCCATGAGCACGGCCTTGGCCTGGACGAAACGGAACTTGCCGTCACGCATGTCGATCATGAGCACACCGGAGACCCCGCTGCCGTCCTTGGAGGGCACGATGGCCACGGCGCGGTGTTCTTCCATGCGCTCGATGCCGCGCGACCAGACCTGTTCGGCCAGCCGGTTGATGATCTCGATGCCGGTGAGGTCTCCCTTGTGCACGGTGCGATCGAAGGTCTGTCCGGCGAATGCCTTCTGGTGCAGGGAGCCGTCGGCGTTGCGGTCGAAGAAACACCCCAGCTCGTTTTCCAGTTCGTGAACCCGTTCGATGGCCGTGGTCACCAGCTTCCAGGCGAGATCCTGGTCGGGCAGCCACTTGCCGCCCTCGATGGTGTCCATGAAGTGACGCTCGATGGAATCACCCGGGGCCAGGGCCACGTTGTAGCCCCCCTGGACCATGCGGGTGCAGCCGCACTTGCCCAGTAGGCCCTTGACGGCGACGCTGACCTTGAGATCCGGAGCGGCGCGTTTGGCGTGCAGGGCGGCGAACAGCCCCGCCCCACCGGAGCCCAGGATCAGGATATCTGTCTTAACGGTTTCCATGGCGATCTCATCCTGCATCTGAAGGCTTACTTGGAGGCCACACCCAGGGCCGAGAGAACCGCATCACGCTGGTTGGCGCTGTTCTCCCGAACATGGCTGTAGAGGCTGTTGCCGGTGCTGTCCATGGCCACCAGCAGGGGACCGAAGTTGCGGATGCGAAACTTCCACAGGGATTCGGGGTTGAGATCATCCAGGTCCACGTCCTCGATGGCCTCCACCCAGGTGGTCTCCAGGGCCGCGGTGCCGCCGACGATGGCGAGATACACCCCGCCCAGGTCCACGAATGCCTTGCTCGAATCCTCCAGCAGACCGCCCTTGCCGATGATCATGCGCACCCCGTACTGCTCCATGAGCGGACGGGTGAAGCGTTCCATGCGGGAACTGGTCGTGGTGCCGATGCACACCGGCGCGTAACCGGCCGGGTTTTCATCGCTCTTTTCCACCTTGCGCACGTTGGGCGCGGTGTGGATCACGGCATGACCCTTGAGGTCGAAGTCCGTGGTGCGGCCGCGATCGAACATGTGGATCTGGGTGGCGTCGCGGATGCCGAACAGGGTGCCGTTGAGGGTCACCGTGTCATTGACGCGCCAGCTGCGAATGGTTTCCTCGGAAACCGGTGTGGTGATGTCGTGATGTGCCATGTGCGTTCTCCCCTGCTCAGAAGCCGTAGCTCACGCCCTCGGGCGTGATGGTGGCGGAGGCGCGGCGCGCGGAATGACATTGCATGTTCACGGCCACGGGATTCATGGTGATGTGGGTGGCGGCCAATTCGACGTGCACGGCAAAGGCCGTGGAGTCACCGCCCAGGCCCTGGGCACCGACGCCGAGCTTGTTCACCACGGCGGAGAGTTCCTCTTCCAGCTTGCGACCCTCGGGGTCGCTGCTGTTGGAGCCGAGAGGCCGGGTAGCCGCCATCTTGGCCATGTGCATGCACAGGTCCGAAGTGCCGCCCACGCCCACACCCACGATGGTGGGCGGGCAGGTCTTGCCGCCCGCCTCCAGGACCCGGTCGATGACGAAGGTCTTGACCGCATCGATGCCCTCGGCGGGGAGGCACATGCGCAGCCAGGAGTTGTTCTCCGAACCACTGCCCTTCGGGATCATCTCCAGGCGCAGTTCGTTGGGCTTGTCGGTGAAATCAAAATGAATCACCGGTACGCGCACACCCGTGGAGGTGTGGTTGTTCTTGCGGCTGATGGGATGCACCACGGAAGAACGCAGGGGATGTTCCGTAGTCGCCCGTTCGCAGCCCCGGCGAATGGCATCCTTGAGTTCGGCGCCATCGAACTGGATGTCGCTACCGACGATGACGTTGTAGATGGGAACGCCGGTGTCCTGGCACAGAAGATTGTTGGTGTCCTCTGCCACGGTGATGTTCTTGATCATGGTGCCGAGCACGGCCTTGCCGGTGTCGGAGGTCTCACGACCGCTCAGGTCCTTAAAACCATCTTTGATGTCGGGGGGCAGTATCTTGAGGGCGCGGATGTACAGCTCCCGGGCGGCCTCCTCGATGACTTTCAGATCGATGTTCATGGTCATTGACTCTATCTCCTGGACAGTCGGCCCTGCCGACACGTCCTGTAGCAGTGAATCACCCGTGCCCCTTGTTGATTAGAGGCACGGTGGTCAGGCATGAGTTCCGTTTAAAGCAACAGCAATACACCAGATATGAGAAAAAGGCCGAGCAACAGTTTGCGAAACCCCGCCTCGCTGGTGCGATTGAACAGTTGCAGGCCGATATAACCGCCGGCCACCACGAAAGGCATGGCCCAGGCCAGGTCGATCAGGGTCTGGCGGCCCATGGTGCCGGCGCCGCCAAACCACATCAGGGTGTACGTGTGAACCAGCAGGATATAGGGCTGGAAGACACCCCGCTGCTCGCTCTTGTTCCATCCCCGCAGGGTGCTCCACAGGGTGGGGAAAACCCCGTTCAGTCCAGTGGAGCCGCCCATGAAACCACCCAGGGCACCGAACCCGGTGTCTGCGGCGAGGGCCTTCTTCGGCGATGGGTTGATCACCGGCAGCCGTGTGAGAGTGAGCATGTAGATGCTGTAGAGCACCAGCAGTACGCCGACACCCTGGCGCAGCATGACCGGGTCAACCCAGGTCAGCGCGGCCACACCCAGGGGTACGCCGAAGACCGCACCCACCAGGAAGGGACTCAGACGGCGCAGGTTCACCGAACCCCACAGGCGCCAGATCATGGCCATATTCAGCAGCATGGAGCAGATCACCACCAGGGGCACGGCCCGGGAGGGATCCAGTGCATGCAGCCAGATGGCCAGCCCTACCAGCCCAAAGGCAAAACCGGCGGCACCTGAGGCCAGGGCTGCCACGAAGGCGCCAGTGATCAGGACCGCCAGTTCAAACGACATAGGCGAAGGCGAGGCCCGCAAACAGCGCGAGTCCGGCCGCCACTGCCAGCAGGTTCTTCTGCCAGCCCCGCCAGGCCAGGAACTCCAGGGCCAGCAGACGCAGACCACCGGTCAGGTGGGCGGCAAGCATCAGTACAAGAAAGAATTCACCCACCTTGACCAGCGGGTAATCGGTCCAGTGCAGGAAGCCGTCCAGGCGGGCGCTGTCATGGAGCGCCAGGCCCAGTACCCAGAAGTGCACCGGAAGGAACAGGGTCAGCAGGATCCCGGAGATGCGATGCACCAGGAAGGCCCACCAGGCAGGGTGATTACGTGCGCGCCAGGCGGTGTTCATGCGTACACCCCCCACACGGCCCGAAAGCCGAGCCAGGCAAGCACGACGGCCAGCAACAGCAGAAACACATCGGCACTGCGACCACGCCAGCCCAGCCACTCGGAAAATACCGAGCGCAGGCCAATGGGGCCATGGATGGAGACGGCGAGGACGAAAATGCCATAGAAGGCGAGCCAGGCCACGTTGCCCTGGGTGCGGGCAAGTATCTGATCGGCGGACAGGCCGCTTCGAACCGCATAGATGATGGTGATCAGATGCACGATCACGCAGATGGCCAACACCATGGCGCTCAGCCGCTGGGCGGCCCAGAGTCTGACTTGATTGGACGTGTTCACAGCTCCCCCTTCAACGCCGCCTTCATGGCAGTCCGCTTGAGGCCGGCGATACCGGCAGTGGGGGATATTTGCTTGGGACAGCGTTCGGTACAGCTCATGTGCGTGTGACAGGCATGACAGCCGGCATCACCGGCCACGGCCCGCAGGCGTTCGTCCTGGGCGCCGTCACGTACATCATTCACCAGGGTCCAGGCGCGGTTGAGCGCCGCGGGGCCCAGGTAATCGGGTTGCCACTGAACAACGTCGCAGGAGGCATAGCACACGCCACAGCCGATGCATTCGATTCCGGCATCGGCATTTTTGCGTTCGGGGGTATCTGGTTTGACCCGGGCGAAAGGGTCCTTGCGAGTGGCCGTGGGATGGAACTGTCCACGGGCCTTGGCCCATTTATCAAAGAATACGGACATGTCCGTGACCAGGTCACGAATCACCGGCAGGTGTGCGAGCGGCGCCAGTTCGAGTACGCCATCCTTCACGACCTTGGCGACATGGGTACGGCAGGTCCAGCGGGCCACACCATTGACGGTCATGGCACAGGAACCACACATTCCCACGCGACAGGCAAATCGGTAGGCCAGGCTGGGGTCCAGATGACGTTGGATGTGGCTGACCACGTCCAGAACGGTCTGGCTTTCCTGTCGGGGTACCTGGAAGGACTGGTACTCACCCTCCTCGCCACCCCGCCAAACCCGGACATTCAGTACATCCGACATTGGCAAGTTACCTCGCCGTGATCTGCACGGCATATATAAAGACACCCCGACCTGGCCGTGAAGACCAGGCCGGGGGACACAGGCATTACGCGCTGCGGTACAGACGCGTGAGCACGAACTCGCGATGACCCAGGGCCTCGGCAGCAGTCATGCGGCCGTTGGCGGTACGGATCATGCAAT
>SR_TP_S13solDRAFT_1000874_pt1 | contig 10458 bp, 7 predicted proteins | sample SodReaTP_S13sol_FD_11159 | JGI IMG/M metagenome (IMG submission 11159) | reverse complement strand
CGCGAGCTGGTCGGGGCCGGCCCTGTCGCCACCGTCTGGCCGCCAGCCGCCGTGGCTCTGGCCGCCCTGCTGCTGTTCGGCTGGTGGATGCTGCCATTCATCGTGGTCTGCGACGTGCTGGCGATGAAGCTCACTGGGCTGCCGATTCTTCCGCTGGCCATGCTCGGCAGCGTGGCCGGCCCGGCCGTCGGCGCACTGCTCTACCGCCGGCTTGTTCCGGGCGCGCCGCTGCCTCAGCGACTGCAGGAAAGCGGCCAGTTGATCTTCATCGTGCTGCCCGTCGTGGCAGCCATCACCGCCGTCACGGGCGTCGGGGCCTTGCGCCTGGCCGGCCTGCTCGAGCGATTTTCGACATCGCTGCTGGTCACCAGCTGGTGGCTGGGCGACCTGCTCGGACTGATCGCCTTCACCCCGTTGCTGATGGCGCTCGGAGCAAGCCTGTGCGGGCTGACCGGCACCTTCCAGGCTCGTCGGCACGGGCGCGGCTGGGAACGGGTGGCCGCACCGGCGCTGTCGATCGCCGTTCTGGCAGCGACCTGGCACCCCGGTTTGATGAGCGCCTGGGCCGCCATGGCGGGAATGCCGGGCGTCCATATTGTCCCGCTGCTGCTGGCGCTTTTTCTGCTCATGCTCTGGAGCGCGCTGAGACTGTCGACGCTGACCACCTTCCTGATCACGCCCATCCTTGTCATTGCCGGCCTGCGCATCGGCCTGGCCGGACTGGCACCGCTGGAGACGAGCGCCGTCATCATCCAGTGGCTGGCGCTCCTGCCCACGCTGCTGGTCATGACGGTCACCGCCGTGCTGATCGAAGCGGGCGATCGCGACCGCGACCAATACCAGCGCCGGCTTCGCTTTCAGTCCCGTCACGACCCGCTCACCGGCCTGCTCAATCGCCGGGCATTCGCCGAGCAGGCGCGGAATCGACTCGACCGCGACGAACCCTGGCTGCTGGGCTACATGGATCTCGACCAGTTCCAGTCGATCAATGACACGCTCGGACACGGTATGGGCGACGAGATGCTGGCCGAACTGGCCGAGTCGATCAAACACCTCATTCAACCCGGTGACTGTCTGGCACGATTGGGCGGCGACGAGTTCGGGCTGATCACTCGCGGCGCCTGGGGCGAGGAGGGCGAGCAACGATTGCGGGCCCTGCACGAGCAGGTTGCCGAATTTCGATTCATTCGGGCCGGGCGGTCTTATTCAACCCGCGCCACCATTGGCGTCACGCCTCTGAGCGGCGATCCGGAAGATTACGAGCGGTTGCTGGCAACCGCCGACACGGCCTGCATCTCGGCCAAGGAGAGCGGTGGCAATCGCCTGCTGTACACCACCGGCCCGGACCGCGTCTATCGCCGCCTGGCCGAAATGCGCCAGGTCCCCGTCATCCAGCAGGCCATCGACGAGAACCGCATCGAACTGTTCGAGCAGCCGCTGATTCGGCTCGACGGAAGCGAATCGAACCGGATGGTCGAGATCCTGTGCCGACTGCGCAGCGATGAAGGTTACCTGCTGATGCCCGAAGCGTTCATTCCGGTGGCCGAGCGCTTCGGCCTGATGCCGGCGCTCGACCGCCTCGTGGTGCGCCATACCCTCGACTGGCTGGCCGGAAGCGACTCGCCGCCGCAGCGTTGCTTCATCAACCTGTCTGCCGCCTCCGTGAGCGATCCGGGCTTCATCCAGTTCCTGACCGACGCTCTGGCCGACGAAACCGTCGATCCCGCCAGGCTGGGCTTCGAAGTCACCGAGACCGCCGCCATTCGTCATTACGACACCGCGCGCGAGCTCATCGAACGCCTGCGCGGACTCGGCTGCCTGATCGCGCTCGATGATTTCGGCACCGGCATGTCGTCGTTCGCGCACCTGCAGCAGCTCAGCGTCGACATCGTCAAGATCGACGGACAATTCGTCCGTGACCTCACCGAGCGCCCGATCAACGAGGCAATCGTCCGCGCCATCGCCGAGGTCGGCCACAGCACCGGCATCCTGACCGTGGCCGAATGGGCCGAGTCGGCGGAAGTCGTCGCCATCATCAGGCGCATCGGAATCGACTACGCCCAGGGGCATCATTTCGCCCGACCCGCACGGCTGGGCGCATCCCCGACCCGGCACTGATCAAATCCGGCAGGCGGCAACAACGCCGGCGACAATCGCCAGCTGCAGACGGGCCGGGCCGCCGACCAGCAGCCAGCCCATCCGCGCTCGGTTTACGGACACATCTGCTGTTCGGTATTGTAGATGCTGACGATCTCGCAGACGCCCGATCCGAAGCCGGTGGTCGAGTTGTAATGCTCGCGACCGGGGTCGCAACCGGCAAAGGTAAGCGAGATGGTGCCCCACTGCTCCACCACCGCATCGCCGCTGTCGAAATCGAGCCCGAACGCCGCCCCGTTTCCGCCCAGTCCACGCAGTCGCGGCATGCTGGTCACCTGCAGGCCGGCGCTGTCTCGGCGCACGCTGTCGAGTGGCGGCGTGGTGCCGTGGCTCTGGATGATGTCCGGGCAGCCGCCCGAATCGCTGGCGGTGTGGTACAAAATGCTCGAGCCGCCAGGCTGGCCGATGATCTGGTGGCCGAAGGCCACGGTGGCGCCCTCGGTCACCGTGGCGCCGCCAAAGTGGTAGGTCCGGCGCGCCGCGCCGCCGCCGGCCCAGCTGTCGGAGCCCTGACGACCTGAAACGATCTTCACGGCGATTCGCCAACCCGAAGCGCGGGCTTCTGGGTTAATCTGCTGGACATTCTCCAATTTGCACCAGCGAACCTTAGATGAGCAGTCAGTATCAAGCCTCCGACATCGAGGTGCTTCAGGGTCTGGAGCCCGTACGCCGCCGGCCGGGCATGTACACCGACACGACCCGGCCCAACCACCTGGTGGCGGAAGTGGTCGACAACGCCGTCGACGAAGCCCTGGCCGGTTACGCGAAGCATATCGAAGTGATCCTGCACGAAGACGGCTCGGTCGAGGTCAGCGACGACGGCCGCGGCATGCCGGTCGATCCGCACCCCGAGCACAAGCTGCCGGGGGTCGAGCTGATCCTCACTCGCCTGCACGCCGGCGGCAAGTTCTCGGGCAAGAACTACAAGTTTTCCGGCGGCCTGCACGGAGTCGGGGTGTCGGTCGTCAACGCCCTGTCGAAAAGGCTCGTTTGCCGCATCAAACGCAATGGCGAGGAACACGAGATTGCCTTTGCCGGCGGCCAGACCGACCAGCCCCTGACGGTGATCGACTCGGTCGGCAAACGCAATACCGGCACGGTGGTGCACTTCTGGCCCGACCCGCAGTACTTCGATTCGCCCAACGTGTCGCGCCCCCGCCTGAAGCACCTGCTCAAGGCCAAGGCCATTCTCTGCCCCGGCCTGGAGGTCAAACTCGACGACCGCGCCAACAAGGAGACCGAGACCTGGCAGTTCGAAGACGGCCTGACCGACTACCTGACCGAAAGCCTGAACGGCCTCGAGCGCGTCCCCGAAAAGCCCTTCACCGGCGATTTCTCCGGTGCCGACCAGGAGGCCGAGTGGGCGCTGACCTGGGTACCGGAGGGCGAACTGGTCCAGGAGTCCTACGTCAACCTGATTCCCACACCGGCCGGGGGTACCCACACCAACGGCCTCAGAACCGGCCTGATCGAGGCATTGCGCGAGTTCTGCGAGATCCGCAGCCTGCTGCCGCGCGGCCTCAAGCTGGCCCCCGAAGACATCTGGGAACGACTGAGTTTTCTGCTGTCGATCAAGCTCGAGGACCCGCAGTTCTCGGGCCAGACCAAGGAGCGGCTGAGCTCTCGCTCGGCCGCCAGCTTCGTCTCCGGCGTGGTCAAGGACGCCTTCGCGCTGTGGCTCAACAAGCACGTGGCCGACGGCGAGGCGATCGCGAAACTGGCCATCGACAACGCGCTCAAGCGTCAGAAGGCGCGCAAGAAAGTCGCCCGACGCAAGGTCACCGCCGGGCCGGCCCTGCCGGGCAAACTGGCCGACTGCGCCTCGACCGATCTGGAAGAAACCGAACTCTTTCTGGTCGAAGGCGACTCGGCCGGCGGCAGCGCCAAGCAGGCGCGCAACCGCGAATACCAGGCGATCATGCCCTTGAGGGGCAAGATCCTCAATACCTGGGAGACCGACCCGGCCCAGGTGCTGCAGTCGCAGGAAGTTCATGACCTGGCCATCGCCATCGGCGTCGATCCCGGTTCCGACGACCTGTCGAAGCTCAGATACGGCAAGGTCATCATCCTGGCCGATGCCGATTCCGACGGTCTGCATATCGCCACCCTGCTCTCGGCCCTGTTCCTCAAGCATTTCCGGCCACTGGTCGACGCCGGGCGAGTGTTCGTGGCGATGCCGCCGCTGTACCGAATCGACGTCGGCAAGCAGACCCATTACGCCCTCGACCGCGAGGAGCGCCAGGGCATCTACGCCCTGATCGAGGCCGAGAAGCTCAAGGGCAAGGTCACCGAGACGCGCTTCAAGGGTCTGGGCGAAATGAGCCCGCTGCAGCTCAGGGAGACGACCATCGACCCCGACACCCGCCGCCTGCTGCAGCTGACCGTGGACGATCCCGCCGGCACCGATGCCATCATGGACATGCTGCTGGGCAAGAAGCGCGCCGCCGACCGACGCACCTGGCTCGAGGAAAAGGGCAACCTGGCCGACATCGAAGGGTGATCGATCGGTTCCATCACCTTGATCGAAGGCGAGCGACCGCGAGTGTTGACGAACTACTGACGCGGGATCTGATCCAATCCCGGTGTGAAAAGTGAAACCGGTAATCTCACCCGCAGGCGCCTGCTCGGAATGGCGGCCGGATCGCTGCCGATACTCTGGCTCGGCGTCCTGCCCCTTCGCAGTTTCGCAGGAGAAGTCATGACTTCCATGCCGATGTCGTTCGAACCGCTCGAGCTCGATGACGGGCGCTGGCGCGAGATTCTCTCGCCCGAGGCCTTTCGCGTACTGCGCCGCGAAGGAACCGAACGCGCCGGGTCGAGCGCGCTCAACGATGAGAAACGGGCCGGCACTTTCGTCTGCGCCGGCTGCCAGCTGCCGCTGTTTTCGAGCGAGCACAAGTACGAGTCCGGCACCGGCTGGCCGAGCTTCTACCAGCCGATTCACCCCGACCACATCGGCACGAAGCGCGATTTCCGGCTGATCTGGCCACGCACCGAGTATCACTGCGCCCGCTGCGGTGGTCACCAGGGGCATGTGTTCGATGACGGCCCTGAACCGACCGGCAAGCGCTGGTGCAACAACGGCGTGGCGCTGGAGTTCGTCCCCGAAGGCGAAACCCTGCCCGAGTTGCGAGAGTCATGAGCCGCCCGGGTTCCCGATTCCTGCACGCCGTTTTCCTCGTGGCCCTGCCAATGATGACGGGTTTCGCTGCGGCGCAGTCGGATGACGGACTGGCGCGCGCCACCTTTGCCGGCGGCTGCTTCTGGTGCATGGAACCGCCCTATGACCGCGTCGACGGCGTGGTCGAGACGATCTCGGGCTTCAGCGGAGGTCATGTGGTCGACCCGACCTACCAGCAGGTCGTGCGCGGCGGCACCGGGCACCTGGAGGTGGTCCAGGTGGTCTACGATCCCGACCGGGTCAGCTACGAGCGCCTGCTCGAGGTCTTCTGGCGCAACATCGATCCTTTCGACGGTGGCGGTCAGTTCTGCGACCGCGGAGAGAGCTACCGCCCGGCCATCTTCGTTGCCGGCGAAGCACAGCAACTCAGGGCGCGCGAAAGCCTCGAAGCGATTCGCCAACGCTTCGATCAGGACGTTGCCGTCACGATCGAGCCGTTCGAGGCCTTCTACCCGGCCGAGGACTACCACCAGAACTACTACGGCAACAACCCGGTGCGCTACAAGTACTACCGCTGGCGTTGTGGCCGTGACCAGCGGCTCGAGGCCGTCTGGGGCCGGGAAGCAGGCGGCTGACCGACCGCTGGAATCGACACCTGACCGTGACTTCTGTCACACCACATCGCGGTACCGATCGGGCATGATGATGCGCTGATCGAAGCCCCACTCACCATCGACGGAGAAGTCTCCATGCAGCATCTTGCGTGTCATTGCAGACGCCTGTTTCTGGCCCTGCTCGTGGCCCTGCCCGTGCTGGTACTGGCCCAGCCCGAAGGCATCGAGCAGGTCACCAGCGTCGAAGGCATCGTTGAATACCGGCTCGACAACGGCATGAAGGTGCTGCTGATGCCCGATCGCAGCCGGCCCACGACCACCATCAACGTCACCTATTTCGTCGGCTCCAAGCACGAAAGCTACGGCGAAACCGGCATGGCGCACCTGCTCGAGCACATGCTCTTCTACGGCACCGCAGACCATCAGGACATCAAGGCCGAGATCACCGAACGCGGCGGCTTCGCCAACGGCACGACCTGGTACGACCGCACCAACTACTTCCAGACCCTGCCGGCCGGCGAGGACAACCTGGAGTGGGCCATCCGGATGGAAGCCGACCGCATGGTCAATTCGCTGATCGACGGCGAGGACCTGGCTTCGGAAATGACGGTCGTTCGCAATGAATTCGAGATTGGCGAGACCAACCCGATCGGCGTGCTGATGCAACGCGTCATGGCCACCGCCTATCTGTGGCACGGCTACGGCAGGTCGACCATCGGCGCGCGCTCCGACATCGAGAACGTGCCGGTCGAGAGACTGCACGACTTCTACCGCCGCTACTACCAGCCCGACAACGCGATGCTGGTCCTGTCGGGCAATTTCGAAACCGACCGGGCGCTCGAGCTGGTCGGCACGCACTTCGGCGCCATTGCCAGGCCCGAGCGCAGCGGCGACATGAAGCTGTGGCCGACCTACACCCGCGACCCGGTGCAGGATGGCGAGCGCGGCGTGACGGTGCGCCGTTCGGGCAGTTTCCAGGCCGTCATGGGTGCCTGGCACGTTCCGTCCGCACTGCATGCCGATGCAGCCGCCGTGCAGGTGCTTGCCCACGTGCTCGGCGAGGCGCCGTCGGGCAGACTGCACCAGGCCCTGGTGGTCGAGGAACTGGCCAGCCAGGTCGGGTCCTTTGCCATGTCGCTGGGCGAGCCGTCCCTGCTCATGACTTATGCCCAGGTCGACCGGGACGGCGACCTCGAAGCCGTGCGCCGGGTTCTGCTCGAGACCATCGACGCGCTCGAGACCAACCCGCCCGGCGAAGAGGAAGTCCGTCGTGCAGTCAACGCCCTCAAGCGCAACTTCGAGCTCACGCTCAATGATTCCAACCGCGTGGGCATCGAACTGAGCGAGTGGGCGGCCGCCGGCGACTGGCGCCTGCTGTTCCACTTTCGCGACCAGCTCGACAGCGTCACGGTCGACGACGTGATCCGCGTTGCCGACCGCTACCTCACGCGCGACAACCGCACCATCGGCCAGTTCATCCCCGACAGCGAACCCGAACGCGCGGAGATTCCCGCCGCACCCGACGCGCAGGAACTGCTTGCCGGCTACCAGGGCCGCGAAGCACGCAGCGAAGGCGAGGCGTTCGACCCGAGCGCCGAAAACATCGAGCAGCGACTGGTCCGCTTCGAACTGCCCAACGGCGCGAAGGTGGCCCTGCTGCCCAAACAGACCCGCGGTGGCCGCGTCGAGGGCCGCATCACCATGCGCCTGGGCACGCTCGACACGGTGCGGGGTCTGGGCGAGGTGCCCGGTTTCACCGCCAGCATGCTCATGCGCGGTTCCGAGCATCATGACCGCCAGGCGATCCGCGATCGGGTCAGCGAGCTGGAGTCGAGTCTTTCGATCGGCGGCGGAACGCTCGTGTCGGCCAGCCTGGAAAGCAAGCGGGAACACCTGATGCCGCTACTGGACCTGACCGCCGAAGTGTTGCGCAGTCCGAGCTTCGAGGCACCCGAGATCGACGAACTCAGGCGGCAGCAGTTGACCAGCCTGGACCAGTCCAGCGACGACCCCCTGTCCGTCGCCTCGCGCGCGCTCAATCGCCACACCAGCCCGTTCCCGGCCGACCACCCTTCCTATACGCCGAGCTGGAAGGAAGCGCGGCAGCGGATCGAAGCGATCGAGCGCAGCGAGCTGCTTGATTTCCACCAGCGCTTCTATGGTTTCGGCCCCGGCACCACGATCAGCTTCGTCGGCGATTTCGACCCGGACGAGCTGCGCGCGGCACTGGAGAACCATTTCGGCGACTGGTCACAGCGCATCGCCTTCGAGCGCTACGAGCGCCCCTACCAGGAAGTCGAATCCGAAGCGATCACGCTGCAGCTCGACGACAAGGCCAACGCCGGTCTGCTCGGCAGTCACGCGATCCGCATGCGCGACGATCACCCCGACTATCCCGCCCTGGCGCTGGCCGGGCACCTGATCGGCGGCGGCTTCCTGAGTTCCAGGCTGTCGGAGCGCATCCGCGACGATGAAGGCCTGAGTTACGGCGTCGGCGGCTCCTTCAATGCCGACAGCATCGACGAGCGCGGCTCCTTCTTCGTCTACGCCATGTACGCACCACAAAACCGCCAACGGCTGGTCGAGGTGCTGTTCGAGGAGCTGGGGAGAGTGATCGATGCCGGCTTCGAAGCCGAGGAAGTCGAACGCGGCAAACGCGGCTACCTGCAGCAGCTCGAACTGATGCGCAGCGACGACAGCCGCCTGACGTCGATGCTCGGCAACAACCTCTACCTGGGGCGCGACATGTACCAGCAGGCCGAGTTCGAGCGCAAGGTCGCTGCACTCGGCCCCGAGGAGGTTACGGCAGCCGTGCGTGAACACCTCAAGCCCGAGCGCATCAGCTACGTCGTTGCCGGTGACTTCGATCAGGAGTCAGATCAGAACCGGTGATTCCGATCATCCCCGGCGGCCGCTGACACGGCCGGCGGGGTATCATCGGCCGGATGTTCCGACGCAGCATACTGCCCAGACTTGTGTACGCGGTCTACCGCGCCTGGAGCGCCACCTGGCGCCTGCGCCGCCACGAGCCGCCGGCCATGATCGAGCGCCTCGACCGGAGCCAGCCCTTCGTGGTGGCCATGTGGCACGGCGACGAGCTCGGCCTGGTCTGTTTCGGCCGCCACTACCGCCTGGCGACCATGGCCTCGTGGAGCAAGGACGGCGAGCTGATGAACTACGTGCTCGGCAAGTTCGGCTTTGCCACCGCGCGCGGATCTTCCAGCCGTGGCGGGTCCAGCGCCCTGCGCGGACTGGTGCGCCTTGCGCGACAAGGGTACTCGCCGGTGATCGCCGTCGACGGCCCGCGCGGGCCGGTGCACAAGGCCAAGCCCGGCGTGCTGGAACTGGCGCGCATCACCGGGCTCCCGGTCTTTCCCTGTGCCATGGCCTGCTCTCGCCACATTCCGCTGCACCGCTCCTGGGACCTGACCGACCTGCCCAGTCCATTCGCGAAGGTGCTCATCTACTGGGGGGATCCGATCGAGGTTGCGCGCGATGCGGATGCCCGCTCACCGCAGATGACCCAACGGCTCGAGAATGCCATCAACGACTGTCGTCGCTCGGCGCAGGAACTGTTGCCGACGCTCGATTGCTGACCGGAAGGGCTGGCGCAAGCCTGTCGCCGCCAGGCGACGGTCGCCGAGATCCCGGCTGGCCGCGCAAGTCCGGCCCTGCTCGACCGGGTGAAGACGCCCAACTGTCGCCTGGAAGCGACGGTTTTTGCGGAAAAACCCCGGGCGACCCGTGAGGCGCCCTGACAACCTGTTGTTTCTACAATGTTTCCCGCTTCTGGCATGCATCCTGCTGGCATGGGGGCGAGGCACGATCGGCTGCCCGCCACGTCGGCACCCGCATCGTTGCACTCGACCCGACCCACATGCAGGAGGACTGACATGAAGACGAGGACGAGGATCAACCGATTCGAAGGCACTGTTCTGTCGGCCATGCTGATGGCACTGCTGCTCGTCGCCGCACCGCTGAAGGCCGGTGAGGCCGAGGAACCGGAGCCCGGCAAGCTCGAACAGGCCCGCATCGAAGGCCAGCTGTGGGCGACCTATGCGCTCAACCGCCACCTCAACCCCTTCGACATCGAGGTCGAGGTCGAGCGGCGCACCGCCATCCTCGAAGGCGAGGTCGACCAGGACGTCAAGAAGGAACTGGCCGAACAGATTGCCCTTGGCGTCGACGGGATCGAAGACGTCGACAACCGTCTGGCCGTCAACGAGGAGTGGCGTGAACCGGCGGCCGCCGACGCGGAGTCCGGGGGTCGCAGCTTCGGCAACCGGGTCGAGGACGCGACGCTGACCGCGACGATCAAGTCCAAGCTGCTGTGGAATCGCAACACGGCCGGACTGTCGATCAATGTCACGACCGAAAACGGCGTCGTGGAGCTGGAAGGCGAAGCCGAATCGGACGCCAGCCGCGAGCTGGCCGAACGCCTGGCCGCCAACACCGAAGGCGTCACCGAAGTGATCAACCAGATCGAGGTGGTCGAGAAGCGGCAGGCAGCCATTCAGTAAGGCACGGCTGTCGCTCCCGGTCGCGGCCGAAGCCCGGTCCGGGCTT
>SR_TP_S13solDRAFT_1000873_pt1 | contig 10465 bp, 7 predicted proteins | sample SodReaTP_S13sol_FD_11159 | JGI IMG/M metagenome (IMG submission 11159) | reverse complement strand
CGGCGGGCAGCTCGACCTGGCCGACGGCAGCCGGCGTCTGAACCTGTCGGGCAGTCTCGCCGAGACCCGGGTCGAGGCGGTCGAGATCGAGGCAGCGGAGACCATCGACGATGACGAATCGACCGAGCAGACTGCACCGGAGCAGGACGAACCGCGGTGAACGTCGAGCGCGAGCGAGTGACGGGCCTGGCGGCGGCGCTGGGCGCGTTCCTGATCTGGGGCCTGGCGCCACTCTACTTCAAGCTGCTCGGCCAGGTGCGCGCCGACGAGATCATCGCCCACCGGGTGATCTGGTCGATGCTGTTCCTTGGCCTGGTGCTGCTGTTGCGCGAACGCGGCCACTTCATCCGCCACATCCGCATCCGAGCGCGAGTGCTTGGCGCGCTGGCGCTCAGCTCGGTCCTGATCGCCGTCAACTGGCTGATTTTCGTGCATGCCATCAACACCGATCGCGTGTTGTCGACCAGTCTCGGCTATTTCATCAACCCACTGGTCAACGTCTTGCTCGGCATGCTGGTGTTTCGTGAACGCCTCGACCGATTGCAGGCCTGCGCGGTGCTGCTGGCCGCCGTTGGCACCGTGTGGATGACTGCCAGGGTGGGGCAGCTGCCCTGGATCGCCCTGCTGCTGGCCATCAGCTTCGGCCTCTACGGCCTGGTGCGCAAGAAGACCGACGTCGGCCCGCTGGTGGGCCTTTTCTGGGAGACTCTGCTGATGACGCCGCTTGCCCTGTGCTGGCTGCTGTGGCTCGGTCACGGCGGCCTGCTGGCCTTCGACCCGACCGATCGCCCCGGCGTGGCGCTGCTGGCCGGCACCGGCGTGATCACGCTCGTTCCGCTGGTGCTATTCGCAGCCGGGGTGCGACGGCTCAATCTGAGCACCATGGGACTGATGCAGTACCTGGCCCCCAGCATCACCTTCATACTCGCCGTGTTCCTGTTCAATGAACCCTTCACGCCCGATCACGCCGTGACCTTTGCCTGTATCTGGACCGCCCTGGGCCTGTTCAGCTGGGCCGGCTGGCGGCACTTTCGCCGAGCACGTCCGACCTGCCGGGGGGTCGCATGAACGAGGCCCGGCCCAGCCGGCGGCCGGCCGCCCGGCAGCTTGGTTCCCTGCGCGCTCTGCGGCCCTTTGTCGCCCGCTATCGCCTGCAGATCATCCTGGCCCTGCTCTTTCTGGTGGTTTCGGCCGCCGGCGCACTGGCCATCCCGGCTGCCGTCGGGCAGGTCATCGACCGCGGCTTCATGGCCGAGGACATCGAGCACATCACTCGCTGGTTCTGGCTGCTGTTCGCGGCCGCAGCGATGATGGCCGTCGGCGGCGGCCTGCGCTTCTACTGGGTCAGCTGGCTGGGCCAGCGCGTGGTGGCCGACATCCGCACAGCGGTCTACCGCCGCGTGCTCGCCATGAGCCCCGAGTTCTTCAGCACCACGCGAACCGGCGAGGTGCTCTCGCGGCTCAATACCGACACCACGCTGGTCGAGACCCTGGTCGGTTCGACCGTCTCGTTCGGCATTCGCAACCTGCTGATGCTGATTGCCAGCTCGCTGGCGCTCGTCGCGACCGCGCCTTCGCTGGCCGGCGTGATCGGCATGCTGATCCTGCTCATCGTCGTTCCGGTCGTACTGCTTGGTCGCTGGGTGCGGCGTCTGTCCCGCAGCGCTCAGGATCGGGTCGCCGACTTCAGCGCGCTGGGCGACGAGTCCATCAACGCGGTCCAGACCGTCCAGAGCTTCGCCCAGGAGCCCAGGGAGGAGGCGCGCTTTGCCGCTGCGGTCGAATCGGCATTCGTTGCTGCCCGCGACCGGATCCGCGCCAGCACCCTGCTGATCGTGCTGATCATCCTGATGACCTTCGGCGCCGTGACCTTCGTGCTGTGGCTCGGGGCACGCTCGGTGCTCAGCGGATCGATGAGCCCCGGCCAGCTCGGGCAGTTCGTGCTCTATGCCGCCATCGCGGCCGGGTCGACGGCATCCCTGAGCGAAATATGGAGCCAGTTGCAGCGCGCCGCCGGTGCCATGGAACGACTGGCCGAGCTGCTTCAGGCCGAGCCTGCCATCGTTGCACCCGCCAGGCCCCGCAAGCTGCCCGAGGGTCCGCTATCGGTCGCGTTCGAGGCCGTCGGGTTCGCCTATCCGGCCCGGCCCGAAGAGCCCGTCTTGCAGCGGCTTTCCTTCCGCGTCGAGCCGGGGGAGACGGTCGCCATCGTCGGCCCTTCGGGCGCCGGCAAGTCGACCCTGTTCCAGCTCCTGCTGCGTTTCTACGACCCGGATGCCGGTTGCGTGCGCGTCGGTGGCGTTGACCTGCGCGAGGTCGACCTGCACGGATTGCGCGACCGCCTCGGGGTGGTGCCGCAGGATGTGGCGATGTTCTCCGGCAGCGCGGCCGAGAACATCGCCTACGGGCGCCCGGATGCGACTGCCGAGGCGATCGCCGCGGCCGCCGGCCAGGCACATGCCGACGTTTTCATCGAGCAGTGGGCCGAGGGCTACGACACCTTCCTCGGCGAGCGCGGCCTGCGCCTGTCGGGCGGTCAGCGCCAGCGCATCGCCATTGCCCGCGCGCTGATCAAGCAACCGCCCCTGCTGCTGCTCGACGAGGCCACGGCCAGCCTCGATGCCGAGAGCGAGCGCCTGGTTCAGGAGGCGCTCAACGACATCAGCGCCGATCGGACGGTTCTGGTGATCGCCCATCGCCTGGCCACCGTTCGCCGGGCCGACCGAATCGTCGTCATCGACCGCGGCCGGGTGGTGGCCGAGGGGCGCCACGAACAACTGGTCGCCGACAACCCGCTCTATGCACGCCTGGCGCGGTTGCAGTTTCTCGACGGTGCAGGTACGGCCTACAGCGACCAGTAGCGAAACCGCTGCCCGCCGACCGAGGCTTCGGCCATCAGGCCGCCGCGGGCGTGATTGAACACCGCCACGCCGCGCTCGTAGCTGGTGGTGGCGGCCTTGCCCTCGGTCGCGGCCACGGCGGTGGCCTGGGCCGAGAACTTGAAGTTCTCACGCTGGAAGCGGCGCAGGGCGGCTTCGTCGCGGAAGAAGATCACCTGGCTGTAGGACTGCGCACCGATCTGCGGGCCGATGGTGGCCTGCGAGACCGTTGCCCGTCCGACCGGCGTTCCTTGCTCGAACACGATGCCGCGCCCGAATCCGCCGCCGACCCAGAACCCCCCCTTGCCGATATTGGGAAATACCGCGTAGCCGTGGGCCTGGTCGATCCAGCGCTGCAGGCCGGGATCGTGATCGACGAAGCTGGCCAGGGCGGAACGCGACTCGCTGATCAGCACGTCGTTGGACGGCGAAGAGGCGCAACCGGCGACCAGCGCGATCATGAGCAGGCCGATCACCGGCAGTGTGCGGGAAGTGCTGGGACTCATTGGGCTCTCCGTTTGCTGTGTCATGGGGAATTGGCCTGCCCGGTAGATTTCGGGCGGCTCGCGGAGTTTGATCCTTACGTAGTATAGTTGGTTCACCGGTGATCCGGCCCGCCGGCCGGATCGCTGAAAGGGAGGACGATCCATGAAGCTCACTGGCAGCTATGCGCTCAAGGTGGCCCTGATCTACGCGGCCGCGGGCGCATTGTGGATTTTTCTCAGCGACACCGCCGTCGAACAGCTGGCCGACAGCCCGGCCGCGCTGTCCGCCTTCCAGACCTACAAGGGCTGGCTGTTCGTCCTGGCCAGTGCCGTGCTGGTGTTCTGGCTCAACTGGCGCGCGCTGGCCGACCAGTCCGGGCTGATTCGTGAGCTGCGCCAGTCGGCAGTCGTTTTTGAACGCACCCACGAAGGCGTGGTCCTGACCGACCAGCGCAAGCGGATCGTCTCGGTCAACCCGGCCTTCGAGAAGATGTCGGGCATCGACCAGGACCGACTGGCCGGTCGCGACCTGGCTTCGCTGCAGTCCGCGCGGCACGACTCGGCGTTTCTCGAGCACCTCGAGCGATCGCTGCAGGTCGGCGGTTACTGGAACGGAGAGATCTGGAATCGCAGCGCCGATGGCAGCGAGCATCCGTATCTGGTCACCGTGACTTCAATCGGCGCTGACCGGGGCGGGCGCGAGCAGTACGCCTGGATCTTCACTGATATCGGGCAACTCAAGCGGGCCCAGAAGCGACTCGAGCAGCTGGCCTATTTCGACACGCTCACGGGCCTGCCCAATCGGCTCAAGATCCAGGAGCGACTGCGGCAATTGCTGGCCGACTCGCGCGAGGGCGACGGCGCGATCACCGTCTTCTACATCGACCTCGATCATTTCCGCAACGTCAACGACAGCTTCGGCCACCCGGCCGGAGACGACCTGCTGGGGATGGTGGCACGCCGACTGCGTGGCGGCCTGTCACCGGGTGCGGGACTGGGCCACCTTGGCGGCGACGAGTTCGTGATTCACATCTCCGGTGTCGAATCGCGCGAGGCTGCGGCCGAATGTGCCCGGCAGACGCTCGAGGCGATCGCCCAGCCCTTCGTGCTCGGCAATCGCAGCGAAGTCTATGTCAGCGCCAGCATCGGCATATCCATGTATCCGGATGATGCCGAATCGGTCACCGAACTGCTGCAGTACGCCAATGCCGCCATGTACCGGGCCAAGCGGCGCGGTCGAAACACCTGGCAGTTCTTCACCTCATCGATGGTCCAGTCGGCCAGTCGGCGGCTTCAGCTCGATGCGCGCCTTCGTCACGCGCTCGACGCCCAGGAATTCATGCTGTACTACCAGCCGATCGTCGCCGCTGGTGAGCAGTACCGGGTCTGCGGTGTCGAGGCCCTGATGCGCCTGCGATCGGCCGATGGCACGCTGGTCATGCCCAGCGAGTTCATTCGCGCAACCGAGGAAAGCGGTCTGATCGTGCCGCTGGGCGACTGGCTGCTGGTCGAGGCCTGCCGCCAGGCGGCCGAGTGGCACCGGCAGGGCATCGAAAACCTGCCGGTCTCCGTCAACCTGTCCGCCCGCCAGTTCCAGACCGGGCGGCTGGTCGAAACCGTCGAGCAAGCGCTCGAGCAAAGCGACCTTCCGCCCAGGCTGCTCAACCTCGAAATCACCGAGACGATGCTGATGGAGCAGGTGCAGGCCGGCCAGGATGCCTTGAGGCGGCTGCGCGCGATGGGCGTCGGCGTGTCGCTCGATGACTTCGGCACCGGCTACTCCTCGCTGTCCTACGTCAAGAAATTCGACCTCGACACGCTCAAGATCGATCGCTCGTTCATCCAGGACCTGGTCGACAATGCATCCGATCGCGAGCTGGTGGCGGCCATCATCGGGATGGCGCATTGCCTGCACCTGAAGGTCGTGGCCGAGGGCGTGGAGAGGCTCGAGCAGCTCGACATCCTCACGCACATGCACTGTGACGCCTTCCAGGGATACTTCTTCAGCCGGGCTCTGCCGGCCACGGAAGTACCCGCAATCTCCGGAGTGCTCGACGAGATCAGGCCCGGGGCCCGATCATCTGCGCCGTGACGGCAACGAAGTGACAGACGCTGCCGGCCAGCACGAACAGGTGCCAGATGGCGTGGGAATAGGGGATGCGGTGGCAATGATAGAAGATCGTGCCGGCCGTGTAGAGTATGCCACCGAGCACGAGCGAGACCATCGCCGTCGGCGTCAGCACCTGGCTGAGCGGAGCCAGGGCGATGATGACCAGCCAGCCCATTCCGATGTATGTGGCGGTCGACAGGCCGTGGAAGCGGCCGGTGTAGAACAGCTTGAACACGACTCCGGCCACCGCCATTCCCCAGATCACGCCGAACAGCGCCCAGCCCAGGCCGCCGCGCAGGGCGGCGATGGTAAACGGTGTGTAGGTGCCCGCGATCAGCAGGAAGATGGCACAGTGGTCAAGAACCTTCAGGCGTGCTTTCCATTTCGGGTGACGGGCGGCGTGATACAGGGTCGATGCGGTGTAGAGCAGGGTCAGTGAGCCGACGAAGACCGAAGCGCTGACCACCTCGCGCGCGCCGGCATGGATGGCCGCCAGCGTGATCAGCACGGCACCGGCGCCGATGCTGAGCACCACGCCCAGTCCGTGGGTCAGCGCATTGACGATTTCCTCGCGATGCCGGGTTATCGGGTTCATGGCAGTTCATATCTTAACCCGGCGATGACATGCGCGATCGGTTGCCGGACATGGGGTAGGATGGGCGTTTTGAGAGTTCAGCGCAGGGAGACCCTCGTGATGCGTCCGAATCGTGTTTTTGCGTGGCTGGCCGTACTGGCCCTGCTGAGCGCCTGCGGCGACCGCCCGGATCCGGCTGCTCCGGGTACCGGGGAAGCCTCGCAGGAATCGCCCCGGCCGGTGGCCGACGACCATGCTTCGGCCACCTCGGCCGAATTCCGGTCCTTCGTCGAAACCCTCATCGAGGACATGCTCGAGCGTTCGCCCGAGTGGGCGATCTACGAAGGTCGCTACGAGAATGCCGGCCGGGTCACCATCCCCGATGCCGGGCATCGGGCGGCCGAGGCAGCATTCGTCGACGATGCGCTCGAGCGTCTGGCCGCATTCGATCGCGCGGCGCTGCCGGTCGACCTGCGAACCGACCATGACCTGCTGCACAACCGGCTCGAATCGATGCGATTCTATTCCCGCACGCTGCGCAACTGGGAATGGCAGCCGTCGAATTACAACATCGCCGGGCCGGTGAGCATTCTCCTCAACACCGAATTTGCGCCGCTCGCCGAACGCCTGGCGCTGATCCGGGATCGACTCGAACAGGTGCCGGCCTACTATGCCGCAGCGCGCGAAAGTCTCGGCACGCCGACGCTGGAGCATACCGAGCTGGCGATCAGCCAGAACCGCGGCGCCCTGAGCGTGCTCGACGACGTACGCGAACAGGCCGCCTCGGCCGAACTCGATCCCGGTTTGGCCCAATCGCTTGATCAGGCGCTTGCAGCGGCCGGGAGTGCGATCGAGGACTGGGTGACCTGGCTCGAACAGCGCCTGGCAGCGCTGGAAGAGAGCGGGCAGGCGCGCTCCTTCCGCCTGGGTGAGACGCTCTATGAGCAGAAGTTCGGTTACGACATCCAGGCCGACTTCAGCGCCGCGGAGCTCTACCGCCGTGCGCTCGACGAGAAGGAGCGCCTGCTCGGGGAAATGGACGAGTACGCGGCCGAGTTGTGGCCAAAGTACTTTGCCGATGAGGCGCTGCCGAACGACCGGCTCGAGCGCATCGGACGCATGATCGACAGGCTGTCGGACGAGCATGTGCGCATCGAGGACTTCGTCGACCGGATCCGGCGCCAGATGCCCGAGCTGGCCGAGTTCGTGCGCAAGCACGAGCTGCTCGACCAGGACCCCGACAAGCCGCTGGTGGTGCGCGAAACCCCCGAGTACATGCGCGGCACCGGTGCCATCGCATCGGTCAGCGCGCCCGGCCCGTTCAATCCCGATGCCGATACCTACTACAACGTCACGCCGCTGGAATCCTACGGCGAGGAACTGGCCGTCAGCTACCTGCGCGAGTACAACCGCTGGATGCTCCAGATTCTCAATATTCACGAGGGCATTCCGGGCCACTACACCCAGCTGCTTCACGCCAACAAGTCGCCGAGCCTGGTCAAGAGCCTGTTCGGCAACGGCGCCATGATCGAGGGCTGGGCGGTCTACGCCGAGCGCATGATGCTCGAGGCCGGCTGGGGTGACCACGAGCCGGAACTGTGGCTGATGCACGGCAAGTGGCTGTTGCGAGTCACCCACAATGCCATTCTCGACTACGCCGTGCACGTACTCGGAATGGAGCGCGACGAGGCCGTTCGCCTGATGCGGGAGGAGGCCTTCCAGGAAATGTCGGAGGCGACCCAGAAGTGGCGCCGACTGACCCTGAGCCAGGTCCAGCTGACCTCCTACTACGCCGGCTACGCCGCCATCCACGATCTGCGCGAACGGTTGCGCGATGAACTCGGCGATCGGTTCGACCTGAAGGAATTTCACAACGAGTTCCTCAGCTACGGCTCGGCCCCGGTGAATACCATCGCCGAGCTGATGACGGCCCGGGCAGGTCAGGCCTTGGCCGACTGATCGATATCAAGCGGCCCGGCGGGGCTTGCTATACAATCGAATCCTGATACTCGGGCGGGAGGGGAGAGCATGCCGAGTCTGGATGCCTACACGCTGGCAGTCGTGTCCGGGCTGGCCGCCATGCTGATGGCGGTCACCATGGGTGGAATCTATCTGGCCGGAAACCGGGAGCCGGCGGTGCTGCGCTGGGCCTCGGCCGGGCTGATGCTCAGCCTGGGCCATCTGCTCGGCAATCTGGCCCTGTCCGCCCCGGGGCTGATCGACCCGAGGGTGACCATTGCCCTGGCCAACGCTTCGGTCATGACGGGCTACGGCCTGGTCCTGCTCGGTATCCAGTACCACCTGAAGCTTCGGCCCTGGACCCTGACCGTGACAGGCAGCGTGCTTTTCGTGCTGGTTGCCGGCCTGTTCTGGCCGGCGATGTACCAGGACACGGTTTTCCGGGTCGGTCTGCTCACCCTGTTCTACCTGGTATTGTCGATTGCCGCCGCCCGCCCCCTGTGGCAGGCCGACGACGAGCCGCTGCGGCCCTATCGACGGGCCGTTGCAATGGTCATCCTGGTCAACGTGGCCCTGCTGGCGGCCCGCACGGTCTATATCGCCTGGGGCGACGAGGCGACCCGGGGCACGGCGCTCCTGGCCGTGATGGTGCCGGTATTCCTTTCTTCCCTGCTGTTCTACATGGCGCTCAATGTGTCTCTGGCGCTGATGCTGTTTCGCCGCAAGGAAGTGCATCTGCGATTCCTGGCCCGACACGATGCGCTGACCGGTCTGCTCAACCGCTATTCGCTCGACGAGTTTGCCGCCCGCGAACTGGCGCGCGCCCAGCGCGGCGAGCACGAGCTGTCCCTGGTGGTACTCGACCTGGACAACTTCAAGCAGGTCAATGATCAATACGGCCATGCCGCCGGCGATGAAGTTCTGGTCGAGGCGGCCGTCCGGGTGCGCGGAGCGATTCGGGAAGGCGATATCGCGTTTCGCGTCGGCGGCGAGGAATTCCTGGTGTTGCTGCCGGGTGCCTCGTCGGCGCGCGCCCGGCAAGTGGCCGAGCGACTGCGCCGATCGCTGGTCGAACGACCCTTCGACTGCCGCGGAGCCCAGGTGACCGTTTCCACCAGCGTCGGCGTGGTCAGCTACGACCCGGTCCGCGACGACTGGGATCGCATGCTTCGCCGCGCCGACCAGGCGCTCTACCGGGCCAAGGACGGCGGGCGCAATCGGGTCGAAATCGCCGGCGGTCAGCAACCGGCCTGATCAGGAATCGATCAGTTCGCTCAGCAAGGTGGTCTTCTCGGCCAGCAGCGCCTCGTCGGCCCGGGTTTCGACGTTGAGGCGAATCACCGGCTCGGTGTTGGATGCACGCAGATTGAAGCGCCAGGCATCGAACACCAGGCTGATCCCGTCGGTGCGGTCGATGGCAGGCGACTCGGGCCCGAAATGCCTGAGTACGCGGTCCATGACCGCCTGCGGATCGTCAACCGTGAAGTTGATCTCGCCGCTGCACGGGAAAGCGCGAATGCGCTCGTCGACCAGGTCGGCCAGTGAACGCCCGGTGGTGGCAATCCGCTCCAGCAGCAGCAGCCAGGGAATCATCCCCGAGTCGCAGTAGGCGAAGTCACGGAAATAGTGGTGGGCCGACATTTCACCGCCGTAAAGCGCGTTCTCCGCGCGCATCCGCTCCTTGATGAAGGCGTGCCCGCTCTTGTTCACCAGTGGCGTGCCGCCGGCTGCATCGACTTCGGCCAGCGTGTTCCAGGTCAGGCGGGGATCGAGGATGATCTTCTCGCCGGGTGACTTCTCCAGCAACTGCCGCGCAAACAGCCCGACCAGGTAGTAGCCTTCGATGAAGCGGCCGTCGTGATCGAAGAAGAAGCAGCGGTCGTAGTCGCCGTCCCAGGCGATGCCCAGATCGGCGCCTGCTGCGACGATCGCATCGGCGGTTTCCCTGCGATTTTCCGGCAGCAGGGGGTTGGGTACGCCGTTGGGAAACCGGCCGTCGGGTTCATGGTGCAGGCGGACGACTTCCAGCGGCAGTCCGGCAGCAATCGCGTCGAAAGCAGGTCCGGCGCAGCCGTTGCCGGCATTGACCACGACCTTCATCGGCCTGAGCCGCTCGAGATCGACGAAGCCGCGCACCCGGTCGACATAGCCGTCGAACACGTCCATGCGATGATGATTGCCGGGCCGGTCGACGGTAAACGGTTCAAGACCGGAAGCCAGCAACGCCTCGATGTCCTTCAGGCCGGTATCTGCGCTGATCGGAATGGCGCGCTCGCGCACCATCTTCATGCCGTTGTAGTCGGCCGGATTGTGGCTGGCCGTGATCATGATGCCGCCGCCCATGCCTTCCAGCGAAGCCGCGTGGTAAACCACCTCGGTGCCACACAGGCCGATGTCGCGGGTATCGACGCCGGCGCGATTGAGGCCGCGCGCCAGGGCAGCGGCCAGCGACTGGCTC
>SR_TP_S13solDRAFT_1000872_pt1 | contig 10479 bp, 7 predicted proteins | sample SodReaTP_S13sol_FD_11159 | JGI IMG/M metagenome (IMG submission 11159) | reverse complement strand
CCGCGACCGGGCATCAGGACTCATCCATGCACATCACAGCACCATGAAACGCATACACATCGTCGAAGATGAAGAGGTCATCCGCCGCGCCCTGCGCCGGTTGCTGGAGCGGGAAGGCTATCTGGTGAGCGAAAGCGCCACCCTGGCCGAGGCCCGCGATGCCTGCCAGGAGGGCCAGGACCTGATCATCAGTGACCTGCGCCTGCCCGATGGCGAGGGCACCACCATGGTGGGGGCCTGCCCGGATACGCCGGTGCTCATCATGACCAGCTATGCCAGCGTGCGCTCCGCCGTGGAGGCCATGAAACAGGGCGCCACGGACTACATCGCCAAACCCTTCGATCACGACGAGATGCTGCTGTGCGTGGAACGCATCCTCAAACAGCACAGCCTGGAACAGGAAAACGCCCGCCTGCGCTCGGACCTGGAGGCGGTCTATCCGGTCAAGGGCATGGTGGGCAAGTCCCCGGCCATGCGCGCGGTGTGCACCACGGTTGAGAAGGTGGCGCCCACAGACACGACTGTGCTCATCCGGGGCGAATCCGGCACCGGCAAGGAGCTGGTGGCCCGGGCCCTGCACGACAAGAGCCCCCGGGCCCACGCCCCCATCATCGCGGTGAACTGCGCCACGATTCCCGAGGGACTCGTTGAATCGGAGCTGTTCGGCCACGAAAAAGGTGCCTTCACCGGCGCCGCCCGCACCCACCGGGGCCTGGTGGAGGCCGCCGACGGGGGCACCCTGTTCCTGGACGAGATCGGCGAACTGACCACGGCGGCGCAGTCCCGCCTGTTGCGGGTCCTGCAGGATGGAGAGATCCGCCGCGTCGGCGCCACCGGCAGCCGCAAGGTGGATGTCCGCCTGGTGGCCGCCACCCACCGGGACCTGGAACAGATGGTCCACGACGGCCGTTTCCGGGAGGACCTGTATTACCGCCTCAAGGTGATGGAGATCAGCCTGCCGCCCCTGCGCGAACGGGGCGAAGACATCCCCCTGCTCGCCCGCTTTCTGCTGGACAAGGCCTGCCAGCGGCTCAAGCGGCCCGCCCTGCGCCTCACCGACCGGGCCCTGGCTGCCCTGGGCCACTACCACTGGCCGGGCAACGTAAGGGAGCTGGAAAACACCCTGGAGCGAGCCGTGATCCTGGCCGAAGACCATGACATTGAAACGCAGCACCTGGCCCTGCCCAGCCACGGCACCAGCAACCCGGCCTCGGAATTGAGCCTGGATGACTACTTCCGCCAGTTCCTGCTGGAAAACCAGGGCCGCATGACCGAAACCGAACTGGCCAGGCGCCTGGGCATCAGCCGCAAGGCCCTGTGGGAACGGCGCACACGCATGGGGATACCGCGTAAAGGCAGTGGCTAGTTTCAAGTGGCAAGTAGCAAGGGCCCCCTCCCCCGCGATGCGGGGGAGGGGGTACATCCGTTTTTCTCCCCCTCCATCAGACCATAGGGCGGGGGAAGCTTGGTTGTATTCCCACTTCCCACTTCCCCACCGTCTTTCCCGACTAAACTCCAGGCAGGCACAGCGCACTCTCAGGAGGACAAGCCATGACCACCATGTTGCCCGATGCCATCGAACGAGAACGGGAGAGCCTGATGGAGGCCTCCATGGGGCTGTTGCGCAAGCGGGGCTACGAGCAATTCGAGGCCAGTGAGCTGCCCGGCCACCCGCAACCGCAACCGGTCACGGTGCCCGTGCTCAATATCCACATCACCCCGGACCTGCGGGCCTTCCATGCCACCCAAGGCACCCTGCTGGGGGTGGTGGAACCGGAAACGGATCTGGGCGATGAGGCCTGCGGCCGGCGCTGGCAGGGCCTTGCCGCCTGGGCGGACCAGCATCAGGCCCAGCTGCAGGTCTTCGTCCATGAGGAAGACAAGACCCGGGCCCGGGACATCGCCCGCCACTGGCACCTGGACGAGGCCATGATCCAGCCGGTCTCCCGGTACTGAGACCACCGGCAACCCTTGCGCCCATCCCCGCCCCACCTGTTACCCCAGGTAACACCTTGTTACCCGGGGTAACACACCAAGCCCCTGCTCCCGTGACAAGCTCCTGTTTTGTAAGGGAACAAATCCCCGGCACAAAACCTGCTTATTGATCTGGAATCTCACCCAGGTCATGCCATGAGCGAACAGGCCCACAGCGTTGCAGAACCCGATCGCCAGACCAGCGTCCTGCTGCCTGTGCTGGAGTTCCTGCGCCGTCATGCGCCCTTCGACCAGATGGACCCGGAGCACCTGGAATTCCTGGCCAAGCGCCTCAAGCTCACCTTCTATGCCCGGGGCGAACGCATCACCGATCCCAAGGGTGGTCCGGCCTCCCGTTTTTACGTGATCAAACAGGGCCTGGTGCGCGGCGAAACCCCCAGCGAAGACGAGCAGGTCTCCGGCAACGCATGGGAACTGGTGCCCGGGGAGTGCTTCCCCATCGGCGCCCTGCTTTCCCGCCGACCGGTACGCACGGTCCATCGTGCCGCGGAAGACACCTTCTGCTTTGAGCTGGAACGGGACGACTTCAACCAGCTCATCAAACTCTCCCCCGAATTCAACGATTTCTGCACCCGCCGCCTGGCCAGCCTGCTCGACCAGGTGCATCGCCAGGTGCAGGCCAGTGCCGCCACCGGCCTGGGCGGCGACACCTCTCTGAACATCACCCTGGGCGAGCGGCTGCGCCGGGAACCGGTGGCCTGCCGGGCCGAGACCCCCATCCGTGAGGCCCTGGAGGCCATGGCCCACGAAAACGTGGGCAGCATCGTGGTAGTGGACGAGCACATGCACCCCCTGGGCATGTTCACCCTCCACGACCTGCTTGCCCGGGTGTCCCTGCCGGGTCGCGGCATGGACGAGCCCATGTCCGAGGTGATGAGCCCCGAGCCCATCACCCTGCCCCCCTCGGCCTTTGCCTTCGAGGCCGCCATGCTCATGGCCAACCACGGCTTCCATCATGTCTGCGTGGTGGAACGGGGCCGGCTCAAGGGGGTGATCTCGGAGCGGGACCTGTTCTCCCTGCAGCGGGTGGGGCTGGTGAATCTCAGCCGTGCCATCGCCCATGCGGAGGGCATCCCCGCCCTGGCGGCCCTGGGCAAGGACATCCACCAGCTGATCACCCAGATGATCGCCCAGGGCGTGCAGGTGGAGCAGATCACCCAGATCATCACCCTGCTCAACGACAACATCGCCCGGCGCATCATCGAAATCTGCGGTCAGGAATTTGCGCCCCCGCCGGTGCCCTTCACCTGGCTGGCCTTCGGCAGCGAGGGGCGCCAGGAACAGACCCTCAAGACCGATCAGGACAACGGCATCCTCTTCGAGGTGCCCAAGGGCATGTCGGCCGAGACCATCCGCCAGGAGCTGCTGCCCCTGGCCCGGCGCATCAACGAGGCCCTGGATGAATGCGGCTACCCCCTGTGCACCGGCAACATCATGGCCAGCAACCCGGAGTGCTGCCTGAGCGCCGAGGAATGGCGCACGCGCTTCACCCGTTGGGTGGATCAGGGCAACCCTGAGCATCTGCTGAAATCCAGCATCTTCTTCGACTTCCGTGTCATCGAGGGCAATGCTGCCCCAGCCGAAGCCCTGCGCGCCTGGCTCAGGGACAAGGTGGCCGGCAATTCCCGCTTCCTGCACCAGATGGCCGCCAATGCCCTGCGCAACCGCCCGCCCCTGGGCCTGGTGCGCGACTTCGTGGTCTCCGGCGATGCCGCCCATCCCAACACCCTGGATCTCAAGATGCAGGGCCTGACCCCGTTCGTGGACGGCGCACGCATCCTCGCCCTGGCCCACCGGGTGGACGAGACCTCCACCCTGGCGCGTATCAATGCCCTGGCCCGGCATCACCACGTGCCCACGGGCGAAGCGAAGGCCTGGAACCAGGCCTTCACCTACATCCAGCTGTTGCGCATGCGTCACCACCGTAACCAGACGGCCCGTGACGAGCAGACCAGCAACCGGATCAACCCCGACACCCTGAACGAACTGGACCGGCGCATCCTCAAGGAGGCGTTCCGTCAGGCCCGTAAACTGCAGTCGCGCATCGCCCTGGACTACCAGCTATGAGCTTTCTCAGCACATGGTTCCGCTCGGCACCGGTCCTGGACGAAGGCATCCAGACCCGTCTCGATCGCTGGCGCGAATTGCCCGAACCCTCTGCCCTGGACGGACTCGAGGCCGCCCGTTTCGTGGTCATCGACGTGGAGACCACCGGTCTGGACCTGCAGCGCAGCGAACTGCTCTCCGTGGGCCTGGTGCCGGTGACCATGGCGGGCATCGAACTGGGCGGCCTCACCGAGGTGGTGCTGCATCGCGAAAGCAAAAAGATCGACAAGGACAACCTGGTGATACACGGCATTTCGCCCACCGAATCCGCCGCAGGCGTGGACAGAGGTGAGGCCCTGACCACAGTCCTGGAACACATTGGAAAGTCCTGGCTGGTGGCCTTTCACGCCGATTTTGATCGCATCATTCTCGGACGCAGCCTGCGCAAGCAGCTGGGTATCAAGCTGCGCAACCCGTTCATGGATCTGGCCATGCTGCTGCCGGGCCTGTACGGCGAGGCCGGCAGCGGTCTGCGCGGCCTCGACGACTGGCTGGCACATTTCGCCATCCCTGCGCCCGTGCGCCACAGGGCATCTGCCGATGCCCTGGTGACCGCCGAACTGCTGCTCATCGCACTGAGCGAGGCAAGAAGACAAAAGCTGGACAACATCCGTGCGCTGGACCGGCTCGCAGAAGCGCAGGCGCAGCTACACCTGATGCGTCACTGACAATAGACCATCGTTTCATGCACTAAAAATAAGGGGGGAGTTCACACCGACAACGAGCCAGATCAAATTCAGGAGGACATCTGATCAACACAACAGGGAACAAGTTGAACATAACAAAAACGTTTTATTCCATAACAACCGCACAGGAAGGAGTCACACCATGACATTCGACTTGGCACAAAGAGAGGCGCATTGGCGAAAGACCCGAAACCTGATGATCGGCCATCTGATCATCTGGTTCATCTTTGCCTTTGTGATCCACTGGTTTGCCGCGCCGCTGAACAACATCAGCTTCTTCGGCTGGCCTTTGGGCTACTACATGTCCGCGCAGGGCTCGCTCGCGATTTTCGTGATCCAGCTCTTTTTCTTCAACCGACAGCAGCACGCCATCGACACTCAGTTCGGCGTGGCTGAAGACGAGTAAGGGAGAAAAACTATGGGCATGCAATGGGAAGGTAAAACCTTCGTCGAGAATCTGCCAAAAATCTATGGCGTCTACACGGGCGGATTCCTGGCATTTTTCTTTTTAATGGCATGGTTCGAAAGCATGGGCATGGGCGCCGACACCATCGGCATCCTGTTCGTGGCCTTTACGATCGGTATCTATGCCTTCATCGGTATCCTGTCGAGAACCATGGCGGTGGAGGCCTACTACGTAGCGGGCCGAAGCGTACCTCCAGTGTTCAACGGCATGGCGACTGCAGCCGACTGGATGTCGGGCGCGTCCTTCGTGGCGATGGCCGGCGGTATCTTCATGGCTGGCCATGGTTACATGGCGTTTGTGGTCGGCTGGACCGGTGGCTACATCCTCGTGGCCACGCTGATGGCGCCGTACCTGCGTAAGTTCGGCTGCTACACGGTGCCAGACTTCATCGGCACCCGTTACGGCGGCAAGCTCACGCGCTTCGCGGCTATCCTCGTTCTGGTGGTTGCATCGTTCACTTACGTGACGGCGCAGATTACTGCCACCGGCACCATCGCCGCCCGCGCCCTGCAGATTCCGTTTGCAGTGGGCGTGTGGTTCGGTTTGGCCGGCATTCTGGTCTGCTCCATGCTGGGTGGCATGCGTGCGGTGACCTGGACCCAGGTGGCCCAGTACATCGTGCTCATCATCGCCTACCTGATCCCGATCTTCTGGATGTCCATGGCCCAGGGCTTCGGCCCGCTGCCTCAGCTCCAGTACGGTCCGGCGGTGGAGCGCATCATGGAACTGGAGCCGATCATCGGCGTCGGTACCCTGACGGCTCAGGAGTCGATACGTGGCCTGTCCACGTTGAGTACCCTGCACGCCACGCCACGTGAAGGCGCCATGGCTGCCTGGCAGTTCGTGACCCTGGTGGCCTGTATGATGATCGGTACGGCTTCCCTGCCGCACATCCTGATGCGCTACTTCACCACGCCTTCCGTGCGTGCTGCGCGCAACTCTGTGGCCTGGTCTCTGTTCTTCATCTTCCTGCTGTACTTCTCGGCCCCTGCTCTGGCCACGTTCAGCAAGCTGCAGATGATCGATCCAAGCCTGCCCACCGCGATCATCGGTCAGCCGATCGAGTCCGTGTTGGCACTGGACTGGATTCAGAAGTGGAGCGCTATTGGCCTGCTGGCCATCGTCGACAGTAACGGTGACGGTATCCTGCAGATCAACGAGTTCTACCTGAACCCAGACATCATCGTACTGGCAACCCCTGAGATGGCGGGTCTGCCTTACGTGATCTCCGGTCTGGTAGCCGCTGGTGGTATGGCCGCTGCCATGTCCACCGCCGACGGCCTGCTGCTGGCAATGGCCAACGCCCTGTCCCACGATCTGTACTACAAGATCATCGACCCGAAGGCCGAGACTCGTAAGCGTCTGCTTACTTCCCGCGTCCTTCTGCTCTTGATCGGTGCAGGTGGTGCGCTGGTGGCGAGTATGCAGCTCACCGGCATTCTCGGTGCAGTGGCATGGGCATTCTGCTTCGCCATGTCGGGCCTGTTCTTCCCGCTTGTGCTGGGCGTGTGGTGGAAACGGGCGAACAGGGCAGGTGCGCTGGCAGGTATGCTAGTGGGTCTGTTCGTGGGCTGGTGGTACCTCGTCGCGGTGCGTAACCCCGATGCATGGTACGGCATTGCCGCCCCGTGGCTGGGCCTCAACGACCTGCGCTTCGGTATCGTCGGTATCACCGCGAGCCTGATCGCCATGGTCGTGGTGACCCTGCTGACGCCTGCGCCTGATGCCGAAACCCAGGCCATGGTGGACGAGGTGCGCATCCCGCGGGGTGACACCATCATTGCCGCCAAGCAGTAAATCGGCAGTTGTACTGACCTTCACGGTCAGTGTTTGAGGGCCGGGGCGAGGCAACTCGCCCCGGCTTTTTTCTTATCGGCCCATACGGTAACATCGCCGGGCTTATTCTGGAGTCAGATATCCAATATGATGATTGATCAAGTACCTATCTGGGCCGTCATAATCGACTATGTGCTCGGCATGATCATGTGGACGCTCATTGGTCGTTCCGGCATGCGTCTGTTCCTTCCAGAGAACAGCAAATTCTTTTTCAGCCGCTTCTTCATCCGGGTAACAGACCCGCTACTGAAGCTGTTCTCGCCTATCACGCCAAGCTTCCTGATCCCGATCATGGTGCCCCTGTACGTGGCGTGGTTCTTCTTCATGATCCGCTTCTACCTGATGCCCTGGCTCCTGGGCTATTCGGTCATGGGCATGCTTTCGTTTCCGCTGGAGGGAGAGATTGCCCGCGCGGTCTACTACATATTCGGTAAATTCCTGAACTGATCTGTTCTCAAACAGACTCAAACGGCCACGGGAAAACGCACCGCCGGGATGAGCCGGTGGTGCAAATCGAGACAATCAGAAGAATTTAATCAGCGAGATTCGGGTAAAGGCCCGACCTCGATCGGGCCAGACGCCGACCTATCGAGTGCCCGCGGCGGTACCCGTTGATGCCAGAACCGCTTCCGCATCCAGTAAATCCCGCAGATCCCTGCGGATCTCCTGCCAGTGAAAACGCACAGAATTCCTGACGATTTCATCATCAAGCTGCTTGAGCTCATCCACAATCGGCGCATATTTCACGAGCCCCGCGGGGCTTTCGGTGAATACGCTCTCGTCATCGCTCATGTCCCGCCACGCGCTCGCCCGCACCCGGGCCATCACCCGCTCGGCATGGGCAGAGTACTCCGGGCCAGCGTCTTCGGGCAGCCCAGTTTCATCAAGGATCGACCGCACCACATCCTGCATGAATGCCTCAACATCCACCGGCGTATCCTGTACCCGCAACCGCAATAGTCCTCCCGTGTACACGGAAAGATCCGACAGGCAGGCCAGAAACATGTGCCACTTGGCGATATTGATTGAGGCCACGAATGGATCGTCGTCAAACAACTCCGGGTAGCGCATGCCCGAACGGGTCCGCAAATAGCCGTACAGTGAAGTCTGGGCTATGTAACTGGATCGCGTCTGCACAAAGCGCTTGAGGCCATCCCGATCGACAATAGGCGCCTCGCGACGCCGGGCACCGGCGATGAGGTACTCGTAGAGCGTGCGCCAGAAACCGGTGAAGTGCGATATCAGGGTGTTCTGCAACGAAACATTAGAGGCCATGGGTTGTTTGTATTCCGAGACAGTGGAAAAGGGGTCTGCCCATGGGCGGACGCTGCCTCGAAACCTAGCGGCAAACACCGGCACAGGTCAAGAATTACAGGCCAATCCGGCCCTCACCGGGGCATCTGCATGTTATTATTTCTATAATTATTCGCATGATTCTCGACACCACAACGCAGGCTGGTATCAGCCTGCAAACATGATCCTATAAGACCCGGTCAACCGAGCTTTCCCTAAGCGCCGAATAACACGAGGAGAGAGGCCCATGTCCGAAATCAAGGTCCACGAGATCCCCGATGTGTTTGCCAAACAGGCACACGTCAACAGCCAACAGTACCAGGAGATGTATCAGCGTTCCGTGGATGACCCGCAAGGCTTCTGGGCCGAGCAGGCCGAGAACTATGTCACCTGGTTCAAGAAGTGGGACAAGGTGCTGGACTGGTCCTTCACCGGCGACGTACATATCCGCTGGTTCGAGGGGGCCAAGCTCAACGTCTCCTACAACTGCCTGGACCGCCATCTGGACAGCCGCGGTGATCAGGCCGCCATCATCTGGGAAGGCGACGATCCCAACGAAGACCGCACCCTCACCTACCGTGAACTGCACGGCGAAGTCAGCCGTTTCGCCAACGTGCTCAAGTCCCGAGGTGTGAAAAAAGGCGACCGGGTCTCCATCTACATGCCCATGATCCCCGAGGCCGCCGTGGCCATGCTGGCCTGCACCCGCATCGGTGCGGTGCATTCCGTGGTCTTTGGCGGCTTCTCCCCGGACGCCCTGCGCGACCGTATCCAGGATTCCGACTGCCAGGTGGTCATCACCGCCGACCAGTCCCTGCGCGGCGGCAAGAAGGTGCCCCTGAAGGCCAACGCCGACAAGGCCATTGCCCAGTGCTCGAATGTGCACAGTTGCATCGTGGTGAAACGTGGCGGCGCGCCGGTGGACTGGCACGAGGACCGCGACGTCTGGTACCACGAGGCCATGAAGGATGCCTCCCCGGACTGCCCGCCCGAGGAGATGGACGCCGAGGATCCGCTGTTCATCCTCTACACCTCCGGCTCCACCGGCAAGCCCAAGGGCGTGCTGCACACCACCGGCGGCTACCTGCTGCAGGCGGCCATGACCCACAAGCTCGTGTTCGACTACAAGGACGGCGAGGTCTACTGGTGCACCGCCGACGTGGGCTGGGTCACCGGTCACACCTACATCCTCTACGGCCCCCTGGCCAACGGCGCCAAGTCGCTCATGTTCGAAGGCATCCCCACCTACCCCGACACCGGCCGGTTCTGGCAGGTGTGCGACAAGCACAACGTGGCCACCTTCTACACCGCCCCCACGGCCATCCGTATGCTCATGGGCGCCGGGGACGACTTCGTCAAGAAAAGCACACGCAAATCCCTGCGCCTGCTGGGCACCGTGGGCGAGCCCATCAACCCCGAGGCCTGGGAGTGGTACTACCGGGTGGTGGGCGACGAGCGCTGCCCGATCGTGGACACCTGGTGGCAGACCGAGACCGGCGGCCATATGATCACTCCGCTGCCCGGTGCCACCCGGCTCAAGGCCGGCTCTGCCACCCATCCCTTCTTCGGCGTACAGCCGGTGCTGCTGGATGACCAGGGCCAGGAAGTCACCGGCAACCCCGCCGCCGGCAACCTGTGCATCAAGCACCCCTGGCCGGGCATGATGCGCACGGTCTACGGCGACCATGCCCGTTTCATCGAGACCTACTTCAAGCTCTATCCCGGCTACTACTTCAGCGGCGACGGCGCGCGCCGGGACGAGGAAGGCTACTACTGGATCACCGGGCGGGTGGACGACGTGCTCAACGTCTCCGGCCATCGTCTGGGCACCGCCGAGATCGAGTCCGCCCTGGTGCTGCATCCCAAGGTGGCCGAGGCGGCCGTGGTGGGTTATCCCCACGACATCACCGGTCAGGGCATCTACGCCTACGTGACCCTGATGAGTGGCGAGGAAGGCGGCGAGGAGCTGAAGAAGGAACTGGCCGGCCTGGTGCGTGAGGAGATCGGCCCCATCGCCAAGGTCAACCTGCTGCAGTTCGCCCCGGGCCTGCCCAAGACCCGTTCCGGCAAGATCATGCGCCGCATCCTGCGCAAGAT